>JGI25158J39367_1000445_pt1 | contig 8575 bp, 6 predicted proteins | sample AraplaF_Cvi_mTSA_FD_39367 | JGI IMG/M metagenome (IMG submission 39367) | reverse complement strand
CGCCAGCGTAGAACGAGCCAATCAGGATCAACACCTCCAAAAAGAGCAGGCTGAAGACAACCTTGGAAATGTAGTGATTGGAAATTCTTAGCATTTTTATTCCCTCCCGCTTTACTGCTCATGCTGGCCGTCAAAGCGCGCGGAGCCTTGCGGCCATGTCTCGTTAACTATTCTTGCGGGGCCAGGTGGCGGACGTACCAATCCATGGCTTCCTTCAGTCCATCGCCAATACGGTGCGAGGGATCGAAACCCAACAGCTCGCGCGCCTTGGTGATATCGGCCTGCGAATGGCGCACGTCGCCGGCCCGGAATCCCTGGTATTGCGCCTGATGCTGGCGCAGGTGCGGGAAACGCTCCTGCAGCATCTCGCGCATCATCAGGTACAGCTGGTTGAGACTGGTGCGCTCATTGAGCGCCACGTTGTACACCTGATTGGCGGCGCCCGGCCGGTCGGCCATGGCTGCCAGCAGGTTGGCTTGCACCACGTTGTCGATGAAGCAGAAATCGCGGCTGGTTTCGCCGTCGCCGTTGATGAACAGGGGACGGTTGCGGATCAGGGCCGACACCCACTGCGGTATCACCGCCGCATAGGCGCCTTCCGGGTCCTGGCGCGGACCAAACACGTTGAAGTAGCGCAGGCCGATAGTTTCCATGCCATAGGTGCGCGCAAACACGTCGGCGTACAGCTCGTTGGCGTATTTGGTGACGGCATACGGCGACAGCGGCCGGCCGATGGTGTCTTCCACTTTCGGCAGCGCCGGATGGTCGCCGTAGGTGGAGCTGGACGCTGCATAGACGAAGCGCTTCACCTTGGCGTCGCGCGCCGCCACCAGCATGTGGAGGAAGCCGGTCACATTGGTGCCGTGGGTCAGCAGCGGATCGTCGATCGAGCGGCTGACCGAGCCCAGTGCGGCCTGGTGCAGGACGTAATCGATCGGCAAGCCCGCTTTGCCGGCGCAGGCTTGCCGGCAAGTTTCCAGGTCACGGATATCGCCTTCGATGAAAGTAAACGAAGCCCAGGCCGCGGAGCCGACGGCTTCGCGCACCTGGTCCAGGTTGTGTTGGTGGCCGGTGGCAAAATTGTCCAGGCCCGTGACTTGCTGGCCGAGTTTGAGCAGCGCCTCCACCAGGTTGGAGCCGATGAATCCGGCAGCCCCCGTCACCAGCCAATGGTATCGACGGCCATGCAGGTGCAGCCGTACGTCGTCAAACTTGCCCACAACAGCCCTCCCAGGCTTCCCTAAATTTTTTTCTTACAGGCGCCAGACGCTGTAGCCAGCTTCTTCCAGGCCTGCCATATTAAATGCCGACTTCACGTCGATGAAGACGCCGCCCGGATTCAGCTTCGCCGCCAGGTCGCCCAGCGACAGGGCCAGCAATTCCTTGTGCGATACCGCTGCCACCACCGCGTCGGCTTGCGGTAGGCTGTCCCAGCTTTCCAGGCGAATGCCGTATTCGTGCACCGATTCCTCCGAATCGGCCACCGGATCGTGCACATGCACGTCCAGGCCGTACGACTTCAGTTCAAACACCACGTCCGCCACCTTCGAATTGCGCAAGTCCGGGCAGTTTTCCTTGAAGGTCAGGCCCAGCACATTCACTTTCGCGCCCTTGATGTGGCAGCCCGCCGCGATCATCTGCTTGACGGTCTTTTCGGCCACGAACTTGGCCATGCCGTCGTTGATGCGGCGCCCCGCCAGGATCACTTGCGGGTGGTAGCCGATCATGTCGGCCTTGTGGGTCAGGTAGTAGGGATCGACGCCGATGCAGTGGCCGCCAACCAGGCCGGGACGGAAAGGCAGGAAATTCCACTTGGTGCCAGCCGCCTGCAGCACTTCCAGCGTATCGATGCCAATCTTGTCGAAGATGATTGCCAGCTCGTTCATCAGCGCGATATTCAGGTCGCGCTGGGTATTTTCGATCACCTTGGCCGCTTCCGCAACTTTCACGCTGGAAGCCCGGTATACCCCAGCAGTCACTATCGATTCATATAGTTTAGCAACTGCCTCGAGAGTTGCTGGATTATCTCCGGAGACCACTTTCAAAATCGTCGTCAGGCGGTGCTGCTTGTCGCCCGGATTGATGCGCTCAGGGGAATAGCCGACATTAAAGTCTTGCGGCCATTTCAGGCCGGAATGTTTTTCCAATACCGGGATGCAGACTTCTTCGGTGGCGCCCGGGTAGACCGTCGATTCGTACACCACGATGGCGCCCTTCTTCATGTACTTGCCGACCGTGGTCGAGGCGCCGACCAGTGGGCTGAAGTCCGGCGAATGGGCATTGTCGACTGGCGTCGGCACGGCCACCACGATGTAGTCGGCCTCGGCCAGCGCGGCCGGGTCGTAGGTGACGTGCAACTGGCTCGCTTCGCGCAATTCCGCTTCCGACACTTCACCGGTCGGGTCGCAGAATTTGCGGTAATTCTCGATTTTGGCTTGCGACAGGTCGAAGCCGATGGTCTTGCGCTTCTTGCCAAATTCGACTGCCAGGGGCAAGCCTACGTAGCCCAAACCTACGACTGCTACAACCTTGTTGTCATCCATATCAAGTTCCCGTGAGAATTGTGTATTTCTTTTGTGATAACTGTATACCAGTTGCCGCCGCAGTTCAATGCGGAGTTTTACAATTGAACCTGGCAGCTCAGCTTAACGCCCTATGACAGCCGCGGTCCCATTTCAAATATGTAACAATCTGGCGTTGGGCCGCTGCCACAGTAATATGTAATCTTTGATAAGAGTATTGATTGTTTTGCACGGGTTGTCAATTTTACACCTGGATGCCGAAGCTGTCACAGCCTTTCTTGCCGACGGAGGGAAAAGCAACAGCGCTCGAGCATTTCATCGTGCAAGTTTCAGCATGCGGGCCGCGAGCCGCCAGTGCGGGCCGAGCTGGAGCGGTGGCGGCTGCTGTGCCACGGCTTCGCGCAACACGCCAAGCCAGCGCCGGGCTACCGTGTCCAGGTCGTAGCGGTCGCCGATGTCCTGGCGCGCCTGCCGTCCCAATCTTTCGCGCAATGCCCGATCGCGCAGCGCCAGCAGCCGCGCCGCGATCTGTTCGTCCGACGACAGGAACAAGCCGTTCTCGCCATCGCGCGCCAGCGCCTCGTAGGCAGGAATCAGGGTCGCCACGGTCGGCATGCCCAGCCGCATCAACATGGCCAACCGGTTCGACGACTTGGCCTGGAACCATTCACCTTGCGGCATCGAGATCAGCGCGATGTCGCAAGCCAGGATATCGGGTACCACCGTTTCTTCCGCCCACTGGCGGGTGGCGAAGCTGCCCTTGGAAATCAGTTCGAAATCGAAGCCGGCGGCAATCTCCGGGACCTGGCGCAGGCGCGCCACCAGCCCGGTGATGTAGTCGGCATAGCCCTGGTGCCCGACCCAGACCACGCGCAGGCGTTCGCTGGCGGCGTAATCGGTCTTGTGGACGCCGGGCGGGACTTGTACGCAGTCGTCGATGACGCGGGCACGCCGGATCTGCAACTGGCGCTGGATTTCGACGGTCGGCACGATGGTGAGGTCATAGGTGTCGTCATAGGCCCCGGCGAACGGCACGCAGCGCACCCCGACCGCGCGCTTGCCGACGGCGCGCCACAGCTTGGCCAGCTGCATCATCGTCCACTCGCCGCCTTCAAACACGACCACATCGCAATCGCTGCGCAGCAGGCGCAGCGCAGTGCGCCAGAAGGCCAGGCTGCGCGCCGAGCGGATGTCGTTGAAGCGCTCGGCCAGCAGCGTGGACGAGATCCCCTGTCCTTGCAGCCATTCGTGGATCAGGAAGCCTTGCAGGCGGCTCGCGGCCCAGCTGCGGTCGTTTGAAATCACCCAACCTACCCTCAAGCCCTTCTCGCCATCCATCCCCGGTCCCCGTCACATTGCCTGGCCGGAGTATAGCTGATATTAACCGAACGACAACAGATCCCCAGGCGCTGTTTCATGCTGCCAGCAACATGGCAGGCGCCGGCTGGCGCGGCACGACGGCCGCATCGCCCAGCTTGAAAATCGCAAACGCCTGGGCCACGCAGTCGGCCTGGCGCGCCAGGCTGCTGGCAGCGGCAGCGGCTTGCTCGACCAAGGCAGCGTTTTGCTGAGTGATGTCGTCGATCTGGACCACCGCCTGGTTCACCTGGCCGATGCCCCGGCTTTGTTCCTCGGTCGCATCGTGGATCTCGTTCATCACGCGGGTGACCCGGCTGACCGATGCGATCACTTCACTCATGGTGGTGCCGGCATCGGTGGTCAGCCTGGCGCCGGCATCGACCTTGGCGATTGAACTGTCGATCAGCGTCTTGACTTCCTTGGCCGCGGTGGCGGAACGCTGGGCCAGGCTGCGCACTTCGGTCGCGACCACGGCAAAGCCCTTGCCATGCTCGCCGGCACGCGCCGCTTCCACTGCCGCATTGAGCGCCAGGATATTGGTCTGGAAAGCGATGCCGTCGATCATGCCGATGATGTCGAGGATGCGGCGTGAGGACTGGCTGATATCGTCCATGGTCTGTACCACCTGCGCCACGATCGTGCCTCCCGCCGCGGCCACGCTGGATGCCTGCCCGGCCAGTTCGTTGGCACTGTGCACGCTGGCCGCACTTTGTTGCACATTGCTGGTCAATTGCTCCATACTGGCAGCCGTCTGCTGCAAGCTGGACGCCTGCGACTCGGTGCGGCCCGACAGGTCGAGGTTACCGCTGGCGATCTCGCTGGTCGCGGTCTGGATCTGGTCGAAATTGCTGCGCACGTCGCCAATGATGCTGTGCAGGTTGACATTGGTCTGTCGCAGCGCCGCCAGCAACTGGCCCATTTCATTGTCGGCGCCGACGTCGAGGACACCGGTCAGGTCGCCGCCCGCCATCTTGCGCGCAAAGCCGGTCGCCTGGCGCAGGGGCACCACGATGGCACGCTGCAATGTGTACCAGAGGTAAAGGGCCAGCCCGACGCAGGCAGCGTTGGTGGCGGTCAGCCAGGGCGCCGCGCCTTGCATGGCGCCAGTGATAGCCAGCAAGGCCAGCAAAGCGCTCAAGCCCCCCATGCCGAGGCCGATCAGGCGCGCCAGCGACAAGTCGCGGAGCCGGTTGCTCCAGTTGCGCCAGCCGCGCTGCTGCAACCTGCCGCGCTCCAGGCGCAAGCGGCGCGGATTGCCCTCCCGGAATTCACGGTACAACTGGTCGGCCTGCGCCACTTGCTCGCGGTTCGGCTTGGTCCGCACCGACATATAGCCGACCGGGCGCCCCGCTTCGATCACCGGCGTGACGTTCGCATACACCCAATAGAAGTCGCCATTCTTGCAGCGGTTCTTCACCATCCCGCTCCACGGCATGCCGGCCCGGATCGTCGCCCACAGGTCGGCGAAGGCTTCCACTGGCATGTCGGGGTGGCGCAGGATATTCTGCGGCGCACCGATCAGTTCGTCCTCGGTGAAGCCGCTACTTCCACAAAATAGGGATTGGCGTAAGTAATCTTGCCCTTCAAATCCGTGGTCGACACGATGGTCTTGCCATCTTCCAGGATGAATTCCTGGTTGGTGACAGGCGTGTTCAGGCGCATGGCGTTACTCCTTCTCAGCGGTTGGGGAAAGGAATTCGCACGAACCGGGTTTGGGGTCCGCCAAGGCTCGGATAGGGCCGCGAACTGGCGTCCCTGCCATGTGATTGCTCAAGTATAGGAAGATGCTGCGCTTAGGAAACTCACAAAAAGTTGCAATAGAAAAATTTAATCGATCGACCGAGTGCAGAGATTTCTCAAGGCCTCCGCGTGTTTCCCATGCCATCTTGGCGGCATGGGCAGCACTCAAGGGGGCCTCATGCGTCAACTATTACGCTCGATCAAGGATCAGTTAACTCCGCAAGCCTGGCTGGCGCCGCACGCCCTGGCGGCACGCCGGGCCGACCGGCGCGGCTTGCCGGCCCACGATCCGGGCGCCGATGCCGTGGTGGCGGCATGCACCGCTTGGCTGTGCGCGGCGCAGGATCAATCGGCCTCGGCCGACGGAGGGGTGGCGCGCCACTTCAGCCTGCTTACGGGCTGGGCCACCTCCTATCCCGAAACCACCGGCTATATCGTGCCCACCATGATCGAACTGGCACGCCGCCAGGACAATGACGAATTGCACCAGCGGTCGCGGCGCATGCTGGACTGGCTGCTTGCCATCCAGTTCCCCGACGGCGGTTTCCAGGGCGGCCGCATTGATTCCACGCCGCGCGTGCCGGTGACCTTCAATACCGGCCAGATCCTGCTTGGCCTGGCAGCCGGCGCGCATGAATACGGCGACTTGCGCTACCACGCTGCCATGCATCGCGCCGCAGCCTGGCTGCGCGATTCGCTCGACGCCGACGGCTGCTGGCGCAGGCACCCCACCCCCTTTGCCGCCCCGGGCGACAAGGCTTATGAAACCCATGTGGCCTGGGGCCTGTTCGCAGCCGAGCGCGTCGCGCCCGGCCATGGCTATGGCGAGGCCGGGCTGCGCCAGGTGGCCTGGGCGCTGGCCAGGCAACAGCCCAATGGATGGTTCGCGTCCAATTGCCTGGACGATCCGAAGCGCCCCCTCAGCCATACCATCGGCTACACCTTGCGCGGCGTGCTGGAAGCTTTCCTGCTATGCCGGCAACCCGAACTGCTGGCCGCCGCCGTTCGCACCGGCAGTGCGCTGTGCCAGGCAGTTGGCGCCGATGGCTTTCTGCCGGGACGGCTTGACCGGCACTGGCGCCCGGCCGCCAGCTTTGCCTGCCTGACAGGTTCGGCACAAATTGCGCATTGCATGTTCTTGCTCTACCAGCTGACCGGCGAGCAGCATTACTTCGAAGCGGGCCAACGCCTGATCCGGTATGTGCGGCGCAGCGTGGCGATCGCGGGCCCGCAAGAAACACGCGGCGGCGTGAAGGGTGCCTTTCCGGTCGATGGCGACTACGGCCGCTTCGAATACCTCAACTGGGCCGCCAAGTTCTGCATCGATGCCAACCTGCTGGAACAAGACATACTGAAAGCACGCCGCGCGGCACTGGCGGCCGACCTCGCCCGGCTTGGCATTGCCCAAGGCGACACCTTGTTCATCCACTCCTCCTTGAAAAGCCTGGGCTACGTGGAAGGCGGCGCCGGCAACCTGCTGCTGGCACTGCAGGAAGCGGTCGGCCCGCAGGGCACGCTGGTGCTGCCTACCTATTACATGCCGGGCGGGAGCATTCGCGCCACCTGCGAGCTGAAGGACTACGTCTTCGACGTGCGCCGGCATGGCACCCATACCGGCCGGCTGCCGGAAGCCCTCCTCGCCGTTGCCGGCATTCACCGCAGCGTGCATCCAACGCATTCCGTCTCCGCCTGGGGCCGCCATGCCGCCTACCTGACCGAAGCCCATCACCGCGCCCCATCCATCTTCGGCGAAGGATCGCCATGGCAGCGCCTGGTCGGCCTCGACAACGCAAAAGTGCTGGGCCTGGGCGTATCGATGGGCCCCGTCACTTTCTATCACGCGGTGGAGGATGCGATGGGACGAGCGTTCCCCATACAGGTGTGGAGCGAACGCAGTTACCTGTTGCCATGCATTGACCAGCAGGGCCAGCGTCACGAAGTGCCGCTGCGGGCATTCGATCCATTGCTGGCACAGCGCCGCATCGACCATCCATCGCGCAGTGATCTGCGCAATTATTTCGTCACCGAATTCCAGGGCGCTGGCCTGCTTCACCGGAACCAGGTTGGCATGGCCGCCTGCTGGTGGATTCCGGCGCGCGGCTTCCATGACCATTTATGGCGCCTGGCGAAAGATGGGGTGACGATTTACGCCACGCCAGAGCAACTGGCGGCACGCCCGCAGGTTTAAGCCGCCGGTGCGGCAGCCTTGGCCGCCGCCTTGCGCTCGCTCAACCGCCTGCCCAACTGGATCATCGGCAGTTCGACCAAGTGGTAACCCAGGAAAGGGAGCGCCACCAACAAAGACAGGAAGGTTAGCCATTGCATTAGCGGCTGGTACGCCTCCATCGTGCGGAACGAAAGCCACAGGATGGGAGGGTGGAACAGGTAGATGCCGTAGCTGTAGCGCGCCACCACCTGGCTTGCCCGGTTCAACAAGGGCACGGCCAACTGGCGCATCCAGGGGATGGCCAGGCCAACCGCCAGGCAAACGGCCCAGCGCCCGTAATTATTGCTGCGCGGCTCGGCGTATGCCACGAAGGCTATGCCAGCGCATGCCAGCAGCAACGGCCACAGCCATGCAGGCCAGCGTTCCCTGCCCTGCATCCGCCAGGCGATAACGCCGGCAAGGAAGCATGGCGCAAATTCAATCACATTCAATCGTGCGCTGACGAGAGGCTGCAACAGGGCCAATGGGATCGAGACGGCCCACAGCACCAGCAGCGAACGCAGCGGCCGAGTCCGAAAGAACAGGAACAGGAAAGGCAGGAGGAGGTACATCTGCACTTCCAGGCAAAGCGACCACAACACGGACGACATATAGCGTGCATACAGCAGGTTTTGCACGAGCAGCAAGTTGGCCAGCAATTCAAGACGCGTCCATTGTTCATCCATCAGCCAGTAGATCCCCAGCAGCATGACGATGGCCAACGGATAAATGCGGAAAGCGCGCTGCA
>JGI25158J39367_1000422_pt1 | contig 8794 bp, 8 predicted proteins | sample AraplaF_Cvi_mTSA_FD_39367 | JGI IMG/M metagenome (IMG submission 39367) | reverse complement strand
GATGGCTTTGAAGTCGCCGGCCGGCATTGGGGCGTGCTCTGGACTGGTCCCCAATCGTACCAGTCAGTCAAGCTGTTCCAGCATTGGACGGACAAGCTGACGGTCTTCTCTGACGGCCATGAGATTCCGTCCGAGATCCAGGCCGATTTGGCGCGCCGGCAAATAGCTGTCGCTGATGGCCGGATCGCCGGAATCGCCCATCAAAAGGGGCATATCTCCACCGTCAATCTCGATTCTGGCCGCAATATCGCGGTCGACGTCCTGTTCGCCCAACCGCGCAACAAGCCGTCCGCAAGCCTGCATGAGTCACTGGGCCTCGCAACGGCGGATACGCCAACCGGCATCGTCCTCAAGGTCGACGAGCGCCGCGAAACGAGTGTGCCCGGCATTTATGCCGCCGGCGACCTCGCCACGCCGTTCCTGCCCTCGGTCACCCAAGCCTCATCGCAGGGCGCGATGGCGGGTATCTTCGCCCAGCAATCGATGCTGGCTTGAGCGCAGAAGGAGGAGATGGCATGGCAGCGCAAAATGCTTATCAAGTCGCCGACTGGAATGGCCCTAGCGGAGAGCGTTGGGTTGCCAACCAGTCCCGGCTCGACGCCATGGTGGCGGTGTTCGGCCAGGCCGCGATAGAGGCTGCCGTGCCCGCGACGGGCGAGCGCGTGCTCGACGTCGGTTGCGGCGCGGGGGCGTCAAGCCTGGCTTTGGCCGCCCGCGTCGGCGCGGCAGGCCAAGTGCTGGGCGTGGACATCTCCGAAGCGCTGATCGGTCGAGCACGGGCGCTTGCGCCGCAGAAGACGGTCCTGTTCCAGGTGGCCGATGCCAGCAATGCCGGGCTGCCCGAGGGCACCTTCGACATCCTGTTTTCGCGTTTCGGGGTCATGTTCTTCGACGATCCGACAGGGGCGTTTGCCCATATGCGGCGTGCGCTACGGCCGGGCGCACGAGTCGCTTTCGTCTGCTGGCGCGGCGTGGCCGAGAATGATTGGGTGAGGCTGCCGACGGACGCCATCAAAGGCATCCTCCCGCCGATCGCGCCGCCCAATCCCGAAGCCCCGGGCCCATTTTCGTTTGGGGACCAGGGACGGGTGAGGCGCATCCTGGCGGAGGCCGGCTTCAGCGATATTGCGATCGCGCCGTTCGATGCTGCCGTCCCGTTGGGCGAGGGTGAGACGCGGGAAGCGGCGATCGACGACGCGGTGAAAATGGCGCTCGAGGTCGGCCCGCTGTCGCGTGTACTTGCTGATCAGCCCGCCGACATCCGCGCCCGCGCCTCAGCCGCAGTTCGTGCCGCCTACGCGGGCCTTCCCGGCGAGCGCTCGGTGATGATCGGCGGCGCGGCATGGATTGTCACGGCACGCAATCCAGCAGGCTGACAAGAAGAACTTGGGAAGCGCGCCTGTCGATTACCGGCGCCGTGTCGCCTTTGGTCCTTGACAAGAGATGGCTGACGACCACACTTGGAATAGTGCGGTCGTCCCTCGTCGTCCAGCCGAAAGGAAGCAATCATGCGAACCATGGTCCGATTTGCCCTGGCCATTGTGTCGGGCACGGCGTTACACGCAGTTGGCTGGGCGCAGTCCGACCGTCCGCCTGCTGTCCTGCCGCTGGCGGCGGAACCGGAGGCCAAGCTCATCGCCTATCCTCCGCAAGCGGAAGCGCTCGCGCGTGGCGTCGTAATCATCCAGTTCCGGACGGAGAATTTGCGCATCATGCCAGTGTTTGGCGCCAAGGCAGCCGAGGTTTCGCCGCACATCGGGCATGTTCACGTGACCGTCGATGGCCGGCCGGGCACTTGGGCGCATACCAGCCTGGACCCGGTCATCATCGTGGGATTGCCCCCGGGCCCGCACAAGATCCTGATGGAGCTGGCCAATCCCGACCACAAGATTCTCACTGCGGAAACGGTCGACGTCACAGTTCCGGCGAAGGGCGGCAAGCCCCATGAACATTAGAACTGCTGGCCGCGTGCTACGAGTTCGCCGGGAACGCCAAGCAGGAAAATATTCTCGTTCAGCGTGTCTTCGCCTTTGATGCTTTCATATGAAGTGAGCGGGGCGAGCAGGTCGCGCACGAGCGACTGCTGGCTCGGGCTGGTTTTATCCGACTTCAGCTTGCCGAGAATGAAGGTCTGCACCTGCTCCGATTGGCTGGCCACCTGCTGCAAGCTTGCTTTCTTCAATTTGCCAAGCCGGTAATTCAGGGCGACATCGCTGCGCGCGCTGTCGTCTATCTGATGATAATCATAGTTTTGGGTCTCGAGGGTGCCATCGAAAAACGGTGGGCCGGACTTGCCGATCTCTGTATGGAACTTGGCGCTCAGCTGTGATTGCTGGCTTTGCGCGATCTTGCGGTCTTCGTGGTTGGTCCCCTCGATTTTGGTCGACTGCGAAACATCGTAGGCGAACGTATCCTTCTCCCAGTCCTTGCGCGGGTTGCTGGATTTTGGTGTCTGGCTGATCGAAGCGCTGAAATCGGAAAGGCCGGTCAGGGCGGTACGGTCGCCAGAGCTGAGTTGCCACTTCGACGGTTTGGCGAGGAAGTCTTCGCGGCTTTCGGCGATGGCAGTCCGGTTCAGGTCGGAGAATGCGTCCTTGAACATGGACATCANCTTCTTGTCGCCGTGTCCGCGCGAGACGGCCTGGTCGAACTGCGCCAGGTAGCTGCTGATTGCCTTGGACTGCTGCTGTTTGGTGCCGGCGTGTTCCAGTGTGCTGGTGTCCACGTTCACTTCGGCGCTTCCGTCAGGCCCCGCCACGCTCACCTTGCGCATCGTTTCGTCAATGTGGAAATCCAGGGTCTGCGTGGTGGAGTCGGGACCGGCCACCTCGGCGTGGAAATCGATGGATTGCACAAATTTGCCATCGAGCTGGGTCAGTCCGCTTAGGCGGACAGCGGGGCTCGTCCCCGTCATGCCGTCGATGGCGGCCTGGAAGCCTTTGGCAAGTTCGGACAGGGCCTTGCGCTCGTCCTCATCCAGTTCGTCGCTGGAGCTGACCTGATAGATCATTTCGCCATCCACATCGGCCAATGTAAGGTCGACCCTGGCGCCGCTTTGTGTCGTGATGCCGAGCGTGAACTTGTTGTCGACCTCATCCGGCAACCTGGAATGTTCGGCTGGAATGGCCGATCCGGCNCCAAGCTGNTTGAGCATCTCCGCGCCAAGGTCCTGATAGCGCTGGCTTGTGGTGACTGGNGCGGAGGCAGCGGCAATCGCCTCCGGACTCAGCGTGACGATGGTTGATGGCTGCGAGGACGCGGCGGCGTCGAGCCTGGCTACGATCGGATTGACGTTGCGTGCAGGCGAAGGGGCAGCGTAGCGGGTGGCCGGTTGCCAGTTCGAGAGTTGGGATATGGAGCTCATGCCCGTTTAACGGCAGCCAGTTGGTGAAACTTTAATTGTGAATATTTTCCATTGCTCTGCAGCGTGCATGAGAACGGCAAAGCATGCTACCCTTCCATTGCTTTTGAGGAAATGTTTTTTCGTGCCCGTTTTGCGATCCGCGGCGGGCGGTTCCACAGTCCAGGCGGGCCGTCGCTACCCGCTGCAAGCCAGCCAGGATTGATCACCCCAAGTGCGTCACCATCGCACATGAAGGAATCTTGAATGAGCAAGGGCGAACCACTTCGCCTGCACGTGCCCGAACCCACGGGACGTCCAGGCTGTGCAACCGATTTTTCCTACCTGCGCCTGTCGCCGGCCGGTGCCGTGCGGCGTCCGGAGGTCGACGTGGCCCCCATGGATACGCGCGATCTTGCGTACTCCCTGATCAGCGTGATCGACTCGGATGGCAACGCGGTCGGGCCCTGGGCACCGAAGATCGATATCGAGGTCGTGCGCAAGGGTTTGCGCGCCATGATGAAGACCCGCATCTTCGACAGCCGCATGCTGATGGCCCAGCGCCAGAAGAAAATGTCGTTTTACATGCAGAGCCTGGGCGAGGAGGCGATCGGCACCGCGCAGGCACTGGCGCTGAACGTGGACGATATGTGCTTCCCCACCTATCGCCAGCAAAGCATCCTGGTTGTGCGCGACTATCCGATGGTGGACATGATCTGCCAGCTGATGTCGAACGAACGCGACCCGCTCAAGGGCCGGCAACTACCGGTCATGTACTCGGTAAAGAAAGGCCGGCTTCTTCTCCATATCGGGCAACCTGGCGACGCAATATATCCAGGCTGTGGGCTGGGGCATGGCGTCAGCGATTAAAGGCGATACCAAGATAGCCTCGGCATGGATCGGCGACGGCGCCACCGCTGAGGCGGACTTCGACACAGCCCTGACCTTCGCCCACGTTTATCGCGCACCGGTGATCCTCAATGTGGTCAACAACCAGTGGGCCATTTCGACCTTCCAGGCCATCGCCGGTGGCGAGGACACGACATTTGCCGCACGCGGCGTTGGCTGCGGCATCGCATCGCTGCGCGTCGACGGCAATGATTTCCTGGCCGTGTATGCGGCGTCTTGCTGGGCCGCCGAGCGGGCGCGCCGCAACCTCGGGCCGTGCCTGATCGAATGGGTGACGTACCGCGCGGGCCCGCATTCGACCTCGGACGATCCATCGAAGTACCGCCCCGGCGACGACTGGTCGCATTTCCCGCTGGGAGATCCTATCGCGCGCCTCAAGCAGTACCTGATCAAGGCCGGTGCCTGGTCGGAACAGGAGCACGACGAAACCCAGAAGCGGCTGGAAGCGGAAGTGCTGGCGGCGCAAAAAGAGGCCGAGCAATACGGCACCATGGCCAGCGGTCATACCTTCAGCCCCGCGGAAATGTTCGATGGCATTTACAAGGACATGCCGGAACACTTGCGCGTGCAACGTCAGCAACTGGGGATCTGAGATGGCGGAGAATACAGTGAAAACTTCCATGACCATGATCCAGGCGCTGCGCTCGGCGATGGATGTGATGATGGAGAAGGATGAAAACGTCGTGGTCTTCGGCCAGGACGTGGGCTACTTTGGCGGCGTGTTCCGCTGCACCGAGGGCCTGCAAAAGAAGTACGGCAAATCGCGCGTGTTCGATACCCCGATTTCCGAGGGCGGCATCGTTGGCGTGGCAATCGGCATGGGCGCATANGGNCTGCGGCCNTGCATCGAGATCCAGTTTGCCGATTACATNTATCCGGCTTACGACCAGATCGTGTCCGAGGCGGCGCGGCTGCGTTTCCGCTCGGCAGGCGACTTCACGGCGCCCATCACGATCCGCACGCCTTGCGGCGGCGGCATCTATGGCGGCCAGACCCACAGCCAGAGCCCGGAGGCGGTGTTTGCCCATGTCTGCGGGCTGCGCACGGTGATGCCGTCAAATCCCTATGACGCGAAGGGTTTGCTGATTGCCTCGATCGAAAATGACGATCCGGTGATCTTCCTCGAGCCCAAGCGCCTGTACAACGGACCATTTGACGGTCATCACGACAAGCCGGTCGTGCCCTGGTCGCAGAATCCGCTGGGCGAAGTGCCCGAGGGCTATTACACGGTGCCGCTCGACAAGGCGGCAGTTTTCCGGCCGGGCAAGCAGCTCACGGTGCTCGCCTACGGCACCATGGTGTGGGTATGCGAGGCGGCGGCGCGGGAAACCGGCATCGACGCCGAGATCATCGACTTGCGCAGCCTGTGGCCGCTGGACCTGGAGACCATTGTCGAATCGGTCAAAAAGACTGGCCGCTGTGTCGTGTGCACGAGGCGACCCGCACCTGCGGGTTCGGCGCCGAACTGGTGTCGCTGGTGCAGGAACATTGCTTCTACCATCTGGAAGCGCCGATAGAGCGCGTGACGGGCTGGGATACGCCTTACCCGCACGCGCAGGAATGGGCGTATTTCCCGGGGCCGGCCCGCGTCGGCGCTGCGTTCAAACGTGCGGTGGAGGCATAAAGATGGGTATTCACGTCATCAAGATGCCTGACATTGGCGAGGGCATCGCAGAAGTTGAACTGGTCATGTGGCATGTCAAGGTCGGCGATGCCGTGACCGAAGACATGATCCTGGCCGACGTCATGACCGACAAGGCCACGATTGAAATTCCTTCGCCGGTGCACGGCACCGTTGCCATGCTCGGCGGTGCTGCGGGCCAGGTGATGGCCGTAGGCGCGGACCTGATCCATATCGAAGTGGAGGGCGAGGGCAACCTGAAAGCGCAAGCGGCCAGGCCTGCCGCCCCGGCACAGCCTGTGGCCGCAGCCCCGGCGCCTGCAGCGCCGCCGGTGGCCGCGCCTGCAGCGCCCGCCGCAAAGCCAGCGCCGGCGCCTGCCATGGCTACGCATGCGGCGCCTCCGCCTGCATCAGTGGCCAGCTCTGTGCGCGTGGCTCGCGAGCCCGGCGAAAGGCCGCTCGCGTCGCCGGCCATACGCAAGCGCGCATGGGACATGGGCGTCGAGCTGCAGTTCGTGCATGGCAGCGGGCCGGCCGGCCGCATCCTGCTTTCCGACCTTGAGGCCTACGTCGCGCGTGGCCAGCAAGGGGCATCGCCGGCCGCTGCTACCGGCTACAGGGAGAATCATGGCGAGCAGTCCATCCCCCTGATCGGCCTGCGCCGCAAGATCGCTCTGAAAATGCAGGAGTCGAAGCGCCGCATCCCGCACTTTTCCTACGTTGAGGAAATCGACGTCACGGAGCTGGAAAACCTGCGTGCCCGCCTGAACGAGGAATGGGGCAAGGAGCGCGGCAAGCTGACCGTGCTGCCATTGCTGGCTCGCGCGCTGGTGGTCGCATTGCGCCAGTTCCCGCAAATGAACGCGCGCTTCGATGACGATGCCGGCGTCGTCACGCAGTACGGCGCGGTCCACCTGGGTGTCGCCACCCAGACCGACGCCGGCCTGATGGTGTCGGTGATGCGGCACGCCGAGGCACGCGACCTGTGGTCCTGCGCTTCCGAAATAGGGCGCCTGGCCGATGCCGCGCGTACCGGCAAGGCCACGCGCGACGAGTTATCCGGTTCGACAATCACCATCTCCAGCCTGGGCGCGCTGGGCGGCATCGTCACCACGCCCGTGATCAACCATCCGGAGGTGGCGATCATCGGCGTCAACAAGATCGTCGAGCGGCCCATGGTGCGGCAAGGGGGGCTGGTGGTTCGCAAGATGATGAACCTGTCGTCCTCGTTCGATCACCGCGTGGTGGATGGCATGCACGCCGCGCAGTTCGTACAAGCCATCCGCGCCTTGCTGGAATGCCCAGCGATGCTCTTTGTGGAGTAATCGATGAACCAACACACAACTACGCTGCTGGTGATCGGCGGAGGACCTGGCGGCTACATCGCGGCCATCCGTGCCGGCCAGCTCGGCATACCTACGACCCTGGTCGAAGCCGGCGAACTGGGCGGAACCTGCCTCAATGTCGGCTGCATTCCTTCCAAGGCGCTGATTCATGCGGCGGAGGAGTTTGAAAAGGCCAGTCATTTCGCAAGCGGTTCGGCGCTTGGCATTTCGGTGCAGGCGCCGCGCATCGACATCGGCCAGACCGTGCTGTGGAAAGATGGCATCGTCGGGCGCCTGACCGGTGGCGTGGCCGCGCTGCTGAAGAAGAGCGGCGTGCGCGTCGTCAAGGGCTGGGCCAATATCGTCGATGGCAAGACCGTCGAAGTGATACGCGACGGTGAAAGCCCCCAGCGCATCGGTTGCGAGCACCTGTTGCTGGCGACTGGCTCGCACGCCACCGAATTGCCCTTCATGCCGTTCGGCGGGCCGGTGATCAGCGCGACCGAAGCGTTATCGCCCAAGACCGTGCCTGGCAAGCTGGTCGTCGTGGGCGCAGGCTATATCGGTCTTGAACTGGGTATTGCCTATGCGAAGCTGGGGGCGCAGGTCCATGTGGTGGAAGCCCAGGATCGCATACTGCCGGCCTACGATACGGACCTGACACGCCCGGTTGCCATCGCCCTCAAGGGACTGGACATTGAGACCCATCTTGGCTGCTCGGTGCTGGGACTGGACGAGGCGGGTGGGTCAGTACGCATCCGCAATGCTGCCGGTGAAGAGTCGTCCTTGGCGGCAGACCAGGTGCTGGTTGCGGTCGGGCGGCGTCCGAGCACGCGCGGCTTCGGCCTGGAAAAACTTCGCATCGACATGGATGGCCACTTCATCAAGGTCGACGACCAGTGCCGCACGTCGATGCGCGACGTGTGGGCGATCGGCGACGTGACCGGCGAACCGATGCTGGCGCACCGCGCCATGGCGCAAGGCGAGATGGTGGCCGAGATCATCAGCGGCAAACGCCGTCATTTCAGCCCCGCGGCCATTGCGGCAGTGTGCTTTACCGATCCGGAGGTGGTGGTGGTCGGCGCTACTCCTCAGGCGGCACGCGCGCAGGGCATCGATTGCATCGACGCCTTGTTCCCGTTCGCCGCCAATGGGCGCGCCATGTCGCTTGAATCGAAGGACGGTTTCGTGCGGGTGGTGGCGCGGCGCGACAATCATCTGATCGTCGGCTGGCAGGCGGTAGGGAAGGCGGTTTCCGAGTTGTCGGCCGCGTTTGCCCAGTCGATCGAAATGGGCGCGACGCTGGAAGACGTGGCAGGCACTATCCATGCGCACCCAACCCTGGGCGAGGCGATCCAGGAAGCTGCGCTGCGAGCCCTGGGGCACGCGCTGCATATTTGAACCCCGGCCGGTGAGCAGAAGGCGGGCGCTTTGGCGCTCGCCTGTGTGCCTACTCTTCGTCAAACTCCGCTGTCAGGTCCTTGAAGCCCTTGCGCACGGCAAAGGGAAGGAATTCGTCAGGCGTGTCGAGGACGACAAGCCGTTTTTCCTGGATGACCGGATCGCCAGGCGCCAGGTCGGGACCGTTGTAGCCCAGGG
>JGI25158J39367_1000420_pt1 | contig 8806 bp, 9 predicted proteins | sample AraplaF_Cvi_mTSA_FD_39367 | JGI IMG/M metagenome (IMG submission 39367) | reverse complement strand
GCGTCCCAGACGTGAGCCATTTCGGCGATCACCTGCCGCGCAGTGGCTTCCTGCTCGGGAGTCTCGTAGAAGATCACGGAGCGATACTGGGTGCCAACGTCATTGCCCTGGCGATTCAGGGTAGTCGGGTCGTGAATGGTAAAGAAGATGACCAGCAGGTCGCGGTAGCTGACTTGGGCCGGGTCGAATTCCAGCCGCACCACTTCGGCGTGGCCGGTTTCACCCGTACACACCTGTTCATACGTGGGATTCGGCTGCGCGCCGCCCATGTACCCCGATTCGACCTTGGTGACACCTTTCGCCTCCAGGTACACCGCCTCGGTGCACCAGAAGCATCCACCGCCCAGGATTGCTACTTCAGCCATATCGCCCTCCTCACGTACCGGAAGTATTACTGTAGCGCAAATCGGCGCGCACTGCTCAAAAAGTGCCGCCTTAGCTAAAATCCCCGTCGCTTTCGCCAAAGGTTAGACTATCGTTCTTTGGCATAATCTCTTTGAAACAAACAGGTCCCGCATGAATACCAGCTCCCCACGCGCCACCTCGCGCGAGTTCGACAGTGTGCATTTTCGCCAGGCACTGTCGCAATTTGCCACGGGTGTGACCGTGATTACCACGCGGCTCGCTGATGGCAGTTTCCGTGGCTTGACGGCCAGTTCCTTCAATTCCGTCTCGCTCGACCCGCCATTGGTGCTGTGGAGCCTGGGCACCGGCGCTAACAGCCTGCCCATATTCAGCGGTAACTCGCACTATGTGATCAATGTGCTGAGCGCCGACCAGGCCCATTTGGCCAAGCTGTTTTCGACCCGCACGGAAGATCCGTTCGGCACCGTCGAATTCGAGCTGTCGCGCACCGGCCAGCCGATCCTGAAGGGCTGCACGGCGTGGTTTGAATGCCACAACCGTAGCCGCTACCCGGAGGGCGACCACGTGATTTTCGTGGGCGAGGTTGAGCACTGCGAGTTTGCGGGGAACGCGCCGCTGGTTTTCCACGGCGGGAAGTTCCGCGACCTGTTGAAATGATTGACTTTTCATAAACAAAGAGAGACAGGAAGCATAATGAGCAAAGCCGCATTCCACTGGGACGATCCCCTGCTGCTGAACGACCAGCTGACCGACGACGAGCGCATGGTGCGCGACGCCGCCGCGGCTTACTGCCAGGACAAGCTGGCGCCGCGCATCCTGGAAGCCTTCCGCCACGAGCAGATGGACACNTCCATCTTCCGCGAAATGGGCGAACTTGGCCTGCTGGGCCCGACCATCCCGGAACAATACGGCGGCCCAGGCCTGAACTACGTGGCTTACGGCCTGATCGCACGCGAAGTGGAACGTGTCGACTCCGGCTACCGCTCGATGATGTCGGTGCAGTCCTCNCTGGTGATGGTGCCGATCTATGAATTCGGNACCGAAGCCCAGAAACAGAAATACCTGCCAAAGCTGGCCACCGGCGAGTGGATCGGCTGCTTCGGCCTGACCGAGCCAAACCACGGTTCCGATCCAGGCTCGATGATCACCCGCGCCAAGAAGGTGCCAGGCGGCTACTCGCTGACCGGCTCCAAGATGTGGATCACCAACTCGCCGGTAGCCGACGTATTCGTGGTGTGGGCGAAGGACGATGAAGGCGCGATCCGCGGCTTCGTGCTGGAAAAAGGCATGAAAGGCCTGTCGGCTCCTGCGATCCACGGCAAGTTCGGCCTGCGCGCTTCGATCACCGGCGAAATCGTGATGGACGAAGTGTTCTGCCCTGAAGAAAANGCCTTCCCGGACGTACGCGGCCTGAAAGGCCCGTTCACCTGCCTGAATTCGGCCCGCTACGGCATCGCCTGGGGCGCGCTGGGCGCGGCGGAAGCCTGCTGGCACACCGCCCGCCAGTACACCCTGGACCGCAAGCAGTTCGGCCGTCCACTGGCAGCAAACCAGCTGGTGCAGAAGAAGCTGGCCGACATGCAGACCGAAATCACCCTCGGCCTGCAAGGCTGCCTGCGCCTGGGCCGCATGAAGGACGAAGGCACTGCCGCCGTTGAAATCACCTCCATCATGAAGCGCAACTCCTGCGGCAAGTCGCTGGACATCGCCCGCGTGGCGCGCGATATGCTGGGCGGTAACGGCATTTCCGACGAGTTCGGCATCATCCGCCACATGGTAAACCTGGAAGTGGTCAACACCTACGAAGGCACGCACGACATCCACGCCCTGATCCTGGGCCGCGCGATGACCGGCATCCAGGCCTTCCAATAAATAAATGGGGACGTACCCCATTTATTAAGAAAGCCCCGCTGCTGAGCGGGGCTTATCGTTTGTGCTCAGGTTGGCTGCGTCAGGAAGTTCAGATTGGCCGCCGCTGCAGTCTTTGCTTTCGCCGTGCCCTTCTTGCTGTCCGTCGACAGCTTCTGCCAGCGGTCGACGAAATCGGACAGCGCATGCAGCAGCGCTACCTGCCCCTGCGCCTTGGCGATGACTTCGCCGAGCTCCTTGTGCAGGCGGCTCGACTCATCCACGATCTTCTGCGTCGGCGATTCGGTCGACACCGGGCCGAAGCGGTGCATGAACGCTTCATGCGCCTCGCGGAAGCGCGCAATCATGTTGGCCATGTCGAGGTAGGCGGCTGCGGCTGCGGCACGGGCGCCATCGGTGCTGCCAGGGTCGGAGGCAGCGTCTTCGAATTCATTCTGCTTTGCCTTCAGCCGCCGCAGGGAATCGAAGTAGTCCAGCATGTATTGCTCGGTGAGTGACGCCATCTTCGCCTCCATTAGTCATTGGCTTTCTTTTCAGCTTCTTCAATTTTCTTCTTGCCGTCTTCAACGCTGTCTTTCACAGCCTTGATGAAGGCCTGCAGCTCGCTGCGCCGGATATCCCAGCCAAGTTCCTCGCCCATTTCCGCCAGCCTTGCCTGGGCAGTGGCCGTGGCGCTGCGGGTGTTCGGAATCGGCGCCAGCAGGGCCGCAACTTCTGCTTCGTTTCTGGCGTTGGTATCGGTGTACTCGGCCTGGCTCAAGGCCAGGCCTTCGGTATTTGCGACCAGGTTGTCGATCAGGGTTGCCGACAGCTTGTCGCCCGCGGCAACGCGTGCCTGCAAATCGCGCTGCTTTTCACGGTCGATGAAGGCGATGGCCTTGCGCTGGGCGAGCAGGGACTCGGCCCGGGCATCCAGCGAATTCTTCTCCACCCGCCGGAATTCGGTCAGCGACGATTCAAGTTGGGCGATCAGGCCGACGCCATGGTTCGCCTGTTCCATTGCAGGCTTGGGCGTCGAGCATCCGCACAGGGCCAACGCGGCAAATATGAGGAGGGTCCGCATCATTGAACTCCCTTCGCGATAAACAGCAGTGCAATCGAATTCACCAGGCTTGTAATGTCTTCCTTGCGCACGCCTGCATCCCCATATTCCGCGAGCTGGTTGATGGTCGAAGAGATCAGCACGTTCCACTGCGCGATATTGCCTTCCGCATAGGCGATGGCGCGTTCATGGTCGAGCGCATTGCGCTGGATATCGGTCTTGTTCACCTCCGCAGCCAGGCGGCCATTGGCATCGAGGTAGGACGCAGCGCTCTTCCAGACCTTGGTCTTGTCTTCAAAGGCCTTGCCGGAGGTGGCTTTCGCCGTCTCGACCGGCGCCAGCGCAGCCCGCACCTGCATCGCAGCCATGTCTGCGCTGACCGATTGCAAGGCTTGCTGGGCGTAGCTCAGCGAACGAAGCTGCTCGAGCTGCCAGTTCATTTTTGACTCGAGCAATTGCAGCTCCATTGCCTGCAACTGCGCGTCCTTGGCAGCTGCATCCGCTTTCGCCTGCTCCAGGTTGCGCAGCAAGAGCGCCGCGGCCAGGCGCGGCTTCTTCGCATCGGCAAGCGCTACACGGTTCTGGTCAAACCATTCGGCAAGGCTGGCCAGGGCCGCGCCAGTGGCGGTGCTTTCACCTTTGCTGTCGACATTCCCGGCCAGCGAGGCCAGGGTTGCGTCAAGTGCCTTTACCCTTTGCTCGGACACAAACTGGCGCGAGACCGGGTCCAGCAGCTTCTCGATTTTTGCCAGCGCTTCGCCAAGCTCCTTTGCGATGGATTTCAGCTTGTCTTGTGCACGCGACGGATCGGCGGAAAGCTTTTCCAGTTCCCCGCTGTATTCCTTCGACAGTTTCGTCACCTGGTTGCGAGCCGCGAGGCTGGCCGATTTTGCGCTGCCGATTGCTGCGCGGNCATCAGCCACCGCTTGCTGGGTAATCGCCAATGCGCCGGCCTTGAACGCGAAACTGGAGCCGGCAGTCAGGGCGTCGCCGGTGCATTCATCCGCCGCGCCCATCCATGCGGCACGCAGATAAGCCGGTGCACCTGCATGGCTTTGCGCCCAATCGTCAAACGACTGCTTCGTCAACACTCCGCAGGCCGGCATTTCAACACCGGCACGCGTGAATTCAATTTCCGCATCATGCAAGTTGCTCTTCGCCCTCGCCTCTTTCTTCAGCGCGGCAGCCCAGGCGACAGCGACTTGCGGTGAACCGGCCAGCGCCAGCAACTGCTTCTCGACCGGTTCCTTCAGTTGCGCCGCCACGGTGCCTTCAAAGACCATCGCGCGAATCAGGGCGTCGCGTCTGGCTTTCTGCAGGGCCTCTTCGGTCTTGAGCTGCTCTGCCAGCAGCGCAGCCTCACCCTTGCGCGCAACGCCAAGCTGGCCGGCGATATCGACCGACTTCCAGGCTTCCCTTGCTGCCTCGCCCTGCTTGTGCCGTGTTTCGCTATACACTGCACAACCGGTGAGGCTGAAAAATGCCGGCAGCAAAGCGGCAAAACATATCGTTCGAAATTGCAAGCTACTCTCCTCCTTCAAAGGACCGACACCATGCCCCAGGATCACGTTCCAACTTTGTACGAATGGGTTGGCGGCACCGAAGCTTTGAACCGCNTGACCACCCGTTTCTACCAGCACGTCAAAGCCGATGCACTACTCGGCCAGGTCTTCGCCCACATGGGCGACCATCATCCCGCGCACGTCGCGGCCTTCCTCGGCGAAGTGCTGGGTGGCCCTACAGCATATTCCGAAGCGCACGGCGGTCACGCACACATGATCCGCCAGCACNTCAATCGCCACCTGTCCCAGGAACAGCGCCGCCGTTGGGTGGCGCTGCTGCTGGAGACCGCCGATGAACTGGCGATGCCCGACGATCCCGAATTCCGTTCAGCCCTGGTAGGCTACCTGGAATGGGGCTCGCGGCTGGCCGTCATCAACTCCCAGCCCGGTGCGACGGTCGATGCCGACCAGCCGATGCCGAAATGGGGCTGGGGCGAGGTCAAGGGGCCGTATAACCCTTAGTACTGCGCTTGCCGGACTTCACAGCCAGCGGACGGACATAGGTAATCAAGCTCGCCAGCGTCTTGCCCGGTTCTTCCCACGGCATCATGTGCGCCGAATGCTCGAACCATACGCTTNGCTTGTATGGCGCCTTCAGTTGCGCCATCCATTTCACGACCGGCTCGGTCGGCGTGGTGTAGTCGTGGCGGCCGAGGAACATCACGACCGGGATCGGGAACTGTTTGACGGTGGAAAAATCCACCTCCGTCCACTCTTTCAGCACGGTGCCGAGCGTCATCTGGCTGCCTTCGCCGATCGCTTCCCAGTCGGCCTGGTCGTATTCCGGCGACAGCATCGGGGCGCGGAAGTAGTAGACCGAGTCGCTCTTGTACGCACTCAGGCCGCCGTAGTACTGCGGCCACTTGCGGGCGACGATGATGCGCTCGCGCGTGATCGGCTCGTTGCCGGGATATGGCGCGATGGATTCCATCTCTTTCAGCGCTTCGGCGTTGTTGTGCTTTCTGGCCTGCTCAATGCCGAAGTCATAGCTGATGCGTTCGTTCTCGCGCATATTGGCGATCTGGCCGATGCCGACGTAGGCATGGAACAGGTCCGGCCGTTTCAGCACGGCGCGCGTGGATACCACGGTGCCCCAGCTATGGCCGACGATGATCAGCTTGTCCTTCTTGTATTTGGCGCGCAGGTGCTCGGCCACCTCGATCGCATCGTCGACAAAACGGTCGATGCGCAGCGTGCCTGCAACGGCTTCCTTGTCGTTCGCGCGCAGGGTCTTGCCGACAGCGCGCTGGTCGTAATGCGCGACGGTGAAGTATTCCTCGATGGGACGCTGCCACTGCCAGGTGGTCGGCATGGCCGGCGATGCCGGGCCGCCGTGCACGAACAGGATCATCGGGTTGGACTTGTCCTGCCCGCGCACATTGATCCACTGGTCGATGCCGCCGATCTGCGTCTTGTAGGTTTCCTGCACGCCCTCCGGCGCAACGATGCGGGTCAGGTCTTCCACCGCGGCGCGGGCGCGCATGCAGGGCGGGGATTCGGCGCAATTTTGCGCCATGACGGAAGTGCTGATACACAGGGCGGCGAAGCCCAGCCAGGCTGATTTCATGCAGGGTCCTTTCGACAGTGATTTGCGAAATGAGCAACGATAATAGTGCAAATTTTGCATCTGCGCGCATCGCCTGGACGAAAAAAAAAGCCGCCTTGCGGCGGCTTTCCTGGTTTGTGACGAACTTAGAAGCGATAGCCGACCGACAGGCTGACTGCCAGCGGGTCCAGCTTGATGTCCAGCGTCTGGCCGGTGGAGAAGTGGGCAGTGGTCTTGAGCTTGGTCTTGACCACGTTCACGTCGGCGTAATAACGCTCGCCGAGCTTGGCGGTGGCGCCGATCACCAGGCTGCCTGCGTGCTTCGGATCCAGCGAATAGGTTGCCGGCTGGCCGCCGGTGTTCAGCACCGCGGTCAGTTGGGCGGAACCGGTCTCCTTCTGGAAGTAGGCGTAGGTGTAGCCAACGCCAACGTAAGGACGCACAGTCGCATTCGGTTCAAACATGCGGTACTGCAGGAAGATGGTCGGCGGCAGCGCTTCCGCAGTACCGAGCTTGCCGGTGCCTTCGATGGAGCCGGCGCCGTACAAGGTGTGCTTGTACGGCACGCCCAGCATCAGCTCAGTGCTCACGTTATCGGTGATCATGTAGCCGACGCTGAANATCGGCTTGGTGTCGGAACCGACTTCGGCCTTGATGCCTGGCTTGGAAGGNGCGGTCACGTCGCCGGAAGTGACGTCNGGCGAAATGCGGTTGACGCCGATCTTGCCCAGCCANTCACCCTTGGATTGCGCCGATGCGCCCGATGCTGCACCCAGTGCGGCCACCACGGCCAGCAGTTTTACAGCGGTGTTGATACGTTGTGTCATTGTGTCTCCAGTGTCCTTTGATTACAGCCAGCCCTTGGCTACCATTTTTTCCGAAACATAGCGTGCCAGCAGCAGGTGCAGGAACGGTGTCGGGTGCACGGTATCGGCGTAGGAGTAGTGGCTCACGTCGCCGGCCTTCAGGTTGCTGGCATTGCAGCCCAGCGAGTTGCCCAGCGGGTTCTTGGCCGGAGTCAGGTCGCAGGCGGTGTCGGTCACGTTGGTCAGGCCGTACGGTGCCGGATTGGTCGCCTGGTCATGGCTGACGCTGAACGTATCCACCAGCAGGATCTTGGCATCGCCATTCAGGCCAGCCGCCAGCGTATCGTTGAAGGCTTTGACCATGCTGTCGATCAGGGCGCGGGTGCTGGCCGATTGCGCCAGGCCGGACGGGGTATTGGCGATGTCCGGCATATTGTTCACCACGACGAAGTTGGCGCCGTTGGCCACGATCTGGGTCTTCACCAGCGCCACCAGTTCGGAAGCAGCCTTGGCGATGTTCTGCACCAGGACCGGAGCCTGTGCCGCGGCGTAATCGGCGCCAGCCTTGGCGCCTGCTGCGCTGGCATCAGCCTGCGCTTTGACGACCATCGGGCCATACACGGTTGGCGAAGCAGCGGCGGTATTGCCTGCTGCGACAGCTGCGGTCACTGCAGCCTGCACGATGGTGGTGCTGGTGCTGCCCGCACGTGCGGCTTCGGTGGCGATGGCCAGCGCAATCGACTGCACGGCCGTGGCTGGATTGGTGGCGCCCGCTGCCAGCTGGGTAGCCAGGCTGGTGGCGAAGGCGGTGCTGCCGGCTGCAGTGCCGGCGGCGGTAGCGCCGGCGGACAGTTGCTCAAGGCCGATCAGCACATCGTTGTTGCCGCCCATGACGTAGACGATTTCATCGCCTTTGAACTTGCCGCCCACGGCAGCCAGGTGGTTCTTGACCTGGGTGACGATCGGCACGGTCAGCGCACCCAGTGGGCTGCCGGTCAGCTTGTTGCCTGGGCCAACAGGATTGGTCACGCGGGCGCCGCCCTGCGCATAGCCGAAGCAGCCTGCCTTGGCTTGTACTGGCACGCTGAAACCTTTGGTGGCATCGCCATCCAGGCCGGTCACGGCCGGGCACGGTGCTGGCAAGCCAACCTGGGCGGCCATCAGCTCGGTCCAGTTCTTGCCGGTCAGCGCAGGATTGACTGCAGTGTTGTTGCCGTTGATGGTGAAGGTGCCGCCGCCGATGGCAGCCACGGTGCCGACCTTGTAGGTGCCGACGTCAGACAGGCTGTCGCCGAAGGAAACCTGGGAAGAATATTTGAGTTTTGGGCTCTGATCGCCTGGGCGTGGATCGTTGCCGCCGCAACCGGCAATAACTGCCGCTGCCATGACCGTCATGGCAAGTTTGAAATGACGCATTGTGTCTCCAGAGGGGATGGTTTTTATGTGTGCTTTGCGAACGTGCGTGCTATTCGCTGCCGAACTAATATGCCAGCATAGACTTGCTCGTTACAAGTAGAAATTTGTAAAAACAACAGCCTTGTACTGGCGCGGGCCGCGACTGTAGCAGCGACGCATCAGCATTGCAAGGTTAGTTGCTTTCAAGCCAAGGTGGGTT
>JGI25158J39367_1000418_pt1 | contig 8846 bp, 9 predicted proteins | sample AraplaF_Cvi_mTSA_FD_39367 | JGI IMG/M metagenome (IMG submission 39367) | reverse complement strand
GCCGCGAACAGGCGCTGCGCGACGCCGCGATCCTGGAACAGATGGTGGCCACCGCCAAGCTTGCCACCATCGGCCGGCTGGTCGGCGGCATCGCGCATGAACTGAACACGCCGCTGGGCAATATCGTGCTGGGTTCGTCCTCGCTGGCATCCCGGCTGGACGACATTGCGCAGCAGGCCGAAGCACGCACCCTGTCGCAATCGAATTTGCGCCGCATGCTCGACGAAGGGCGGCAAGCCTGCGACACAATCGAACGCAACAGCACGCGTGCCGGCAACCTGCTGGCCAGCATCAAGCAGATCGCAGTGGACCAGGAAGGCCAGCCGCGCCGCCGCTTCGATCTCGACGAAACGGTGGCCCACGTCGCCAGCGCCACCGCGCCCCTGCTGCGGCGCGAAGCGATCAGCCTGACGGTGGCTATTCCTGCCGGCCTGGAGATGGACAGCTACCCCGGCCATATCGAACAGATCCTGGTCGCCTTGCTGGATAACTCGGCACGCCATGCGTTTGCCGGCCGCGAGGGACGCTGCGTGCATATTGCCGCCACGCGCCAGGACAACGAAGTGGAACTGGTGTATACGGATAATGGCTGCGGCATCGCGGCCGATGCGCTGCCGCGCGTGTTTGAACCGTTCTANACGACGCGGGTAGGCGAAGGCGCGCGCGGGCTGGGCCTGGCGATCGTGCTGAACGCTGTGCAAGCGATCCTGAAAGGCAGCGTACGCCTCGACAGCACGCCGGGCGACGGCGTCCGTTTCACCTTCCGCCTGCCGCTCAATCCTTCAGCACAATAGTCAACAGCAGCAGCGCATCGGTGTTGGCACGCAGGGCATGCGGCGCGCCGCCTTGCAGGTAGAGCATTTCCCCGGCGCGCAGGATGGCGGTGCGGCCATGGGCATCGAACGCCACCTCGCCTTCCAGGCATTGCAGCGTGATCTGGCCCTTGACCGCATGCTCCGGCACCGCTCGCCCGGCCGGGACGGTCATGCGGATCAATTCCAGCTGTTCCGTCTTGGCCAGTGCGATGGAAGAAAACTGCGACAAGCTTTCACCGGCCTCGCGGCCAATCCGGACCACTTGCCCGGACGATGCATGCGGTAGCGCCATATACCCTCCCTGGATTGTTCCAATGATAGCAGCAAGGATTAAATGGGGACGTACCCCATTATTTTGGCGTCAATAAATGGGGTACGTCCCCTTTTAATCCCGGCTGATGAAGCGGTAGATGCCGGCGCCGACGCCGGCGCCGATGATCGGGGCCACCCAGAACAGCCACAACTGCGCCACCGCCCAGCCGCCGACGTACAGTGCCACGCCGGTGCTGCGCGCCGGGTTGACCGAGGTATTGGTGACAGGGATCGAGATCAGGTGGATCAGGGTCAGGCACAGGCCGATGGCGATCGGCGCAAAACCGGCCGGCGCGCGCTTGTCGGTAGCGCCCAGGATCACCACCAGGAAGAAGGCCGTCATCACCACTTCCGTGACCAGGGCCGCCACCAGGCTGTAGCCGCCGGGCGAGTGCTCGCCGTAGCCGTTGGAGGCGAAGCCGGCGGCGACATCAAAGCCGGCCTTGCCGCTGGCGATCAAGTACAGGACACCGCCCGCGGCAATGCCGCCCAGCACTTGCGCCACGATATAGCCCGGCAAATCCTTGGCCGGGAAGCGGCCGCCCAGCCACAAGCCGACCGACACGGCCGGGTTCAGGTGGCAGCCTGAAATATGCCCGATGGCAAACGCCATGGTCAACACCGTCAGGCCGAAGGCCAGCGACACCCCGTGCAAGCCAATGCCCACGCCAGGAAAGGCCGCCGCCAGCACCGCGCTGCCGCAACCGCCCAGGACCAGCCAGAACGTACCGAAGAATTCCGCACCCAGTTTTTGCATTATCAGGCTCCGTCGAGAGTTAGTAATTGTGCAAACAGACTAACTATAAATAGCGTAAATGACAACGGTGTGATGTGTTGCAGCGCAGAAAAATAGAGCGACCGTTCTACAAAATTCGCTTGTGTTACGCAAGCGGTTTCAATAGAGTAAATGTTATATATTTACTACCAAAACGGAAGCCAATGAGCAAAGGTTCGTTCGCCGGCATGAACTGCCCCATTGCCCAGACCCTGGAACAGGTCGGCGAATGGTGGACCTTCGTCATCCTGCGCAACGCCTTTTGCGGCATGACCCGCTTCCAGGATTTCCAGCGCCACCTTGGCATCAGCACCAACATCCTGGCGCGCCGCCTGGGCAAGCTGGTGGACAACGGCATCCTGCTGCGCCAGCCATCCAGCGAAGATGCCCGCATCGTCCATTACCGCCTGACGCCCAAAGGGCATTCGCTCTATCCCATCCTGGCCGCGATGACGGTGTGGGGCGAGCAATGGGCGCCGCACCCGGACGGACCGCGCATGACGCTGGTGGAGCGCGAAACCGGGCTACCCGTGGCCGGCGTGGGCATCCGCGCCGCCGACGGGCGCGACCTGGCGCCGGCGCAAATCGATACGGTGGCCGGCCCCGGCGCCGATGACAAGACGCACGCTTTGATGCGCATGAGAGAGGAGACAAGCAAACAATGAATACCGATAAAGTCTGGCTCAAGTCTTATCCCGATGGCATTCCGGCCACCATCGATCCCGACCTGTACCGCTCCCTGCCGCACCTGCTGGAGGAGTCGTTCGGCAAGTTCGCCGCGCGCAAGGCCTACGCCTGCATGGACAGCTTCATGACCTACCGCGAGTGGGACGAGCATTCGCGCAACCTGGCCGCGTGGCTGCAGCAGCGCGGGCTGGCCAAGGGCGCCCGCGTGGCGGTGATGATGCCCAATGTGCTGCAATACCCGGTCGCGGTGGCGGCCGTCCTGCGCGCCGGCTGCACCGTGGTGAACGTCAATCCGCTGTACACCGCGCGCGAGCTGGAACACCAGCTGACCGATTCCGGCGCCGAAGCCATCTTCATTCTCGAGAACTTCGCCACCACGCTGGAAAAAGTGCTGCCGCGCACCAGCGTCAAGCACGTGGTGGTGGCCAGCATGGGCGACATGCTGGGCTTTGCCAAGGGCATGCTGGTCAACTTCGTAGTGCGGAAGGTGAAGAAGATGGTGCCGCCCTTTAACCTGCCGGGCGCCGTGCCATTCCGCGCAGCCTTGCGCCAGGGCGCGCGCGAGGCCCTGCGTCCGATGCAGCTGGGCCACGACGACATCGCCTTCCTCCAGTACACGGGCGGCACCACGGGCCTGTCCAAGGGCGCCACCCTGACCCACCGCAACGTGATCGCCAATATGCTGCAGAACGATGCGTGGGCCGGGCCGGCCCTGCTCAATCAAGCCAAGGGCGAACAGGTGGTGACGGTATGCGCGCTGCCGCTGTACCACATCCTGGCGTTGAACGCCTGCATGCTGATGGGCGCGCGCTGGGGTGCCATGAACCTGCTGGTGCCCAATCCGCGCGATATGGCAGGCTTCGTCAAGGAACTGGCCAAGTACCGCGTCAACTTTTTCCCCGGCGTGAACACGCTGTTCAATGCCTTGCTGAACCAGCCCGGGCTGGCGAAGGTCGACTTTTCCGGCCTGCGCATCACCTTGGGCGGCGGCATGGCGGTGCAGCAGGTGGTCAGCGAACGCTGGCTGGCTGCGACCGGCAGCCCGATCCTGGAGGGCTACGGCCTGTCGGAGACCTCGCCGACCGCCACGCTGTGCCGGCCCGACCAGAACGGTTTCAGCGGCACCATCGGCCTGCCGGTGCCGTCGACCGAGGTGGCGATTGTCGACGACGACGGTCATCCACTGCCCTTCGGCCAGGCCGGCGAAATCGCCATCCGCGGCCCGCAGGTGATGGCCGGCTACTGGAAGCGGCCGGACGAAACCGCCAAGGTCATGACGGCGTCCGGCTACTTCAAGTCGGGCGACATCGGCATCATGGATGAACAGGGTTATGTCCGTATTGTCGACCGCAAGAAGGACATGATCCTGGTCTCCGGCTTCAACGTGTATCCCAACGAAGTGGAAGGCGTGGTGGCCGCCCACCCGCTGGTGCTCGAATGCGCCTGCATCGGCGTACCCGACGCCGGTTCGGGCGAAGCCGTCAAGCTGTTCGTGGTGCGCAAACACCAATCGCTCACCAGCGAACAGTTGATGGACTACTGCAAACAGCAGTTGACCGCTTACAAAAAACCGAAATACATCGAGTTCCGCGACGCCCTGCCCAAGACCAATGTGGGCAAGATCCTGCGCCGCGAGCTGCGCGACGAAAAGGTCGCGGCGTAAGTTTTTGCTGCATTCCCTGTACTGCCCCCGAACATCTCAATAACAGGAGTTAAGTATGGAAGCCAGTATTGCCGCAGTAAGCCAACCTAAAACCAACCCCATCGTGCTCGATGAGAAGCGCCAGAAGACCGTGCGCACGCTGATCAACGCCTCGCACCGCAAGCTGCTGTTCCTCGACCAGGTGGTCGACTGGGAAAAAGGCATCGACTTTTCCAAGCCGCCCAAGGTGGCCGAATCGAGCTGGATCTACGGCACGCCTTACTGGGACGCGCTGACCGAAGCACAGCGCAATGAAGTGCTGTGGCTGGAGGCCGGCCGCGACGTGTCCTACTTCATCTGGCTGGAACAGACCCTGCCCGAGCTGTATGTCGGCTATGTCAACAAATACCACGGCGTGCTGAGCGACGATGTGCGCGAATACCTGATGGTGTTCTCGCGCGAAGAGATCGTGCATACGCTGATGTTCCGCCGCTACCTGGACAAGGCCAACCTGCGCCTGTGGAGCCATCCGGAAAACATCCCCAACTACTCGCTGTTCGAGCAACAGCTGGCCGGCAAGCATCCGGTGTACGGCATCTGCTGGAACCTGCTGATCGAATGGTTCGCGGAACTGAACTCGATCTTCCAGACCCAGACCGACGGCATCGACCCGCTGACCCGCCAGATGTTCAAGGAGCACCACCTGGAGGAAGTGCGCCACATCGCCTTTGCCAAGACCATCTGCGAGAACTACTTCGAAGCCGCGCCGAAAGAAGAGCTGGCAGAGATGTGCGAGTTCTTCCAGAAGGGCTACGGCTTCCTGCTGGACGAATACACCTACATGCCGGAAATCGCCCTGCATGCCTCCTTCGACTTCCCGATCAAGCCCGGCGACACCGACAAGATCCGCGAAGTCCGCAACTCGCCGAACAACCAGCGCCTCAACGCAGCCCGCTTCCGCGACGTGCGCGAGTGGTGCCTGAAGCACAACATCATCAAGCAGTAAGCCCCGTCATCCCCAGGCGGCAACTCCCATGGCGCAGTGCGCGCCAGGGACGGCTGTCGCCGTTTCAAAAAGAATCTGGAGCAAGCATGATCGATATTATTCCCCACGATTCCGGCATCACGGAATTGCGCATCGCCCGGCCGCCGGTCAACCTGATCGACGTGGGCGTGCTGAAATCCCTGCGCCACGCCTTGGCCGAAGCCGAGCGCACCGGCCAGCGCGGCATCATCCTGTCCGGTGCACCGGGCGTGTTTTCGTCGGGCGTAGACGTGGCCGCGCTGGTCAGTGGCGACCGCAACGCCGTGCGCGAGTACTGGCAGCAGGTGTTCCTGCTGGCGTCCGAGATGGCGCTGTCGCGCCAGCCGATTTTCGCCGCCATCACTGGCCACTGCATGGCAGCCGGCGCCCTGCTGGCCGTGTTCTGCGACTACCGCGTCATGGCGCAGGGCCNGTGGCAGGTCGGGCTGAATGAAGTGCGGGTCGGCGTGGCGCTGCCGGATTGCTTCCAGCTCGCCGTGCGCCGCGTGGTGGGCGCCCTGCAGGCGGAACGTCTGCTGGTATTCGGACGCATGCTGTCNCCGCAGCAGGCGCTGGAAGTGAACCTGGTCGACGAGCTGGCCGAGCCTGCGCAAGTAGTGGCGCATACGCGCGAGCGCCTGCAGGAGCTGCTGTCGGTGCCGCCGCAAGCCCTGGTCAGCATGCGCGCCATCGCGCGCCGTGACTTGCGCGACGTGTTTGCCGACGTCGATGCGCTGCCGGTGGACGATTTCGTCGACGCCTTCCTGCAGCCGGAAACCCAGCAGGCGCTGCGCCACGTCGCCAGCCGCATGCGCCCCGCCGCAGTCGCCCAATGAACCTGTATTTCCGCCTATTGCTGGTCTGGCTGCGAGCNCGCTTCAAGCCCGCGATCCAGATCGGCGACATGATCGAGATGCAGCTCACCGTGCTGCCCAATGACCTGGACCTGAACGGCCATATGAACAATGGCCGCTACATGACCATCATCGACCTGGCGCTGGTCGAATACATGACGCGCGCCGGCTTCATGGCGCCGGCCATCAAGCGCGGCTGGCGTCCCATGCTGGGCGGCTCGATGATCGCCTTCCGGCGCGGACTGAAGCCGTTCCGGCGCTACACCTTGCGCTTCTGCGCCCTGTGCTGGGACGAGCGCTGGACCTACATCCGCTTCGAGTTCGTGCTAGACGGGGAAGTGATGGCCGTCGGCCACACCAAGGGCGGCATTGTCGGTCCCTTCGGCGTGGTGGGCAGCAATGAAATGTGCGCGGTGCTGGGCGTGGATCCGGCCTCGCCGGCCTTCCCGCGCTCGGTCACGGCGTGGATCGAGGCCGACCGCCTGATGCGGGCCTGAACTGGAGAAGTCATGGAATCCATACAAACGATCGCCGTCATCGGCGCCGGCCCGGCAGGGCTGACTGCCGCCGACACCCTGCGCCAGCTGGGCTATAAAAAAGTCACCGTGTTCGAACAGTCCGCGCGTGTGGGCGGCAAGGTGTGCACCGCGCAAACGCCTGCCGGGCCGGTGGAATTGGGAGCCGTCATCGCCTCGGCCGAGTGCGAACTGGTGCTGGGACTGGCGCAGCGTCTCGACGTACCGCTCGCACCTTACCCGGTGGAGCAACGCTTCCTCGACGAACAAGGTGCGCGGCACGATGCCATGTCTTTCCTGGCCAGCCGCTACAGCGCTGACGAGATCCGGCAAGCCATCGCCAATTACGGCGCGGCGCTGGAACGCTATGCGATGGTCCGCTACGATACCCTGGCCGGCATGCCGCGCGAACTGCACGAACCGTTCGACCGCTTCGCCGCGCGTAATGGCTTCACGCCGGTAGCCGAACTGGCGCGCGGCGCCCTGGTCGGTTTCGGCTACGGCTATTACGAAACCGTGCCGGCCCTGTACTTCATGAAACTGATCCCCTGGCTGTTCCGGCCTGACGGCCAGGGCGGCCTTGCAGCGGGCAGGTTCCACGTCTTCCCGCAGGGATTCCAGGGCTTGTGGGAAGAGCTGGCGCGTGACCTCGACGTCCGCCTCGGTGCAGGAGTGACTGCGCTCGACAGCCATCCCGGCCGCCCGGTGCAGCTCACCGTCAATGGCCGCGACCAGCACAGCTTCGATGCAGTGGTGGTGGCGGCGCCGCTGCACACGGCAGGCGCCTTCCTGCCGGCCGGCAGCGAAGCCGCCGCCCTGTTCGCGCAATTGCGCAGCAACCGTTACCTGGTCAGCGCATTTGCCGCCAACGGCTTGCCGGGCGGTGAATTCCTGTTCCTGCACCAGAACGAGCGCCCCGAACGCATCGGCCATATGAACGCCTGGGCCAACCGCAATCCAGCCCAGCCAATGTACTGGGCTGGCAGCTTGCAGGGGACGCATCCACCACGGGTGAGCTGCGCGAACTGCTGGCGGCCGACATTGCGGCGCAGGGTGGAACGCTGGCGCGGGTCGTCCTGCAACAGGAGTGGGATTACTTCCCCCATGTCGATGGCGCGGCCCTGGATGCCGGCTATTTCGAACGCATCGATGCCTTGCAGGGCCAGGGGCGCGTCTACTACGTGGGCGGGGCTCTGAATTTCGAAACAGTCGAGCACAGTGCCCGCCAGGCGCGTGCCCTGATGCGCCGCCATTTCGGCTGACGGCATAAAGGGCATCCCTTACGGTTTGTGCCTATAGAAAAACGACGGGGGCGGAGCCTATAATGGCTGGGCGAACCGGCACGCCATTGCCGCCCTCGGAGAACCGCATGAAACACCTGATCGTTGCCAGCCTGGCCCTCGCACTGTCCGTGCCGGCCTTTGCAAGTACCACCCACGCCAAGACCACCACGACCCACCACAAAGCGACTTCCACCACCAGCAAGCACCACGTGGCCAAGAAGAAAGCTACCGCGCATCATAAGACCGCGAAGGCAACCACTCACCACAAGCACGCATGATTTTCGTCTGGGGCAGGAAGGCCGTCTACACCCATGCCGGCTACGTCGCCGATTTCTGCCCCGTATGCCGGGCGGCCCGTGCGTTCTCCGTTCAACGCATCGGCATGGCCTGGCACGTGTATTACATCACCGTTTCCAAGGGCGAACTGGCCGGATACCAGCGCACCTGCTGCGACTGCGGCATGGTGCTGCCGATGGAGGCCGGGCACTACAAACAGTTGAGCGCCGAACAGCTACCGCTGGTGCAACTGGAGCAAGCGACCAATCCCCATCTGTCGATCCGTCACGCCGATGCCCTGGCTGCTGCCGCGCGCCTGCGCGAGGCGCCATTGCTGCTCGATGAATCCGAGCGCCGCCGCCAGATTGATGCCGCGTTGCGGCTGCAAGCCGATGCACTCGACGAATTCGAAGCGGCCACGCGCCTCGACCGCGAAGTCTGGTGGACGATCGGCGGAGCATTCGCATTTTGTACCGTGGTGCTTGCAGCCTTGCGCCAGCAGGCGCCGGAAAACATGGATACCGGCTTCATCATCGCCTTCTTCCTCAGCCTCGGCGCGGTGGCCTGGCAATTGAGCCAGATGGGAGAGCGCTTCCTGCGGCGCGACATCCTGCCCAAACTGGCCCGTTCGCTGGCGCCGCTGCAGCCCAACGCGGCGGAACT
>JGI25158J39367_1000414_pt1 | contig 8889 bp, 8 predicted proteins | sample AraplaF_Cvi_mTSA_FD_39367 | JGI IMG/M metagenome (IMG submission 39367) | reverse complement strand
TTTCCGAGAAGGGCTCCCCGAACTCGAGGTGTAAGTCAGAAACGATCCAAGCCTTCATGGTGCGTTCTCCCCCAGCATCGTCGGCGGTGAGCAAGCCTTTTGCACATCTTCGGCGGTCAATTCCAGTTGCTCCGACAGCAGCAGCGCCAAGCTTTCCAGCGCGTAGCGCTTCGCCACGAGAATCTCGGATGCCTGATCCAGCCCCGCTTTCAACCGCTGCTGAACCGCCGCCCGCAAGTCAGGATAGCTCCGACGCAGGTCCTCCAAGGGGCGACTTCCCGACCCCATGTCGGTGAGCAACCCGTCGCCAAACCCAAAGCTGCGTTCCATCATGGTCGCAAAGTCAGTGGCGACACCAAGATCGGCTTGAGGATCACCGCCAGCGGCCGCGGAATGATCGCCGAACATGACCCGTTCGGCGGCCATTCCAGCGAGAAAGACCGCAATCATTTCCGAGTAGTACTTCGCAGTCGCAAGCGAAGGATCGCTGCCACGGAACTCGGTAGCGCCAATTCGCCGCCAACTCCCCACCGCAGATCTTCCACGGCCAATCGACACCTTGACGAGCGTTTGCGGCCGGAGCTCGTGGCCCACGATCGCGTGCCCGACTTCGTGCACAGCTAAACGAAAACGCTCTTCTTTGGTGAAAGCTACCATCGGAGGCAGGGCAGCTTCCAGTTCTTCGCCTGTCACTGTTGCACTGCCGGCAGCACGTGCGATGCGCCGCGCTTTCCGTGCAAGCTTCTCGATGTCAGCACCGGACCAGCCTTCCGAAGCTTTAAGAAAGGTGCCCGGATCTAGCAAGTCGGCATCCGGTAGGTGGTAGTGAAGGATTGCCTTTCTACCGTCGACGTCCGGCAACGGAATATGGACGACCTGATCGATCCGGCCCGGCCGCAGAAGTGCTGGATCGATTGCGTCGGGCTTGTTCGTCGCGCCGATGACGACGACACCTTCGCGCCCGTCGATCGGGTCGAGGCATTCCAGCAGCCCGTTGATGACCTGCCGCTTATAGTCGTTGTACGAATCGTTGACTTCCCGGTCACCAAATGAGTCGAATTCATCGATAAAGAGGATGGAGGGCCGCTTTGAAAAGGCATCGGAAAACGACTTCCGCATGGCCTTGAGCATATCTCCGAGATGGCCCTTCGCTTGCCAGGACGCGGCCGAACCGCAGATGAGTGGGACATCGCAACTGTTCGCAAGGGCGCGCGCAAAGGTCGTTTTTCCAGTGCCCGGTGGACCACTTAAAAGGATGCCACGGTCAACGTCAGACCAGTCGACCTCGCCTCGTTTCCATGCCCCGATATCCTGGGCTAATTGCAGGCCCCAGGCCTTTGCTTCACCGTAGCCTGCCAGTTCCTCAAGACGGACAGCGTCTCTAACGCGTCGTCTCGGAGCCGCACTGTCAGGCCCCGCAGCCGTGACCTCCAACTGTCGGACAATTCGCGCGACTGACCTTCCTGGGCGGATTGCCAGTCTTAGCTCGTGCAAACCTTTAGTCGCCAGAAATTCAGATTCGGCTTCGGTCATTCGAAGACCAAGCTGTCGCGCGGCCGCCCTGAAGTGATGGGCCATCGGTGGTTTCATGACTACCCGGCAGTCGATCAGAAGAGCGAGATCGGGTGAGATCTCGGTTTCGTCGTCGCAGAACAAGATAGCTCGACGGATGGGGTAAAACGTCGAAAGCAGGTCGGTGCTCGATCGCGCGAAGTCCGACGCCACATCGACAAGGGCAGTACGCATGCCCTCGTCGTCAAAAGCATTGATGACATTTAACAGTTGACGGGCTGCGAACTGGTAGACGTTCAAATCGCTCGCATTCGGCACGACGATTGCGGCGACAAAACGAGTGCTCGGCTTGCGAAGCAAATGCCGGATTGTACTCTCGATGCCGAATGTAGCGACAATGGTAGCCAGGTTCGTCGGGAGATTGTCCCGTTTTTTCGAATTAAGTGTCATGATGAGCCTCGATGATAGAAAAAATGGCGACGGGAAAGCTCAGGCCCTTATTCGTCTCACCATCGTTTCCGGACCGATAAGTCCGTCGTCCAACTCCACTTCGACAAAACCTTGCAGGATCAGGGAAGCGAGGGCCGCGACGGGCTGGGTCTCGCGGATGGCCCGAAGGCAATCGGCGAACGGAAGCGAACCATGCTCGTCCAGGGCCGACAACAAACGCACCCGATCGCCCAGTGATACGCTGTACCCAGCGTATCGCAGCAGGTCCCTTGCGTTTCGCAACCGGAACCCATCGTAGATTTCGGAACTACCGACCAATCGATAGCGGTGACCCTGAGCCACAGCCGCGTCCATGAGAGTTTCAGCGCTGCAGGGAAGCTCGCGGTCCGGTGCGTCCAGGAGCCACCAGCCTCCGTCCGTGTCTTGCATCCTGAAGTCGGGAAAGTGCTCCCCTAGTTCGGTCACCAAAGGCGGCGAACTGCAATCCCATGACACAACGCTTGAATTCAGTTCCAGAATGCAAGCGAGGTCGCGCGCCGCCCTCGATCGGTATTTCGCGAATGCCGGCCCCTTAACTGAAGGGCGACTACTTGAGAATTGCGCGCGGCCGCCGACTGCACGCCGCGCCTGCTGAACATGATCCTGGGATGCCATTGCTGACCTCGATACAAACCGAATGGACACCTCCGCTTCCGCGGTTGCGTTCAACGTATTCGTATCGGGAACAGAGCGAGCTTGATCATGATGCGAACATATAGAGAACAAACTCAACCGAGTCAACTGATATCGATGTAAAGCACTCGCGCGGCGCCATGGGAAACTCGCTGTCGTAGCGCATTTACGCCCCGTTAACGGTAACAGGCGACCGTGGAGGTTATGTATTTGGCTGACGCGGGATCGCATGAATGGCCGATGACATCTTTTTGCTCGACACGAATATCATCAGCAACGCAAGCAGACAGAAGCCACATCCCGTGATCGCGGAATGGTTACGGGCGCAAACGCGGCTGGCCATACCGTTTGCTGCCATTCTGGAAGTCGAAACCGGAATCGTCGACAAGCACCGATCGGATCCGGTGAGAGCTGACGAACTATGGGATTGGCTGGACGGACTACTCGACACCGATTTCGAATACCCGGTGCCCACACCTCAAGTGGCTCGGGTATTGGCAAAGCTCATATGTTGTAGACCTCTCACCAATCTGTGGTTCGCCAACCCCCAGGCCGACAAGCGGAAACCCGGCCAAGACTTGTTCATTGCCGCCACGTCGATCGTGTACGACATGCCCGTCGCCACGCTCGACGTGAGGGATTTCGAACAGATCGATGAGTATTTTGCGCTCCCCGGCGTCTACAATCCGGCGTTCGATGTTTGGGCAGTGCCAAGGCGCAGAGCCTCGGCACCGCAGAAAGCAGCGGCACCGATCATGGTAGCGTGACGCGTAGCATTGAACGGAGAACGAGGGATTCGTCGTCCCAGTTACGTTTTGTCAGCCAGTTTCGGGCATCGTCGGCTACCAAAGACAACCGTACAAAGAGTTTGAATTCGTGAGCACGTGGGACGAGACCCGCCGCTTGGTGCTTGAGAGAGACGGCTATCGATGTGTTTCCTGCTCAATGAGCCTGAGATCACGCGACGCCGACGTCCATCACCTACTTCCGCGATCCATGGGAGGAAGCGACGAACTCTCGAACCTCGTCACCCTGTGTGACGGCTGCCACGCAGCGCATCACCCCAATCTCGCCGGGGGTCTGGCCCGACGGGTAATCGAACAATGGTCAATGCGTCTGGCCCGATGGCTAGACGGCGAAGCGCGAACGCTCACCGCCGATCAGAATTTCGGTCCTGTCTTGCGGCTATTCGGCACACCTCGTTTTCGGGGCGGGCAACTTCCCGTCGTACTGGCGGCACTATCCGGGAAGTCGATCCTCGTCGTGAGCCCGACTGGTTCGGGGAAGTCACTCTGCTTCCAGCTCCCCGCCCTGCTCCGTCCGGGAGTTACGATTATCGTAAGCCCTCTGAAGACTCTAATGAGTGACCAGGTCTCCGGGCTTCTGCGGAAGAAGGTACCGGCCACCTTCATCAATAGCGCCCTCAGCTCCGAGGAAAAGGAAATCCGCTACTCCTGGATCCGCAACAATGCAGTTAAGTTCCTCTACGTCGCTCCGGAGCGTTTCTTCGTCAAGCGCCGCGGTGAACGAAACGCTTTATCCCGTAGCGCGCCCGAATACCTTGTCGTCGATGAAGCGCATTGCGTCGACCAATGGGGTCGAGACTTTCGACCGGAATACGGACGCCTGAAGGAAGTCCGTACAAGCCTTGGGTCACCGCCAATTCTTGCCTTTACCGCCACGGCGGGAGTCGCAATGCAGAAGCGGATCCTATCGTCGCTAGGCATCGAAGATGCGACGGTCTTTGTCCGCGGAGTTGACCGCCCCAATATTGCACTGATCCGATCGAGCGTGTCACCGGCTGCGCGTCACCACGAGATCGCCAAGCTGCTGCGGCTTCCGACGTTGACCAACCGGAAGGTGATGATTTTTGTGCCAACGGCAAGAATCGGGCAGGAGCTGCAGAACGACCTTGCCAACAATGGGCTCGACGTCCCTTTCTACCATTCCAAACTTGGAACCGAGTGGGAGCGGCAGGAGTTGCTCAAGCGCTTCCAAGGGGAAAGCCGTCCGATCGTCAACCACGTCATTTGCACCAACGCCTTCGGGATGGGGCTGGACGTTCCAGACGTTCGTTTGGTGATCCATTGGCAACAGCCAGCATCGGTCGAGGACTACCTGCAGGAATTCGGGCGAGCTGGCCGCGACGGACGGAAGTCTGTCGCCGTCATTTTCACCGAAACCGGACGCCGTGCTGGCCGCGACGTCGGACTGCTTCGATTTATGGCCGAAAAGACCGCTGGCGGCTCGGGTTTGGACGAGGCCACCGCGCGGGCGATGCTGTTGCAGCGGTTTTCACAAATAGACGACCTCACCTCCTTGCTCGAGTCGAAGAACTGTTTTCGCAAAGAGATCGTCGAATATTTCGAAGGCCCGAAAATACCTGTTCGCCAAGGATTTGGCCGGGCAATATTAAACTGGGCGTTCAGCAGTGAAAGCAAGCCGCAACGGTTCAGATACTGCTGCGACAGATGTGCAGGTTTTGATCCCCGTGACGAGTCCCTGGCGGACCACGTTTCGTCAGTATTTGCGAAGCCAGTCTATCGATGATGATAGAAGACGTTTCGGCGGGAACTACTGGGCGGGGAGCCTCCACTTCCACGACTACGTCATTGCCGATCGCCTGCCCTGACTTCCCCGGAAACAGAGTTGCCGCCGACGGTACCGTCAAGGGAAGTCCACCGAGATCGGACGTCACGGTAGTTTGCTGATTGCCGAAACCAGTGCCTCGTGGGCTTCGAACGTCTCCACTTCCAGCGCATCGCCGTTTGTCCATGCGTCCCAGTCGCTGATCTGGACGACGACAGTATCGCTGTCCGGAAACACGTGAATAAATTGGCCGTCACGCCCGACGGCCGCGAAGTCGGTGCCCTCTGGATTAAGCCACCAAAAATAACCGTAGTGCAGCGGCAAAGTGGCGTTCGCAGATCGGTTCCCCGAAGGGATTTCGTCGACGCTCCCCCTATTCTTTGTCGCAATATCGAACCAAGCCTCAGGGATGATCTCTTTCCCGTCGCCGTCCCTTCCTCGCCGAAGCACCAGTAGACCAAAACGTGCGAGGTCTCCGACCGTCGCCTTAAAACAACAGGGACCAATCGCGGTTCCCTCCTTGTCGACGGCCCACTTCGCGTCGGATTCCGCCCCGATTGCCGCCCAGATTCCCGTCTCCAGGAATTTCGTCAGTCGCACTCCGTCCAACATGTCGTCCGCGGCTTGCGCGGCGATCGCCGCATCCAGCGCCGAGTAGTTGAATCTCTGTGACCAAGGCGTCCGCAGAACGTAGCGTCGCGCAAAATGCGGGACGCTTTCATGCAATTGCCTCACCCTTTGACTGAAGAAACCGGCGCCGGACAGGAACCCCTTCCATCCGTATTCGGTCCACCAGACCCCCGATCGCATTCGGAGCACCCGGTCGAGCGGAACCCCAGCATATGCGCTCGGAATGAACGTGTTGAGACCGGATACATAATGTCCGACTGGTCGCCTGAGGGCAGCTTCGAAGTCCTGGCGTGTTCGTGCACCTTGTGTGACGGCTATTGCGTGTCCCACCAATGTCGACGTGATCGACTTTGCTACTGAGGCCACGCCAAATAGCTTCTTTCGATCGTTGACGCCGTCTTCCTCGTCGCAGAACTCTTTTGGGTTACCAAACTTTTCGATCCGGTACTTCCTGTCTCTAACGACAAGAAGTGCGCATACTTTTGCCGACTCCATGAAGTCGGATATTCGGCACTTTCCCCTCCGGCACGTGTAGGTGATTTCGCCGATTTTGGCGTCTTGGGGCAAATCGATCGATTTCGATGGCGCGCGGATACCCTCGTTGTCCGTCTCCGCAGCGGACTGCTCGACCGGCAGCCCAAGCAGAAAAGCGATGACTATTAACCATAATGTGGGCTTGGTTCGCGATACGGCCACGCTCATTTGGCAACAACCGATACCCGGTCGATGTCCATGTAGTCCGTGGTATTCATGATGTCACGGTAGTGGCCGATCTTGAACTTCTGCTTTGGTGGCTTGTCCAAGACGTCGTCATATCCAATTTTTCCCGTTATTTTGACGACGAACTTGCCGTCTTGGACTAAGACGATGGAACCACCGGAACCCTTGCGACCCGGTCTGACCTCGTACTTCAGTTCGGTCCAGATATCCCGCGCCGTTGTGAGTTTCGGTTCACCATTGAACTTGAGGATAAGCGAGCTCGCACACTGGCGATCTTCGAGTGCCGCCGGAAAAGTGAACCTGCAGTCCGGGGGCGATTTCCCGTTCTCCCAGCCGTGCGTCCAACTGGACGGTTTCTTTTCTGATGCAACGATGCAACGACAGTCTCCGTCCTGGACCGTCACATGCAGGACCCCATCGTCGTATCGCTGTGCCAAGAACGGGCTGGGTTCCCATACCTCCTCTGGCTCATCCGCCCGACCAGCATTTTTCACTGCCTTGGCTTGGGCAGCGTCTTGGGCAGCGTCAGCCACCTGCTGCGCGGGTTCCTGCTTCCACTGAGCGATTACCCAACGGAGAGAATCCGTTTCGTTGCCCACCTCTTTCGGCATGCGGAACCGGATCGTGTAGTCGACCAGTTGTTCAAAGGGATACTGATAGGTCTTCGTAAGGCGCATCTCCTGACGCTGCATGCACCGCTTGTCCGCTGGGTTATCGAATGGACAGAAGGGATTCTTTTTCTTCGGCGTTCCGCCCTCGGCGGTAATCTCCATCCTTGGTTCGAGCATGAAGCTTGGTCCCAGCGGCTCTCCCTGGCTTGGTTCCGGCTCCATCTCAAACTTCGCACACGCCGCAACGTCGCACTTCTTTTCGCCGGTGATTGTTTTGTCGACCGTGATGCGCGCAATGAAATCGCCGCTTCCGTCCTCGTCCTTGGGAAAGGAGAGTAGTTGCTCATCCATTTGGCACGTACACCAATGGGACCTAACGAGGCTTCCCTCCGCAAACTCATCGTCAAGATTGCTTGCGAGAGCGCTGGGTGCGCTCAACAACAACATGGACGTCAGCAATCTGGTGCCTGCCCGCCAAATCCCCGGTGTCGAAACTCTCATGTCGTGCCCCCTCACATGATCGAAGGCTAACACAGTGCTGCTGGCTAGTTTGGGCAAGCACTCTGCGCCGAATCTGGCCGTTCTCATCTGGAATTGCGGTCGATCCTGTCGATTTGCAATTGCTGGATCGTGAATCTGTTTTGCTGAATGTTCCCAGCCGGAATCTCGTAAAGCGATCCAGAGACAGGGGAAGGCGCACGCACGCCGGTCTTCCTTTTGGCTGGGAGCTGCGCACCGAGGCCAGGTGGGAAGTTGGTCACGTAGACGTCCAACGGCTGGTCTTCGGTCACCCGGCTGAAGGCGAAATCGATTGTTTCTATCGTCTTCCGGCCTCCAGCGACGGTCCCAAGACCGACCGCCCTGCCATTCGCAAAATCGGCCGTTATGTTTGCATTTCCATCGACCGTGACGGCGACCGTGTAGCCAAACGACTTGGTACGATCGCCCATCGCCTTGACTTGGTCCGTCCATCCTTGAAGTCTAAACCTCGGCGTGACCTTGGGGTCCTCGCACGCGATCTCGTCACTCTTGATCAGATTGACGTTGAATTCGGCCTTGGCGTTGCGTTCCTTCTCACCAGCAATGGAAGCACCGCCTCCAAGGATGAATCTGTCAACGTTCGCCGGGACAATCCAGTTGATGACGTCCAATCTCGCAATGCCGCTGTCCGTCACGTTTTCTGTAATCGCGTAGGTTACGGTCCAGCGCGGGGATTTCTTGTCTTTGGGGTCGGGCGGCGGGAACGCAGCCTTCAATTCGCATTCGATCTCGCTTGAGAGTTTTGCGACAGTGGTTCCGTCGTCGATTTTGTTGTCGACCGCGGACACGCAACTCGACAGTGCCAATGCGACGGCAATCGCTAGCCCCGAAGTTCTCATGTTTTTTGCCCCCTCAGACGCCAAAACGTTAACACAACGCTAACGAAAGTCGAGCGAGCGTTGTAACTCCAGCGCGCGCCGTTGGGACGTCTCTCAAGGCGAGCCTTCCTCCATTCGAACATTAGACAGCGCGTATAATACCGCTTACAGTTGAAACATGCAGCGAATCGGCACTCAACTCATCCTCAGCGCGCATGACCTGGTTGGCCATCTCAACTGCCGCCATCTGACGGATCTTGATCTCCAGGTCGCCCAAGGCGCGTTGGCCAAACCGGCCCGATGGGATCCCTTGCTAGAGATCCTCCAGGAACGAGGATTGAAGCACG
>JGI25158J39367_1000398_pt1 | contig 9133 bp, 5 predicted proteins | sample AraplaF_Cvi_mTSA_FD_39367 | JGI IMG/M metagenome (IMG submission 39367) | reverse complement strand
CCGAGGAGGCCGGTGATACCGAGCGTCTCGCCTCGGCGAAGGTCGAACGATATATCTTCGAACTCCGTTGCGCGCGTCAGCCCGCGGACGGAAAGCACGACCTGTGCGTCGTCGTGATCGGCGGCGACGACGGAACTGTCGAAGTTTCTGCCGGTCATCAGCTCGGTCACCCGTGATTGAGTCATGCCCTCGACAGGGAAGATGCCAACGAGCGCTCCGTCGCGAAGTACGGTCATGCGGTCCGAGATTTCGAGCACCTCCGCGAGACGGTGCGAGACGAAGACCACGGCCACTCCGGACGCCGACAGGTTGCGCACGATATCGATCAGGTAATCGGTCTCGGATTGCGTCAGCGAAGCGGTCGGCTCGTCCATGAAGACAAGACGCGCCTCGCCGACAAGAGCGCGTGCGATCGCAACGATCTGGCGTTGGGCGATCGGCAACTCCTTCAATGGAAGATGGATATCGATGCTGACGCCGAGACGGCTGAGCGCTTTCCTGGCTGCTTCCTCGATGGCGCGTTTGTCGACGAGACCATATTTGCCGTTGACGGCATACTGAAACCCGATGTTCTCGGCGACGGTCATTTCCCCGAACAGCGCCAGGTCCTGCCAGATCACCTGGATGCCGAGCGATTGCGCCAACGTGGGTGTCATGGCCGAGATCGCCTTGCCGTCGAAGAAGAACTCGGCGCCCTCCTGTGGCTTGTAGACCCCCGTGATGACCTTGATGAGCGTGCTCTTGCCGCAGCCGTTCTCCCCCGCCAGGCAATGCACCTCCCCCGGGTTGACTTCAAACGACACGCCCTTCAGCGCGCGCACGCCGCCGAAGGTCACCTTGATGTTCTTGAGTGAAAGCAGCGGTTCGTCGCTCATGGAGTATCCTCCTGTTCAGCCGCTGGATGGCGGCTGGTTCAGGTTTTCCGATATTCGTAAACTGGGGGGTCGCGGGAATTGTCCGCGACCCCGGGCTTGGGTCCAGGGAGGATTAGAGGCCCATGCCGACAAGCTTGTCGATGCTGTCCTTGTTGATCGCCAGCAACTGGTCGACGACGATGGTGTTGCCCTCGGGGTTGATCTTTCCAAGGCCCTCGATGTCGTCGCCGGCCTTCGGCGTCTCACCCTTGGAAATACGATCGGCAAGCGTCACGAAGACTTCACCGGCCTGCTTGGGGTTCCACATGAAGCCACCAGTCAGCGCACCAGACTTGATGAGCTTTGCCCCCTGCCCGGGAGAAAATGGACCGATCACGAACACCTTGCCGTCCTTGCGGCGCTCTTCGACAGCACGACCCGCACCGATCGGCCCCTGCGAACCGAAGGCGAGGAAACCCGTCAGATCAGCGTTGGCCGCCATCAGGTCGAGCGCGGTCGAGCGGCTCTTGTCGACGTCTTCAGCCACGCCGTAGCGGTCACCGACAAGCTTCATGTCCGGGTAGTTCGCCTTGATATAGGCGATTGCTGCATCGGCCCAGGCATTGTGCAGGGGCACGGTGAGCGAGCCGACAAATACGGCATACGATCCCTTGCCGCCCATCTTCTCAGCGAGCAGCTTGCCATGCGCCTCGCCGAAGCCCTTGGCGGAGGCCAGTTCGAAATCCCAATCGGCGCCGACCTGCTTGGGCGATTCATGGGTAATGACCTTGATACCGGCCTCCTGGGCCTTCTTGAGAACAGGTTCGAGAACCTTGGCATCATTCGGCACGACGCCGATGTAATCGACCTTCTGAGCAATCAGGTCTTCGATGGCGCGAACCTGCAGCGCAGGGTCGGCACTGGTCGGACCAACCATGAAGCCTTCAACGCCGAGCTTGGCACTCTGCTCCTTGATGCCCGCCTCCATGGCATTAAACCACGGGATGCCACCGATCTTCACCACGACACCAATCTTCGGACCAGCAAAGGCCGTTGACGCGAGCAAGGACAGGCCGAGCGTGATCGCAAATAGCTTTTTCATTGGGTATTCCCTCCTCCACTGAGCCGGCAAGGAAGCACCGTTCGCGAAAGCCCCATGCTCCCGCGCTCAACGTTAGCCCCGCATTGCGGAACTCCTCCCTGTCGCTTTCCTCAAAGCCCCATCTCCATGCACAATCGGTCTTGCATTTATGCACCATCGATGGTGCAATTACCCTACCACGGAAAAGACTTTCGTCAAGAGGACTGCTGATCTAGAGAGAAAGAGCCACTGGAAGGTTTGCGGATGTCTGAAAAAGAACGAAAAAAAGCAACTATTTATGATTTGTCCGTCGTGTCAGGAGCATCCCCGTCGACAGTGGCCTCGGTGCTAAACGGCACATGGCGCAAGCGGCGCATCTCCGAAGAGACCGCCGCCAAGATACTGTCACTGGCCAGAGAGCATGACTACAAGGCGAACCTGCAGGCCCGCGCGCTGCGCAGTTCCCGTTCGGGCCTGGTCGGGTTGCTTTTGCCCGTCTACGACAACAGGTTCTTCTCGTCCATGGCGCAGACCTTCGAGAGCGAAGCGCGAAAGCGGGGCCTTGTGCCTATGGTTGTCTCAGGCCGCCGCGACCCCCAGGAAGAGCGCCGTACGGTGGAGTCCCTCATCGCCTATGCAATCGACTCGCTGTTTATCGCCGGAGCAACAGATCCGGATGGCGTCCACGAGATCTGCATGCGTGCAGGGCTGCCTCACGTCAACATCGATCTGCCAGGCAAGTTTGCGTCATCCGTGATCGCGGATAACCGTCAGGGCGCTGAAGCGTTGACGTCGGCGATCATTCGCCATGCCGAAACACTGGGACCACTGCACGCCGGCGATGTCTACCTGTTCGGCGGCCGCAACGACCACGCCAGTCGGGAGCGTATCGCGGGCTTTCATGCCGTCAAGCAATCCGTATTTGGAGCGGTCACAAAAGGAGATATCGAGATCACAGGCTACTCGCCTGGCGCGACGGCGCTCGCGTTCGACCGCTTTTTCGACAAGCACGGAAGACTGCCCAAATGCTTCTTCATCAACTCGTCCATCAATTTTGAAGGGCTATTGCGGTTCATGGGGCGCCACGACGGAGAGGCGTTCGGAGACATAGTCGTTGGATGCTTCGACTACGATCCGTTCGCTTCATTCCTGCCCTTTCCCGTTTACATGATCAGGCCGAATATCTCGAAAATGCTGGAGCGGGGTTTCGACCTTCTCGAAGAGCCGAAGCCTTTGACGATCATGATCGAGCCGGAGCTGGTTCCTCCCCGCACCGCCTTGGAAGGCCCGCTTGATGCACTCAATGATCCTTCCCCGCCATTTGTGTTTGCCGAATGAAGCACAGCAACGACAATGACGAGACCCTGCAGGATTTCCATCAGCGGGTCGAACAGGATACCGGGGAAAGGGCGATCCATCCGGCAAAGCCGGTCACCAGGAGAGCATACCAGATGCTGGTTTCCAATGGGGCCGGTGTTCGTTCATGGCCGTACTCCGTCAGCTATCGGCAAGAATGACGTCAGCCGCCTTCTCGGCGATCATGTAGACCGCCGTGGCAAGGAAGTATCCGGGAATTCGAGGGAAGACCGAAGCATCGACGACGCGCAGGCCTTCGATACCGTGCACCCGGAAACGGCTGTCGAGCACGCCGCCATCTTCCCGAGGACCGATGGCGCAGGTGCCGCAGGCATGGTGGCCCCAGGCATTTTCGGCGACGTAATTCCGAAGCGCCTCGTCGCTCTCGTTTTGCCGGCCGGGCTCCTCTTCGCAAGCAATGATATCATCCATGGCATCGTTGACCTTCCTGACGAAGCGAATGGCATGGACAACGGCGTCGAGGTCGAGGTCGTAATTGCCGGTCCCCTCGGAGAAGGAATGGAAGACGACGGCAGGCAGGACAGCGGGATCGGCGCTTCTCAGCCGGACCGTTCCGCCCTGATTTTCGGTATAGGCCTTGAGGATCGCCCAGGTCATGTAATCCGGCTTGCGGATGCGCGCGGAATAATCGGGATAATAGCCGCGGAAATCGGCCAGCAGCGAGAAACAATGCAGGTCCGGTTCGGTCAGCGTGTCGCGCGATTTGAGCGTCAGGGAAAACATGACGCCGTTGCTCGTATAGTTGCCGATGCGGAACCTGCGCCATCGCCTGTAGTGAGCGTCGCGCGTCGTATAGGTCACGCCCTTGAGCGCCGACCAGGGTTCGTTCATCCGGCTGACGACTCCGACCTCATAGCGGTCCTGCAGGTTCCGCCCGACGCCTGGAAGCGCTTCGACGACACGGATCTTGTGCTTACGCAGATGCGCGGGATCGCCGATGCCGGAGAGCATCAAAAGCTGCGGCGAGGCGAAGGCGCCGCCCGACACAATGATCTCGCGCCCGGCCCGGATGACCTGCTCACGTCCCTCACCGTCGACGCAGCGGACCGCCACCGCCCGCTTGCCGTCAAATTCAATGCGCGTGACCGTGGTATTCAAACGAAGCGCTAGGCGGTCCGGGTGCCGCTTCAGCACGTCGAGTAGCCGCTCACGCGGCCCGTGCCTGGTGTGGCGGCGCGTCGAAAGTGGCGTGACGCGCACGCCACAGGCGCCGACATTCCAGTTGCGGCTGTCGTTCGGGTCGATCTCGGTCGTCTCCCAGTCGGAGCCCCTCTTGCCGAAAGCATCGGCGGCTGCGCCGACGCTGCGCAGCAGTGCCCGCCACAGCGGCCAGTCTCGCAGGACCCTGAGCGGCAGCGCCCGCTCCGTCGTCATCCACCCCCACCATCCGTGGCCGGTCGGATTGAGGCCCGTTGCGGCGGCGAGCCATCGCCACAGGAAGAAGCGGTAGCGGCAGCGTTCGATGCGCTCGAAATAACCCTGCATGTGCGAGGCCTTCCAGCTCTCGTCGCCGGTGATCGCAAAGATGTGGTTCCAGTCGCAATGATTGGGCCTCACGATGATCATCGCATGATGGGCAGTGCAGCCGCCGAGCCCACGCACACGCGGATAGAGCACGCCGTCCTTTTCTTTGCAGTAACGCCAGTCGCGCTCCTGCATCTCCTGGTTTTCGTAATGGCGCACCCAATGGTTCTCGGCCATGCCGGGATGTTCCGAGGCAAAGGCGTGAAAGGCCGGCACGCGGGAGGCATCGGCAAGGGGCATGTCGGAACTGTCGTCCACTTTGGCGAGCGGATCGCCACCGGCCTCGATGACGAGTACGGTCCGCCCCTCTTCGGCGAGCCGCGCGGCGACGACGGCGCCGCCCGCTCCGCTGCCGATGACGATATAATCGTAGGTCTGCCCGCCGGACATGGTCAGAACTGCTTCAGATAGGAGATCAGGGCGTTCTTGTCCGATTGCGGAAGATCGGCGCCGAATGTGTGCCCGCCATTGACGACATAGTCAGGACATTTGCTCAAGCCTACAAGGCGATCGACGAGCCTGGTGTCTCGCACCACTTTCTCGGCCTTGGCGAGCACGGCGGGATCGGCAAGCTCTTCCGGCGTGCATTGACCGCCGAGCTCGGAGAAGGCCCCGATCAGCGCCGGGCCGTTGGCGATCAGCCTCTTGTAGTTGGCGAACTTGTCCTCCTCGTCATTGTCGGGCAGCAGCTCGGTATTGGTCAGCGCGTTGACTGGGAAACCGGCCGGGAACGGGCCGATAGTGATCGAGCCGTCCTTCTTGAAGGCCCAACCGGCAACTCGGCTCAACAGGCCGGTGAAGGGCCGCACCTTATCGGGCACGAAGCCCGGCGGCACAATCAGGCAGGAGGGAGCGCTCGTCCGGTAGATATAACCGGGCACCGGCGCCTCAGTCATCTTGTCCATGCGGCGCGTCTGCGGCGAGAGCATCTGGCGGATCGACCGATCGAAGACCGCAAGCCTGTTTTCGATGCAGGGCATATAGGGATCGCGGGCGTCCGCCGCCGGACAAGAGGTGCCTCGCCCGGTGCCGTAACCGCCGGCATAGTCCTGATTGTAGTAGTCGGTCCCGTAATAGCTGTCTTCGTGGCCAACCGAATTGTTGAGCAGGAAGGGCGCTGTCGACCAGAGGCTGACGAGTGAGGGCGGCCTCAGATAGCCGCGCCCGTTGCCTGCCGCCTGCAGCGGCGTCGCCGCCCCTGAAACCGGATGATTGACGGTCACCTCATACGGTGGTGGCAGCGATTTGTAGGTAGAAGAGGTGAAGTTGTCCCAGATATCGCCCGAAAGCCCATTGGTGGCGATCGCGCTGCAGGCATTGGTGCGCACGACATCCATCGGCACGCGCCGTTCCGTGGAAAGGTAATTGCCGTCGAGGAAGTCCTTTCCATCAGCATCCTTCTCGGTGACGAGCTTGACCATGCCTGCCTTGAAGGCATCTGACTGGGCCCAGGCCCAGTAGCGATCCCAGCATTCGCGATAATGCGGGCCGGCCCCGCCGCCGGCGCATATGCCCTCATCGACGCCGAGATCCGGTGCCGGCACCGGCTGCTTGCTCGAATGGCAGGCCGCGCAGTTTTCGGCAAAGACGATCTTGCCGCGCTCGACCTCGACCGGATTGCGCGCTTCGAGCACCTTTTCCCCGACCGGCGTATCCTTCAAATGATCGGCGCGGGCGGCAACCAGGAAGAATATCGCCATGTCTGGTGTCATCGCCTCAGTCGCCTGCCAGTAGACCGAATTCTTCTGGGCATCGGCAATGCGGATCGGCGAGATCTTTTGCCCGCCGAGGAAGGGGCGGAAATGCAGCAGCCATTCTTCGCTGAAAAGGCCGATATTGAGATAGACTCGATTGAGCGCGCCGAGCGTGCCGACGGAATCGGCGCCGTCCTTCAGGACGCGCATTGAGGCAACGGTGCCGGTCGCCTTGTCGTAGAGTGAACCGAAGGCTGCGGTTTGCGGATAGTCCTGCGCCTGCTTGTTGTCTTTCTCGTCCCCCTTGATGATTTCCTTGCCAGTCTTCGCCCCGATGCGCAGCCGCTCCAGGACGTCGTAGACGGCGTTCATGGTGCGGGGATTGTTCATGTAATCGCTCGAGACCAGCGACGTATCGAGCGAACCCGGCGGATTCGTGTGGAAGAGCTGGAAGAGGAAGTTGCCTTCGTTCTGGGCCGGCTCCCCCGGCTTTGCGCGCGGCTTGGTGTTCCAGAAGAAGATGCGGTCGACCCAGAAATACTGGGCGCCGGGATTGGAGGAGATTTCAGAAAATTCGGGGCTCTCGACATTCTTCGGCGGATTGATCGGGTTGGGACCGACATGGCAGAAGGCGCAGGACATCCCGACGCGATAAGGTCGCACGAGATCCTTGTCGTTGTAATAGGACGGATCGGTGTAGTAGCGCAGCGCATCCCAATGTTCGGCGGCCTTGCTGTCGAAATCGGGGTTAGGGAAGAGACGCAGGCCCATGACGCCTGTCGGCTCGCCATAGTAGGAGCCGACCGGGATTTTCTTCTCTTCGCCCTTCACCTTGACCGTGGTACCGCGCGAGCCGATCTGCACGCCGGGATAACGGGCATCGGCCTCGGCATTTCCGCCGAAACTGTCGGCTGCGCAGTCCTTGTCGCGCTGATCGAGCCACAGGCCCCAATGATCGGGATCGGCGCTCTTCGCGGCCGTGAAGCAGGGCTCATTGACGAGCCCGAGATAGCGGAAGCGATTGTCGCGGCCATAGGCCATCGTCGGATGGGACGAAATGGTTTTCAGAAGATCGAAGGAGCCGATCGTGGCACGGGCGGCGAAATCCCAGAACTTGTCGTTGCCGCCTGTCCAGACGATCCAGGCATTCTGACCGCGGATCGCCGCCTTGCGAACGGCCTCCGGATCGAGGCCGGTGGCGCTTGCGACCTCCTTGATCTCGGCGGGATAATCGACGCCGGCTGCCGGCGGCAAGAGCAGGCCCTTGTCCATCGCCGCAAAGTAAGGCTCGCTCGCCCCTGGAAACTCCTCGACCTTACGGTCGACTTTCTTCGCCTCATCCTCGACGCGGCCGAACTGGCCGGAATCCGGCTCGATCAGCCACCAGACGATGAGCGCAACCCCGACAATGGCGACAACGGCAAGAGTGACGACCGCCACCACGATCCAGCCGAGAAACCGTACGATGCGCTGTCTGACGTTTGCCATCGACCCCTCCTGATGGTCAAAGTGTCTTGAGATAGGAAAGCAGCTGCTCCTTCGCCTCCTGAGGCAGATCCGTGCCCCAGAGGTGGCCGCCATTGCCGTTGCCAGGCTGGCTCGTATCGTAAAGCGTGCCGTACTGTTGCCCCGCTGTGTCACGCGCGCTCACGAAGCCGCCGTTCTCGGCATCCACCAGATCGTAGCCGCGGTAGAACTGTATCGGCCGCTCGGCCGGTGGAAGCAGCAGGGCGCGCAATGTCGGGACGCTGCCATTGTGCAGGTAGGGACCGCGCAGCCAGAGACCTTTGAGACTCGTCGCGACATACCCGTCAGTCTTCTGGAAGTCGGTAAAACCCCAGGCATAACCGGGCTCGTAATCCGCGTAGCGGTCGCGGGCCGCGGGGGTCCACATGTCGAGGCGATGGCGGTCCGTCCCGAGTTCGACGATCGAGATCGGGGTCCGGTAGCGCGCACCCTTGGCATCGTGGCAGACGGCGCATTGCGCCAAATAGATCGCTCGACCGGCGTCTACCGCCGCCGCATCGACATGATAGGAATCGGCTTCTGGCTTGAGCGGAGAAAAAGGCGACGGCGGCGGTCCCTGCAGGCGAATGAAATCGGTAATGCGGCGAAGGCCCTCTTCCGTCCCCCCGTAGGATTTGTAGGTCATGCCGTCACCGATCGCACCGGAAACTACGGTCTCGTAGAGGTCGGTCTGCAAGCCGTCCCAATGGAGCGAGAAGCGGCGCGTGTTGGTGGCGGCGAGATCGGCAAGCGACCACAGCGGCATCATGTCGGAATTGCCGATCGTGTGATCGTCGCCCAGTTCAAGATTCTGGAACTTGACCGGATTGAAGGGATCGATCCGGCCAGGACCCCAGTCCGGCCGATCCTTCATCCAGGCGAAGCGTCGCCCCTGTTCCTGCAGGGCCGACCGGGTCGCTGGGATCAGGACGAAACGATAGAGCGCCCGCTCCCAGAGCGGCATGTCGTAGATCCTGCCGATCTCCGCCATCACCCGGTCGGCGGTGAAGCGCGGATCGGCGCCGACGGCGATCAGGAAGCGGATATAGGCCTGCGGATTGACCCTCGTTCCCGGCCCCGCCTCGACCAGCCGCGCC
>JGI25158J39367_1000391_pt1 | contig 9225 bp, 11 predicted proteins | sample AraplaF_Cvi_mTSA_FD_39367 | JGI IMG/M metagenome (IMG submission 39367) | reverse complement strand
GGCTGGTCGCGCACAGCCCGGCCGTCGTTTCCCTGTTCGAGCTGCTGCGCATCCGCTAGGAAGGCATCCCCCATGAACCTGGACGAAGGCTTGCAAGCGTTTGTCACCGAGGCGGGGGAATTGCTGGCCGAGATGGAGGCGGGCTTGTTGAACCTGGGCGATCCCGCCGCGCGTGAGGAAGCGGTCAATGCCATTTTCCGCGCCGCCCACACCATCAAGGGCACGGCAGGCCTGTTCGGGCTGGACTACATTGTGCTGTTCACCCATGCGGTCGAAAGCGTGCTGGACGAGGTGCGAGACGCAGCGTTGCCGCTTGATGAAGAACTGGTATCGCTGCTGCTGGAATGCGCCGATCAGCTGAATGCGATGGTCCGCGATGTCGAGCGCGGCGGCCGCGGTGACCTTGGCGAAAGGTGCCGCCCGCAACTGGATGCCCTGCATGCCTACCTTGCACCTTCNNCGNTGATGGAGCCGAANCACCCTGCATTGGATGCCAATGACTACGCTGGCGAAAGCGGTTGCTGGCTGGTTTCGCTGGAATTTGGCCGCGACGTGTTCCGGCAGGGCATGGATCCGGCCTCCTTNATCGCATACCTCGGCCGCCTGGGACGCATCGTGGCACTGGCTACGGTGGACGGCGGCTTGCCGCCGCCGGAGCAAATGGATCCGCAAAGCTGCTACCTGGGATTCGAGATCGTGCTGGAAACCTCGGCCAACGCCGAGGAAATCAGCAAGGTGTTCGAATTCCTGCATGACGAGTGCACCGTGCGCCTGCTGCCGCCCGGCAGCAGCAATGACGAATTCCAGCGCCTGGCCGATATGCTGCCGCTGCATGCCAACGCCATTGCAGACCTGCTGCAGGCCAGCGCACTCGGGACCGTGGTGCCGCCGCCAAGTGTCGCACCCCAGGTGGAGCACACCGGCGGCGCAGCACTGGCCCGTCCGCACGAAAGCCGCACCATCCGCGTGGATGCCGAACGCCTGGGGCAATTGATTACGCTGGTGGGGGAATTGATTATCGCCAGCGCGCGCACCCAGATGATCGGTAGCCGCTTCAAGGATACCGACCTGCAGGACAGCACCTCCGCGCTGGCCGGCCTGGTGGAGCAGGTTCGCGACAGCGCCCTGCAACTGCGCATGGTGAAGATCGGCGCTACCTTCGGCCGGTTCCAGCGCGTAGTGCACGATGTCGCGCGCGAAATCGGCAAGGACATCCGCCTGGTCCTGAGCGGCGAAGAGGTGGAACTGGACAAGACGCTGATGGAACGCATCGGCGACCCTTTGACCCACCTGGTGCGCAACGCCATCGACCACGGCATCGAAGCGCCCGAAGTGCGGCGCCAGTGCGGCAAGCCCGTGCAAGGAACCGTTTCCCTGAACGCTTTCCACGATTCAGGCAGCATCGTNATCGAAGTCGGCGACGATGGCGGCGGCCTGCAGCGCGAGCGCATCATCGCCAGCGCCATCGAACGCGGCCTGCTTGAGCCGGACCACAAAGCCAGCGACAGCGAAGTGTTCGCGCTGATATTCGAGCCGGGATTTTCCACCGCCAGCGAGGTAACCAGCCTGTCGGGTCGCGGCGTCGGCATGGACGTGGTCAAGCGCAATATCGAAGCTCTGCGCGGCAGCATCACCNTCGATAGTGAAGCGGGGCGGGGCNCCACGGTGCGGGTGCGCCTGCCGCTGACGCTGGCCATCATGGATTGCATGCTGGTGACGGTAGGCAGTTCGCGCTTCGCCATCCCGCTCGGCACCATAGAGGAATGCGTGGAGTACGCGCCAGAAGGCCGGCGCGGTTTTGTCGACCTGCGCGGCGACGTGCTGCCCACGGTGGCGCTGCGCGATCTGTTCCGGCTGCAAGGCGCCGCGCCGCGCCGCGAAAGCGTGCTGGTGGTACGGCATGCCGGCCAGCGCGCCGGGCTGGTGGTGGATAGCCTGCAGGGACAGTGCCAGGCGGTGATCAAGCCGCTCAGTCCCGTATTCAGCGGCATTTCCTGCCTGAGCGGGTCGACAGTGCTGGGCAGCGGCGACGTGGCATTGATCCTGGACATTCCGGCCCTGCTCAAGCAACTGCAGGCAAGNCAGCCGGGAAACCTGGCAGCATAGGAGCGAAACGATGCGGCGAACACTGACGGTTGGAATGCGCCTTGGCTTGCTGGTCGGGGTGCTGGTACTGATGATGGCCGGTATCGGTTTCGCCGGCATGCGCGGCATGGAATTCAGCAATGCGCGCCTGAAAGCGACCTACGAAGACCGGACGGTGGCCCTGATCTATCTCGGCAAAGTCAATGAATACATGTTGCGTACCCGGCATCGCATGGTGATGACCGCCGCCGCCACCAGCCTGGCGGAGGTGGAGGTTGCCCAGCAAGGCGATGCCTCGCACCAGGAGCTGATCCGCAAGAACTGGAATGCTTATATGGCCACCTCCCTGACGCAGGAGGAACGGCAACTGGCGGCGCAGTACATGGTGGCCTGGAACGCCTGGCAGGATGTGCGCGGTGCCATTATCCAGAAGGCCCGCGCCGGCAAGCACAAGGAAGCTTTGGAGGATGCGCGGGCCGCGGACGTGCAGTTCAGAACCGTGCTGGCAGCCATGGGCAAGCTGATTGATTTGCAGGAGCGGGTGGCGCGCGAGGAGTACGAATCGGCCATGGCACAAACCTCGGCCACCATGCGCACCAACGCCATGCTGCTGGGCGGAGGCCTGCTGGCGGGCATCGTGCTGTCGGTGTGGATGATCCGCGGGCTGCTGCGCCAGCTTGGCGGCGAGCCTGATTATGCTGCCCACATCGTGCAGGAGGTGGCCCAGGGCAACCTGTCAGTGCAGATCAAGCTGAGAAAGGGGGATCAGCGCAGCCTGCTGGCATCCATGAAACAGATGGTGGACAAGCTGTCCGGTGTCGCATCGGAAGTGAGCAACGGCGCGCTGGCGTTGGCCGCGGCGTCGGAGGAGGTTAGCGCCACAGCGCAATCCCTGTCCCAGGCGGCCAGCCAGCAAGCGGCCAGCGTCGAGGAAACCAGCGCCTCGGTGGAGGAGATGAGCGCTTCGATCGCCCAGAATACGGACAATGCCCGCGTGACCGACGTCACCGCCTCCAAGGCGGCCGGCGAGGCTGGCGAAAGCGGCGATGCCGTGCGCAGCACGGTGAGCGCCATGCGCGATATCGCCAGGCGTATCGTGATCATCGACGACATCGCCTACCAGACCAATTTGCTGGCGCTGAATGCCGCCATCGAAGCGGCGCGCGCCGGCGAGCATGGACGGGGCTTTGCCGTGGTGGCGGCGGAAGTTCGCAAGCTGGCCGAGCGCAGCCAGGTGGCGGCGCAGGAAATCGGCGACCTTGCCAGCGGCAGCGTGCAGGTGGCGGAGCGTGCCGGCGGCCTGCTCGACGCCATGGTGCCGGCCATCCAGCAGACATCGCACCTGGTGCAGGAAATTGCCGCCGCCTCGATAGAGCAGGCATCCGGGGTGCGGCAGATTAATATGGCAATGGGCCAGTTGAGCCAGACTACGCAGCATAATGCAGCCGGTGCGGAAGAACTGGCATCCACTGCCGAAGAAATGAGCAGCCAGGCGGAGGAGCTGCAGCAGCTGATACGCTTCTTCCGCGTTGCAAAGGATGAGGCGCCGCGCCGCAATGTCGAGGCCAGGCCCCCGGCCAGCCAGCGTACCTCGCAGCGCCGCCTGTCGCGGGTGCCGCCGCTGGACGAAAGCAACTTCACAAGATTCTGAGGACAGGCATGGAAGCAGAACACCAGTACCTGAGTTTCCGCCTGGGCGCCGAAACCTTCGGGCTGGGCATACTTGCCGTGCGCGAGATCATCGAGTACGGTGGCATGACCGACGTGCCGATGATGCCGCGTGCGTGCGCGGCGTGATCAACCTGCGCGGCGCCGTGGTGCCGGTGCTGGACCTGGCCGCGCGCTTTGGGCGAGCTCCTGCCACGATAGGGCGGCGCAGCTGCATCGTCATCGTTGAAAGCGGGTTGCCGCCGGAGCAGCAGGTGCTTGGCCTGCTGGTCGATGCGGTGAATGCGGTGCTCGACATCGACCCCGGCCAGATCGAGCCGCCGCCCAGTTTCGGCGCCGGCCTGCGCAACGATTTCATCAAGGGCATCGGCAAGGTCAATGGTAAATTCGTTATCCTGGTCAACCTTGAGTCGGTGTTGAACGTGCCCGAAATCGCTGCCATGGCGGGAGATGTGAATTGATGCAGCCAGTTGCTCCCCTGACGGACTGCGAGTTCGTGCAATTCCAGCGCTTCATCCACGAAGCAGCAGGGATTTCGCTGTCGGAAGCCAAGAAGCCACTGGTTTCCGGGCGCCTGGCTAAACGCCTGCACCACCTGCAGTGCAACAGCTATGGTTCCTATTTCCAGTTGATCGCCAGCGGCACTGCGCCGGAAGAAACCCAGATAGCGATCGACCTGCTGACCACCAACGAAACTTACTTCTTCCGCGAAGCCCGCCACTTCGATCACTTGCGCTCCGTGCTGAAAGAGCGCAAGCAGGGTCACTTACCGTTCCGGGCCTGGAGCGCGGCCTGCTCCACCGGGGAGGAGCCGTATTCGATCGCCATGGTGCTGGCCGACCTGCTGCCGCCGCAAGGATGGGAAGTACTGGCTTCCGACATCAGCGCGCGCGTGCTGGAGACTGCGCGGCAGGGGCATTATCCGATGACGCGCGCCGCCCATGTGCCGCAGGAATACCTGCGCCGCTTTTGCCTGAAAGGCATCGACGCCGAAGACGGCACGCTCCTGGTATCGCGCGTGCTGCGCGAGTGCGTGGAGTTCGCCCAGATCAACCTGAATGCGGCGCGCCTGCCTGCACTGGACAAGTTCGACGTGATCTTCCTGCGCAATGTGCTGATCTACTTTGACGGGGAAACCAAGCGCCGGGTGGTGCGGCGGGTGCTGGATTACCTGCGGCCAGGCGGCTACCTGTATATCGGTCATTCGGAAAGCCTGCACGATATGGGGCTGCCGGTGCGCAGCATGGCGCCGGCAATTTATCGCAAGGATTGACATGAAGGCCGGCGCCGCATTCGAAGTCTACCTGCTGCCCGGCGAGTACTTCGTTGGCGATGCGCGCTACCGCATCCGTACCGTGCTGGGTTCCTGCGTGTCGATCACGCTGTGGCACCGGCGCCTGCGCATCGGGGCCATGTCGCACTTTCTTCTCTCGGAGCGTGAGACGGCGGGCGAAGGCGAACCGGCGGCCGAATTGAGCGGCCGCTATGGCAAGGATGCGATGGAACTGATGGTGGCGCAGCTCCGGGAGCGCGGAGTGGCGGCGCGAGAATGCGAAGCGAAAGTGTTCGGTGGCGGCACCATGTTTCCTTTGATCGAGGCAGGCCGGCAACAGGGTATTGGACACCGCAACGGCGTTGCAGCGGAAAAGCTGTTGGCGCAATACGGCATACCCGTGGTGTCGGAAAGCCTGTTCGGCACTGGGCACCGGCATATCCTGTTCGACGTGGCAACCGGCGATGTGTGGGTGCGGCAAGGGGAACTGGCGGACAAGGGAGGCGCATGAAGCAGATCAAGGTCATGGTGGTGGACGATTCGGCCGTCGTGCGGCAAGTGCTGAGCGGCCTGCTCGGACGCGAGCCGGACATGCAAGTCACCTATGCCGTTGCCGACCCGATACTGGCCGGTGAGCGTATGCGCCTGCAGTGGCCGGATGTGGTCGTGCTGGACGTCGAAATGCCGCGCATGGATGGCATTACCTTCCTGCGCAAGATCATGGCTGAACGGCCCACCCCGGTTGTGATCTGCTCCTCGCTGACGGAAAAGAGCACTCGTACTTCCATGGAAGCACTGGCCGCTGGCGCCGTTGCCGTCGTCGGCAAGCCCAAACTGGACCTGCGCCAGTCGCTGCACGATGGCTGCGACGAGCTGGTGGCTGCGGTGCGCAGTGCGGCCCAGGCCAGGCTGCAGCCAATCACCGGCAGCCGCCAGGCGGCCGCACCGGTGGTGCCGTCAGCCAAACTGAGCGCGGACGCCATCCTGCCGCCAGTGGTCGAGGGGGCACTGCCGATGCGCGGCAATGGGCGCGTGGTGGCCCTCGGCACGTCGACCGGCGGAACGCAGGCGCTGGAGCGCGTGCTGACCGAGTTGACGCCCGCTTCCCCGGGCATCGTCATCGTGCAGCATATGCCGGAGCAGTTCACTGCCGCTTTCGCCGAACGCCTGAACGGCTTGTGCCAGATAGCCGTCAAGGAGGCGCGCAATAACGACCCGGTGCTTCCGGGGCAGGCCCTGATTGCTCCCGGCGGCCGCCATATGCTGTTGCGGCGCGGCCCTTCCCAATACTTCGTGGAAGTGGTTGATGGTCCTTTGGTCAACCGCCACCGCCCCTCTGTCGACGTTCTTTTTCGTTCGGTCGCCAAGTGTGCCGGCGCCAGTGCGCTCGGAATTATCATGACCGGTATGGGGGACGACGGCGCGGTCGGACTGCTGGAAATGCGCCAGGCCGGCGCCCGCACGCTGGCGCAGGATGAACAGAGTTGCGTGGTGTACGGCATGCCGCGGGAGGCGGTGAAGCGCGGCGCCGCGGAGCGCAGCGTGGCGCTGGATGCAATCAGCCGCGAAATCCTGCAATATGGCGGCATTGAACGGAGGGCGAATGAAGGACTTTAGCGCAAGCACGGCCTTGATCGTTGAAGACAGCGCGGTGCAACGCGAGCACGTTGCCGCGCTGCTGCGCCAGATTGGCTTCGGCACCGTCCTGATTGCGAACGACGGCATCAATGCCTGCGCACGCTGGAGCAGCGCGCCGCCCCGGTGGACCTGGTGCTGACCGATCTCGATATGCCCGGCATGGATGGCGTGGAGCTGATCCAGCAGTTGGCAAAACGGCGCTGGGCGGCCAACCTGATTGCAGCATCGGCCAACCAGCCACGCCTGGTGGAAGCGGCAAGCAGCCTGCCGCCAGGCAGCGCGATGCGCCTGCTGTCCACCATGCCCAAGCCGGTGCGCCTGGAAGCACTGCAAGGATTGCTGGACGATGCATCAATGCTGGCGCTGGCGGAGCTGGAACACGATGTCGCCTCCGAAGTGCCCAATGTCATGGAAATCGAAGCAGGCCTGGCGGCGGGCGAATTCATTCCCTTATATGCGCCGCGGGTGGCGCTCGACAGCGGACGGATGGTGGGCATCGCGGTCCAGGGTTGCTGGCAACGTCCGGGACGCACCCCGATGGATGTCGCCGGCCTGCTTCCCGTACTGGCCGGCGACAGTGAAACCATGGGTGCCATTTTGCTGGCGCTGGCAACCCAGGCTGCGACTGACCTGCACAGCTGGCAGGAAATGGGCCTGTCCTCGATCAAGCTGTCGCTCCCGCTGCCGGCCGAACTGCTGGAAGACCTGGGTGAATTGGGGCGGCTGGTGGCGGGCATCCAGGCGCAGGACGTCAAGCCGGGCAGCGTATGCTGGGAAATCAGCGAAGCGGTCATTGCGGCCTGCGAGCCGGAATCGCTGCACAATATTGGCCGCCTTAGCTTGCGCGGCTATGGCATCGGCGCGGTTCACTGCGGGCGCTATGAGGCAAAAACACGCGACTTTGCCTGCTTCCCTCTGTCGGAAATTTCGATCGACCCTTTGTTCGTACATGAGGCGGCGCAGCGGAGCCACCGCAAGCCTCTGTTCGACGGGCTGCTGGCAATGGCCGGCAAGCTTGGCGTGCCGGCATGTGCCGACGGCATAGAAAATGTCGAAGACTGGGCATTGATGCGGGAAATGGGCTGCAGTACGGGACAGGGGCCGCTGATTGCGGCGCCAATGGAAGGGCGTGAATTCGTCGAGTGGTACAAGGAAAGCCGCCAGCGCCTGCGCGATTGCGCCGGGCACCGTTTCAGTGACGAGGCGCCTCCAGCGGCAGGGACAGGGTAAAGCAGGTCCCGCAGCCTTCCTCGCTGCGGACGGTAATGCGCCCACCCAGGATATCGGACACGATGCTATGCACGATGTGCAGGCCGAGGCCCGAGCCGCCTACGCCCATCTTGGTGGTAAAGAAGGGATCGAAGATGCGCTCCTGGTTGCCGGTGCTGATGCCGTTGCCGTTGTCGCGCACATGCAGCGCAATCCAGTCGGGCTTTTCATACTCCGCCACCAGTTCCACCTTACCTTCGCTGCGGCCGTCGAAAGCGTGCATGAGGGCGTTGTTGACAAGGTTGGCGATCACCTGGCCCAGGGGGCCAGGGAAGCTGTCCATCATCAGTTCATCCGGCACGGACTGCACCACCTCGAAGGCGTGCGCCTGATCGAGGGCAGCAGCGTCAGCACATTGCCGGATACGACCTCGGATAGCAGGAAGGTGCGCCGCTGGGTGCTGGTCTGGTCAACCGCCACCTGTTTGAAGTTGGTGACCAGGTCGGCGGCCCGCTGCAGGTTGCGCATCAGGATCTCGGTCGTGGTACAGGCATTATCGAGGTAGCCGACCAGTTCCGAGCGGCGCATGTTCTCGCCCTTGGTGAAGTGTTCGCGTATGTCGCCGGTCTGGGCTTCGAACGTGCTGGCCACCATCAGGCTGTTGCCGATCGGCGTATTCAGTTCATGCGCAATGCCGGCGACCAGCGACCCGAGTGCCGCCAGCTTTTCGTGGTGCACCAGGTCTTCCTGGGCTGGTAGGCCTGCTTCAGCTCACTGTTGGCGCGACGCAGGGCGATGTGGGTATTGATGCGGGCGAGTACTTCCTCGACCTGGAATGGCTTGGTGATGTAATCGACGCCGCCCACGGCAAAGCCGCTGACGATCTGCTTGGCGTCGCTCAGGCCCGTCATGAAGATGACCGGCACGTCGCGCGTGTCGGCATCGGCCTTCAGGCGGCGGCAGGCCTCAAAGCCGTCCAGGCCTGGCATCACGATATCGAGGAGGATCAGGTCCGGCTCCGCCAGTGCCGCGCGCATCATTCCTTCCCGCGCATCGTGGGCGAGCACGACCAGGAAGCCATGGTGGCTGAGTGGTCGAGCAGGGCGAGCAGCAAGGTCGGCGAATCGTCGACGACCAGGACAGTCGGTGGTCGCGCCTGAACGTGTTTAGCTGGCATTCCAAACCTTTTTCACGTGTGGCCCTTGTCAGAGTGAATCTGGCTTGCTATAGTTCTGTCCCTCGCAACGCAGCGCTGACAAATCAGCGAAGCGAAACGAGAAAAAAGAAGGGGTTGACGAGTTGCACGCTGTACCGCATAATCTCGCTTCTCTGCTGCTGACGAACACAACGCT
>JGI25158J39367_1000390_pt1 | contig 9233 bp, 9 predicted proteins | sample AraplaF_Cvi_mTSA_FD_39367 | JGI IMG/M metagenome (IMG submission 39367) | reverse complement strand
AAAGTCGGGGTCAGGTCAGGCAATCGGACATTCGCTGCGCGAATGTCCGATTGCCAGACCCCCGACTTTCAAGATGTTACTGATGAGTTGCCTTGTGACAACGTGCAGCCCGCTCCGGTAGCCTCGACAGCCACATTGATTTATACTTCGCTTGCGCCTTACACCTGCGCAACGTTTCCTTCTGGCCAAACCCTCGCCTGGCACTCTCCCTCTCAGGAGATGGTTGTGCGCCAAATTCCCAAACTCCAGACGTTCAAGTTCAAGATCACGGCCCTGCTGGTGCTGATGGTCATGCTCGCCACCGCGCTGGTCGCCGGCGTGTCGCTGCTGGTGGCGGAGCAGGAAATGCGCAAGGTGATCGGCGCCCAGGAAATGTCCATGCTGTCGAGCGCCGCAGCCTACCTCGATCGGGACATTACTTCCAAACAGCAAGTCTTGCGGGTGCTGGCGGAAAGCATGCAAGCTGAGCCGATGGCGCCTTCCCGGATCCAGGCCCAGCTTGAGCTGCGCATGGCGCTGCGCGACGAATTCTTCAACGTTACCGCCTACGATGCGGAAGGCAAGCTGGTGGCCAACTTGCAAGATCGCCGCATGATCGGCAAGCTCAACAGCAAGAACCGNCANTATTTCCGCGNCACGGTTGCCGCCCAGGAAGGCATTGTTTCCGAGCCGTTCCGCAGCGTGCTGTCCGGGCGTCCGGTGCTGGCCATCACGCAGCCCGTGTTTCGCCGCGACGGCAACATCGACTACATCCTGGTCGGCACCATCGACCTGCAGCGCCCCGCTTTTGCCGGCCAGTTGAACGCCCTGCGCGGCAAGGCCGAGGGCTACCTGTTCATCCTGACCGCCGACGGCACCACCTTGTACCACCCCGACCAGAATCGCGTGCTGACCCAGGGCGCGGCTCCCGGTACCCTGGGCGCATCGGTGCTGGCCGGCGCGGACGGCTGGCGCGACGATGCCGTCGACGATGGCAAGCCGGTGCTGCTGGCGCACAAGCGCCTGCAAAAGGCCAACTGGACGGTTGCGGTTTCTTTCCCCATCCACGATGCCTTCGCCACCATGGCCAGCCTGCGCTGGCGTGCCCTGGCCGCCGCTTCGATCGTGGCGCTGGTGGCTGGCCTGGCGGCCTGGCTGCTGCTGCGCGCCATGCTCGCGCCTCTTTACAGGCTGTACGGACAGGTGCGCGCCTTCGGCCGCGGCGACATCGACATCGAAAAATTCAATTCCGGCCTGCCCGATGAATTCGGCCACCTGAGCCGCGCTTTCTACCAGGTCGCGCGCCAGCAGCAGATGGCCGAGCGCAACCTGCAGCGCCTGGCCACCACCGACCCGCTGACCGGGGCCCATAACCGCCGCATGTTCGACGATTTCTTTCCGCAGGCGCTGAAGCGCGCCATCCGCGGCGGNCAGCAGATCGGCCTGGCCGTGCTCGACATCGACTATTTCAAAGGGATCAACGACAACTTCGGCCACCAGGCCGGCGACGCCGTGCTGGTGCAGTTTGCCGACCGCCTGCGCAACGCCGTGCGCAGCACCGATACCGTGGCGCGCATCGCCGGCGACGAATTCGTGATCGTGTTCGAGCATCTCGACGCCGGCCACGATATCAACCTGCTGGGCCAGAAAATCGTTGCGGCCATGCAGGCGCCGTTCGAAGTCAATGGCCGCCCGCTGAACGTTACGGCCAGCATNGGCATCGCGCTCACCACAGAGTTGCCGGCCGATGTAGACAAGGTGATGCTGGCCGCCGACCAGGCGCTCTATTGCGTCAAGGCGGCAGGCCGTAATGGATTNGCGGTCAATACGGTGGGCGCCGAGCGCATGCTGTCGGTGCGCGACTTTGCCGCGCCTTCGAAATCCGACAAGAGCGACAAGAAGAGCTGGCCCTCCAGCCGTTTCTGATCAATGCGGCGACGGGATCGTTGCCGGCCGCACCTGCGATTGCGCCATGCCGGACATGCTGCGGCACTCGCTGGCGCAGCGGCGGCAGGCGATTGCGCAATCCTTGCAATGCTCGTGCGTGTGCTGCTCGCACTCGTCGGCACAGGCATCGCANATATCGGCGCAGGCTTCGCACAGGCTTGACGCCAGTTTGCTGCCGCGCTGCATCAGGCCGACGCAGACGCGGCATACCTGCGCGCAATCGATATCGGTGGCAATGCAATGGGCCAGGCTGGCCACATCCTGCTCNTGCAGGCAACTGGCAGCGCAATGGTCGCATGCGGCGGCGCAATCGTTGCAGGCTTCAATGCAGCTCTGGTACTGTTGCTGGGTCATGATGGCCTCCTCCTTTCGGAAAGAGCCAGACTAGCACTCACCGGGGCCGGAGCGCGCACAGCTTGCTCCATGCGGAACTCGCCGACCAGCGCCACCAGGGTTGCGGCNTGCTGCTGCAGGCTTTCCGCCGCTGCGGCCGCCTGCTCGACCAGCGCGGCATTTTGCTGCGTTACCCCATCCATCTGGCCGATGGCCTGGTTGACCTGGCCGATGCCGTTGCTCTGTTCACCGCTGGCCGCGCTGATCTCATTGACGATATCGCTCACGCGGCGCACGCTGGCCACCACCTCGTCCATCGTCGTCCCCGCTTGCGCCACCAGCGCGCTGCCCGCTTCCACTTCGCCCACCGAGCTGCCGATCAGCTCCTTGATCTCCTTTGCCGCCGCCGCGCTGCGTTGCGCCAGGTTGCGCACCTCGCTGGCACCACGGCAAAGCCGCGCCCCTGCTCGCCGGCGCGTGCCGCTTCCACCGCCGCGTTCAGGGCCAGGATATTGGTCTGGAAGGCGATGCCGTCGATCACCGAGATGATGTCCACCACCTTGCGCGAAGAGTTATTAATCGAGGCCATGGTGTCGACCACCTGCGACACCACCTGCCCGCCGCGCGCGGCCACTTCCGACGCCTGCGCCGCAAGCTCGTTGGCCTGGCGCGCGTTGTCGGCATTCTGGCGCACGGTACTGGTCAACTGCTCCATGGTGGCGGCGGTTTCCTCCAGTGCGCTGGCCTGCTGCTCGGTGCGCGAAGACAGGTCGGTATTGCCCTGCCGGATTTCCGTGCTGGCCGTGGCCACGCTCTCCGACGATTCGCGCACCCGCGCCAGCACCGAATGGATCTTTGCCACGAACGTATTGAAGCCGTTGCCGATCACCGCCAGTTCATCCTTGCCTCGCACCTCCAGCCGCGCGCCCAGGTCGGCATCGCCGCTTGCCAGGCCGGTCATCGCATCGGCCAGTTCGCGCACCGGCCGCATCAAGCGGAACAGCACCGTCACCAGGATCAGTCCCATTGCCACCGCGCAGACCAGCGACACCAGCAAGGTGTATTTCAGCAGTTCGCGCGCCGGCGCGGTCGCCACCGCATGCGGGAAACTCATCTTCACCGCCCATGGCGCAATATCGGGGTGCAGGGTCAACGGTTGCAGCAGGTGCACCATATCTCCTTTATCTGTGTACTCATATGGCCGGCCAGTACGGATCGCTTCCAGGCCTTCCTTCGGGATATCGCTGGCCGGCTTGCCGGTCAAGGCTTCCGTCGGGCTGCTGGCGTACAGCCCGCCGTTCGACACCAGCGACAGGCGCCCGCCTTCGATCGACTTCAGGCCCTTGAGGATTTCGCCGAGCCGGGTCAGCATGAAGTCGGCGCTGGCCGTGCCGCGAAATTCCCCGCCGATCATGATTGGCGACACCAGGGATGCCATCAGCACGTCCTTGCCGTTCACCGGATAGGAATACGGCTCGGTGAAGAACACTTTGCCGGTGCGCTTGGGAATGTCATACCAGTCGTTGGCGCCTGGCTTGGGATCGAACACGATAGGCTCCACGTTGGTGCCGCCGCCCGCCGCCTTGGTGTAGTAAGGCATATAGCGCCCGCTGGCATCGAATTCCGGCGCCTTGCCGGCGTACTCGGCATCCTTGTTGTCCAGCGCGTTGGGCTCCCAAGTGACGGCGCTGCCAATCAGGTCTTCCGAACCGAGCAACACGGTCTTGGTCATTTCTCCGGTCTGTTCGCGCGACAACGGCAGGTTGGCGCCGCGCGTGGCACGCTGGGCGGCGCCGAGCTGGATGACGCTGGCCAGGTTGCGCACTATGCGCGCCTGCAACGCCGACGCTGCTGCCGCCGCCTGGGTGCGGGCCAGGTTCATCGCATCGCGTTCGGCCGTGCGGCTCGCTTCAAACCCGGTCACGGCTGCGGTAATGGCCAGGCTGAGCACCACCAGCGTCGTGGCCGTTATATTGATCTTGGCATTCAGAGAGAGGTTCGACAACATCTGGCGCTCCTCAGAAGGTTTTGGCAACGGTCAGGACAAAGGTAGCTTTTTCCGTGTTCGAGAACGCCAGGTGGCCGCTGGCATCGGGCACGCCGTTGGTGTACTCGCGGTACACATTGGTTGCGCCCCAGCCGCGCGTCACGGCAGCCGCAATCGACCAGCCGCCTTCCAGCGCCTTGGTCACGCCGGCCTTGGCATCGCGCCAGTCCCAGATATCGTTGCCAGCCCCGCCAACGCGCGCATCGCCGGCGTGCAGGTTGAGCGTGTAGCCATTGCCCAGGTCCTGGTTCAGGCCGATGTCAAGGTAACGCGTACCGCGCCCGTGCGTGATGCCGAAGAAATGCGGGCTGACCGTGTAGTTGTACTTGAGGTAGGCGGACTTGTATGTCAGGCCCAGCGACAGTTCGGTGTAGTTGAAGGTGGTGTCGGTGGCGCTGACCCTGGCCCCCGGGTACAGGTATTCATAGAGGATCAGGCTGTAGCCGATGTCGCCCCTGGTCGCCGAGTAGCCGGCGTACAAGTCCCATTCGATCTTCGCATCTTCGATGAACTTGTCGCTGACGTTCGAGGCCCAGGTGCCGGCAACCAGGCCGCTGGGGTGGACGTAATCGATACCTAATTGCAGCGCCGGCTTGTCCCACGTTTGCCGGATGCCGCGCGAAACGTATTGGCTGGCAAAGGTCACAGTAGTGGTCAAGGAAGGCATCGGCGCCGGCGCCTCCTGCGCCGAGACCGCGTGCGGCAACAAGGCCGCCAACCAGAAGCAGCGTTTCATCACACCCTCGCTTTCTTATTGTTCGGGGAGATGCCAACAATACTATCAGGCTATGCGTGACTGCTCCAAACGATACTACGCTGCAACGGCCTTGCGCGCCTGCTTTACGCGGTACATGGCCTGGTCGGCCAGTTCGATCAGCTTGTCCATTTCCAGGCCGTCTTCCGGGCTGATGGCATAGCCGATGCTGGCGCCCAGCCGCAAGGCGCGGCCTTCGAATTCAAATGGCGCGCCGATGGCATTGGTGATGCTGTTGCACTTGTTGCCGACGCCGTCGCGGTCGCGCACGCCGCACAGGATGATGCCGAACTCGTCGCCGCCCAGGCGGGCCGCCAGGTCTTCCTGCCGCAGTTCGCGAGAAATGCGCTCGGCCACCTGGCAGATGGCGGCATCGCCGGCACGGTGGCCGAGATTGTCGTTGATCGCTTTCAGGCCATCCATGTCGATGTTCACCACCGCCACACTGCTGCAGGCGCGGCTCGCTTGTGCCAGCTGCTGGCGCAGGCGGTCATAGAACAGCGCCCGGTTCGCCAGGCTGGTCAGCGCATCATGGGTGGCACGGTGATACAGATCGCTCGACTCGTACTGCACTGCATGGTAGATGGCTGCGCCGATCAGTTCCGACAGCAGGCCGAGGATTTGTGCCTGGTAAGTGTCGAAGGCATTCACATGCGGCGCACCGACTTTCAGCACGCCGACGGTCTCGCCCTCATGGCGCAAAGGCACCACCAGCATCGAACGCAGGCCAACCTTGCGGCAAGCGGCGCGGTCGACGCGGGGATCGGTTTCGGAGTCATCACATTGCAGGATCTTGTCCTGCGCCACGCACAGGCCGGACAGGCTGCCCTCGCGCTTCAGGCGCAGCCCAAGGGAGCCTTCGGCCACGCCGGCGGCAGCGCGATAGACCATTTCATTGCCTTCAGCCAGTTCCACCACGGCCGCTGTCGCGCCGCACAAGGCGCCGGCGCGCTGGCAGACCAGTTGCATGACGCCGCCAAGGTCCAGGCCCTGGCGGGCAATATCGGTTTGAAGATTGATGATTTCCAGCAATACGGCTGGATTAAGGTTCAGCGCATTCATCGCGCCGCGGCCACAAAATCTCACACATTCTCACAGCTTTCAGTGTGATGCATCTGTGACCGTTTGGCAACTTTTTTTACTTCTTTAGTGCTAGCTTTTTCAGCCGCGGCACGCGCCTTGCGGTGCATGGCGCGGCGACCCAGCCACAGCACCAGGCCGGTAATCATGAAGGCCAACGGCGCCAGGCCGCTGACAGACACCAGCACCCTGCCCGCCATGCCGAACGCTTCGCCGGTGTGCAGCGGGAACTGCCAATTGAGGAAGGTGTCGCCCGATGCTGCATTCAGCGGATCGCGCACGCGCAGCACGGCGCCGCTGAAAGCATCCACGCTGACTCGGGTGCTGCCGTCGCCTTCGCGGATCTCGCCCGGCTGGCGCAGGCGGATTTCATACGGCGCCTTGGCCGAACCAAGCGACACGCGCGACAGGCGGCCTTGCGGCACGCGCTGCTGGGCGATTTCCATCGCGGCAGCCACGTTGATGGGCTTGCGGCCTTCCGCCGGGCCATTGGCCACTTTGCCGGTATGCTCCAGCGTTGCCACCGCGCCCACCACCGGGCGCACCCAGTCCGGCAGATTCATCGCCAGGCCGGTAAAGCCCAGCACGGCCAATACCGGCGTCATGAAGAAGCCGGCCGAACGGTGGAAACTGTAATTGAACTGGCGCGAAGTGACAGCGCCGCGCACGGTCAAGGCCTTGCGCAGGCTGGCAAGAGTATGTTTGGGCCACCAAAGCACCAGGCCCAACAGCGACGTGATCGTCAGCAGCAGGCCGCTGATGCCGATCACGGTCTTGCCCACGTCGCCGGCGAACATGTAGCGGTGCAGGTGGAACAGGGTCGGCATCAACAACTCGCGCGACAGGCCGAATTCACCGTAATTGCGCTCGCCCAGGATTGCCAGCGTGTACCGGTCAAGCATGACCTGGCGCGAGATATCGGTATCGAAACTGCCCTTGTCCTTGTTCGGCTGGCGGTACCAGGCCACATACACGTCGTCGGCTTCATACGGCAGCATCAGCATGGTCGGCTTGCCGTAACCCGGCTCGGCAGACAAGCGGTCGACGGCAGCCTGGGCTTCCGCCGGCGTTGGCGCGGCATCGGCTTTGCCGACGGCGCCGTGCGAATGCAGCAAGCCCGGATTCAGCGCCCCATCCAGCTCGTGGGTCCAGGCGATCACCACCCCAGTCAGGCCGGCAATGACGAAGATAGCCCCGAACACCAGGGATACATACAGGTGGATATCGCGCAGCCGAGCACGCAGCAAACCAGTCACCATTTTTTACGTCAGCAATAAAGTGTTTGAAATTATAAATGAGAATGATTATCATTGCTGCTTTCTTTTGTATCTTTCTGTTTAGGAGTCACTGTATGACCGCGCTGAATCCCCTCCCCCGTGCCGTAGCACTGGCCTGCCTCGCCCTCTCCGGGAGCGCCGCGCTGGCCCAAAGTGCCGAGGAGCCGATGAAGGAAGTGGTCGTTACGGCAACCCGCAACAGCAAGAGCGTGGACAAGATCCCGGGCGCAGTCAGCGTAATTTCGCAGCGCGAGCTTGAGGCTCAATACCTGCTGGCCGACGACCCCTCCGCCGCCCTGGCCACCTACATCCCCGGCTACGCCCCGAGCCGCCAGAAAATGAGTTCCACCGGCGAATCGCTGCGCGGCCGCAATACCCTGATCCTGCTGGACGGCGTACCGCAAACCAACCCGCTGCGCGGCGGCATGCGNGAAGGCTATGTNGCCGANACCGCCATCATCGANCGCGTGGAAGTGATCAATGGCGCCTCCGCCATGCAGGGCATGGGCGCCACCGGCGGCATCGTCAACTACATCACCAAGTCGCCGAAAGCCGAAGGCACCACGCAGTCGGTCAACGTACGCCTGTCGTCCCAGTTGCGGCACGACAGCCTGGACTGGAAGACCGGCTATACCCTGCAGCACAAGTCGGGCGACTTCGACCTGCTGGCGTTCGGCAGCATCCAGCAGCGCGGCCTCGGCTACGACGGCAAGGGCCGCCCGCTCGGTATCGAGTCGGTGCAAGGCGACACGATGGACTCGGAAGGCACCGACCTGTTCTTCAAGATCGGCAAGAACTTCGGCGACCAGCGCCTGCAACTGACCGTCAACCGCTTCCGCATGGAAGGCGATGGCGACTACAAGCCAGTCAACGCCAACTTCGCCACCGGCACGCCGACCAGCTCCACGCCGGGTACGCCGCCGGGTGCGCCGCCACGCAACAAGGTGGAAACCAGCAGCCTGGAATACCGTCACAATGCCCTGCTGGGCGGCAGCTTCAATGCGCAGCTTTTCAAGCAGGACTTCGCTTCCCTGTACGGCGCGACCAACACCTCCACCTTCCAGGACGTGGCGATTGCACCGAAGGGCACCCTGTACGACCAGTCCGAAGTGGTGGCCGACAAGTACGGCGCCAAGATGACCTACGTGCGCCCGACACCCTGGTCAACGGCCTGGAATTCACCGCCGGCCTGGATTACCTGCGCGACCGCACCAAGCAATGGCTGGCCGGCACCGGCCGCACCTGGGTGCCGACCCTGGACTTCACCTCGCTGGCCCCGTTCACCCAGCTCGAATATGAACTCGGCCCGCTGACCGTGCGCGGCGGCGTCCGCCACGAAGACGCCAAACTGAACGTCGACACCTACACCACCCTGGCCGCCTACGGCAACCGCCTGGTGCAAGGCGGCGAGCGCTCCTTCACCAAGAACGTCAAGAATATCGGCGCGGTGTGGCGCTTCAACCAGAACTGGTCGGCCTTCGTCTCCAGCGCCGAAGGCTTCGGTCTGCCGGACGTGGGCTTGGTGCTGCGTGCAGTGAACAAGCCCGGCCAGTCGGTGGACCAGCTGTTCGACATGCAGCCGGTTATCACGCGCAACAACGAAATCGGCGTGAACTGGCGCGGCGCCATGGGCAGCCTGGGCGCCTCGTTCTACGAATCGCGCTCGAAGCTGGGCACCGCTTGCGCGTGAACGCCGCCGGCATCGGCCAGCTGGACCGCGTACCGACCACCGTGCGCGGCTGGGAGATCTCGGGCGAACTGCGCGCCACGAAAACCCTGTCGGCCTTCGGCTCATTCGCCCGCACCATGGGCAAGA
>JGI25158J39367_1000388_pt1 | contig 9241 bp, 7 predicted proteins | sample AraplaF_Cvi_mTSA_FD_39367 | JGI IMG/M metagenome (IMG submission 39367) | reverse complement strand
CGCTGGTGGTGGTAGGCGACTTCGATCCAGCCGACATGCGCAGGAAGGTAGAAGCCCTGTTCGGCCAGTGGAAAGCTGAAGGCCCTGCCCCGCAACGCGCCGACTACGGCACGGTGCAGGCCGACAAGGCCCGCGTTTGGGTGGTGAACAAATCCGATGCGATCGAAACCACCTTCCTGATCGGCGGTGCCGGCATTGCGCGCAATGATCCGGACTATGTGCCGCTGCAGGTGCTGAACACCGTTCTGGGCGGGCGATTCACTTCGTGGCTGAACGACGAGCTGCGCGTGAACTCCGGACTGACCTATGGCGCCAATTCGGGCTTCAACACACTGTCGCAGACCGGCACGTTCTCGATCTCCAGCTTCACCGCGCTGCCGAAAACGGAAGCCGCGCTGGACCTGGCGCTGAAGACTTACGACCGCCTGTGGAGCAAAGGCATCGACAAGGCCACGCTGGATTCGGCCAAAGCGTATGTCAAAGGCCAGTTCCCGCCACGCTATGAGACCAGCGAGCAACTGGCATCCCTGCTGGGCGACATGTACGCCTACGACGTAAGCCGCAGCCAGATCGACAACTTCATGAAAGACGTCGACAGCCTGACGCCGGAACGCGCCAAGCAGCTGGTAGAGAAGCACTTCCCGCGCAAGAACCTGCAGATGGTCCTGCTAGGCAAAGCCGCTGATATTGGCAAGATCGCCGCCAAATACGGCGAAGTGACCAACCTCGAAATCACCGCCGACGGCTTCCAGCCATGATGGAAGTCGGGGTCAGCTCCGGCAATCTGCCATTCAGCGCACGAACGTGCGCTGAATGGCAGATTGCCGGAGCTGACCCCGACTTTTAAAACGCATGGCGCAGACGGAGCGCCAGCGTTTCCTTGACCGGCGAAAGGGCTCTTTCGCTGCCAGCTTTCCCTTGTTGACGCATGACCGACAGCATCAGGTGCGTGCGTGCGCTGAATGCGTAGTCGGCCTGGCCGTGCCATACGCGGCTGCTGTCGTCCAGTCCCAGATATACCCCACCGCCACAATCCCAGGCGCCGGCTGCTTTCGATAGCGTGAGGCTGGCGTAGTGCTGCCTTGCGCCCAGGCTGGGCAGGCGGTTGGCCAGCGTTGCCAGCACGTGCGGTGGAAGGTTCGATTCGGCTTGCCGGCGCAGCGATGCATATTGTTCGTCCGCCATGCCTTGGCCGTTGTAGGCGTATTCCAGCTGCAGCTTGGGTAGCGTCGGTGGCGTCAGCACGATGCCTGCGGTGGCGCGGGTGTAGCTTTCGGCTCCACCGGCATGGTAGGCGGAGGCGTACCAGGACAGCGCATCGGCCGGCGCGGCGCTGAGCGTCGCGCCGATGCCGGCATGTTCGCCATGCGCCCGGCGCAGCACCATGCTCGCGCTGATGGCGTCGAATTCGTAGCCGAACTTGAGGATCGATTGCACGCGGCCACCGGCTTGCCGTGCGTGCAGGGCTGCGGCACTGGCTCGCGCACCGCTCCACGACAGCACCGCCATCGGGATGCCTTCCGAGTTGCCTAGCGTGTCCAGCGGGTCGCTCAGGTCCGTGCGCTTTTGCAGGAAACCCAGAGGCTGGTTGATATAAGAGGGGTCCAGCGCGTACAAGCGCTTGCCGACCGAGAGCGACGTGCCTTCGCCGAGCTCGAACACGCGGTTCATCTCTTGTAGCACGGCCTTGCCACGCGTGCCTTCAAGGTCTGTGTGCAGCACTTCGGTGCGCACGCGCCAGGTGACTTCCTGCTGGCGTCCTTCGAACAGGGCGACAGCACGCGTGCCGCTGCCTGCTATGCCGAGGAAGTTGTCGCGATTGAGCGGGTTGTCCTGCAGGATCGTGCGCTCCTGCGCCCCCAGCACGAAGCCGCCTGCCCAGTCTTCGCCTGCTGCGGCGTCACTTGGCGCGGCTGCTGCGACGGCCGCCGCCAGCGGCAGGCATTGCAAACCCTTCATTGCTCCAGGGTGCGCGGGTTGAACATATTGGCCGGAAATTCAGCCGCCTTCACCTTTTCGAACACTACCCGCGTTTCCTCGTCCGGCCTCTGTGGATCGGCGTAACGGGTAGTCGGCGGCAGGCCGCCTTTCGCGGTATCGAAGGTGGCGATCTTGAGCAGCTTGCCGCTGGCCACATAGAGCATGGCCTTGAGCGGCACATAGCGGCCTTCCTGGCGCGCAGCCAGCAGCGTGATCTTCGAATAGGTAGCGGCTTCGTTGCGGCTGCGCAGTTCGAGCGCGACGCAGGACTTGGCCGGGCAGCCGTCGGTCTCGCCTTCCAGCACGGCGGCATCGTAATCATGGCTGAAACGGATGCGTGAGAGGTCGCCGATATTGGCTTTGCCCAGCAAGGTTTGCAGCGGCGTCAAACGAATGGCGCGGCGTGTGCGCGGGGCGTAGAAAAACAGGCCGCTGTCGGTGGTCAGGAATTTCTGGCCGCGCTGGTCGACGCTGGTCGCTTCCACCAGCACCTGGTTGTAATTGGCGCCGCGGATCACGTACGTGCCGGGCTCCTGGCCATTGCCGGCCTCGATCCGCACATTCGCTTCAAAGCTGTTGACCGGCATGCGGTACTGGTCCACCTGTTGCAGGATTTCGGTGGCGGCTGGCGCCGAGGCTTGCGCCGCACCGGCGGCCATCATCAGGATCAGGAATCGTTTAAGCATGGTCTAGTTGGAAGTCAGGATGGCCTTCACCTGCATGCGGCCGATGCGCCTGCTGGTCAGCCAGGCTGCAGTCATGGCAAGCAGCGGCAGCACCGCCACAATCAGCAGGCTTGGCTGGTAAAGCCAGAGCAGGTGCAGCGGCACGCCGACGTTGCGGCCGGGCGGCGGGGCCAGTTCGATGCCGGCGGCGTTGATCGCCAGTGTGGCAAGCCATGCCACGGCGCCGCCGGCCAGTGCGCCGAATGCTCCTTGCAGCAGCCCTTCGAACATGAACAGGCGGCGCACCATCGCTTGCGGAATGCCCATCGCGCGCAGGGTGCCGATTTCCTTGCCGCGCTCGTAAATGGTGGCCAGCGTCATTGCGGCCACGCCGAGGAACACTATGAGGCCGATGATGGCGCCAAACACGATGAACTGGTTGCGGAACAGCGCCATCACCTGCGGATAAAGCGGCGCCAGCTCCTGCCAGCCCTGCAGGCGTACCTTGTCGCCAATCGCCTGCGCGATGGCGGCCGACAAGGCATCGGCGCCGGACGTATCCTGGTACAGCACAGACAGGTGCGAAGTCCTGCTGGTTCGCAGCAGTTCCTGCGCGGTTTCGATCGGCATCTGCAGCGTATACAGGTCACGTTCCGGAATGCCGGTGGCGATGACGCCCGCCACGTCAACATCCATGGCGTTCACGCTGCCCTGCACCGTTGTGGTCATCAGCGTCAGCGACTGGCCGGGTTGCACGCCGAGGCGGCGTGCCATCTCCTTGCCGATCAAGACCTGGTAGCGCCCTTCTTCGCCGGCGCGCAGCGCTTCGCCCTGCGCCAGCACCTGGAAGGCGCCGAAGGCCTGCCGTTCGCGCAGCGGATCGACGCCCTGGGCTTCGAAGTTCAGCGTGCGCGGGCCATTGGAAACCAGGCCGCTGAACTGCAGGCGTGGCGCAATGCGGCGCACGCCATCCATTTTCGCAAGCAGTGCTTCGATGCGGCTGCGCTCGGCGGCCTCCAGGCCGTATTGGAGTTGCTGGTCCGCGTAGCCATCCGCTGGTGGGATGGCGCTGATTTGCGCATGCCCCAGGCCGCCGCGAATGGTGCTTTCGCGCAGTCCGTCCAGCGAGGCGGCGATGTAGGCGGCAAACAGCAGCAAGGCCAGCGTGCCGATGGCGATCGTCCCGCCCAGCAGCAGCGAGCGGCGGCCGTTGCGCAGCACGTTGCGATGGGCCAGCACCAGCCATTGCATCATGCAGCCACCTTGCCGTCTTCCAGGCGCAGCACCTGGCCGGCCATGTCCATCACGCGCTGGTCGTGGGTGGCGATGATGAAGGTGGTGCCCAGATCGCGATGCAGGCGGTCGACCAGATCCAGCATCTGTTGGGCGGTCCTGGTGTCCAGGTTCCCGGTCGGTTCGTCGGCGATCACCAGCTTGGGGCGATTGACCAGGGCGCGTGCAATCGCAACGCGCTGCTGCTGGCCGCCGGACAGTTGCGCCGGGGTGTGGTCCAGGCGGTGCTCCATGCCGACCAGTGACAGCGCTTCCCTTGCCGCCTTGCGCCGTTCGCGTTTCGGCAGCGCGCAAGTGGCCAGCGCCAGCTCCACGTTTTCCTGCGCGGTCAGGGTGCCGACCAGGTTGAAATTCTGGAACACGAAACCAAGCTTGCGGTTGCGGAAGGCGTCGAGCTGGTGATCTGGCAAGGCATCCAGCGCTGCGCCATCGACGTGGATGCTGCCGCTGTCCGGTTGCTCGAAGCGCGCAAGCATGCCAAGCAAGGTGCTCTTGCCGCTGCCGGATGGGCCGGCGATCGCCACGACAGTGGGCTGGGATACCTGGAACGAAACGTTATCCAGCGCGGCGATGCGCTCTTCGCCGCGCCGGTAATGCTTGCTGACCTGCCTGACATCGACGATCGGCTGCATTAGTACACCATGTCCAGTGCGACATCGTTGATGCCAGGCTTGATGTCGATGCGCGCATCGTCAAAGGCCGGCGGGCCATAGCGCCCGCGCGCGTTGCGCGAAAAGCCCCATCCTTCGAGGGGCATGCCGTTGGGTGACTTGTCCAGCTTTCCGTTGCCGTTTTCGTCGTGATAGACCATGACGGCATAGCTGCCCGGCATCACGCCCGGGAATCTGAGGACATTGCCTGCAATGGCTGGATGCACCGCAAAGTACTGGCACTCCTTCAGGAAAGATTCCTTGTTGCAGATCGCGCCCATCAACGCGCCCTGTTGTCCGGCAACGCCGCCCAGGGTCACGTTCACCGTCGCCACACCGGATGCTGCCGGCTGGCGGCTGCCGAAACCATAGGCGGCAGCGGCGCCGGCCAGTGCCAGCACGCCAGCGATCATCAGGACAGTCGTTTTCTTCACTCAGGGACTCCTTTAATGCAGGTCACGCGGCGTCCAGCCGAAGCGGCGCACCGCCAGCAGCAGGCAGGCGCACATCATTGCGACCAGTACCACGATACTGTAGGCATCGCCCTTCCAGCTCATGCTGCCGGTCAGCGCATGGCGAATGCTGGCCATCATCGCGTTGAGCGGCAGGTATTCGAGCGCATCGCGCAGGAACGGCGGCAGGCCGCCCAGCGGAATCATCAGGTTACCCGAGAAGAGCAGCGGGAAATACAGCAGGTTGCTGGCCATGGTGACGCCTGCCACGCTGCGGCTGACGGCCGCCAGCAACAGGCCCAGCGCCAGGAAGGCGGCACACCCCAGGGCCAGCATGCCGCCTGCCGCTGCAATGCCGGGCGCGCCAGCCTTCAGCTTTACGCCATACACGGCCCAGGCGACGACGAACATGACGGCGCTGGCCAGCACGATGACGACGAGGCGCGACAGGCACCATGCCAACACCACGACGCCAGTCGGCATCGGAAACAGCTGGTACAGGCGGAACATGCCGCCTTCGCGCGCAGCGACCAGCGGCCCGGCAAAGCCCATCAGGCTGGTGGACAGGATGACGAGGCCTGCCAGCCCGCTGACCAGGAACAGGCGGTAATCCAGCGCCCCTGCCGCGGGTGTCGGAGGCGCTGGCAGCACCACGCGTGGCGCGCCTTGCAGGCCATTCAGGTTGTAGGCATCGCTGAAACCACGCAACATGCCGTAGCTGGCTTCCAGCGTGGGGCCGGCACTCAGCGTGGTGTCGAGCTTCATTTCAGTACTGTGGCCAGCGCGGACGGCTTCGGCGAAACCGGCGGGGATGGTGAGCTCCAGGTCCGGCTTGGCGCCGGTTCCCGCTGCAATGACACGGAACTCGACGCTGTTCTGCAGGCGCAGGCCGCGTGCCAGTTCGTTCGCGTAGCTTGCACTCTCCGTGCTGCGGTCCATGTCGTGCACTACCAGCGTGACGGGGCCAAGCTTTGCTTCTTGCCCGAAGAGCGCCATCTGCATCATCAGCATCAGCAAGGGGAAGGCAAAGGTCCAGAACAGGGCCAGGCGGCCGCGCAGGAAAAGCGCCAGGTCGGCGCGCACCAGGTGCAGCAGGTTCTTCATGCAGTTCCACCTTTGGTCAGGTCGGCAAGGAAGTCTTCGATCGTCGACGCTTCGAGGCTGAAGTTGGCAATGCCTTGCTGGTCGATGAAGCGGCGGAATCCCGCATCGAAGCCCTGTGCGCCTTGTAGTTGCCAACCATGTTGCGTTTCTTCGGCGCGCAATAGCCCAGGCAATGCGTGAATGTCCTGCCTGGCCTCTCCGTCCAGCGCCTGGCCGATGCGCGCCTTGAAGCGGCCAACACGGCGCGCTTGCAGTTCGTCCAGCGTGCCGCCGTCGACCAGCTTGCCCTTTTCCATGCAGAGAATGCGGTGCATGCCAAGCAGGTCGGCCGGGATGTGGGAAATCTGCAGCACGGTGGTCGGCATGCCGGCCAGCAGCTCGCGCAATGCGCGGGCGTGCCATTCATCCAGGCCCAGCGAGGGTTCGTCGAGCAGCGCCAGTTCCGGCACATGGGACAGCGCAAGCCACAGCATGACGCGCTGTTTCTGGCCGCGCGAGAGTTGTTGCCACAGTTTGGAGCGCAATTCCTGCATGCCAAGGGCACGGGTGACGGCTGGTTCGGTGCGGGCGTAGATTGTCTCGTGCATCGTCATGATTTCGCTGACGCGCATCTGGCCTGGCAAGTCGGCGCTTTGCAGCAGGCCGCCCAGTTGTTGCCTTACTTTGGCGTGACCCGGGTCGCCGATGGCCAGCCGGATTGTGCCGCGGTCTGGCGTGCGCAGGCCAAGAAGCGTCTCCAGGAGGATGGTTTTGCCACTGCCATTGGGGCCGACTATGGCGACGCGCTCGCCCCTGCGCAGCGCCAGGTCGCCCGGGACCAGCGTGAAGCCGGACGGAAGCCGCAGTTCGATGCCGGACGCTTCGAGCGCAGGGACACCCTGGGCGGCTGGCTCGGCGGTGATGCCTGCCGCGACGGCCGGGGCATGGCTGGCGTCATTCGGCACTGGCGCCGCTGAAGGAGGCTCCGCCTCGGCTGCAGTCGGGGCGATTGCAATGGCCTCCTCGCCGGGATCGATGCCGTTATCGAGCAGCATTTCACGTGCGTGGGCACGGTATAGCGGGTGCTGCATCGCTTCCCGCAGCATGCCTGCGCCACGATCGCGGTCACCGCCGTAATTGGCTGGTGCGTGCAGCAGCAGGGAGGCGTGATGGATCAGGAGGTCCGGGTCGCCGGCAATCAGTTCATGCGCCTTGCCGAAGGCGTGCAGGGCGTTCTGGCCTGCCGCGGCGACTTTGATGATGTTGGGCTGTGCCAGCAGGATGGCGAGGATGGCGCGCACGCCGCGCCATAGCCATTGACGGCCCGCGGGCAGCAGGTCCGCCGCCTTGAGCAGGGCGTCGATTGCGGCTTCCTGCTCGGCCGGCAGCTTGGCACCACCGTGGACGTGGAGCAGTGCCTGGTTCAGGCGAGCGCTCAGCAAGGCGTCCAGCAAGGAAGCGTCAGTGAAAACCGGTTCGGCTTCGAGCAGCGCAATCCCGGCCGACAGGTCTTCCGCGCGCTTGCTGCTCCAGGCGGCGAAGATGGCTTGCTGCACCTGCGCAATCAACTCGCCGCAAGCTGCGCCATTGCTGCCAGCTTGCGCCGATCCTGGCAGCCCCGTGGCGTGCGCCACCTGCCCTGCCATGTCGGCGGCGGGGCCACCCAGCGGGGGAAGCGCCATGCCGCTGGCCTGCCCTGCCAGCTCGGCGATCTGTGCGTCAGCCGCGGCCCGTAACACGGCGCGGAACAGCGCAACAATCGCGCCGGCACCGCCGCGTGCGTCGACGGCCTCCAGCAGGTCCGCGCCGATCCGGCAGGCAGCGCGGTAGCTGTCTGCGCCGGCGCCTGTTGCGGCGCCGAACATGGCGTCGCCGTCGCGGGACAGCATGGCACGTAACGGTGGCGCAAGCTCCGGCCGCTGCGGCAATGGCGTGGCGCCGCCGAAGCGGTTGGCAAACAGTTGCGCCAGCCCTTCGTCCAGCAAGCGCACTCCGCACGTCAGGAAGCAATGGGCGACTTCGTGGAACACGACCGCCCGCAGGCCGTCGGCAAAACCTTCCGTTTGCGTCGACAGCCGCACCAATGCCAGTCCCGGCAAGCTCTCCATCGTCAGGTGCATGTCTCGCTCCGACGGCACGCATTGCAGCAGGATGCATGGCGGCGGCAAGCCGAGGAAGGCGGCGCAGGCGGCTACCGCCTCGTCGAAATTACGCAGCAGCGCAGGCGGCGGCGCCTCGCCGCCCAATACATACACGCTGCCAACAGCGCGCCAGGTACGCCGCCCAGCCAGCATGTCCTGCAGGATCGGATAGGCGTGGAAGCGTCCACGCAGCGCGAACAGACGCTCCAGCGCTTGCGCCGCGCCTTCGCTGTCGCCGGCCGCAGCCAGGCGCAGCACCGCGCCTGCCGCATCGCGCAACCACAACTCGCTGTCCTGCCAGCCCGGCGCGTCGTTCATTCGTCCTCGCCGGCGGCAGGTGCTGGCGGCGCTTCGCGGCCCAGCAGCATCACGGAAGCCACGGTCTCCGTCACGCCGTCGATATCCAGCAAGGCCGCCAGTTCATCGTCATAGTAAGCGCCGTAGACCAGGGAACCCAGCCCCAGCCCTTGCGCGGCGAGGCACAGGTTCTGCGACGCATGCCCGGCCTCCAGCAGCGACATGCGGTAGCCGCGCGCGCCGTACTTGGCGGTCGCGCGCTGCGGCACGCTGGTCATCACGCACACCACCGGCGCCTTGACGCCCGATTCGCCCGACTTTACTTCCGCACTGCCGAAAGCATCGCCCTGCTGCGGCTTCAGCACGCGCAGCAGGTGGTTGCGGGCGTCGTAATGCGCAATGCAAGGCTCGATGCCTTCCACGTCATTGAGGAAGAAATAGAACTCGGTCGGATACAGCCCGCCAGGCGAGGGATAGGAACGGAACGCCAGCTTCACATGCGGCGCTATATCGCTCTTTGCCATGCGGCGCACCCGCAGTGCATGGTGCAGCAGGCTGGAAAGCTCCTGCAGCGTCATGGCGCCGGCAAAAGCGCGCGCGCTCTTGCGCAATTCCAGCGCCTGCGCCAGTTCGCCCAGCGCCAGCACCGGCTCCGGCAATTCGATCGCCGGGCAGGACGG
>JGI25158J39367_1000387_pt1 | contig 9294 bp, 1 predicted proteins | sample AraplaF_Cvi_mTSA_FD_39367 | JGI IMG/M metagenome (IMG submission 39367) | reverse complement strand
GCTGGTCAGATGGCTGACTTGCTCAGGACTCAGCGAAACGCCCGGACGCAAACCAAACTGCTGCGCGAAGCTTGCAGCGTTGTTCAGCATTTGCTTGTACAAACTGTCATCGCCAGGGCCGGCACTTGGAGCGCGGCCGGTCAGTTCGGAGAGCTGCTCACGAACCAAGCGCTGTTCATAGAATCCATCGCCCAGGCGTTTCTGGGTAGTGGCGTGATCGAGTGCCAGCTTGTCGAGCAGGTAGTCGCTGCTGGTCCATTGGTCCTGTTTTGCGAATTGCGGGCGCGTCTCGAACAGGTACTCGCCTTTCGGGTCCGGGTTGCGCAGGAACAGGCCGCCCGGCGAAATCTTCTTCACGCCGCTGATGCTTTCGCCTCGTACGGCAGCAGCAGACTGCCCCAACGCATTGCCGGCCGCGGTGTTGACGTTGCCGAGCGTACTGTTGCGGGTCTGGTTCGATAGACGTCCAAGCAGCGCGCCTTCGCGTGCTGGGCCTCCCGATTGTGCGGCTCCTTCGGTATCGAGGCTATTGCCGGCACCACTGCCAGATGCCGTGCTGCCAGCCAGCAGTTGGTTGGAATAGCCGCTGTTACCCGCTTGGCCTGCGCTGCCAAGGTTGGCGCCCGCTCCGCTGGACCCAAGCCGATTTGCCAGGTTGGCATATGCGCCAGCTGCGCTGCCGGACACGTTACCACCAGCACCGCCACCATTCCCGCCGCCAGCGCTGGCATGCGCACCGGCGCTTGCAGCGCCATTTATGCCGCTCCCAATCACGTTGACGGAGTCGCGGAAATTGCCTACCGTGCCAGCGCTAATATCTACGTTGCGGAAGCTGCGAGCGCTGATGAATACACCCTGCGCACCCAACATCGTTCCGCTTATCGCGCCAATTTCCTGGTTGATATCGGCATTGCTCCAGGCTGCGGTGTAACGGCCGGTATACGTCGTGAATGTGCCGCTGAAACTGTGCCTGCGAAGCAGTTTTGCCGCGTCGTTGACAATAGCGGGCTTGCCGTCTAGGGTCAGGGAACCGAGGGCCTTGATTTCGCTCAGGCTGTTGTCCAGCGTATTGGTGACCGTCAAGCGCATATTTCCGCCGGAGAGGATCTGGCCAGCTTTGCCAGCGCTCGGAGAAATCTGGTCCTCGACGATGGTGTGGTTTGCCACACGCTTTTCTTCCAGTTGATCGGAAGTCTGCGTTCCAGTATGCCTTTCCGTATGTCGCAGAATGGTATGTACCGGATCGTCATATGCCGGCTGGGTCACGATACGGAGGCAGTTCGTGCTGCAGCTGCCATATGCACTGGAGAAGTTGTACTCCGGCGTGTTCCACTCAACCTGACGGCTGTCAGGCAGCTGATATGCATCCTGCGCGGCGCCACCTTGGTCAGGATTGGTCGCCGTACGGCTTTCGTAGTAGTAAATCACCCTTACGCCATCGCTCGTTGGAATCCGGCTACGCGATCCCCATTTAGCAAAGTAACCACTGAGGGCGCTGAAGAACGCTGAGTCGTTAGCATGGGTGCGTATCACCGCGCGGGTAATCTCATAGCCGTCGGGCGTGATAAGTTTTTCCGATTCCAGAATGTCTGCCGGATTAACGAAATAAACCTCCCATGGCGTGTAGTTACTGGAACCAGGATCGTAGCTATTGGGGTTCCCGCCAGGTTTATACCAGGACGGCATTGCCATATTCACCGTTTCCGTCCTGGTGACCTGGACAATCGATGCGTTATCTCGAATGTTCTGCAACTTGACCGCATTCAGGCCCAAATTTCCACTCGCCTCGATGGTGGACGAAACGTTATTCACCTGCGCGCTCAAGCCGCCGTTGGTAGCGCCAATAACCATACTTCCGGAGCTGTACAGCGTGCCGTCCTGAACGTTGTTCAGCGTTCCATCCACGCCCAGCGCCATATTGCCGGTAGAGCCGATCAGTGCATTGGCGCCGGTATTATTGAGGTTACTGGTACGGACCGTCACGTTGCCGCCAACGATGCCGCTGGTGTTGCTGATATTAGCGGCAACCAGGTCCAACTCACTTTCGCCGTTGATTTCGCCGGAGTTGGCTAGATCGCCTGCCGCGCGAATGGCGACGGCGCCGCCTTCGATCACGGCGCCGGCCTGGTTGGTCACCTGGTTGCCACTCAGTGTCAGCGTTCCTTCTGCGCCGAGCGTGCCGTTGTTGGTGATGTTGCCGGTGACTGTCAGGCTCAGGTCGCGGTTCGAGTGAACTTGCTGCGTGCCCGCATTCTGGACGTAGTCGCCGTTCATGCTGATCGCGAGGTCGCGGCCGCCGAAGATTTCGCCCAATGCGCCAACCGTGCCGGCTGATACAAAGAGATCGCGGTCGGTGGCGATACGTCCGCCTGCGTTGCTCAGTTGTGGGGTGTTCAGCGTCAGGTCGGCGCCGGAACCGCCTGCGGTGCCAAGGGTGCCGCCGTCGTTGTTGACGTACTGCGCAGAGATAAAGGCATTGCCGCCGGAAAGCACCTGGCCACTATTCACGAAGCCTGCGCCGGTCTGGTTGAAAGTCAGCGTGCCGCCGCTATTGACCTTCCCTTGATTGTTCAGCTGTTGGGTGATCGCCAGGTCCATGCCCTGGCCCGATGCGATGGTGCCGGAAACGCCATTCCACAGCGTGGTGCCCGACAGCAGCAGGTTGCCCATGCCGGCAATCGTGCCGTTGTTCGCGATCGCGCCACGACTCAGGAGCTGGGTGCTGCCATTGCCTTTGTTGGCGATGCGGCCAGTGCCGTTGTCGATGGAATCGCTGTTGATGGTCAACGTGCTGCCAGCACCAACTGCTTCAATCACGCCGCCATTGTTTTGCAGCGCACTGCCCGATGTCAGTTGCAGGTCGGTTCCTGCTTGGACCGTACCGCCAGCATTGTTCGCTACGCCCGCGATGGTCAGTGTGGCCTTGGCGTCGGCCACGAGCTGGCCGCTGTTGGTAAAGCCGTTCGTGGTGATTGCCAGTTCGGCGCCGTAGCCATCAACCGTGGACACCTGGCCGCTGTTAGTAAAGGTGGACGCATTGATCAGCGCCCTGCCCTTTGCCGCAACCTGGCCGCTGTTGCTAAAGGTGGCCGAGGCTTCGTCGAAGGTCAATGTTCCGCCGCTGCCGATGGTGCCCTGATTGTCCAATTGCTGGTTCACGTCCAGCAGCATGGACGTTCCGGAACCGAGTTGGCCGCCGGCCTGGTTGAGCAGCGTGCTGGCGTGCAGCTCCAATGCGCCGTTGCCGGCGATGGTGCCGCTGTTGGTAATGCCGCCAGCGCTGGTGATCGCGGTATTGCCGCTTCCTGCGTTGACGATCCGGCCGCTGCTGGCCACCGATTGGGCGTTGACCGTCAACTTCGATGCCGCTCCGGCTGCTTCAATCGTGCCGCTGCCGTTATTCAGTGCGCCGGCTGCATTCAGGGTCAGGTCGGCCCCGGCATGCAAGGTGCCTCCGTTGTTGCCGACGGCGCCGTTGATCGTTGCAAGCAGCAGACCGTCGGCGGAAACTGCGCCACCGAGGTTGGACAGGCTGTTCGCTTGCAGCGTGATGCCGCGGCCAGTGCCGCTGACGGTGTAAAGCTGGCCGCCATCGTTGGCGATGCTGGAAGCGACGATGCTCATCTCGCCGCCGGAGCCCATGCGGCCACTGTTGGCGAACGTTGCGCCAGCCTGGTTGAAGGTCAGCGCGCCGCCACTGCTGATGGTGCCGCCCTGGTTGTCCAGTTGCTGGCGGACGAGCAAGTCCAGCGTGGTGGCGGCGGAAACTACGCCGCCAGCCTGGTTCTGCAAGGTCTGGGCATTGAGGACCAGTGCGCCGTTGCCGGCCATGGTTCCGCTGTTGATGATACTGCTCGCGCTTGTGATGCTGGTGCGCGCGTTGCCGGCGTTGACAATTCGGCCTGCCAGGTTGTTGATCGAGCTCGCCTGCACGTCCAGCCTGGAGCCGGCACCCAGTGCTTCCAAGGCGCCGCTGTTGTTCGTCAGGATGCCGCTCGCGTCGACCGTCAGGTTACCCGCTGCCTGCACCTGGCCTTGGGTATTGTCGAAACCTGCGCCGGATACTACGCTCGCGTTGCCTGCAGCCGCAATCGCGCCGCCGCGGTTGCTCATGGCGCCAACGCTGTCCAGTGCAATGTTCGCGCCGCCTGCGGTGGCAGTCGCAATCTGGCCGCCGTTGTTATTGATGCTGGCGGCGTGGACGTTGATGGCGCCTGCCGCAGCGATTTGGCCGCTGTTGCTGAACTGCGCTGCCGCCTGCTCGAAGGTCAGTATTCCGCCGCTGCTGATCTTTCCTGCGTTGCTCAGGGACTGGCGCACGCCGAAGTTCAGGTTGGCGCCGGATGAGATGCCGCCGGCGCTCGTGTTGTCCAGCGTGGCTGCACCAATATTGAGCGTGCCGTTGCCGGCGATCTGGCCGCTGCTGGTCACTGCGCCGCCTGCGGTGATCGTCGTCGCGCCAGTGCCAACGTTGACGATACGGCCCGTTCCGTTGTCGATGGTGCCAGAGGTGATGTCCAGCGTTCCGGACGATGCGGACGTTTCTATCACGCCGCCCTGGTTGCCCAAGGTGCCGCGTGAAGTGATATTTGCGCTGCCATCGGCGACGATGGCGCCGCTAGCGTTGCTGACGCTAGCGGCGTCCAGGCGCAGGTTGCCGCCGCCATTCTTGACGGTCACCAGTTGGCCGCCATCGTTGGTGAAGGCGCCCGTTGCGAGGCTTGCGTCCGTGCCGCTGACAAGCTGGCCGCTGTTGCGGACCGCTTTGCCTGCTGCATTGAGCGTGAAGGTGGTACGGCTGCTGATGGCGCCCGCGTTGTCCATGCCGTGGCCGACAGTCAGGTCCAGCTTTCCGCCAGATGCGGCGATGGTGCCGCCCGTGCGGTTGGCCAGGTCGGCAGCCGTCATGGCCAGGTTGCCGTTACCGGCGATCAAGCCGGCATTGTCCAGCGTCGTGTCGACGTTCACCGTCGTAGCGCTGGAGCCCACATTGACGATGCGGCCGGTACCGTTTGCCAGCGAACCGGCGTGCAGGCCCAGGGTGGCATTGCTGGCCAGTGCCTCCACCACGCCGCCGTTGTTGCTCATTGCGCCCGCGGCATCGATGTCCAGCGAGCTCGCTGATTGCAGGGTACCCTGGGTGTTATCGAGCTTGCCGGTGCTGTCGATGGTGGCTGCAGCGTCGGACATGATCACGCCGCTGCGGTTACTGATCGAGGCGGCATCAATGGTCATTGCCGCGCCGGAGTCCTTGGCGGTGGCGAGCTGGCCACCGTCGTTGACCAGGTCTCCCGCGTGCAGCGTGAGCTGGCCCTGCGACACAATCAGCTTGCTGTTGGTGACTGTCGCGCCATTGGCGTTGAGCTGCAGGGTACCGCCGCTGTTGATGGTGCCGGCGTTCGCCAGGGAGCCGGTCACTGTCGTGGTCATGCCCTGCGCGGACGCGATGGTGCCGTTGGCCTTGTTCTCGAGCGTGGCGGCGGAGATTTCCAGAGCGCCGTTACCTGCGATCGTGCCGTTGCTCGTGATGCCGTGTGACGCTTCAACCGTGGTGCTGCCGGTGCCGACGTTGACGATGCGGCCCGTGTCGTTGGCCAGGTCGCCTGCCTTCAGGTGCAAGCTGCTGGTGGCGGAGACAGCTTCGATATTGCCGCCGTCGTTTTTCACGGTGCCGCCGGCTTCAATTCCCATGTCGGATCGAGCTTGCAGCAGGCCACCGTTGTTCACGATGTCGCCAGCAACGTGCAGGTCGGCCTTATTGTCGGACATGATGGTGCCGCCCTGGTTGCTGATGCCCTGTGCGTTGAGGTTCACGCTGGCATTGGAGCCTTGGGCCGTGGCGAGCTTGCCGCCATCGTTGTTCAGGGTGGCGATCGTGAGGTCCACCGCGCCCGCAGCAACCATGGTGCCGCTATTGCGCAGGTTCAAGCCGGCCTGGTTGGCCTGCAGCGTTCCGGCGCTGCTGATGGTGCCGGCGTTATCCAGCGAGGCATGTACAGCGAGCGCCATGTCGCCAGCAGCGCTGACGGTACCTTGCGCCTGGTTGCGCAAGCTGTCGGCGGAAGCTCCAGCTTGCCGTTGCCGGCGATCTGGCCACTGTTTTCAATATGTCCGTTTGCGGCAAGGCTGGTTGTGCCAGTGCCGACGTTGACGATACGGCCCGTCGTGTTGTCGATCGAATCGGCGTTCAATTGTACGGTGCTGCCCGCGCCGGTTGCCTGAACCAGGCCGCCTGCGTTGGTGATCGCGCCGCCGGCACTCAGTTGCAGGTCGTGCGCGGCCTGGATTTCGCCGGCGCCGTTGTCGATGGCTCCGGCAGCGTTAATCACGGTGTCTGCGCCGGAACTGATAATGCCACTTCGGTTATCCAGCTTGCCAACGCTGGACGCGATGCCCGAGCCGCTGGCGGTGATGATCTGGCCGTCACGGTTATCGAGCTCGCGCGCGTTCAGGGTTGCCGCGCCTTTTGACGTAATGGTACCGCTGTTGCGCAGCGAAGCGCCCTGCTGGTCGAAATTCAGCTTGCCCTGGGTGCTGATCTGGCCGTCCAGGTTAGTCAGCTCCGAACGCACCTTCAGGTCCAGGTCGGACATGGCAGTGATGGCGCCGGAGGCGCCGTTGGCCAGGCTTTCCGCGCCAATGGCCATGCTGCCGTTGCTGCCGATCAGGCCATTGTTAGTGATGTAGCGGCTGATGGTGAGCGAGGATTGGCCGGCGCCAGCCGAAACGATGCTTCCAGCACGGTTGGTCAGCGCATCGCCAGCGAGTACCAGCTCGTCGCGGCTTTCGATGCGGCCGCTATCGTTGTTGATGCCGCCGCCGGCGCGCAGCTCCAGGGCGCCTCCGGAACCGAGGTATCCGCCAGCATTGCTTGCATCGCCGACGATGCGCGCCGAAGCGCTGCCGTCTGCGCGGATGGTACCGGCGTCGTTCTGCAGCGAGCCGGAAGCGATGTCGATGCGGCTGGTGCTGCCTTCGGCGGTGGCAATGGTGCCGGCACGGTTATCGATCGAGGCGTTCTCGATTTTCAGCGGGCCTTTTGCCAGGATCTCGCCGGAGTTTGCCAGCGCGGACCGGGACTGCGACAAGGTAAAACTGCCGCCGTTACTGATGCTGCCTTCGTTCTTCAGCAGGGAGCTGACGTTTATGGTGACGTCGCCGGCGGCCGTCATTCGGCCTTGCGCCGCGTTGGCCACCGTTGCGGCATCGATGTTCATGGCGCCGTTGCCGCCAATATTGCCGCTATTGCTGATGGTCGCCGCCTTCAGCGCCAGTGGGCCGCTGCCTGCGTTGACGATGCGACCAGTGCTGTTGTCGATTGCAGCGGCATCCACAGCCAGGCTGCTTTGGCTGCCCAAGGTTTCAATGGAACCATCCTGGTTGCGCACGGCGCCGCTCGCTGCCAGGGTCATGGCTTTGTTGGGCCTGGAGTTGGCCGGACGTGTTATCCACGTCCCCGGCCACCTGCAAGCTTGCCTGGCCGCCAGTGGATATCTGTCCGTGCTGGTTGGACAGCGCAGCCGCTTTCAGCGAGAGATCCCCGGCGGCAGCGATGGCGCCGGAAGTATTGGTCAGCGCGCCAGTATCCATTTGTGCACTGCCGCCGATGCGCCAGTCGCCCTGTTCCGCTCCGGTGGCGCCGCTCGTCAACGCGAAGTTGCCGCCGATATTCAGTTTGCTGCCGGTGCCGGAAATTTCGCCGGTGCGAAGGTCCAGGTTTCCGGCGGTTTCCAGCTTGCCGCCCGTTTGCTGGAGCTTGCCGCCGACGTTGATGGTGGCATCACCGGTCCCCAGGTGGAGCATGGTGCCGCTGTCGTTGTTCAGGTAACGCGCGACGTCGATGGACAGCTTGTTCGCTTGCAGCAGGCCGATGCTGTTATCGAACTCGCCGAGCGACGCGTTGAAGGCGCCGCCTGCCAGCAAGCGGCCGCCCTGGTTGTTCAGGGCCGAGAGGCGCAATGTAGCGTCCTGTTGCAGGCCGATCTGGCCCTGGCTGTTGTCCAGGGTGCCGCCGTCGATTTTCAGCGTGCGCAGGTTGACCTGGCCGCGCTGGTTGGTCAACGCGGTGGTATCCAGGCTGATGCCGCCGGTGGCGGTGACCAGGCCGTGCTGGTTGTCCATTGCGGCAAATTTGAGTTCGCCCGCTGGCAACTCGGGAATGGCGGTACCGCCAGTGCCGGTGCCAGTGCCCGCGCCGCCCGTATTGCCGGAACCGGTCGTACCACCTGCGCCGCCGGTTCCGGCGCCAGTTCCGCTGTCCGGGCCAGTCCCGCCCCCGGAACCATTGCCGGCGCCGCCCGCGCCACCGGTCGCGCCATCCGTTGCGCTGGCCGCTTGCCCCAGCACGCCATCGGAGTTATTGGCACTGCCAACGGTCACGTTCAGCGCCGACGAGCCGCCTTGCACGATCTTGCCGTCCGCATTCAACAGGGTGCCGTTTGCGCTACCCAGCTCAACGCGGCGTGCCTCGATACTGCCGCCACGGTTGTCAAAATCGCCGCTCACCGCAGCAACCAGTTGCCCACCGGCGCTGATGTTGCCGCCGTTGAGTACTGCAGCCGATTTCAGAGCCAGGTCTTCGCCGGCCTGCATCTTGCCCTTGTTGTCAACCGCATCGCGCACCGTCACCTGCATGCCCTTCGATGCCGCCAGCGTACCGGTGTTTTCGAGTCGCCCCTCGGAAGTGACGACCAGTTGTCCCGCCGCCGCCCCGATCTCGCCGGCATTGCGCACGCCGACACCCGCTTCGGTACCGACCAGGAAAATCTGGTTGGCATACATGCCCCCCAGGCGCGACGCGTCGATCGCGAACTGCGGTGCTGCATCGCTTGCCTTGCCCACTTCGGTCACCGCAGGCGATTCGCCTTCCTCGACCTTGTTCACACCGGTGACCACGTTCAGGCGCTGCGCCCACAGGGCTGCATTCAGCACCAGCGACCGACTGATCAGGGCCGTATAGTCGGTTTTGCTCGCATCCAGGCCCGCACCGTCGATCACGATCTGGCCGCGCTGTACGTCATAGCCGGTCAGGCGGCCGTCCATCATCAAAGGAGAACCCGTGGAAAGCGTCGCGCGGCTGACGTTGATAAAGCCGCCGCCGTCCACCGAAATACCGGACGGGTTGGCGATCACTACTTCGGCCTTCTGGCCCGCCACTTCGATATAGCCCCGCAGTGCGCTGGGGTTGCTGGAATTGACTTCGTTGAGGATCACGCGCGCAGGACCGGCTTTCAGCCACGGATTGGCCTCGACCCAGCCGCCCAACTCGGTCTGCACGTTGACGCGCGAGTTGTT
>JGI25158J39367_1000386_pt1 | contig 9317 bp, 10 predicted proteins | sample AraplaF_Cvi_mTSA_FD_39367 | JGI IMG/M metagenome (IMG submission 39367) | reverse complement strand
ATGATCGCGGAGATCGCCCCGGACGGCGTTGCAATGGATGTGCGCATGCGGGCATCCAATTTCGACCTGGTGATCCTTGATGTCATGTTGCCCGGCGAAAGCGGCCTCAGTCTGTGCCGGCGGCTACGGGTTACGACGAACATCCCCATCCTCATGCTGACGGCAGCCGATGCGGAAATTGACAGGATCGTCGGCCTCGAGATCGGCGCCGATGACTATGTCACGAAACCATTCAGCTTGCGGGAGCTCATCGCGCGAGTGCGCAGCCTGCTGCGGCGCGCCGCCTTGCCTCCGCTAAAGGAGCCCAGACAAAGGCAACTGCGTTTTGACGGATGGTTCGTGGATCCCATTCGACGACAGCTCTACGATCCAACCAACGCGCGCGTCGGCTTGACGACGCATGAGTTCGATATCCTGCTTGCCTTTTGCCGGAACCCGGGCCGCGTTCTGACGCGAGAGGAACTCTTAGGGGTCACCCATGCAGGTTTGGCCGGTCCAATAGAGCGCAGCATCGATGTTCACATCAGCCGACTGAGGCAAAAGATCGAGCATGATGTCCGCGACCCCGTTGTTATCAAGACCGTACGTCTCGGCGGCTACATGTTCACAGCGAATGTCGAGGAACTATGAGGCTGAAGCGTTTCCTCCCCACCACGATAAGAGGCCAGATCACCCTGATCATCGTTGTGGCGCTGATCCTCGTCAGCGTCGTCGGCAGAGTGTTGGAACAGTGGGCAAGGAATGCCGCGCCCGACATAGAAGATATCGTCATGCGCGTTGACACGATGGCGGAACTCCTGAAATCGTCCACACCGGGCGCACGCGAAATAATCCTCTCGTCATCGCGTGCTGCCGGCTGGCATTTCTCGCTGCAACCCTTTTCGGTCAGCGAGGCCTTCACCGGACCGTCGGAACCTGAAGGCGCGCTGGCCATGGCAATCGACTGGCTCTTTCCAACCGATCACATCCGCCCACCCGTGGGAGGCTGGCGTACCTTCTGGAACGGGGAGAGAGTGATTGCATCAAAGGTCGACGACGCCACGCTCCTTATCCTTTCCGGCTTTCCCGACACGATCCTGAACAGTTCGATCCTGAACGAGGGCCCATATTATTCCGTCGCCATTGTCGTCCTGATCGCGTTCTTTTTTATATTCGCCATTCGCGTCATAACCGAGCCAATCAAGCGGATCTCCGAAGCGGCCACCCATTCGGACATCGCAAACAGCACGGAGATCTTCGAAGAACGTGGACCTGTCGAGATCGTTGCGCTCGCCCATGCTCTCAACGCGATGCGAAGCCGGATACGGGTGATGGTCGAATCAAGGACACGCATGCTGCGGGGCATCGGCCATGATCTTCGAACCCCGTTGACCCGGTTACGGCTTCGCGCCGATCGCATGGAGGACGGACCGGTGCGCGAGGGACTGTTGTCTGATGTCATGCGCATCGACAGCCTCTTGAACGAAGTTCTGAAATATCTCAGGGACGACTACGCGACCGAACCAATACAACGTGCTGATGTCGCCAGCCTGCTGCAAACCGTTTGCGCGGAGTTCAGTGATGTCGGCTTCCCGGTCCGGTTCGAGGGGCCAAATCGGATGATTACTGATTGCAAACCACTTGCCATCATGCGCGCGGTGACGAACCTCTGCGACAACAGCGTCAAGTTCGCGACCGAGGTCATTGTCGGTCTACGAGATGGCAAAGCGGGCTGCGAAATCTCTGTCACCGATAACGGACCTGGAATTCCAGAACATTTGAGAACGCGGGTTTTTGAGCCGTTCTTCAAGGGAGACGATGCGCGGACGCAGGGGCAGGAAGGTTTCGGGCTCGGACTTTCAATTGTCGCCGATATCGTGCACGCCCATCGCGGCACCGTCTCCCTCGCAGACAACGCGCCGAGCGGGCTCATTTTTCAGATTCTGATCCCAAGCCATGTCGATACAAAGGCCCCGAGCGAGGCGAAGAGGCCCTCGCTTGATCTGAAATAGAAACACAGCCGCCTTGGTTGGAGTGGAAGGGGTATCCCGTGGAACAGAATTCTGCCCGTTCCTTCACCTATGAGGCCTTCCCAATTCTGATCAGCACGGCGGCGCGTGTTTTTACCTGCTTGAACATTAAGATTTATTGCAGATCTCGCCTGTTTCGGGCCGGCCCGAAACAAAACTTCACACGATCAAACATTCTGGCGGTCCGCGCCGTGGCACAAGAGAGGCATTGAAACCGCCTTTCAGATTTCGCTCCGGACGGACAAATGTGTGAAGGCAAGGACCGGAGACTTCATGTTTCGCAAGCCCCTTTAAAGTCCGCAGCCCGGAACACTTCCAATCACACTGGTTTTCGCGCACGCGCCAAGGCGACGTTGAATTATGGACCAGCCGCGTTTTCCTCTCCCTCGGCAAGACCATTGGCGTCACCGCGGCTCGGTCAGCACGTTCCGGGTACGGGCGTGAAAAGCATCGATCTCTCAGCGGCGCCGCGGACAGACCTCTCGTGATGCAAAAGGTACAGCCGAAGTCGATGCTGGTTCTGGGTTATCGCTTCTCGGAACAGGGCCAGCCAAGAGCCACCCTGTTGAGCACGGGGCCTGCATTGCGCCAGCCTGCCAATCGCGAAATCCGCCCCCCATACTGCGTAATACAAACATCGGAGCAGACACTGATATGACGCTACTCGCAAAGCCCCTAGAGCAACTTGGAATGGGACGTCGCAGCCTTCTAAGTGGCGCGGCTGTACTTGGTGTTGGTGCCGGACTGTCCGCGCCCGCCATTGTCTCCCGCGCCGCCGCCAGGGAGATTTTGGACATCTCTTCGCGAGACAGGGACCTGCCATTTATCGGGACCGAAGAGACCTTTTCTACCCATGAGCTGATGGTGCTGAACGACAGGCTGTTCCTCGAGGACACTGGACTTGCCGAAATAGGCCCGCGCCGCATCGGCGCGATGGATGAGGCGGGAATCAACATTCAAATCCTTTCCGCACATACGCCGGGTGTGCAGAATGTCCCAGGTCAGGAGGGCATCGATTTTGCGTATCGTCTGAACAAGATGATTGTCGATGGACCGATGGCGACCTATCCGGGACGATTCCGAGCATTCGCAACCTTGCCGCTGCAGAGTCCGGAGGCTTCAGCGGACGAACTGGAACGCGCAGTTCGGAAAGATGGCTTCTTGGGATGCTTGACCAACGGAATCATCGGGAAAAAATTCCTCGATCATCCCGATTTTGAGCCAGTGCTGGCGCGTGCCGAAGCCCTTGATGTGCCGATATATATCCATCCTGGCCTGCCACCTGACGAAGTTTTCCAAATCTACTACAGCAATATGCGGCCGGAATATCAGGCGAAGTTCCAGGATCAGGTTCTCAGTATCTCAGCATATGGATGGCACCAGGAAGTCGTTACGCAATGCCTCCGAATGATCACATCTGGGGTATTCGACAGATTTCCCAAGCTACAGATCATTGTCGGCCACATGGGAGAGGGCCTTCCGTTCTTCTATAAACGCATCGTGGAAAAGATGGGTGAAGTGACCGAAGACACTTTGGATAGGCCCTTCGAGCAATACTTCCATGACAATTTCTGGTTCACTACCAGCGCATTCTTTCAAGATGAGCTGCTCGATCTTTTGCTGAAGTACATCAGTGTGGATCGAGTGATGTTTGCAACCGACTACCCATTTGCAAACATGAAGGAAGGAACCGACTGGTTTAGGGCAGTGGATCTGCCACGCGAGACTAAGGAAAAAATCGCATTCCGAAATGCAGAGAAACTTTTCGGAATAACAGTCTGACGCATCCGATCGAAGATTCTGATTGGATTTCCAACCGCTTCGCCTGAGACCAAGCTCTCTCAATCCTGCCCATTCTGCGCACCACGAAGGAGCCACCCGTGGCTACAAAATCGATTCAATTTTGTCGCATTGCACTCTTTGCGCTCGTTGCTGTTCCCACTGGATGCGCGAGCACCGATCCGATCGCATATCAGGGCATCGCATCTTCCAAGCAACTATCGTTCAATACGCAAAACAAGGACGGGAGAATACCACTCATTTACTCCCATGGGACGGTCGATTTTCGGGCGTACTCAGCTATAATCGTTGAGCCTGTGGAGATCTATCGAAACCGCGATCATCAATTTGGCAGCATTGCCGAGAAGGACAAGGTCGAACTTGCATCCTACATGCAGCGATCATTCGAAAGCCGTCTTAGGCGAAAATACGCACTTACAAAGTTCCCAGGTCCCGGCACGCTTAGGCTCAAACTCGAACTGACTGGCGCAAAGGCCAACGCCGTCGTGATCTCTACCGTGGCAAAATTGATGCCGGTGGGTCTGGCTGTGAACGGACTCCAGGCCGCACGTGGAAAAGAAGGAACTCTCAGCGGTTCAATCAATTATTCCGTTGAGGTCTACGACAGCGCGACGAACGACCTACTCCTGGCTTATGTCTCCAAGCAGTATCCGAGCGCGTTAGACCTCAGCGCTAGCCTTGGCCCCCTCGGCGCGTCAAAGGTTGGAATAGACAAGGGCGCCGAGGCCCTTCTCTCCAAGCTACAGCCGAACATACCCATCGCGGCTCGCTGAGACATCATGGAGCGACGGCTGCCCGCGATCGGCACGCTGCCTTTGCTCCCGTGAATAAAGTGCCGACGGCTATGATACGAACCGGCGCGGCGCGTGCCGCATCGTGACAGGCCGGTCCCGGTGATTGAGGCGCACGCGATCGAGGAAACCACCTCTGTCGAATATCGATCGCGGCTGGTTTTCCGCCCTTTCGACATTTGGCAAGACAAATGCCTGAATATTGACGATCGGCAGATTACTGAGCGCCCGGACTTCACCGATCTTGGCAGTCACCGTGACGATGACCGCGCATTCTAGCCGTTCAAGCGCCAATTCAAGCTCGGACAGGTTCCGCGCCCTGTTGGCCTCGAAACCGCCGGTCCGCAGGATCTCTGCTGCAAGATCCAGGCCGCGTTGATCCGATATATAGACAAGAACGGGAGAGAAGATGGCTTGGTCTGTCATCAGTTACTGTCCTCATGTGAAGCTCAGCCCACATTAGGAATTCGGGTACGAAACTGGATGTTGTTATATTAAGATTTGTGTCGATGGAGAGTGAACCTCATCGACTGACCGGGCGTCGCAAAGCATGGATCTTCGCTCTGACGGCTACTGGAGTTGCCGGAGAGCCAGTATGCGCCAAATTGCTTTTACATTGCAACCGGTGCGACAAAGGTGCTCGAAAGTCGCAACGCTGAGGCTGTCCTTACTGAACGAATGACCTCGCGCGCACCAGTCCAGCTCTTCGCTTCAAATTGACGATATGGCGGGAAAAGGATCGAGAGATGCGTTTCACGTCGATCAGCGTAACATCGCCACAAGTGCTAAACGTATGCAGCCCGTCGGCATAATCGGCTTCGGCGAGATTGCCGGTCAACCGGTGAGGCAGATGCTCACAGGCGACATGGGTGGCACTCAGCTCATGAAATTGCAAGAAGCGTATGCTTCCGCCATAGCTGACGCTACAATCTTGAACTGGAAGTATGATCTTGTCATCGACGCCTACAAATGGCGTTCCGCCCGGGCGCGCGCCGGCGCGATCGTCCAAAACCGGATTGCTCGGGTGCACCTTCCACGGGCCTGTCAGCCGTTCCGAAAACGCGATATGCAACTCTCGTTGGTCGCGCGCACCTGCCCCTACGATAGTGTAGAACATCCACCAACTTCCCTGATGTTGGATGAGACATGCCTCAGCTGCTGGAATATCGGCCAGCAGTACCACTTCGCGTATCCAGCGGTCGGGAAAAGCGTGGGCACGATAAAGGGCGACCTCACCGGCCTTGTGACTTTCCGGCACCATCAGCACATCCCCGTTTTGTTCGAGAAGAAAAGGATAGGAAAGATGAAAGGGCTTCGCCAAGGCAATAGTCTTGCCCCGCCATTCCATATTCGGTCCAAACTCATGGCGCTCAATGAAGCCGTGCTTCGTCCGATAATCATAGGCCTCGACGAATACATGAAGCGCGTCACCTTGCTTTATCCCGAAGGGATCGGCGAGATACCGCCAGGGTCCGGGATCAGGCAGCCAGGTGATGCGGCTCGCGCAGTCCGTCAGTGTCTCGGCATCAAGGAGTGCCTCCGCCGGCGCCGGAACAATGCCGACTTTCCAGAAATCGCTGCTGGGTCTAACACGCATCGGTCACATCTGCGCAGGCATGGTTGACGCATCGGTCACGTCACGAAACTCGATCTGGCGTTCCTTGACTTCCCCGTAAAACCGCAAAATATTGTCTACGCCGGTCGCTCTGGAGAATGGCACCATGTCGTAGTCGATGCGCCATGGACGGCTGGTGTCGTCTGACTGCAGAACGTCGGCCAGAGCATCAGCGAGAGCTTCGACAGATCCAGGCTCGACGAAGCGTACTGGATGCTTGCGGAGATATTCCGAAGGGCCTTCCGTCGCCGAGGCTATTACCGGCACGCCCTCGTGCATGGCTTCGAGGATCGCAAGACCCGCCGATTCTTCGCGTGACGGCGAGACGAACAAATCGAGATTGGCCAAAAAGCCGCTCACATTGTCACAATAACCGACCATGCGGATACGCTCGTCCCCAGCGGCCAGCTTCTCAAGCGCTGCCTTTTGTGGACCGACGCCCGCAATTACCAACGCCGCATTTTCCGGTGCAGCGCGCAAGAAAGCGGAGATCAGCACGTCGTTTCCCTTGCTTGGGTGCAGCCGACCGACGGTACCGATTATCCTGGCGGTTGGAGGTAATCCCAGCTTGATCCGAAGGTCGAAGCGTTCGGTCTTCTTGACTTCCGGAAGCCAGTTCGGAATGCGGTCGGCATAGCCGACATAGTTCCCGATGCGCATCATCTGCGCTTCGTTGACGCAGATGATGCCGTCCAATCGCGCATGTTGCTTGGGCTTATAACCGACATGCAAAGTCGCAATCTTGATAACGCTCCCCTGGACCGTAGCGAGCGCCTTGCATCCTGGGCTCAAGTGCGCATGTGCCACCTCAAAACGTTCGGCGGCAATCAATTTGCGAAGCCGCCAGCGCCGAAAAAGCCGAGTGGAGAAAGTGTGGAGGATAACTTCGCGGCTGAGGTGACGTCCAATATCGACCCGAGATGAGGAAACCACGTGCACATCGTGGCCAAGTGCTGCTTGAGCATTGGCAAGGTCGATACAATAACGCTCCGATCCCGCGATTTCGGATGCGAACAGGATATGTAGAATCCGAAGCTTCTTGGTTGAAGATGGAACCGAGACAGGTGTCCGATTGTGTGACCTGTGGCCATGGTCAGCGTCTAGATTCTCGTAACGCACGTAATCAGCTCCCGATAATTCGTGAGACAGATTAGGGCACGAAGGAACGTCGACGTTTGTGTTGTGTTGTTAAGATATATTTCGAAACGTCCGAACTTCGGAGTATAAACCGAGCCTTGATGCAATTTCATGCATATATGAGAATGACAATATTGCCGATGGGGCCGGCGCGGGTAAGCTTGTTCTTGAAAATTCGAGCCACTTTTGAGGCAATTTGCTGACAGGAAGGCATTGTCGCAACACATCACGGCACCTCGCTCTGGTGCACCCTGACAGAGCCGATATCCCCGCTGACCGGGAATATTTTGTCGTCGATCACGCCAGCCATATCGCCGCCTATTGCAAGGTTGATCAGCAGATAATGAGGGGTGTCGAAAGGCCAGCTCAATCTGCCATCGCCGGGGGTGTGCCATTTGCGACCGTCTATAACGGCGCATGCATGACCGAGGTTCGGAGACGCAGCCTCTTCTTCCGGTTGATGTTCATAAGGCCGTCCTTGGAGGACCTCAATTCATGCGGTCGAACTGCCTCGACTGATCGCCCAGCAGACCACTACTAACGAGCGTGTTCGAAGCCGCAGTGGCGAGTTTCCGTTCGTGACGGAGCCGGACAAGCAATGGCTACTGGAAGCGATCGAAACTCTGATCGAGGCGCTGCATCCATAGACGGAAGTCATTGATCAGCAGAGCCAGATCGTAAAGCCATTCAGCGCGGAGGAGCTCGAAACGCCCCGCCATTCTATCATCGAGGAGCGCGTGAACCTTTTGCCTCAGATCTTCGAGCGTTTTATCCGCAGGATAACGCACCGCAGGACGCATTGCCGCGGGATTCGGTCGATTTTCCATTGAAATGAGCTCCTCTATGGTCAAGATCTCATCAATCAATTTATATCGTAATACGATATATTTCAAGGCGAACGCCGGCAGACGATGGCGGCTTCAGAGCCTGAGTCCAACAGTGCCGCGCCTCTCGCCCGCGCGCCATCCTTGACTCGTCAACGGTTCATCGCCATCTTCATTCCATGTTGATCTGGCACCATAATAGTGTTGTGAAGCGGGTAATCCTCATCGCAGGATCCTAATCCCCGGCTGGCGGCGTCGCGCCTGCCGAGGGATACTGGCGTCCGACTTCGACATGTCGGGCAGCCACAGCGACATTCTCCTCATATCCGATCGTTTCGCTGCCGCAGTACTGATTTGCGGTCAGCAGGAGATTGCAGATGGCAGACAAGCGACCCCCAAACAGGCCGGCGATCATCGTCGGTCATTCAGAGCACCGAAAATTGACGAAAATCGCCGAGGCGCATCTTTCGAAAAATGCCGTCGTGTCCGACGAACTGCTTTACGAATTGGAACGTGCGCACGTTGTGGACGACCATCGGCTCCCGCGCGGCATCATCCGCCTCGGTTCGACCGTGTGCTTCACCAGTGACCTCGGGGAAGACAGGACAGTGACGCTCGTATTGCCGGGGGAGGCAAACATCGCCGAAGGCAAGATTTCAATCCTCACCCCGATTGGCACTGCATTGATAGGGCTGAGAGCCGGTCAGTCCATAGACTGGACTGCTCGCGACGGTCAGTTGCGCCGGCTGACCGTAGAATGGGTGTCTGAGGCCGCGGAACTCGGTCAAATGCTATGATCCTCGACCCACGCCCAAATCATCTTCCCGGAGGGTGCATCACAGCAGGCTCCTGACCCCTGAGCCGCTCGCGGCCAGGGGAACTCCACCCATTCGAATTGAGTGCCCGGATACGGGCGATGGAGACTGCGATGAGAGACCAATGCTTGCTGACCACGAAGGACTTTACACTGCTCGAGGCGATGATCGATGACCCCCTCGTTCGCGACAGCCTGCTGCACGAGCTCCTGGGGCTGAAGATGGCCGCCGCGACTGTCGTGTTCAGGGAGGATCTGCCAGAAGATGCCGCAAGCCTGAACAGTCGAGTGACCTTCAGCATCGACGGCAGGCGGGACACGCGCATC
>JGI25158J39367_1000381_pt1 | contig 9402 bp, 8 predicted proteins | sample AraplaF_Cvi_mTSA_FD_39367 | JGI IMG/M metagenome (IMG submission 39367) | reverse complement strand
GTGCGCACGGAGCTGCTGCGCTACCGCGCCGACATGAGCTACATCCCCAAGGCTTAGCTGCGCATTTCGATGACGTTGTCGTTCTGCGCGTCGGTCAGGAAGGCGAACAGCGCGCGCACGCGGGCCGGGGCCTCATGGCCCTCGGTGGCTTCGATGGCCCGGCGCAAGCCCGGAGCGGCTTCGATGGTGTGCGGGCTGGCGTAGGCGCGGATCAGCAGGCCCCCCAGTTGCGCCGCTTCGCGCTCGTGGTTCTGGCGCAGACGGCGCTCGATCACGTCGATCACCACGCGCTGCATGCGCGGGGTGGGGTTCTCGATGTGGGCGAACACCAGCGGCGTATTGGCGATCGCTTCGCAGATGCGGCGTTCGATGTCGTCGGCCCTGGTATCGGAGGGGATGTCGAAATACGCGCCCGCCCACCGGGTACGTGCGTACTGGTGGCCGGGCGGGAAGGAGTCGGCGGTGTCGAAGCCGAGCGCGTGGCTCAGCTTCTTCAACCAATCAAGGATGGCGGAGCTCATGGCGGCAATTGTACCGCCACTGCTTACGCTGCGTGCGCTTCCTCGCCGAGGCGGCCGGCGCGGAAGTCTTCGACGGCCTGGAAAATCTCGGCCTGCGAGTTCATCACGAATGGGCCGTATTGCACGATCGGCTCATTCAGCGGCTTGCCCGACAACAGGATGAAGCGGCTGTCAGGACCGGCCTTGATGGTCACGCCATCGGCGCCTGCGTTGTTGGCCAGGATCGCCATGCTCTGCGCGGGAACCGCCTTGCCGTCCACCGTCACCTCGCCCCGATAGGTGTAGATGAAGGCGTTGTGGCCTGCGCGGATCGCTTGGCTGAACGCTGCGCCGGCCGGCAGTTCCACGTCGATGTACAGCGGCTCCGTCACTTCGCGTTGCACAGCGCCGGCTACGCCCTGGCTTTCGCCGGCGATGACGCGCACGGTTGCCCCGTTTTCGGTCTTCACCACCGGAATTTCACCGGCCTGGAAGTCCTTGTACCAGGGCTGCTGCATCTTGTCCCTGGCCGGCAGGTTAAGCCACAGCTGGAAGCCTTCCATCAAGCCTTCCGCCTGTTCCGGCATTTCGGAGTGGATCACGCCGCGGCCGGCGGTCATCCACTGCACGCCGCCGCTGGCCAGCAAACCTTCATTGCCGGCGCTGTCGCGGTGCCGCATGCGGCCGGTCAGCATATAGGTGACCGTTTCAAAGCCGCGGTGTGGGTGGTCGGGGAAGCCGGCGATGTAATCGTTGGCTTGCTCCGAACCGAAATTGTCCAGCATCAGGAACGGATCCAGGCGACGCTGCAGGGGCTGGGTCAACACGCGGTTGATTTTCACGCCAGCGCCATCCATCACGGCCTGGCCGCGGATAATCCGTTCCACTGTGCGGGTTTGTGCGATGTTGTCCATATCATTCTTCCTTTGTCTGGTTAGGCCAGCAGTTCTTCAACGCGTGCATCGGCAGCGGCCTTCTGCTGTGCAGCCACTTCCGGACCATAGCCCTGGCCTTCGATGAACACGTATTCCACGTCAGTCAGGCCGATGAAAGCCAGGAACATCTTCAGGTGCGGGAACTGGGTGTCAGTCGGCGCATCTTTGTGCATGCCGCCGCGCGAGGTGGCGACATAGACTTTTTTACCTTGCAGCAGGCCGACCGGGCCGTTCTCGCTGTACTTGAAGGTCACGCCGGCACGGGCAATCGCGTCGAACCACGATTTGAGCTGCACGGTGATGCCAAAGTTGTACATCGGAGCGCCGATCACGATAGCGTCGGCACGTTGCACCTGGGCGATCAGCGCGTCATCCAGTGCTACGCGGGCGGCTTGTTCCGGCGTGCGCTTGTCGGCTGGGGTGAACAGCGCCTGCAGGGTTGGCTCGTCCAGCACAGGGTGCGGGTTGGCAGCCAGGTCACGCACTTCCACCGTGGCGCCCGGGTTGGTCGCCAGCAGTTTGTTGACGATATTGGTCGCTACGCGGGTGGATTCGGAACCGGAGCTTTTTGCGCTGGAGTTGATTTGCAGGATGTTCATGGTGTGCTTCCTTTCAGTATTTGGTTGAGTGCTGCGTCGATGGAGTAACTATAGAGGTTCCAAATATGATCCAGAAGCCGTTAAAATGGATAACATCGTGCCACCAGTGGAACAATCATGAGCGACATCGACCCCAGCGACCTGCTGTTATTCGCCCGCATCGTGGAATTTGGCAGCCTGAGCCAAGTTTCGGAGCGGCTGCAACTGCCGAAATCGACGGTTTCCCGCCGGCTGACCCAGCTCGAAGCCACGCTGGGCGAGCGGCTGCTGACCCGCACCACCCGGAAGCTGGTGCTGACCGAATTCGGCGCCAGCCTGCTTGAACACGCGCGCCGGGTGGCGGAGGAGACCGAGGCGGCCGGCGCCCTGGCCCAGCACCGCCAGCAGGCGCCTAGCGGCTTGCTGCGGGTCTCGATGCCGGCGGACTTTGCCAATGTCCACCTGGCGCGGATGCTGCCAGCCTTCATGGCGAAGCACCCGGCCATTACCCTGGAGCTGGACCTTTCGCCGCGCCGGGTCGACCTGGTGGCGGAAAACTTCGATATCGCGATCCGCATGGGAGCGCTGCCGGACGATGCCACGCTGGCGGCGCGCAAGGTGCTGATATCAACCTGGGGGCTGTATGCTGCGCCGTCTTACACCGTGGTGCACGGCCTGCCGGAGCATCCCGACGACCTGTTCAAGCACGAACTGCTGAGCTTGCGGCGCATGCCCAATGGCCTGGTGCGCTGGCCGCTCACGCGCGGCAAGACCACCTGGGAGCGCGACTTGCCGGTGCGGCTGATGGCCAATTCGCCGGAGTTGCTAACGCGGATGGCTGCCACCGGGATGGGCATAGCCACCTGCACCACGCAGTTCGCGGCGCCGCTGGTGGCGCGCGGTGAACTGGTGCGCGTGCTGCCTGACTGGTGCTTCGCGCCGGTCACCGGCTGGGCAGTGTTTCCCGGCCGCCGCCTGATGCCGGCCAAGACGCGCGCTTTCCTCGACATGCTGGAGTCGAATTTCGCCGGGCAATAGCACCCTATGCGGCATGGAATTTGAAGTGTTGCCGGTGTGGCGTCGGGCCGCGCCAGATGACACTCTCCATGTAGTAATGGGCAAGGGTGATGCCGGTCACCAGCCAGCCGATCCAGGCGATGCGATTGGCGCAATAGGTCAAGGCGGCAGCCACGCCCAGCGCGAACGCCAGGTTCAGCAACCAGACCGGAAGGAAGGGCAGGGCGCGGTACAGCACGTTCCAGCGCCGCGTCTTGTTGCGTGCCGTGTCATGCCCGATGTAGACCACGAAGCCGGACACGTCGTGCAGGATGCGCACCAGCATGAGGCCGGCCAGCGCGTAAGGGCTGTGGAAGATCAGAACAAGGGCGGTCGCAAACAGCAGCACATTCATGGCGAAGATGAGCGCACCCGCTCTGTTGTGGCGGCAGCGCCAGACCAGCAGTCCGCCGCTGGCCAGGACAACGGCGAGCAGGGGCGTCGACACGTGCCCGGCCAAGGGGGCCAGCACGGCATACGATGCGGTCCCTTCGAGCTCGGTGGCGGCATACGTCAGGAAGGCGGCCAATATGCCCAGCGCCAGGGTGGTCCATTTGCAGGCGGCGAATGCCGCCGTGGGACGCATGCGGGCGACAGCCAGGGCCATGCCAAATTGCTGAGCGACCACGTGATGCTGGGTGAGGACGAGGACCACCACCAGCAGCAGCCAGGCCGGTACGCCTGCGCTGGACAGTGCGAGCGGCAGGACGGCCACGCAAACGATGGTGGCGACCTGCTTTCGATAGGCCGTCAGGTATTCGGTGTCGCACATGGTCTGGAAACTGGACACGATGTGCGGCAAGCCGAAGAAGAACGCCCACAAGGGAAACTGTTCGGGAAGCCGGTAAGCGGGCAGGGGCAGGAAGCCAAGCAGGAACAGGCCTCCCAATGGCAGCAAGGGCAGCAGCAGGGCATATGGCATGGAAAACAGTCGCCCGATCGGGACGGGTGCGCGCATAGCGGTCTCCTCAGCGGTTCTTCGCGGTCAGCAGCGGTACGCCGGCCAGCCTGGCGAGGGCGGCGCGCGACCTGTCCTGCGCGATTTCGGCCGACGTGCCGCTGGACGGCCATTGATTGGTTGCCGATACCATCAGCGCGGCATTGCCGCCCAGCAGGCCGCGGTGTGGCCAGAGCAGGAAATCCTCGTAGCACATGGAGAATGCGACGCGCCGGCCATGCAGTTCGACCAGGTCGCTGCCGAAGATCTCCGTCTCGGCCCCTTCCTCAAGGCCGAATTTCCAGTCCCCGACCGGCATTGGCACCTTGGAGGACACGGCGACGGCACCGTGGTCGTGTTCCATGCCGTAGCCGACCAGGGCATTGCGGAAGCTGGTGCGTGCAGGGTTCCAGCTCTCTTCGCCTACCAGGACGGTGGCGCCGCGCTGCCTGGCCGCGTCCGAGACGCGCTGCCTGGCCGCGTCCGAGACGCGCTGCCACAGGGCTTGCTGCGAACGGCGGCTCGACCCCGATATCGATTCAGGAAGGATGACGACCTGTGCGCCATTTGCGAGCTCGCGCATTGCGATGGCGGCCAGCGCTTCGCGCCGCGCGGCCATGTCGTCGGACCACAGCTCGGGACTCTTCCCGAAATCGAGGGAAACCGCATGCCAGCCCGGCGGCGGCGCCGGTTCGCGGTAGATGCTGTTGGCCATGAAGGAGAGTGCGAGGAGCATGGCCAGGGCTGCGTGGATACGCCGGGTGGCCCGGCCGCTTGCCGCCAGCAGCGACACCAGCAAGGCGGTGAGCAGTAGTCCGGCCCACTGCCAGCCGGGATAGAACAAGGCCGCCGACATCAGGGGCGAACCCCAATGGAAGAGTCCGATCGGTGGGATCGTCGTCAGTACCAGCGCGGCCATGACCATTGCGGCGCGGCGGGCGGCGCCGGCAGAGGGCGCCGCCCGCGCGAACGCCCAGGGCAGGGCAAGCAAGGCAGTGTGGCCGGCCCAGAGCGACAAACTGGCGGCCAGCGGCAGGGCAGGAAAAAAATAGCCGATGATGCCGGGCACGGCGCGTGTAGCTGTTCCGTAGTAAGCGAAGGCAATGCAGAATGCCGCGCCGCGCCCGCGCGCGCGGCACACCAGCAGCGGCAGCAAGGGCAGCAAAGCCAGCGATGCCAGGCTTTGCTGGTCGGCCCATGCTGCCATGCCGATGCCGGCGGCGAGCAGGCAAAGCACCGGCGCCGCCAGGGCGGCACGCTCCCAGGGAAGCGTGCTGCCCGCGGCCTGGGCGATCACGTTGCCGGATCGAATGCGCTCCATGATCGCCGGTTCCTCACTGGGCTTGCGGCTGGAAGATGATGTACAGCGGCCCTTGGGTGCCGTGGTCCCAGTTCCACGAGGTCGTGTTGCACAAGGAGCTGCTGCCGCAGACCACGGTGTCCTTTGACGGGTTTTCCAGGTTGATGCTGTTGCGGGTGCCCGCGCCGCTCCAGCCGGACTGGGTCGCGCCGCTGAATGCCGTGTTGGCAATGGTGTAGCTTAAGGGCCAGTTCGACGAATCGGTGGCGCAGGTGTCGCCCTTGGTGGAGCTTGCCTTTGCCTCGACGTAGCCGACCGAGGCACAGGTCACACCGGCGCTGCTGACGGTAAAACTGGTGTTGTTGCCGTTGTCGTTCATGCAGTGCGTGCCCGCGCCGCCGGCCTTTACCGAAACCGTCATCGGCTGCATCGGTTTGGTCGGCAGGCTGATACAGGCGTTGACGGTGGCGCCAGCGCCCGCGTAAGCCGAACCCGCAAACATGGCACCGATTGCCAGGGCCATTGCGCTGCCCATCGTTTTCATCGCTTTCATGATGTTTCCCCTTTCTTGGTTGTGGAAGACTGCGTACTACCCTGCCAAATCAAAGCAACAACAAAGCCAGCAAACCGAATGCCGCATCGCCTACCGCTGCCGCCACGCCGGTTGCCGCGGCGGCTGTGGCGGCGGCGGCATCGGCCACCATGGTGGTGGCGGCGGTTACCGCGGCGAACGTGGCTTCCGTTGCCGTGCTTGCCAGGCCGGCGGCGGTCGCGCCAACATAGCCCAGTGCCTCGCCAGCCACGGCGCCCGCATAGCCGAGCGCCTCGCCGGCTGCCGCTCCCGCATAGCCGAGGGCCTGGCCGGCCGCCGTGCCAACGTAGCCGCCGATCGCGCCGCCCAGGGAGCCGCCCAGGATGCCGCCGGTCATGCCGGCCAGGGCCGACCCGGCATAGGCGCCCAGCCCGGTGCCCAGCGTGGTGCCCAGCACCGCGCCGACGGTGATCTCGCCGCCCGTCACCGCCATCACGGTGGCCGATGCTGCCGTGACCGCGCCGGCAATCAGGCCGGTGGTACCGGCGCCTGCGCCCAGCGCCAGGGCGCCCGCGCCGGCCAGGACACCGGCGCCGATGGACGCCACTGCGCTCACGCCGCCCACGGCAGCGGTCACTGCCGCGCCATAAGTGATCGCCAGGTAGGCGCCGACGCCGACCAGGGCCGCGCCCGCACCCGCGCCAACGCCGATGGCAGCCCACTCCAGCGCATCATTGCCAGTCGGGTCGATATTGTTGATGGGGTCGCCGTTGCCAAAGCCGTAGCGGTTGTCGACGCGCAGGTTGTCGCGCGAAATGAAGCGCATCGTGCCCGGGTCGTAATAGCGCGCACGCAGATAGACCAGCTTGTTGTCCGGATCCTTGTACTCCTGGTTCCAGGCAAAGTTGTTGCTGGCGTCGAGACCGAGATTGGCGTCGCTTTCCGCGCCGTAGGCCTGGTAGCTGGCGCTGCCCACCAGCTTGCTGCCCGCCATGCTCAAGACCGTGTCCTGGCGCTGGTTGGTGCCGTAGTACAAGGGCGTGCCGCCCTGCTTGCAGGTGGCAAAGCGTTTCGAACCCACCAGCAGGAATTGCGTTGCCACTCCGTCCTGGTAGCTGTTGACCACCTGCTGGGTGTTGTCGTAGTACATCTGGACAGTCGAAGATTGCGTGGTGCGGCTGGCCAGCAGTTCGTTGGGGTAGTAGGCATAGCGCGTATTGCCTTCTCCCTCGACATTCAACAGCTTGCCGCGCAGGTCGTAGCGGTAGCCGTTGCCGTCGCCATCGACCACCAGGCGGCCGTTGGCATCGAAGGCCTGCGTTTGCTGCTTGCCGGCGCCAACNGTGTAGGCGACCANCTGGTCAATGCTGTTATAGCTGTACACCGTCGGCACGCCGTTCGAGGTTTTCGCCAGCACATTGCCATTGCCGTCGTAGCGGTAACTGTCGGCGCTGAGCACGGCGCCGCTGCTATTCTTCACGCTATCGCCGGTGAGCTGGCTGAAGGCATCGTAGGTCCAGCTGCGCTGCTGGTTCAGGCTGGCATCGCTGCCCAGCGCGGAGCTGGTGGTGCTCGATACCAGCTGGTTCAGGGCATTCAGCACGCAGTGTTCGTCGAGCAGCACCTGGCCCGCTGCCGACAGCTTGCGCGTGGCGTTCTTGCGGTCGTGGGCGTCATACTGGTAAGTCTCGGTGTAATTGTTCGCCAGCGTGACGCTCTGCGGTGCGCCGATCACCGTGTTCTTGCTGGTGTCGCTGTAATAGCTGTAGGTCAGCGTGCCTTGGCCATTGCTGACGCTGGCCAGCTGGTTCTGCGGCGTGTAGCTGTAGCTGGTGGTGGCGCCGCTGACGTCGGTCTGGCCGACTTTGCGGCTGTACTGGTCCAGCGTGTAGGCCAGCTTCTTGCCGTCCGGGTAGGTGATCGAGGTCAGCACGCCATCCAGCGAATAGCTGTTGGCGACGGAGCCCGTGTTGTCGGTGGTCGACAGCAAGTGCCCGTCATGGTCGTAGGCGTAGGCGATGGCGCAAGCGCTGCCTGCTTCGTTCCAGGACTCTTTCGCTTTCTGGCCGTCCGGCGTGTACTGGTAGTTGATGACGCTGCCGTCGAACAGGGTCCTGGCGGTCAGCTGGCCATCGCCGTTGTAGGCATAGGTTTCCGACTGCTCCATATTGTTGGTGAGCCTGGTCATCTGGCCGAGGGCATCGTACTGCCACACTTCACTGGTGACGCTGTAGTTGCGCTGGTCGGGATAAGCCGTGCTGGTGGTGTGGCTGACTTCCTTCTTGTTCAGGTCGTACACCGTCTGCGTCAGGCGGGTGGAACCGTCCGGTGCGCTGAACTTCGCGCTGACCTGCTGGCCGTCCGCATCGTACTGATAGGCATTGGCAAACAATGGCGTCTCCACACTGCCGTCGAGCCGGCTCACCTGGGCCTGCTGCAGCTTGCCCAGGCCGCCATAACTGGAGGCGCGGCGCAGCGTGTACTGCGAGCCCGGATCAGGATTGCTGGCATTCGGGTATTTCTCTTCCAGGATGGTGTTGCCGCTGTTATCCGAGACAGCCTTTTTCTGTAACACGCCGTTCAGGCTGGTCATGGCGGCGTTGGCGGAAAAGTCATAAACAATGCTGGTCTGGTTCCTTTGCGGGTCGACCGAACTGGTGGGCTTGCCGAGGGAGTTGAAGGCGGCGGTCGTCACGTTGCCGAAGACATCGGTCTCGGCCACGACATTGCCAAGAATGTCGTAACGCTTGGTCGACAAGGTGCGCAGCGCGCCTGGCTTGCCCGGCGTGCCATTGTCGTAGCTGGCCGTTTCGCGCCCCAGGCAGTCGTAGACCGATTTGAGCTGATAGCCAAGAGGCGTGGTCTTGGTGGTGCTGTTCTCGCCGTCCACCGTGGCGATTTGTAGGCATAGATCGTTTGCAAGCCGGACGGCGTCACCGAGGCGGTGAGACGGCCAAGCTTGTCGTAGCTGTAGCTTGTCGTTGCCCCCGATGGCTGGATGTCGGCCAGCTTCTTGCCTACCATCGTGCTGATCGTGTGCTTGCTCGCAAAGCCCAGGGCGTCGGTAATGGTGGTGGTGACGGCGAAGTTCGCTGCGTCGAAGGCATACGCGTATTGGGTCGTGCTGTGCTGTACGCCGGGCGCGTTGCCCTTGACCCATTGCAGCGTCTCGGACACTTCGCGGCCAAAGGCGTCATACGCCATTTCGCGCGCTTTCCAGTCGTTCCAGCTGGCGCCGCCATCGTTGCTGTAGCTGAGGGTCGAGGAGGCGACGTCGAGGCGGTTTGCCGTCAGCGCGTTGACGGTCTTGATCACCTGGTTGGTGATGCAGTCCTGCGTGGTGGACGTGTTCACCAGGGTGAAGATGGCCATGCCTGCCGCCGTATAGTAGGAGGCGGTTTCCACCGTGTCCATGGTGTAGGACTCGCTCGCCTGCTTGTACGAGCTCGACTGCTTGGACGTCGTGTTGCCGAAATAATCGTACTGGTAGGCGCGCTTGTTCTGCGGCACGCCGTTGGCGGACGCGCTGGCAAAGAACAGCTGTTCGCTCTGTTTCGGGCTCAG
>JGI25158J39367_1000360_pt1 | contig 9857 bp, 10 predicted proteins | sample AraplaF_Cvi_mTSA_FD_39367 | JGI IMG/M metagenome (IMG submission 39367) | reverse complement strand
TCCCCGATCATCAGGAACAGGCCATCCAGCGCGCGCTGGGTGACGTAGCTTTCCACTGTCGCCTGCTCTTCGCCGACCAGGCCGAACTTGGTGGCCTGCGCCATGGCGTTATTGAACTGGCCGGACAGCTTGGAGCGGTCCGTCACGCCTTTCACGATCGGCTTGAACTTCACCGCCAGCGGCGCAGCGGTCTTCTCCTTGAAGAAATCGGTGACCGAGGTTTCGCCGCCGGTCAGGATCGCCTTTGCATCGCTCAGCGTCATCGACTTCACTGCGTTCACCAGCAGCGGCTTCGCCAGCGGGACCGCTTGCTCGGCGGCGCGGTTCATCGCCGTTTCCAGCTCATCGAGCTGTTCGCCGCGGCCGGTCATTTCCAGCAGCGGGCGGGCTTTTTCCAGCACGCGCGGCAGCTTGATGTGCACCGCATCGTTGTTCAGGAAACCGCCTTCAACGCCCAGCTTGCCCACTGCGGCCACCGAGCCGGCTTCCAGCGCGGCTTTCAGGCCGCCGCCCGCTTCCTTCTCGGTCAACGCGTCCAGCGGGTTGGCAACAGCGCTGGCGGCGAGCGCCAGGCCGGCCAGCAGGGTGGATACTTGTTTTGTGATGCTCATGGCGCACCTCCTTGGTTACAAAGGCTCAACCCTACCATAAGCAGTACGCTTCCAGGCAAGACTCGCCACCGCTGCGAGCACGCAAGCCATGCCTGCCAGTTGCGCCGGCGTGATTGCTTCATGCAGGACCGTGTTGGCGAGCAGCGTGGCGGAGATCGGCGACAGCGCCGTGAACAAGGCAGCCTCCGCCCCGCTGATGCGCGCCGCACCGGCATACCACAGCACGAAGCCAAGTACTGTCGGCACCAGCGCGTAATACAGCACCGCCTGCAAAGCGCCGGCACTCACGCTGACCTGCCACGGCTGCTCGAAGGCAAGCGAGGCGCCTGCCGCAAGCAGCAGCCCCAGGCCGCACATCAATGTCGACAACGGCAACGCTTCAATCGGCGCGCGCAGGCGTTTGTTCAGCAGGATGAAGAATGACTCGCACGCCACGGCGGCAAGTACCAGCGCCATCCCGAGCATTTGCCCTGCACCGTGCGCCACGCCAGCCTCCACATCGGCCACGGCTTGCGCCGTCCCCGAGCCCGCTGGCCCAGCGAGCGGCCAGTTCACGCCGCTGGCAACTATCACGCCGAGCGCCGCCAACGCGATCGCGCCCAGCAAACGCGTCGTCGGCCGCTCGCCCAGCCCCAGCACAGCGAATGCTGCGGTCACAATCGGCAGCGTGCCAACCAGCACGCCCGCAGTAGCCGCGCTGGTAAACGACATCCCCGAAATCAGCAACACGGTATAGCCGACGCTTCCCGCGCCGGCCTGCAGCACCAGCAAAGCAGCATCGCGCCGCCCGATCCGCGGCCAGCGCACCCGCAACAGCCAGCACAGGACGAGAAACACCGGCAACGCCACCATGAAGCGCAATGCCGTCGCGGTGAACGGCGGCAGTCCCGCTGCAATCACCTTGCTGGCCACCACTGTGCTGCCGACCGTCACCATCGCCAGCGCGCAATACAGGTATCCCACCATATGCAGCCTCCATCAACGAAAGCTGCATGCTAAACCGGTTGGCGCATTCAGGTCTTGAACGAAATTGCAAAGGCGCCCGGGGCGACGCCGTATTTGCGGGTGAAAACGCGGGTCATATGGCTCTGGTCAGCGAAACCGCTGGCCGCCGCGGCGTCAGCCAAGGCCATGCCGCCAGCGATCAGGCGGCGCGCCAGCAGAATGCGGCGATGCAGGAGGAAGGCGTGCGGCGTAAAGCCGGTGTTACGGGCAAACGACCGCACGAGCTGGAAGCGGCTCAAGCCGCAGGCATCGGCCAGTTCCGACAATGACCAATCCGAGAGGGGATCGTCTTCCATCATCGATTGGGCCATGGCCGTTGGCGCGGCAGCCCGCGTGGCCGCTGTTCGGCGACGCAGCAAAGTCTGCGCCATCAGGTCCAGCAAGTGATGTTCGGCAGCCAGGCGGGCACCCGGCAGAGCCGAAGTGGCGGCAGCGTATGCGCGTTCAAATTTGCCGGCAAGGTTGGCGTCGCTCAGCACCGGCGCACTGAACTCCAGCGAGGCGCCGCCAATGCCAGTATCGCCATCGCGCAACAGCTCCGCCGCAAAGCTTGGCTCCAGGTACAGCATTTTCCAGCTACGCCCGCCGTCGCCAAGCGGCGCACCATCATGGACTTCGTTCGGGTTCACGGTGATGACATCGCCCGCGCAGGCCTCGACCATGCCGCAGCCGCTGAATGACTTCGAAGCGCCGTGCGTCAGGAGGCCAATGCCGAACTGTTCGTGGGTATGCCTGGAAAAGGATTGGCTGCTTCTCGCTTCCACCGCCTGAACGCGTGCATCACTGCAGGGTAAAACCTGGAAATTCGCTTTGGCCATGGACCGTGGGATTGAGGCGGGTGAAGGTAATCGAACCCTATATCAGGTACCGGACGACTCACGTGCATCTGGATGCATATTACCGGACATCGAGGGTTCGCACAGCAGACGCTACCAAGGTCAGTGCAAGTCAACAGGCAGCGCTTTCACGCTCCGTCCCTGTTTGCGCAAGTATAGGATTTGCGCTGTCAGGCCAACGACGAGGGCGAGAAAAAGGATACCTTGAGCACCAAGAAGAATTGGCGATTTCAAATCGGTCGCCAGAGGATGGCCGTCCGGCACACGGCGCAGCGTTTCGCTGACAGTCGGTACCATCAATAGGAAGACCGTCAAGCTCAGAAAAATTGTTTCGAGATAAATCGCAGCTCTGCCCAACCTTAAAAACCATCCGACGCCATAACCAAGCAGCAGTAACACTAACGTCATTGCACCAATGGCGCTGCCAACCGGCTGTTTTGCGATCAAAAACACAGTCGACGCACCGACAAACATTGAAGCCAGGTAGGCAACGCCAGGGATGGAACGCGGCACGATCCGTCCGTGGCGGGCGAGCATGTAGATTGCGGTGGGGATGGCGGGGAAACTACCTATTACATGTAACCAGCCGAGCTGCGAAATTCCAAACATATCATTCTCCAAATAGACAGACGAAGGCATAATCTACCTACTAGTAAGTAGGTAACTTGGGCAAAAAAACGAAAATATCCTCTTCAAGTTATTCTCGATTGACCAGCCGATCCAGCATTTGACGCGTGATCACGCCAAACATCCCGGTGTCGCCATACGCCCGCGACGAAAGCATTGCGCCGTGGATGCCTGCCATGAACGCCTCAGCTTCTACCTCAGCAGTTCCCAGGAGGCGGATACTGCCTTGCGCCGCACAGCGATTCAGAACAGATGCGAGCCAAGCGGCGAGTGACCGGAAATAGCGGCGCACCTCTTCTGCCACTGGGGCTGGAAGCGCAGGAAGCTGACTGGCAAGTAACGCGCAGACACAAAATGAAACCGATGTATCAGCAATGCAGGTTTCCCAATAGCCGACGTATGCGCGTAATTTCTCGACAGGGTCGGCGACATGATGGTCCAGTTGAGCAATTCCGGCTTCCGCATCTTCCCGATGCCGTACCACCAGCGCCAGCACCAAGTCAGCCTTGCTGGGAAAATGGTAATGAATACTTGCATTCCGAATGCCGATCACCTTGGCGATGTCGGCATAGCTAAATCCATCGTAGCCCCCGGCAAGGATCAGCGACCTCGTACAGGCCAGGATGTCTTCGACTCGGGATGAATGCGTGCTCATATCGTGGCACTCTACCTACTACTAGGTAGAATGTCAAACGAAAATGCCGCGGCAAACAGGCGGATAGCGAAGATGGAAGATCGCCGGCTCGACGAAGTGAAGTCTTGGAGGGTAAGTCGCGGTATAAAAACCGTCAGTTTTGCTATGGAGCGGGTGATGGGAATCGAACCCACGTCTAAAGCTTGGGAAGCTGCCGTTCTACCATTGAACTACACCCGCGTGCACCGCATTCTATTCGGGTTTTAGCATAATTGGCAACCTCCCGGCTTAACGTTTCAACTGCGTCCGAACAGTCCTCCCAAGGCAGCGCCAAGGCCGCCGCCGGCATCAGGGATGGTGCCGCCTGGCGTCAGCTTGTCGACGACTTGCGGCAGCAACTGCGCAAGATGGCCGGCGACATCTTGCGTGTTGAGGCCGAGCCGGCTGGCGATGGCTTGCACCTGCTCGCTGCCCAGCACGGCCTGGATCTGTTCCGCGCTGATGGACTGGTTGGCGCCAGTGCCGATCCAGGACGCGATCACGCCACCCATGCCGCCCTGTTCGAACGTCGTCACCAGGCCTTGCAGGCCGCCGGTCTTGGGATCGTTGAGCATTGTGGTGACGGCATCCAGCATTCCTTCCGGATGATTACCGCCTGAGAACTGGCTCAGCACTTCGCCTGCCAGCGAATCGAGAATACCCATGGCACACCTCCTCAAATAATTCGGCGACTACCAACAGTATCACAGCGGGCCTGTGTCCGAATGTAACGTTGTATATCCCATTGAAAATTCACCCAGCGCCCGGCGCGGAAGGTGCAAAATGCCCGGACCAATTCAACCGGATGGACCATCAATGAAACCCACCGTAGCCATCAGCATCGCCTTAGCCCTTGCAGCAAACGCCGCACACGCACAAACGGCACCTGCTGCCGATCCGATCTCCACACTGGTCAACCAGCTCGAACTGGAAAAATACAAAGCCACCATCAAGAGCCTGACCAAATTCGGCGACCGCCGCCAGGGTACTGAGCGCAACCGCCAGGCGCTGGACTGGATCGAGGCGCAGTTGAAGGCATATGGCTGCTCCAACGTGGAGCGCCTGCAGTACCAGTTCACCGAACCGGCCGTGCGCGGCAAGCCTGCCGTGGCGGCGGGCGGCGGTGCCGGAGGACCTCCGGGCCAGGGCGGCAGCACGCTGTTCGGCAACCGTGCGCCGACCGGCGTCAACACCGATCCGATGAAGCAGGCGGATGAACGCCTGCGCGCACTGAATGCGGAACAGACACCGCAAGGCACTTCGCTGCGCGAGAACGTCTACTGCACCAAGATCGGCAAGACGCGTCCCGACGAAATGTACATCGTCAGCGCCCACATGGACGGCATCGGTTTTGGCGAGGCGGCCAATGATGATGGTTCCGGCACCGCGCTGGTGATGGAGCTGGCGCGCATCTTCAGCGCTCCCGGTGTGGAGACCGAACGTTCGATCCGCTTCGCCCTGTGGAACAACGAGGAGACTGGCCTGAACGGCGCAGCCGCCTACGTCGAGCAGCGCAAGAACCTGCAAGGCATCGAGTTGCCGAAAGGTTCGGGGAAATATCCGGAGCCGCGCTGGCTGGGCATGATCCAGCACGACATGATGCTGTTCGACCACGGCATGCCGGTCGCCAAACTCGATGATGCAGGCAAGCCTGTGCTGGACGCCAAAGGCCACCCGCTCTACGTGCTGCCGAAAGAACAGCGCGCCGAAGCGGACGTGAACATCGAGTTCCAATCCAACTCGAAACAGGCGGAAGGTTCGGCCAAGCTGGCGTGGGAGTTCCGCGCCGCGAACGACAAATACGCGACCAACTATCCGGCCGCTGTCGGATTCCACATGACCAACACCGACTCCACGCCCTTCATGGACCTGGTACCGTCCATCTCATTGCGCGAGAATGAGCGCGGACAGCAGATCGGCGCCGGCTGGAACCCGCATTGGCACCAGCCAACCGACCTGTATTCGAGCTATTCTGACAAGGACTTCCTGCTTGGCCTGAACGCTGCACAGACCACGCTGGCCGGCGTGGCGAAGCTGGTCGGCGCGAAAGTCGTCAAACAGCCTTAACGCCACAAAGGGTCGCTGGCCATCAAGGCAGTGGCCCAGTCGGTAAAGGCGCGCACGCGCAACGACAGCCTGCGCGCATACGGATAGACAAGGCTGATCGGCATGCTGCCCAACTGCCAGTCGGGCAGCACTTCCACCAGCGCGCCGCTGCGCAAATGCGGCGCAGCCTCCCCGCGCGGGATGTTGAGAATGCCGAGGCCCGCCACGCCCGCTGCAATGTAGGCAGCGGCGCTATTGAAGCGCATGGCGGGCAACTGCTCGATCACATAGCGCTGGTCGCCGCGCAACAGCACCTGGACGTGCTGGCGGCCAGTCGCCGCGAACACAAAGCCAAGATAGCGGTGCGCTGGCAGGTCTTCCACCGATACCAGCCGCGGCGCCGAGGCGAGATAGGACGGCGCCGCGCACAGGCAGAAGCGCATATTGCCAACTGGCCGCGCGACCAGGTCCTGGTCTGCCACAGGGCCGCCGCGCAAGGCGCAATCGATCCCTTCCTGCACCAGGTCCACCACACGCTCGCCGCAGCCGATATCGAGCTGCACATCGGGATAGCGCGCTGCGAAATCCGGCAAGGCGGGGATGATGAGGGAGGTGCCGACCGGCGAAGGCATTTCCACGCGCACGCGGCCGCGTGCTTGGTGGCGCAACGACTCCAGTTCGTCGAGGTCGTCGAGCAAGGCGCGCGCACCTTCGTAATAGGCCACGCCATCAGTGGTGGGCGACACGCGGCGCGTGGTCCGGTGCAGCAGCTTCATGCCGAGGTGCGCCTCCAGGCCCTGGATCTGGCCGGAGATGGTGGTTTTCGGCACGCCCAGCGCTTCTGCCGCGCCGACGAAACTCCCCACTTCCACGATGCGGCAGAACGCGCGCATTGCTTCCAGCCGGTCAAACGCCATGATTGTTCGACTTTCCGTACATTAAAAACGACAAAGGCCAGTTTATCCGAAGTTTCGTCCAGACTAAAGTGGACTTACGCAAAACACTTCTGGAGGAACAGATCATGAAACGCGCTAAATACTACCAAGCCGCCCCGAACGCCATGCAAGCCATGATGGGACTGGAAAAAGCCAACGCCGAATCGGTGCTGCCCTTGTCGCTGCGTGAGCTGGTGCGCATCCGCGCTTCGCAAATCAACGGCTGCGCCTATTGCATCGACATGCACACCAAGGATGCGCTCAAGGCCGGTGAAGAGGTGCGCCGCCTGATGGCACTGACGGCCTGGCGCGAAACGGCCTTCTTCGACGAACGCGAACGTGCTGCCCTGTTGTGGACCGAAACCCTGACCGAAGTTGCGACCCGCCACGCACCGGACGACATTTACCAGCAGGTTGCCGCCCAGTTCAACGACCAGGAGCTGGCCGAACTGACCTTCGTCATCGCGGCCATCAACGCTTGGAACCGTTTCGGCGTCGGCTTCGCCATGCAGCCCGCGCTGGGCGACTAGCCGCCGCCACAGGCCAGGGGACAAAGCGCCAAAAAATTACCCTTGAGCCAACTGTTTTGGTGAAAAAACCACGAAATGGCCACGCTTTCCGGCGCGGCCATTCGTCGATCTGCTAGTATGCTCAGCGATCTTTCCCAACTGAAACAAAGTGTCAACATGCGCAGCACACTCACCGCAGCCGAACGCGAAACCCTGCTTGAAGATGGCAAGCCCATCGTCATCACCACCGACCTGCAGGGTCGCCTGACCTATACCAATTCGACGTTCCTCGCAGTCGGCGACTATGCCGGCGAGGACCTGATCGGGCTCCCGCAAAAGTCGCTCTATCACCCGGACATGCCGGCACAGGTCGACGAAGACATGCTGCGCACCACGATGTCGGGCGAACCGTGGCGCGGCCTGGTCAAATACCGCCGCAAGGATGGCGGCTATTTCTGGTGCATCGCGAACGTCACGCCGGTGATCGAGAAGAACCGTCCTACCGGCTTCATGGCGGTATGCACCAAGCCCAAGCCGCAGCAGGTCAAGGAGGCTGAAGCGCTGTATCGCACCGTGAAGGGCCCGAATCCGGATGGCGTGCGCATCGCCCGCGGCGCGGCTGCACCGCGCGGCCGAAAGAAGTTCACCAATGCCTTGCGCGACATCTCACTGTCGCAACGCATGGCACTGTGCTTCGGCAGCATGACGCTGCTGGCACTGTCGATGGCACTGCACGCCGTGCTGCCCTACTCCGGCTTTGCACTGCACCTGCAGGCATTGCTGCTGGCAGTGCTGGCGCTGTACGGCTGGTACAACCTGCACCGTGCCATCGTGGCGCCGGTGCAGGCCTGTATCAACGCCACCCGTATCCTGGCCGGCGGCGACCTGACCACGCGCATGGCGGTGGACCGCCACGATGAACTGGGCCAGCTGCAGGCCTTCGTGCGCCAGCTGAACCTGAACCTGGCGTCGATCCTGGGCGATATCCGCGGCAATTTCGCGCTGACTCGCAGCACGACGACCCAGGTCCGCACCGCCAACGTCGACCTGGCGGCGCGGACCGAAGCGCAGGCCTCCAACCTGGAACAGACCACGGCCCATATGGGCCTGATTACCGGCACCGTGAGCCAGACCGCCGATAACGTGAATACTGCCAACGGCGTCGCCAACGAAGCGACTGCGCTGGCCGAACGCACCGGCGTGGCCGTTGCGCAGGTGGTGACTGCGATGGACGAGATTCGCCAGTCTTCGCACAAGATCGTCGACATCATCGGCCTGATCGACGGCATCGCTTTCCAGACCAATATCCTGGCACTGAATGCGGCCGTGGAAGCGGCGCGTGCAGGTGAGAGCGGCCGCGGTTTCGCGGTTGTTGCGAGCGAAGTGCGCAGCCTGGCGCAGCGCAGCGCCGCAGCGGCAAAGGACATCAAGGCCCTGATCGACGCCTCGGCCGACAAGATCGAAGGCGGCGCCAGCGTGGCTACCACGGCCGGCAAGGACATGGATGCGGTGATTTCCGCCATCGGCCGCGTCGCTGCCATCATGGGAGATATTCGCGGCGCAACGCGCGAGCAGAGCGATGGCGTCAACCAGGTGAAGGACGCCATCGTGCAGCTTGACGAAGTGACGCGCCAGAACAGCCAGATGGTTGAAGAAGCTTCCGCTGCCACCGGTGTGCTGGACCTGCAGGCGCAAGCCGTCGCCAAAGCCCTCGAAGTGTTCAAGCTGCCGCCGCAAGCCGGCAGCAAGTCCAAGCGCGCCTGAGTGGCGCGCTGCTGCGCTTACTCGGGCGCCTCTACCTTATAGCCCTTGGCCTGCAATTCGGCCAGGGGCCCTTTCGGATCAAGCAGCTGCGCCAGCGACAGCACGGCAAAGGTCGAACTGTTGGCCTCCAGTGCGCGCTCGGCGTTGGCCAGCCAGTTCTTCCGCATCGTTTCCTTGGCCTGCTTCAGCTTCTCGTTCGCTTGGAACGCGTCGTTGTTCAGCACTGCGTCCGTGCAGGCGGCTTCGCGGTCGGCAAAGCTCAGGGAAGTGATCTTCGACATGTCGCCGACCGCCCAGGCGTTGGCGCGCACACGCATCGCGTCGAGGTCGGACTCCAGCCGTTCCACCGTCCTGGCGAAGCAAAGCACGTCCGTTGCCGGCGAGTTTTTGAAAGTGCGCAGGGCCTGGCTCGGACTTTCGAGTTCGGTCTCGACGCTGCTGGAGGTGATTTTCACCTTGTACTGCTTGGCCAGCTTGTAGAGCTTCGAGTCCACGTCGGTGCGCATCGTCAGGCCATTCTTTTCCAGCCCCTGCCGGTAAAGGGTATCGGCCACGAACATCGGGCGTTCACGCTCAATGCCATCGTTCTTGCCGATGTATTTGGTCTTGAGCGCTTGCCAGCGGTCGTAGGTTTCCGCAGGCAGAACGTCGATCAGTTTGCCGCCATTCGGGTTGTCCTTCACGCCGATGGCGAACGGCAGCATCTTGATGCCGCCCCACCAGCCAACGCTGATGCCGAAGGATGGTCTGGGCAGGTATTCCTCCGACTTGGCGATGATGGTCTCCACCTCGTTGGAGCGCCAGTCCATCTTGATCGGCAGCGGCGCATAGTCGCCAAAGACGTACATCAC
>JGI25158J39367_1000346_pt1 | contig 10182 bp, 13 predicted proteins | sample AraplaF_Cvi_mTSA_FD_39367 | JGI IMG/M metagenome (IMG submission 39367) | reverse complement strand
GCCGTGGTGGACAATGTTCCGTTTGGACTGGCTGTCTTTGGGTCGCTATCCAGCACAGTTGGCAATACGCTGACGGAGCTCTATGAAACAGCGATGCAGTTACTGCCAGGGCGTGCAAATCTACCTGCAGAACTGACATATCAGAAGAACGGGCTATTGTTCGGAAACCGTCTCATTCGGGAGGCAAGCCGTGTAGTGTTTCAGGAGCCAAACTTTCGAACCGACTTGATTAGCTTTATCAACAACTGCACCATGTACGATCTCGCTTCAGGGGACATCTCGCCAGAGGCCTTTGCTACTTCAGGTGACGTTTGGTCCCTGATGGCTAATCCGAATCCAGCGCGATTTACTCCGATCACAGACGCTTCGGGAACGCCGACCGTTGCACCATGCCCTCAAGCGTATCAGGTTCTCAATGCTAGACTGCCTGCACAAGTTAGCAGAATCCAAGCGCTGCTCGCCCAGAGAATGAATCCTACGTTGCCCGGTACAGTCGCGGCCTCTTTGATAGGAGGTCAGGTAGAGCAAGCATACATTCGTAATAGGATCGCTAATGCGGCAGCAAGTGCTGCTGATCTGATCCGCCAAAACGCACTTATCAATGCAGTGAACGACACCAGTCTTCTCGCTGGCCAACGAGTCAATGATCCGGCATCAATGCTTTTGGCAGTTGGTCGTGCACAGGCTGTCGCTCAGACTAATGCAGCCTGGATCAACAACGGCAAGCTGGCGGAGCAGGCGCTGCCCGTCATAAGGAACACCATCGAAGCGATAGTTTATGCCATTTTCCCAATTGTGATTCTTCTGCTCCTAATGACTGGGGGACGCGAAACCATGATGGGCTTGAAGAACTACATTTCAGTCTTGATCTGGATCCAGCTTTGGCCCCCACTGTATGCGATTTTGAACTACATGGCGATGGTGCATGCGGCCCGCGAGTTGGAAGCTGCGGCCTCCGTTGGTGGTGGTATTACAGCGTTGTCGTTAATGACATCTTCTTCGATTTACTCAGGCGCTATATCAGGTGAAGCGGTTGTTGGCAACTTGACGATGAGTATTCCGGTTATCGCGTGGGCCGGGTTAAAACGTATGGAGACGTTTGGCAGCGCTTTGATCGGGAATATTCCGGCACTTCAGAGTCTCATTAGCGGTACCACTGCGCCAGCCGCAACTGGGAATGTAAATTTGGGGAATACGAGCATGGACCAGGTGACGGTCGCGCCCACACGATCCTCAGCATTCTTTGGTTCGCGGCAGGACGATACGACCGGAAACACTTACACAAGCAATGTGTTGAGTGGTCTCACTGCTATGAAGGCGCTTGCAAATGAAGGCCCCGTTAGTCGTGTCGTAGACGCTAAGATCAGCCACCAGCAGGTTTCAGCCGCGGCGCGTTCTATTGCTGCTGCCCACTCTGAGAGCGTCGCTGCATCCCGGGAAAAGGCCGCCGCGCTTAGCGAAGTTCTCATGAACTCAAGTGCAAGCATATCCAGCAGGAACAACACTCAGGGTTCTTCGTCTAATAATATCGATAGCATGGGTGAAAGAATCAGTTCCTTGCAGCAGATCGCGAAGTCCGTTGCGGCGGCGACCGGCGCGACTGAACAGCAGGTAGCATCGGTTGCTTTTGGCGGATCGTCTGTATTTGGCCTTGGTGTACCGAGCGGACTTAAGCGTTTTTCGCCTGTTAACGTCGGAGGTCAAGTGTTTGCCAAGGGCGAAAAGAACTATTCCTCGGCCATCCAAAAGCAAGACCAGCTTATCAATAACGCTTTGTCGAGCGAGGATAAGGCAAGCTTTAAGGCGTTCGCGAACTCAGTTAGTCAGAACGTCAGCCAGGCAACTTCATTTGTCGGTGACCACCGTCGAGCCCAGGAATTGTCTTCAAGGCTTGCAGAGTCAGTCACCCGCTCTCAACGGGCGGACGCGAGCCTGCGTGAACAAACTGAATTTGCTGAATCGGTATCGGACGCTTATCAGCGCGGCGAGTTGTTAAGTAAGGACCTAGCTAAAGATCCGAAGAATATTCAGCTGTTCGAGAAGTTGCTTCGAAATGAGGGGAAAGGCAGCGCGGCAGAACTTATTAAATTGGAGACATACCTGGGAAATTTTGCGACCTCGCCGACAAGACTGCATAGGGGCGCCGCTTTGCCCGGCTCGTTCCAGGATGTTGAGGATCATTACCGGACGATAACCCAAGACCCCAAGTTAGAAAGGGACGTACAAAAGGACTTTGACGCATTCAAGTCGAGCATCGAAAGGAAAAACAGCGGTGCTGGTCAGTCCGGAGCCGGAGTTGCTGAAGCTACGGACCGAGTTCACGCTCTGAAGGTGCGCGATGATATTGCGCAAAAGGGAATTGGCATACACGCCGAGATTGACAAGCGCATCAAACAGTTTGAAGGGAAGGGGATCCACTCGAAGCCGAATGAGCCGTTGCGATCGGAACAGTCATTGTTCGAGGATGCGAACAGGCAGGTGACTAGCGATCCGGACATAGTCGCGAAAAAGCTACGCGGGTTGGTAAAGGCGGCGAAAGAAAAACTCGGGAAGGAGGAATAGCGCTCAGACCGGATACTTGCTTTCGATTTTCAACTCTCCACGTGCATCGAAGCCAAGCAGCGACTCCTCGCAGTAGTCGGGGTAAGAAGCAGGTTCGGGCCGGCGTTTGAAGATCGAATGGGCGACGAATAGAATCAGATACAGAATAAAGAATGCTGACGCGGTCAACGCGCCGGCGACCACCATCAGTTCGTCGTCACCATGCAGGAGCGCACAGCCAAATGCAAAGCCGACGATTGTTGTTGCTAGTAGCTGCAGTAGTGTTTTCATTGCGTGCGGATAGGAGGTCGTATGAATCTCACTTCGAAGTGTATCGCGGCTTTGCTAATCTTTTCCTATGGCGAGGTAGGGGCAGTTTCTTTATCAGGGGGAGCGACAGACGACTCGGTTTGTGATCTCTCTCCAATGACTAACTATCGGCTTACACGTTCCGTGTTTGTAGCTGCTGGTAGTTCGAATGTCCCAACCATATATGCCCGACTTGCGCTGCGATTTGTTACTAAAGAGTGCAAGAACAATCAGATCCTGATCCTGCATTCTGAAGATGGTCAAAGTGACGATGATCGCGCCTTCAGAACGGTCACAACTGAACTCTGCGGAGCAGCCAATGTTCAGCGCGAGGCGACACCGACACCGGACTATCCCTACTCGTTTCAGCTTAAATGCAAGCTGACCAAAGTGCAAGAAGCGTCTGCACGGCTTGCCGCTGCCGAACGTGAGAAGTCATTGGATGATCTGATCACCGAAAACGCACCAATTCAACGCCAGGTTGAAATTGAGGAAGCGGCTCCGAAAAAGGAATGCGGAAAGCTCACGTTTGGCCAGCTATTCCTGGGGATGGGCGGGCGCTGCACCAATTGAGACCGGAATCTGACGGAGAGCAATATGGAAACGATCGAACCCCATGAACGCGACCCCAGTCGCGATTCCTTAATGTTGCAGCTGTTAGAAGAAATGCGGGAGCAAAGGAAAGCTTACAGGGAGGAACTGCTTCTCGGTGCAGCAGAAAGGCGCACCGTACACCGTTGGAATCTAGCCTTGAAGTCAGTTCTGATCATCGGTCCGCTAGCAGGGGCCGCTATGTATTTCGCTACGGCGACTGGATTTTCTTTCGGCCCGTTTGGAGACGTCATCGGCGTAGTCGAAATCAAAGGCGAGATCAAAGATGGCGCGTTGGCCTCCGCAGACAAGATTGTGCCGGCTCTGGAAGCTGCCTTTAAGAACAATCGCGTTAAGGAAGTAGTCTTGAAAATCGATAGTCCAGGTGGAGCACCGGTCGAAGCAGAACGGATTATCAGCGCGCTAGTCACGTACAAACAAAAGTACCCGAAACCAGTGACCGCGGTCATCGGGAATTTGGGCGCATCCGCAGCATACATGGCGGCTATGCACGCAGATCGAATCGTTGCGGGCAAGTACAGCCTGGTCGGCTCGATCGGTGCGATTCTCGCTCCGTGGCAGCTCGATAGAGCGATAGCTCAGTTTAAAGTGTCGCAGCGTGTCTATAGCTCAGGCCGCCTAAAAGCGTTCTTGAATCCCTTTACTCCGCTGACTGCCGAATCCGATGCCAAGGNCACCGAACTTGTGAACAAAGTTGGCAGCGCGTTTGTCCAAGAGCTGCAGCGGCAAAGGGGAAATCATCTGAAGCCCGATGTCGACTTTGGCACCGGTGAGGTCTGGAGTGGTATGGAGGCGAAGGCGCTTGGCCTCGTAGACGAGATCGGAACGATGGAGACAGTCGCGGGGAATCACGCCAACCTCAAGGAGTTCAAATTTGGGCCTCGTGAGGAAGGATTTGCAAGCTTGGGTGGCCGGTTCATTAGCTCGATCTTGACTACGCTGAATGAAGCCAAGACCGGGGTAGGCATCCAGCTTCGATAACGTGTACTACCTAGACTTGATATGCATGGCACAAGTGCGGCCGACAGCTGAGCGGCTAGTTGGCCGTCGCGACGACGGCCTCCTTGTCGCATCAGTGCATCTTATCCTGGCGCCAACTTGCTAAAACGGTGGTAGTGAACAACATCGTTACAGCAGCCGGCGCCATTGCGCTATGTAGTCCAAGATGGTCAACGAGCACGCCACCCAGTAATGCGCCGGCACCAATTGACAGGTCGCCAGCAAACCCTAGTGTGAGCGGCGCCGTCACCGCAGCAATGATGCCAAGCAGCGCTACCAAGAGGCCCGCTTGACCCGGCGAGACGTTCAGGTCTTGAGCAATTTGAGGAAGCAGGCCGACGGGTAAGAACTCGGACGTAACGAGCGCAAATGCGCCAGTTCCGACCGCTGCTACCGCCGCCCAAGGCGCTAACTGCTGCGACTCTTTGTCCTCTCCTGACGCGAAGCCGTCCATTGATGTCATCGCTGGCTCGACCGAGTTTGATGATGTAGGCCCCATGGTGCTCACCCAAACTTCACAAGATTGAGGGTCGGGAGGGGACCTCCAGGGAATTGGTGTAGTCGTCCAGCTTCAACGCCCCCAATAGTGAGAGCATAAAAACCAAGATGGTCGATCAACTTGGCCACCTCTGCATTTGCCGCGGAATCTGTGCCAGATACGAACATTACTCGTCGACCGCCCTCTGTATTTGGGTCGCCTGCGACTAACGATGGTTGCAGGTGATTGAACGCCTTCACAACGCGCGCACCTGGAACAAGCTCAGCGAAAACTTCGCTGGAGGCACGGCCACCCAGGTCGACGGGGCGGAAGGTTGGAGCTTCGATGGGGTCGTTCGTATCGACGACAATCCGGCCATCCCATGGTCCCAGGTCTTTCACGGCGCCCGGTATCTTCGACCACGGAACAGCAATGAACACAATGTTCGCGCGAGAGGCGTCTTGCACGCTGGTCGGCCTAATGCCAGGCAGTTCTGCAGCTAAAACATCCAGCCCCGCCGCTCCACGGCTGTTGGCAATTCGTGCCTCGATTCCGTTTCGAGCAAGTGCGCGAGCAATTGCGGTCCCGATAGCGCCGGCGCCAATGATTCCGATGGTCATGGCTGTCCCCTTAAGCAGTAAAGCCGCCGTCGACCATCAATTCAGCGCCGGTGACGAAGGAGGCGTCTTGGCTCGCCAAGTATGCGGCGGCGGCGGCGACGTCTGCGCCTTGTCCATACCGACCCATTGCGATACCTGGTTTGACAAAATCCGCCACCGGGCCGTCTGCCGGATTCATGTCGCTGTCAGTCGGGCCTGGGTGAATCGTGTTGACGGTAATGCCGCGGGGACCGAGATCGCGTACCAGGCCACGGGTAAAACCAGTGACGGCGCCTTTGGTCAGGGTGTAAGCAGATGCGGTAGGAAATGCCGCGTACTGTACCATCGAGCTGCCGATATGGATGATGCGGCCGCCGTCTCCCATGTGGCGCAGAGCTTCTTGCGTGGCGACGAACACGCCGGTTACGTTCACAGCCAGGATGCGTTGGAAGTCTTCGAAGGCAATATCCTGAGGGGCGCCAAGTACGCTGATGCCTGCGTTGTTGACGAGGATATCGATTTTCCCGAACTGTTCTGCGACTGTCGCAACCGCCTTGCGCACGGCCTCAGGATTTCCGGCATCGGCTTGAATGGCGATGGCGCTGCCACCTGCAGCTTTGATCTCGGCCACGACTTCCTGTGCCTTTTCCGGAGATGCGTTATAGGTAATTGCCACTGTTGCACCATCTGCTGCCAGGCGCTTTGCAATGGCAGCACCAATCGAGCGGCTGCCACCGGTAACGATTGCGACTTTGCTTTGAAGTTTGTCCATGATCCATTTCCTTTCTGGGAAGTTGTTTGCGATGGACCTAGTATGGGTTTCGACCGCTTAAAGCGGTAGTCGGTAGTTGCTATAATCAATTTCAAGCAAACATTGAAAGCGGTTTTATGGAGACGCTATCCAATCTCGAGTCATTTGTTCGCAGCGCTGAGTCAGCAAGCTTCTCGGAGGCTGGGCGCCGCCTAGCTCTCACGCCAGCGGCCGTAAGTCGAAATGTTGCTCAACTGGAAAAAAATCTTGGTGTGCGCTTATTTCTGCGCAGCACGCGCGGACTCAAGCTAACGGAGGAGGGAGAGCGATTTCTCAACGCCGTTGCGGGAGGTTTGGATAGTATCCAGTCAGCCATCGCGGATGTCAGTGTTCATGCGGGACAGCCTGCTGGCACGTTGAAGCTTAGTGCTGCCCCTGGCTTTGCACGCGACTATTTACTGCCGCTGATGCCGACGTTCCTTGAGCAATTTCCTGCAGTGCGTCCGGACTGGCATCTCGATAACAAACAGGTAGACCTGATTGCGGGTGGATATGATGCCGCTATTGGCGGCGGCTTCGAACTGGCACCTGGTGTAGTCGCGCGTGAGTTGGCGCGCATCAAGATCATTGCGGTTGCTTCGCCCAGTTTCATGTTGGGTCGCAGACACCCAGCCCAGCCATCGGACCTGAAAGACTGCGAAGGGATAGTAATGCGTTCTGCCATCACTGGCCGTCTGCGTCACCGCTCTCTGCGTAACAAGTCCGGTCAGGAACAGCTAGCCGAGTTGGTCCCATGCATGTCAATGACCGAACCAGATGGCATGGTGCAGGCCGCACTTATGGGGATGGGCATTGCTTTACTAGCGGTACCAAATGTGCTTCGCTTTCTTGAGAGCGGCCAGCTAATGCGACTTTTACCCGAGTGGCACGAGGACGCCGGACCAATTTCACTCTATTTCGCAAGTCAGAAACTATTACCTGCTAAGACACGCGTATTCGTTAATTTCGTTACGGAGCATTTTCAACGAGAGAGACTGGCGCAGCGATTTCAACAATTTTGAGACGAAACTTAGATGATTTGGCCTGTCCCTGCGCAATGCTCGATAACACTCCGCTCATGGACGGCCACTCCACAACTTGCGAAGACCTTACCTTTACTTCGATCTACGTTCGCATTTGGGCGTTTTCGGACCTTGTAAGACTTAATCCCATCTGACAGTCAGTGTCAGATTATGTTTGACTCACTACAGTTGACCGAAAGTGCTTGGCATTCAGACCGGTACTCGCAACGCGCACATCGCGTTTTACACGGTGGTTCGTTCGGAGCTACACGCCCGGCCAGGATATGCAGTCGCCTTTGCGCTAGCCTTACAACTTCAATGTCGGCCAATAGCTCGACGCGATGCAGGGAGCGCGAACGTAGCAGTGGGTGAACCAGCAGGACGTATCCATGGCGCGATACATCGCGACCAGTGCTATGTCGCACAGCTAAACGCTGGGCAGACATTTCGATGATGTCATCCCGGTAAATTTTGCGGTTCAATCTGGTTTTCAACTCGAGCAGAATCAAGCTACGGCCGGTGTCGTAGACTCGATCGGCGCGTACCCTTAAGTGCAGTGGATGTTGAATTGAAAACTCCTTCTCCGCAAAAGCCAAATTTCTCACCGCCAGTTCCCTGGAAGCGGTGCTCCTGATGGATCTGGGCCATGCGAAGACGCGGGCAAGCCTGGAAACGAGGGAAACTAAGCCTTTCACGGAAGTGCGGAGTGTGGCACTCGCGGTGGCAAGAGGAAGGGCGCTCTCATTCATAGAATGGATCGCTTCCTACGAGCCGACCAATTTCGAAGCGCCAGTTGGAGTAGCCGGAGAACGCGCTGTAACGCCGATAAGTGTATCTTGGTGTTCGAATGTTGAGGTCTTTTGATCGACGTGATAACCGCCGGCTGTTCATTGAATGCCGAATGCAAGAAGCGCCGATGCTCTTTGGTTCCGATCGCCTGTGCTTGTCGCCTGGCTGAGGATGTGCGGTTGCCGTAAAGATGCCTGAGCAACACTTTCCGCTCGCAGAAACCCATTTCCGCCAGCTGGGAAGCAGTGGTCCATTTGGCGAAGTGTTCGTTTTCGTGGGGAGTGAGCATCGTTGACTCCTAATCGGCTGAAGCTGGACCAAAGAGTTCGAGAGAAGCTTCCCTCATTTGTGATTCGCGTGCAGGTTTCGGAGCTTGGAGCGCGATCGGTGGCGGAGCGTGAGGGTTGGCTTGCGCCATCAGCCCGGCATGGGCTAGCGTCCTTAACCTGCTCGCGCGCCGCGCCCCTTTGGGAAACTGCGAGAGCTCCTGGTAGAGCGGAGGGTTGTCGGCAAGCTCCAGCTCGAACGTGATTCGCAGCTTCTCACCCATTTCAGTCGCTCCCCACAACTAATGTTCCGTCTGCTCTGGTCGGCGTTTTGGTGGAAGAGCCGGACCTGGCCAGTTCCATGCCGGCATACCAAAAGCCGTTGACGTTTGCGTAGATCGGGTCTTTGAGCTCATGGATCGCATGATTTGGAAACGCAGCCTTAAGCGCCGCCTTGTAGAAGAAGGAACCACCGCCGACCTGTACAATGTTGCGGATGTCGCCGGCATCGCCCACGTAGTGCATCATTTCCGCTATAGCCTGTTCCGGGACTTTGCGCGCAAGCGGAAGGTGTTGGGAAAGATCGTAGTCTTTCTGAAAGATCACTAGTTTCTTACCAGTGCGTAAGGCTGCATCAACCATGTCGTATTCATGGTAGTGCGCACCCGTGTTGCGCCTGATGCCCTCTACGATCGCGTGAAGAACGTCTTGCATCCCGCGCGGCACTGAGTGGCTTCGCTTGTCGATCTGCTGCATACCCTGGGTGACAATCCAGTCAAACGTGCGGCGGCCAGGATCTACAATCAGGCTGCGTTCCTTGCGCAACTGAGCGACGCGATGCTGCTGCAGCCCGTAATACATCAAGGCACCAGCTGGCTGCGCAATCGCTTTGACGCGTCGGACCGTGATTTTTCGCCCTTTGCCCAATTCATGCTCACCAGTGAGGCGGCGTTCGAGTGCCGAGACATGGCGCTTCAGCTTAAACGTGGCCACCGGGAGCCCGACGATGAGGAGGTCAATTGCATCGACCTGCATGTAGTGCAGGGCGCCCAGAACGAGCGCGAGGTATTCGGGCGTTTCAGCGTACCTGTCGTGTTGCAGGACATTAGAGTTGAATACGTCCGCGGCAAGGTGGACGTCAGGACCTACTTCGTAGACCAAGCCGTTGACTGGAATGCTCACCGTCCTCCGGCTGGTTCCCCAACCGTCAACTTCGTAAGCGGCTTCGCTCGGATGTGCCTGGGAGGGAAACATGGCGCACTGCGGTTCGCCGTTCTTGACACTGGCGATGTACTTAGTATTGCCCCGACCGACGTCTATAGCTCTTACGACTGGTTCCATTCGCTGCTCCTTCTCATCATTCAATCACGATAGCGGAATCGCCTTTGCGCTCCCACAGGAAAGCGCCTTGTTTTGATGGGCCTTTTCTTGGCAATTGAACCGGATTCGGTTTGTGCTCGAACCGGAAGCGCATTCCGGCGCGATTCTGGTCCTCACCCTGGTGATTGAGTGGAGTGTCTTGAACCCGGCTTGTGGTGGAGCTCTAGCGACGCGCGCATTTGAGTGCGTATTGCGGCAGGGCGCACCGTTCTTCCTACAATCAGAGGTATCCTACTTTCGCGCGCTTCATAGAGGTGAACTTCGCATACGTGCGCTTACACATTAATTTTGGCCTCAATCTACAATTTTTCGCTCCTGCCGCAAGCCTTGACATCGGCAAAATCCTTTCCTATTCTGTGGACACTGTCTGGACCCGCTTCCAAGAACATCGCGTTCT
>JGI25158J39367_1000345_pt1 | contig 10240 bp, 6 predicted proteins | sample AraplaF_Cvi_mTSA_FD_39367 | JGI IMG/M metagenome (IMG submission 39367) | reverse complement strand
ACTTCATTGAACGGCGCGCAGCCCCGCCACAGCAACGCGTCCCGGCCCTGGTGGACCTGATGCACGAAGGCTTCCATATGCTTTCCATGCTGCGCCATGGCTGCACCCCGCCGGGTGAAACGGAATTCGCGGCAGCCATCCGCGGCTTCCTTGACGACTCCTCCAGCGAGGCGCGCGAACTGCACATCGCCGCTGAAGACATCGAGAGCGCCACATATGCCTTCTGCGCAGCGCTCGACGAAACGATCCTGGCGTCTGCCTTTCCCTTGCGCGGCACCTGGGAACGCAGGCCCTTGCAGTTGCTGCTGTTCGGCGACCAACTGGCGGGCGAGCACTTCTTCGACAAGCTGGAGCAACTTCGCCTCAAGGGAAGCGAAAGGCTGCAGGCACTGCAGGTCTTCCATATGTGCCTGCTGCTTGGCTTCAGGGGCCGCTACGCACTGGAGGACGCCGACCGCCTTTCATACCTCACTGCCCGCCTGGGCGACGAGATAGCGCACCTGCGCGGCAAGGACAAAGGTTTTGCACCGCGCGCGGCACGCCCGGACAATGTCGCGCATAAGCTGCAAAGCAATGCCCCGCTGTGGATTGCGGGTGGCGTCTTCGCTTCCGCGGCACTGCTCTCGTTCGGCGCCATGCGATACTCGCTCGCCAGTTCAACCAGCACCACGCTGGCCGCCTACCAGGACGTGGTCAAGCAGCCTCCGCGCCCGGCCACGCTGACGATGACACTGCCCTGAGCCTGGTCAATCCGCTACGCGGAATTCGATCCGCCGGTTGCGCGCCCTCCCCTCGGCGCCGGAGTTGTCTGCCACCGGCTGGTCCGGGCCTGCGCCCGCCACCGCAATGCTGGCCGCAGCAATGCCTTTCGCCGCAAGGTAGCTGCGCACGGCACCGGCGCGCGCCAGGCTCAACGCCAGGTTGGCTTCGCGCGTGCCGGTATTGTCGGTGTGGCCGATGACCTCTACTTTGCGGCCGCCGATCTGTCCCAGTGCGGCAGCCATTTCGTCCAGGATCAGCATGCCGGAAGGGCGCAGCACCGCCTGCCCGCTTTCGAATTCGATGATGCGCCGCGCCAGCGCTGTATCCAGCACCTTTTGCGCCGGAGCGTTGACGCGCAGGCCATTGCTGATCGTGTACGTCGGATTGAGGCTGTTGGCCAGCTCGCTGGCTACCTGCTGCCGCAGCGCTTCGTTTGCGACATCGCCGCGGATTCCCACCCGGTTGCCTTCGATCGTCAATTGTCCCTGGGTGACCTGCTTTAGCGGTTCGCCGAGAAGCTTTTGCATATGCGCGCTCCAGTTAGGCGGCGCCACGACGGCGCCAACTGCCAGCTGGTCCACCACGCGCGTGGCGCCATACAGGGCGCGTGCCCGCTGCAGGATGGCGGCCCTGGTCGCCTCGTCGGGCACCGTGCCCGCGACGACGACCGGTGCCAGCTGCGCGAACGCCGGCGCGCAGGCCAGTGAAAAGACCAGTGCCAACTTGTGCATGGCAGGCTCCTTTTGTCAGCAAAAGGTTTCATGGAACAGCTGTATGGCAACTGGCAAGCCAAGCTGCCCCTGCTCCAGGCAGGCCGACAGGCGCTGCAAGGGAGCGTCTCCGCGCAACGCGCCTTCCGCCCAGGCGCAGTCCCCCAGCACCACCATGCCATCCTGCGCCGCGTCCGGATCCATCACGGAAAACAGGGTGGCCGGGTTGGCGCCATCGAGTCCAAGCACCAGCGAGGGCACGCCGCCGACTGGAGCCAGGAACATGGCAATTTCCAGGTCCTGGCGCGCCAGCAGCGGTGCGGCAAGCGTCATCCAGAAAGCGGCAACCGGCGCACGCAATGCCGGCGCGCGCGGCAAGGGCAGCGCCAGGCAGCGCGACGTCACTGGGGCATGTTCGCTGAGGGGCGAGAGCAGCAAGCCCAGGGCCAGCAGCAGGTGGCGCAGGTGTAGTCTCCCCGGCTGTCCCGCCAATGCGTCTTCCAGGCTGGCCAGGCAGGCCTGCGCCAGGTATTGCTCCAGCGCTGCCTGGGCCAGGCCAGCCTCGCTCAGAGACACCGGCAGGATGCTGTCGAGTGGCCGCATCACGGCATCAGCCGCCGTGCCGGCGGCAAGGGCCAGGCCTTCCCATGCCGGCGCCAGGGCAAGCGGGCTGCAAGGCAGGAAGTCGCGCGGTTTCGCAACGTGATGAACGGACATGCAGATGAAAGGGAAACGGCGTGCCGACTGGTCCCTGCTGGCCAGCAGATGGCCGCAGACCACCTGGCGCGAGCGCGTCCCGATAAACGCAAAGTCCACGGGCGGGCATGCGTCGTAATGCTGGCGCCAGCGCGGATTGGCAGCAAGGCGCTGCATGACAGCAGCCAGCCACTGGTCCATCAACTCCACCAAGACCTGGTCGCCGGGCGAACGTACAAAGTCGCCGCAGCCCGGCAGCTTGCCGAAATAGACGACACGTTGGGATGGGGCGCTCATGGCGCGCTTCCTTTGCCAACCACCGTTTCCGGCAAGCGCATGCCGCGAAAGCCGCTGTCGCCCTGGGCGCTGCCCGGTGTGCTGGTGATGCGCAGGTCGACCGTCACGGCAACGTTGCCGCTGCTCCAGCGCAGTTCATGCACGCCCTCCTCTTTGCGCGTACGGGATGCGGAATCGATCATGCGGCGCAAGCCCTGGGCGCCGCTTTCGCTGAACAGCTCCACGACCTTGCCTTCCGGCGTCACGCCGCTGATGCGCACGCCGCTGCTTCCCTGCGGCCCCGGATAGACCATATTCGCCCATTGGGGAACATCATTGCGAAAGCGTAGCAACTGGCCATCAATCTCGATCGAATACTCTGCCAGGCCGCTGGCTGCATGCGGCAGCAGCTGGAACACGGTCTGCGTTGTCGGAGCGACGCCGCCTGCCGCCACTGGCGCCATCCAGGCTGGAAAGCGCTGCAAAGCCTGTGGCGCAAAATTAATGCCGATGTCCGCCCACGTGCGCGGCGCCAATACGTCGCCGCGCCGCACTACCAGCGCGCCCAAGGAACTGCCGGCAAACTTCGCGATGGCCCCCTCTGGGCCGAACACCTGGCCAATCTCCGCCACACTGGCTTCTGCGCTGCCTGCCGGTGCGAAGGGGAATTTGCCGGCGAGCGTGCGATTGAATGGCTCATAGACTTGCGCCTGCCAGGTCTTGTTGATCTCCGCTTCCGCCGGCGCGACCAGTCCCGCAAAGACCTGGATCAACGGCCGGACCAGCAGCGGCCGGATAGCCTGCTTCTGGGTGTCGCCCAGCCCCGCCATCATCTGTTCGTCCACGTGGCGCAATGCCTCGGACAGCTCGGAGCCCGAGCCCTCCAGCGTTTGCTGCATCAACTGCCTGGCGCCGGGACCCGGATCGCCCTGGTTGCGAATGCCGTTCAGCCGTGCCCGCAGCCGCGAAAGCTGGTCAAGGTAAGTCCGCATCAGCGAGCCATCCCTGTCTCGCGTTGCCAGCAACCCGGCCACCGGCGCGAACTCCCGGCCCAGCGCACCGGCTTGCGGCAACGCAGCCGCCACAACACCCGCTGCCGGCGAACGCTCGAACAGTCGCGCTTTGAACCAGTGCGCCACACCCTGGTCCGCCTGTTGCACGCCGGCCGCCGGCAAGCCGGGGTTGTCCCAGCCGGTTTGCGTCACCACCGTGCTCCAGATTTTCAGCAGCGGGGAGATCGCAGGGTCGCCAAGACGGTTCATGGCGTCGACCGTCCGTGGGAAATCCGGCATCGCCGCAATGACGACGCCCTGCAGGAAGGCCTGCCATTCCTTGCTGTACTCCGCCTTGTAGCTGTCGGTCAGCGCCTTTTGCACCTGTTCGGGGCTGCCCTCCAGCGTCAGGTCGGCGCGCTCCGCCGTTTTCAGCACCCAGTCGCTCGATTGCAGTGCGCTGTTGGCCGCTTCACGGATCGCCGTGCGGACATAGCCTTCCCACGCCTCGCGCGTGAATGCTCCCGAAACGGCATGGCTGCCCTGGACCAGCTCACGATCCTGCTCGCCGACGATGCGCGCCACCGTCACCGCGGGATAGCGCGTGCTGGCGCGCGCCTTGATCTCGGCATAGACGCGCTCGCGCGCCGTCATGCCGCGCACCACTTGCCGCAGCTGGTCACGCGCCGTATCGACCAGCGCCAGCTTCGGTTCAATGCGCGGCCAGGCCGGGTCGTTCAGCTGCGACAGGTAAAACGCCAGCAGCACCTCCGCGCTTCGCAGGAGCTGTTCGCGCGGCATGGCGCCGCGATTGGCCTCCAGCCAACTGCGCCAGTGGCGCGTGAGCTGGTCGCCCAGATGGCCGGTTTCCGCATGCGATTTATCTGCCAGCATCAGATAGGCCTTCAGCGCGTTATAGCAATCCTCGACATTGCCGGCCTCGCGCTGGCCAAGGGCAAACAGCTGCGTCTCCAGGCTGGCTGCCACAGGCTTGAGCAGGATTTCACTCATGCCCTTGAAGTACTCGCTGCGCAGTTTGCGGCCCAGCGCGCCGCCCTGGTACAGGCCCATTCCCAACAGCCAGGGCGATTCGCGATCCAGCTTATCCAATTGCTCGATGCGCTCTTGCAGCAGCTGCAGCGCTTCCAGGCGCGATTGCAGGTCCGGGCGTTGTGCCTGCAGCTTGACCGCTTTATCCAGGTCCGCGGCAGCATTGGCGACCAGTTGCGCATTGCCCGAATACGACCAGGTCCAGGCGCCCTGCGCCGCGCCTAGCAGCAGAATCGCAACTGCAAAGGCGCCATTGCGCATCAGCCGTTGCCTGCGCGTCGCGTATTGGGAGACCAGGTCCTTGTCGGCAAAGATCACTTCACGGAAAAGCCGGGGGAGGAAATACCCCGCCTGCGGGCCAGTGCCTGCGCGCGGCGCGGCATCGACTGTCCGCGTCAATCCAAATTTCTTGGCCACCCGCAGCGACTGGGCGCACAGTGGTTGCCCCTCCTGTAAGGCGCTGGTGAAGTAATAGCCACGGAACAAGGGGCGGAATTGGAAGGGGTTATCTTCGAACAGCGTGGCGAGGAAGGCCTTCAACGGCGCGCGCAAGGCAGCGAACTCCAATGGGAATGTATGTACCCCAGCAGGCACCAGTTCACGGCGGCGCTGGGTCATGGTAGCGACGCCCATTTCACGCAGCCCTTCGCACAGCTCATCGAAACTCTGCTCAAAGAATGCCAGCATGTCGCGGCAGCCGGCTTTCTGCTTGAACGGCATCGTTGCGCCCCAGGGCCGCTCGCGCTCCGCCGCTTCGGCATCCATGAAGAAGTCGGCAAAGCCCGCTACCAGGTCGGCCTTGGTGAACATCACATACACTGGCGCGAACACTTCCAGCTTCTCGATCAGGTCCTGCACGCGCTGGCGCAGGCTTCTGGCAAGCTGCAACACCGACTCTGTGTCGTCGCCGCGTAACTCGGCAATGCTGACCGCGATGACGATGCCATTGATCGGCGCCCTTGGCCGCTGCTTCTTCAGCAACCCAAGAAAGCCATGCCACTCCTCGCGGTCGGCGGCCTGCACCGCGTACCGCCCGGCGGTGTCGAGCAAGATGCCTTCCGCCGTAAAGAACCAATCGCACTGGCGTGTTCCGCCAACGCCCGGGATCGCTTTGGGGTCGGCAAACGGGAACTGCAAGCCGGACTGCGTGATCGCGCTGCTCTTGCCCGCTGCCGGATTGCCGATCACCATATACCAGGGCAGTTCATACAGGGCGCGCGCGCCAGTCGCTCGGCCAAGCCGCGAATTCCTGATCGTGCCGACCGCTTCCAGCATTGCGTTGCGGACCGCATCAAGGTCGGCTTCGGCGCGTGTTTCGGCCGCCGGTGCGGACGTGTTTTCGCGCCGGTATGCAAGGAAGCGGCGGATGCCCCACACCGCCTGCACCAGCAAGGCCACCGCCACGATGCCGGCCAGCGCCCACACCAGCGCAAGTTGCAGGAGTTCGGCGCCGAGGAAGATCAGACCCGCCAGCAATGCGAAGGCCAGAACGTTCAGGGTGCGCCTGTCGGTAAGCAGGTACCAGGTTCGTTGCAGCATGATGGACTGGAAAAGGGAGGCAGGTTGGCCGATGTTGCCATCAAGCCGCGCGGTGCCCCTTGAGCCGCCTCAAGCTGCGGTGTCGCGTGTGCGCAATTCGGTATGCCCAAAGTCCATCATGGTCCAGCGCCCTCCCCACACCATGCCGACGGCTTCAGCGGCCTCGCCATACAACCGGTAGCCGCGCATCGCCCAAGGATCTCGTTCGCTGATGACCAGCTTTCCCTCACGGATAAAGGCACAGTCGGCGGCGAGCCCGAATTGATGAAAGCTTTGAAAGGCGCGTGCGTTGCTGACATGGCTGCCCGCTGCGGCCAGCCTGTCCTGCCGTTCCGGGCTGCGGTAGCCTTCCAACAAGGCCATTTCATAGCCGTGGCGCTCGCGCATCACATTGAACACCACCAGCAGGCGGCGCGCAAAGTCCTTGTCCAGGCGCTGCCAGTCGCGGTCCGCCTGCGACAGCATGGGGCGCAGCAGCTCGACTTCCACCGTGGCGAATGCCAGTGGCGGCAATGGCGGTGGCGGCACCAATTGTTCACCTTGCAGCACAGCCGCTATTTGCGGATCGACGGGGCGGCTGCTGTCATCGAACGCCGGCACCATCTGGCGCGGACGCAGCAGGCGTACCAGCAATGGCGGTGCGCAAGCCAGCAGCGCAGTCCCGGCACCCAACAATACCAAGCGTCGCTGGCGCGGGCTGGGCCGGCGTTTGGGGGGAAACAACAACATCCAGCCGGCAGCGCTGGCCAGCACGAAGATGCTCGCGACGATAAATGGCAACATGGTGCGATCCATCAATACGAAAGCGCATGCGGGGCGCGACACTTGAATCCTATGCCGCCCCGCAATCGGACGGGTCGAGCGAAATCAAGCTTTGGGAGGACTTATGCGGCCGGACTTGTTTGCAGGCCCTGCGCTGCGGGATGATCGTTACCGCATCCTGGCCCGGCTGGCCAATGGCGGCAGCGTGCCAGCTGCGGCCCGCCATTGGATTCGCTGGAATCCGACGCAGCGCGCCCGACTTGCCGCTGTGGCTACGCTGCTGGCTACCGGCGCGGCAGCCTGGGTATGGCTTCAAAACGGAGAGTCCCCTGCGGCGGAACCGATCGTGCGCGCCGTGCGCCCCGGAGTGCCGCCACCGCCAGCCGCCCAAGCGGAGGCCGCGCCGCAGCAGGCTGCAACGATCATAAACGCCGTAATGCCGCCCACCGCGCCTGCGAACGCACCGCCAGCGCTTGCGCCACACGCAGCCATCGGCACGACGCCAGCCTTGGCGGCTGCAAGGCCCGTCGACTCAAGGCCGGCGCACCGGCGCCCCGGCAAATCCGCCGCCCTTTCGCGCAAACAGGAAGGCGCCTCCACTGCAACGGAAAGTGATGAAGACGTGACTTTGCTGGCCGCAATGCTCAAACACGCCAAGCCGCAAAAACCTTCGCCTATGCCGCCAAAGGATTGATGAACGCAGCCATCGCTTGCAGCGCCGCCTCGGGCTGTTCGATATGCGGGCTATGGCCGCAGCCCGGCAGCAGCAACTGGCTTGCACCAGGCGTGCCCCGCTCGATGGCGTCCAATTGGGCGCCCGAGCCGTAATGGTCATCGCTGCCCTGCATTGCCAGCAGCGGGCAGGCAATAGCCGGCAACAGGTATTCGATATTCCACTGCCGGAACCATGGCGCCAGCCAGGTATCGGCCCAGGAAGAAAACACTTGCTCCGCCTTGTCTCCATGGTAGCGCGCCAAGGCGCGCATCTTTCCGGCGCCATGGGCTGCCAGCACAGCGCGAATGCCCTCGATAGTGACGTCTTCCACAAACACGTGCGCAGCAGCGCTGATCACGCCACGCAGGCCTTGCGGGCGTGCAGCTGCATAAATCAGTGCAATGCTGCCGCCATCCGAATGGCCAACCACGATGTGTTCGCGGCCCGGCGCGAGGCGCGCCATCACTGCCGGCAGTTCGACCAGGGCAAACTGGTGCAGGTAATGAATGCTGCGCGGCCCAGGCTGCGGCGAGGACATGCCATACCCCTGGCGCTCATACACCAGCCCGGGACAACCGGTGGCAGCACACAGCCGCTCCGGGAATTCCTTCCACATGCCGATGCAACCCAGGCCCTCATGCAGGAACACCAGTAATGGCTTGTGCGGATCGCCTTCAATCGGCACATAATGCAATTGCGCGTTACCCAGTTCCAGCATTGGCATGCGTCGCTCCTAGTGCAAGGCGAAATCCACGCGGGCAGTGGCACCGGCTTTGGGCGCAACCAGGAAAATACGCTCCGGCGGCACTTGTCCCTGCCCCACCAGCCATTCCTTGGCGGCCTGCGCGCGGCGATTGCCGAGCGTGACGAAGTCGTCCTGGTCAAGCTTGATATTCGCCAGCATCAGCTTTTCCATTTCTTCGACTGGAAGCGATTTGGCAAAGCCCAGGGCGTTGCGCGGCTTGACGAATTTCTCGTCCTTGTAGGCGCGCTCCAGCAAGCCCGCATATTCCTCTTTGGCCACCACGACGCCGCCTTCCGGCAGTTCGGCACTGCGCGCCTGCAGGTCGCGCGTCTTGAGCTGGCGCAGCTTGCGCTCCAGCGCCGCACGTTTGAGCGCTTCCTGTTCGGCCGCTTCGTCGAAGCGGCCGGTAATGTCCAGCTTCAAAGCCGGGCGCTCGGTCAGCGCCTTGGCCAGCGACTTCAGCTTCCCTTCCGATGCCGGCAGCAGCGCCGCGCGGCCCTGGTCGAATTCGAGCATCGACAATTCCTCGCCGCCGCCGAACAGTGAACCGATCAGGGCAAATGGCGAAGTGACGGTTTTCATGATGGCGTTGCCGATCACCTTCAGGATAATGCCGCCGAGCGAGAACTGCGGGTCGTCCAGCGAACCCCCGATCGGCACATTGATGTCGATCACGCCATTGCGGTCGCTCAGCAGCGCTACTGCCAGGTTGACCGGCAATTTTGTGGCGTCCGGATTCGTGCTCTCCTTGCCGAAGGTCAGCTGGTCAAGCACCAGGCGGTTCTCGGCCTTCAACTGGCGGTTCTCCAGCGCATAGGCCACTTCGAACGTCATCTTGCCTTTCTCGATGCCGTAACCGACATACTTATCCGCATAGGCCGAAAGCTGGGACAGTTCCATGCCGCGAACTTCAGCACGCAGGTCAAGCGAAAGCGCCTGCTTCAACGGATGCACGCGGCCGGCGATCAGCAGCGGCGCGCCGCTGACGTTGCCGCGCAGGTCGACATTGGCATTGTGCGCAGGGTCCGACGACAGGCCGCTCACCGTGCCGCCCAGGTCCTTCAGGTTGGCCGTGTAGTTTGGCTTGATGAAGTTATCGGTAAAGCGCACCCGCCCGCCGGAAAGCAGCAGCTTGCCAATGCGGATCGGCGGCAGCGGATCGGCTGGTTTGGCAGGCGCCGCCTTCGGCGCCGCCGCATCAGCAGCGGCAGGCGTTGGCTCGGCTTGCGCTACGTCTTTCGCCTTGGCTTTGGCATCCTTGACGGCTTGCGCACGCGCACTGGCTTCGGTCAGGCTCTTGTTCTCTTCGCCTTTTTTGCGCATCACGTCCTGCACGTTCAGGCGGCCGTTGGGGTCAATGATGACGCGGGCGAAGAAGTCGTCCAGCGCCACGCGGTCAATATTCAAGGTGAACGGCTTGAAGTTCACGTCCATGCCGCCGAAGGCCAGCGATTTCCAGCTCAGGAAATCGTTCGAGCTCGATTTGTCGACGGTGGAAAGGCTGTTCACGCTGACATCGCCCTTGAAACCGCCCGCCACGGCGCCGTCCTTGTCCGTCTCAAGGCGCAGGCGCGCCTTGCTGGAGACGGCCGCCTGCTGCAGGCGCAGGTTGACGTAGTCGGTGACATAGGGCTGCAAAGGAAGCAGGTCGAAGTTCTTCAAGTCCAGCGCCAGGTCCGCCTTCAATGGCGATGGCGCCAGCTGGCCCTTGACTTCCAGCTCGCCCTTGTTGACGGCTGTCTTCAGCGCCACTTCAGCCGACGAGCCGGGCGCATTGGAATAGCCTTCCACGGTCAGCGCCAGCGGCGACAGCTTGAAAATGGTTGGCTCGGCACGGAAATCTTCACGCAGCTTCGCATCCCAGTCGCTGATCTCCACCTTGCCGACCTTGATCTGCATTGGTTCTTCGCCGGCAGGCTTGGCGGCCGGCTTGGCGTTGGCCGGCGTATCCGGCACCTTACCCTGGTGGACATCGATTGCCGCACTATTCGAG
>JGI25158J39367_1000340_pt1 | contig 10305 bp, 9 predicted proteins | sample AraplaF_Cvi_mTSA_FD_39367 | JGI IMG/M metagenome (IMG submission 39367) | reverse complement strand
CGCATGGGCAAGCTGGACCCGGTGATCGGCCGCGACGACGAGATCCGCCGCGCCATCCAGGTGCTGCAGCGCCGTACCAAGAACAATCCTGTGCTGATCGGCGAACCAGGCGTCGGCAAGACCGCCATCGTGGAAGGCCTGGCCCAGCGCATCGTCAACAACGAAGTGCCTGACTCCCTGCGCGGCAAGCGCGTGCTGTCGCTCGACATGGCAGCGCTGCTGGCGGGCGCCAAGTACCGCGGCGAGTTCGAGGAACGCCTGAAATCCGTGCTGAAAGAGCTGGCGCAGGACGAGGGCCAGACCATCGTCTTCATCGACGAGTTGCACACCATGGTCGGCGCGGCAAGGCCGAAGGCGCCATGGACGCCGGCAATATGCTGAAGCCTGCGCTGGCGCGCGGCGAGCTGCATTGCCTCGGCGCGACCACGCTCGACGAGTACCGCAAATACATCGAAAAGGATGCTGCGCTGGAGCGCCGCTTCCAGAAGATCCTGGTCGACGAGCCAAGCGTGGAGGCGACCATCGCCATCCTGCGCGGCCTGCAGGACAAGTACGAGCTGCACCACAAGGTGGAGATCACCGACCCTGCCATCATCGCGGCGGCGGAGCTGTCGCACCGCTACATCACCGACCGCTTCCTGCCCGACAAGGCGATCGACCTGATCGATGAAGCGGCGTCCAAGATCAAGATCGAGATCGACTCCAAGCCGGAGGTGATGGACAAGCTCGAACGCCGCCTGATCCAGCTCAAGATCGAGAAGGAAGCGGTCAAGCGCGAAAAGGACGAAGCCTCGCGCGCCCGCCTGCAACTGCTGGACGATGAAATCGCCAAGCTGCAGCGCGAGTACAACGATTACGAGGAAGTGCTGAAGGCCGAAAAAGCCAATGTGCAGGGCACTACCCACATCAAGGAAGAAATCGAGCGTATCAAGCAGCAAATGGAAGAGGCGACCCGCGCTTCCAACTGGCAGCGCGTGTCCGAGCTCCAGTATGGCAAGCTGCCGGAACTGGAGTCGCAGCTGAAGCAGGCCGAAGCCGCCGGCGCCGCCGAGCAGGCAGGCGACAAGCCTAAGCTGCTGCGCACCCAGGTTGGCGCGGAAGAAATCGCCGAGGTGGTCTCGCGCGCGACCGGCATCCCCGTGTCGCGCATGATGCAGGGCGAACGCGACAAGCTGCTGCACATCGAAGAGAAACTGCACGAGCGCGTGGTGGGACAGGACGAAGCGATCAACGCCGTGGCCGATGCCATCCGCCGTTCGCGTGCCGGCCTGTCGGACCCGAACCGTCCGTATGGCTCCTTCATGTTCCTCGGCCCGACCGGCGTCGGCAAGACCGAGCTGACCAAGGCGCTGGCCAACTTCCTGTTCGATTCGGAAGAATCACTGATCCGCATCGACATGAGCGAATTCATGGAGAAGCACTCGGTGGCCCGCCTGATCGGCGCGCCGCCGGGCTACGTGGGCTACGACGAGGGCGGCTACCTGACCGAAGCCGTACGCCGCAAGCCTTACAGCGTGATCCTGCTGGACGAGATCGAGAAAGCGCACCCGGACGTGTTCAACGTGCTGCTGCAAGTGCTGGACGATGGCCGCATGACGGACGGGCAGGGCCGCACCGTGGACTTCAAGAACACCGTGGTGATCATGACGTCCAACCTGGGTTCGCAGAAGATCCAGTCGCTGGACGAATCCGATCCGGCAGTGGTGAAGCTGGCGGTGATGGCCGAGGTGCGCGGCCACTTCCGTCCGGAGTTCATCAACCGGATCGACGAGATCGTGGTATTCCACGGCCTGGACGACAAGCATATCGGTTCGATTGCCCGCATCCAGCTGCAGATCCTGGAGCAGCGCCTGAAGCGCATGGACATGGGCATGGAAGTGACCGACGCCGCGCTGCAGAAGATCGCCGAGGCAGGCTACGACCCGGTATATGGCGCGCGTCCGCTGAAGCGCGCAGTGCAGCAGCAGATCGAGAATCCGCTGTCGAAGCTGATCCTGGAAGGCCGCTTCGGCCCGAAAGACACGATCCGTATCGATGCCGAGGGCAACGACCTGGCCTTCCGCAAGGCCTAAGCTGACCGACAGGGCGCCCGGCAGTCAACCGGCTGCCGGCGCCTGACTTCTCCCGTCGCCGCCCAAATAAACTCGTTGAAGCAGCCGTCCTGCTCCTTCACACGGCGTACCACCCAGCCATCGGGCTGCGTCCATTGGCAGACCACCCATTGTTGCTGCAGGCTGCTGCTTGCTTGCGCCATCGCGTTGCTGAACAGGCTGAATGTTCCGGCGCTGCGCAAACCGAATAGTTCCACCGGCACCCAACGATAGGCCCGCTTGTCGCCGGGGGCAATAAACCGGACCAGGACATCGCCGGATTTGCAGATCGTGGCGGAGGTCTGCACATTGAATTCGTTCAGGACGCCGGCGAATGGGGCTTCGATGCAACTGATGTTCTTGGTCCAGAGTGCAACTTGTTGCTTGCCTTCCTGGGATTTGAGGTAATCGACGACCACCTGGATGAGGGCAACGGCCAGTCCGGGATAGACCAGCAGCCATTGCCACCATTTTTCTGGCAACTTAAAACCGGATGACATACAACCTCCAATTTGCGTAAACTCGTGCATCTGACAGGAGCACTGCATGAATGAGTCAAAGTTGGCGGGCCGGCTGGAATTCCTGCGCGAAGCGGAGCGGCTGAAAAGCGTTCTGCGCAGCGGTTTCACCTCGACCGGACGGCCCGAAAGCACCGCCGAACATAGCTGGCGGCTGGCGCTGATGGCGCTGGTATTTGCCGACGAACTGCCCGGCCTCGATATCGCACGCGTGCTGAAGCTGTGTATCGTGCACGACCTCGGTGAGGCAATCCATGGCGACATTCCCGCAATCCACCAGCACGCCCATCCAGGCAAGTCGGCGCAAGAGCGCGAAGACTTGCATACGCTGACGCGCGACCTCGACTCTCCTGTGCGCGAGGAGATCATCGCCCTGTGGGACGAGTACGAAGCTGCCGCCACGCCAGAAGCCCAGGCCGTGAAAGCGTTCGACAAACTGGAGACCATCCTCCAGCACAACCAGGGCGATAATCCGCCAGATTTCGACTACGCCTTCAACCTGGGGTATGGCCGCAAGCACACCGCCACGGCGCCATTATTCGAGAGGCTGCGCGAAATGCTCGACGCCGAAACAAGTCAACGCCACCGGGCCGCGCCTCCGAAATGAGTGTATGCAGCGGAAAGGGCGGCTGGCAAGCGCAGCCAGGACGCAATCAAAAGCAGGTTTGATCTAAATCAGTTGCGGGTGTTGAAGAACTCGGTCGGCGGGCAGCCGAAGGTCTTGCGGAACATGGCAGTAAAGGCCGACTGGCTGGCGTAGCCGAGTTGATCGGCAACTTGCGACAGTGGNATGCCGCGGGCAATCAGCGGCGCGGCATGCGCCAGGCGTGCCTGTTGACGCCATTGGCCGAAACTCATGCCAAGTTCTTTCTCGAACAGNCGTGCCAGCGTGCGTTCGGAAGCGCCCGCGCGCTGGGCCCATTCGCCGAGCGTTTGCGTATTGGCCGGTTCGGCAAGCAAGGAATTGCACATCGACTTGAGGCGTTTGTCGGTCGGCATCGGGACGCGAATCGGCAGGGTTGCCAGGCGCGGCAGTTCGTCGAGAATCAGCTCGGAAATCAGGCGCGAACGCTCGGACGGCGTGGCAGGGTCTTGCTGTTCAAGGGCCGCGACCAGTTCCCGCAACAGGGGCGAAAGCTCCAGTACCCGGCAGTTCTCGCCAGGGAAGGGATCGCGGGTTGCCGCGACAAACACGGGGCGCAGGCGCGCCGTTTCTACGACCGTTACAGCGTGTTCGATGTTGGCGCCGATCCAGACGGCGCGCTGCGGCGGCACGATCCAGCTGCTGTCGACGGTACTGACCCGTATCACGCCATCCAGCGCAAGCGTCAGCTGGGCATAGTCGTGCCGATGCGGTTTCAGGATGCGTGCGCTGTCCAGGTCGCGCGCGATCATTGTCACAGGGCGCGCCTCGGTCGGGTCGCGGTGCTCGACGTATTTATCCGTGTGGGTGACAACCTTGATGGGCATAGGATTGGCGGTTTCGCGACAAAGGATGTCATATTAGCGGAAAACAGACGGGTTTTGTCTGCGTACACTTGTCGATATGAACACTAAAACCCTACTCAAACAAGATGCGCGCGTGATCGGCCTGGTTGGCTGGCGCATGGCGTCTCGCATTTCTATCACCTGATCCTGGCTGCGCTGTTTCCCTGGCTGAAGACAGCGTTCGGCCTGAGCTACTCCGAACTGGCGCTGCTGATGACCGTGTTTTTTGTGGTGTCCGGCATTGGCCAGGCAATGGCGGGCTTCGTGGTCGACAAGGTTGGCGCGCGCCGCGTGCTGTTTTCCGGCATGGCGATGCTGGGCATCTCGGCGCTGGTGCTGTCAAATGCCCAGAATTACGCCGGCCTGATGGTGGGCGCGCTGATGGCAGGGATGGGCAACAGTATCTTCCACCCGGCGGATTACACGATCCTCAACCAGCGCGTTTCGCGCGACCGCCTGGCGCATGGCTTCTCGGTGCATGGCATCAGCGGAAGCATTGGCTGGGCCGCTGCCCCGCTGTTCCTGACTGGCGTAGCAAGCGCCACCGACTGGCGCACGGCCTTGCTGTCGGCAGCCGCCTTGCCCGCGATTGTGCTGGCTATCCTGTGGTGGAACCGCGAAGCGCTGCGGCCGGACCCGATTGTCCAGCATGCCGCAGGCACGCAGCAGGGCGGTTCGTTTGAGTTCCTGCGCCTGCCTTCGGTGTGGATGTGCTTTGGCTTCTTCTTCCTGACTGCGTTGGCGCTGGGGGGCATCCAGAGTTTCGCCTCGACCGGGCTGGTCAAGCTGTATGGCATGTCGCTGGCGATGGCGACCAGCGCGTTCACGGCGTACATGCTGGCATCGGCGCTTGGCATGATGCTGGGCGGATTCCTCGGCGCCGGTCGCAAGAACCATGACCGCACTATTGCGGCGGCGTTTGCGCTGGCTGCCGTACTTGCGTTGTTGCTTGGCCTGGCCGTAGTGCCGGCTTGGGGCGCGCTGGTGCTGATGGCACTGGTTGGCTTCTTCTCCGGGATTGCCGGACCGTCGCGCGATTTGATGATCCGCGCCGCCGCGCCGAAGAATGCCACCGGCCGCGTGTACGGCGTGGTGTACTCGGGCCTGGACAGCGGCCTGTCGGTGGGCCCGCTGCTGTTCGGGCTGATGATGGATGCCGGCAAACCGCAGTTCGTATTCGCCGGCATCGCCTTCTTCCTGTTGCTGGCAATCGCCACCGCTACCGGGGTCGGCAGCCGCACCCGCGCCACCGCCAGCGCCGCCGCCTGATATAGTCGGGGCATCTTCCCTAACTGTGAGTGATGCCATGAGTTTTGCTACGACCGACCTGTGCGACGACAATCCTGGAAGACTGGAGGACGGCAGCCTGCAAGTGCTGCCGCCAGTCTTCCGCCACTTTGGCAAGCGGACCCAATTCGCCGGCCCGGCGGCGACGCTGAAGGTGCACGAAGATAATGCGCTGGTGCGCTCGACCCTGGAAACCCAGGGCGAGGGCAGGGTGCTGGTGGTCGATGGCGGTGGCAGCGTGCGCCGCGCGCTGGTCGGCGGCCAGCTTGGCCTGCTGGCCCAGAACAATGGCTGGGCGGGCGTGATCGTTGATGGCTGCGTGCGCGACAGTGCGGAACTGGCGCAGTGCGATGTCGGCATCATGGCCCTGGCTACGCATCCCCAGCGCAGTGCGCGTGAAGGCGTCGGTAAGCGGGATGTCAATGTGCAGGTCGCTGGCGTTGCGGTGCGTCCCGGCGACTGGATTTATGCGGACGCGGATGGCGTACTGGTGGCCGGAGAAAAGCTGGCGTAGCCTGGGGTGCTTTCCATAATGTGAAATCATCATTTCATGCCATGGAAAGTGCACAAATTCAATAAACCTTGTTGCTCTCGAAATGAGAAATGACATTCCGTATCATGGAATACTGGTGCTAAGTTTTTGATTGTATGAATAAAAGTAGTGCTTATATGTCTTATATAAGACCATTGTTGCACTGAACAATCAAGCCTAAGATATCTCTAACGGTTTTCGTTTTCTAACGCTTTCGTAGGAGATCAATCATGGCTACTCGCGCCGAACAAATCGCAGCCCTTCAGCACGACTGGGACACCAACGCACGCTGGAAGGGCGTCACGCGCACTTACACCGCTGAAGACGTGGTGCGCCTGCGCGGCTCGCTGGCGATCGAACATACCCTGGCCAAACGCGGCGCGGAAAAGCTGTGGGACCTGGTGACCAACGAGCCCTTCGTCAACGCGCTGGGCGCGCTGACCGGCAACCAGGCCATGCAGCAGGTGAAGGCTGGCCTGAAGGCGATTTACCTTTCGGGCTGGCAGGTGGCGGGCGATGCCAACCTGGCGGGCGAGATGTACCCGGACCAGTCGCTGTACCCGGCCAATTCGGTGCCGATGGTTGTTCGCCGCATCAACAATACCTTCCAGCGCGCCGACCAGATCCAATGGTCGGAAGGCAAGGACGATATCGATTTCTTCGCGCCCATCGTGGCCGATGCGGAAGCCGGTTTCGGTGGCGTGCTGAATGCGTTCGAGCTGATGAAGGCCATGATTGAAGCCGGTGCTTCGGGCGTGCACTTCGAAGACCAACTGGCTTCGGTAAAAAAGTGCGGCCATATGGGCGGCAAGGTGCTGGTGCCTACCCGCGAGGCGGTTGAAAAGCTGACTGCGGCCCGCCTGGCGGCAGACGTGATGGGCACATCGACCCTGGTCATCGCCCGCACCGACGCTGAAGCGGCGGATTTGCTGACGTCCGATGTGGATGACAACGACAAGCCTTTCTGCACCGGCGAGCGCACGGTGGAAGGCTTCTACAAAGTACGCAATGGCCTGGAACAGTCGATCTCCCGCGCGCTGGCCTATGCTCCTTACGCTGACCTGGTGTGGTGCGAAACCGGCAAGCCGGACCTGGCTTTCGCCAAGGCCTTCGCCGAAGCCGTGCACGCCAAATTCCCGGGCAAGATGCTGGCCTATAACTGCTCGCCTTCTTTCAACTGGAAAAAGAACCTGGACGACGCGACCATCGCCAAGTTCCAGAAAGAGCTGGGTGCGATGGGCTACAAGTTCCAGTTCATCACGCTGGCCGGCTTCCATTCGCTGAACTACGGCATGTTCAACCTGGCACACGGCTACGCGCGCCGCCAGATGTCGGCCTTCGTGGAGCTGCAGGAAGCCGAATTCGCCGCCGCCGCCAAGGGCTTCACCGCGGTCAAGCACCAGCGCGAAGTCGGTACCGGCTACTTCGACGCCGTGACCCAGGCCATCCAGCAAGGCCAGAGTTCCACCACTGCGCTGCATGGATCGACGGAAGACGAGCAGTTCTTCGACGAGACCAAGAAGGTCGCTTAATCGCGGGTCATGAACACGCAGTCCAGCAGGATGCCCGACGGCTGCTGGTACTGCGTGTTATAGGTGGCTGGCTCACTGGCTGCGCAGCGCGCGCATGCGCAGTTCCCACAGGGCGGGAATGTCGGCGCTGGACGCTGGGAGAAGGGCGATCATCTGGCCAGTGTATCGCAGGCCTCGATGCGCATGAGATAATGCGGGCAAATCTTATTTTCCCGCTTTTCTATGTTCAGTTACCGCCACGCGTTCCATGCCGGCAATCACGCCGACGTCCTCAAACACTTTGTCCTGGTCCAGGTCCTGGAATACCTGAACCAGAAGGACGTCCCGTATACATATATCGACACCCACGCCGGCGCCGGCGTCTATTCGCTGGACAGCGCACAGGCCACCAAGACCGCCGAATTCGAAACCGGCATCGGCCCGCTATGGGATCGCGATGACCTGCCGGAGCCACTGGCTGACTACGTCCAACTGATCAAGGACCTGAACCCTAGCGGCAAGCTGCGCTTCTATCCGGGTTCGCCGTATTGTGCCGAGATCGTGGCGCGTGAAGAAGACCGTATCCGCCTGTTCGAGTTGCATCCATCGGACGCCAAGATCCTCGCCGACAATTTCCAGAAGCTGGAGCAGCACCAGGCCGCCAACGGCCGCCGTCCGGCTGCGCGCGGCAAGCGTGTGATCGTCAACAAGGCCGATGGCTTCCTGGGGGTGAAGGCGCTGCTGCCGCCGCCATCGCGCCGCGGCATCGTGCTGTGCGATCCTCCGTACGAGGACAAGCAGGACTACAAGAAGGTCACGGACATGCTGAACGATGCGCTGAAGCGCTTCCCGACCGGCACTTACGCGGTCTGGTATCCGGTACTGCAGCGCATCGAGGCGCGTAACTTTGCCGAGCGCCTGAAGCACCTGCCTGCCAAGAGCTGGCTGAACGTGACCCTGTGCATCAGTACGCCGACCCCGGACGGTATTGCGCTGCACACCAGTGGCATGTTCCTGCTGAACCCGCCCTATACGCTGGAGCCGATGCTGCGCCAGGTCATGCCTTACCTGGTCCAGGTCCTGGGCCGTGATTCGGGCGCGCAATTCACGCTGGAGAGTGGCGAAGCGACCACAGCCAGGAAGACGCCGCAGCGCACAACATAAAAATGTTGCCAAGACTGCACTAAAGGGTATAGGCTTGTAACCATGAGTCTTAGCAATGGGGAAACCCATGACAGCCGTGGTTGAAAGTGAAGTGCCGATCCCAATGCCGTATGCCAATCAGTTCTTCTTGGCACGGCAACCCATCCTCAACCGCAGCCAGCGGCTCGTAGCCTACGAGCTGCTCTACCGAAATGCCGAAGTCCACGAAGCCCGTGTGACGGACGGTACCCATGCCACTGCTTCCGTAATTGCCCACGCTTCCGAGCTGGGCATGGAGCAGGTTGTCGGCGACCAGCTTGCCTTCGTCAATGTCGATACGACGGGGTTGATGAGCGATTTCATTCACTTCCTGCCGAACGATAAGGTCATCCTCGAGGTGCTGGAGTCGGTGGAACCGACGCCGGAGGTGCTGAAGCGGGTGCAAGAGTTGAAACAGGCCGGCTACAAGTTCGCCCTGGACGATGTGGCGGGCGAGAGCGATGCCGTGACCGCTTTGCGACCCCTGATGGATGTGATCAAGGTCGACATCAAGCAGATCGAGCGCGGCAACCTGCCGGCACTGGCGCGCAACCTGCGCAACCCGAACCAGAAGCTGCTGGCCGAGAAGGTTGAGACGGTCGAGGAATTCCGCGAATGCATGGACCTGGGCTTTGAGTACTTCCAGGGCTATTATTTTGCGCGGCCGGTGATCCTGAGCGGGAAGAAGATCACGCCTTCGCAGCTCTCCATCATGCACTTGCTCGACTTGCTGAACCAGGATGCGGACCAGCGCGAAGTGGAGCGCAGCGTCAAGCATGACCCCCTGATTTCGCTGAACTTGCTGCGCCTGGTGAATACGCCGGCGGTGGGGGCACGCTTCCGCATCAACTCGGTCGGACATGCGCTGATCGTGCTGGGGCGGCGGCAGCTGCAGCGCTGGCTGCAGATCCTGCTGTACGTGAAAGGCTCGGAATTCGATTCGCCGCTGTTGCAGATGGCAACCACGCGCGGCAAGACCATGGAGCTGGTGATGGGCCATGTGCGGCCGTCGGAACGGGTGGCTGCCGATATCGGTTTTACCGTCGGCATCATGTCGCTGATGGATGCGCTGTTCTCGGTGCGCATGGGCGAGATCCTCGACAGCGTCAATGTGCTGGACGAGGTGCGTGATGCGCTTTTGCATCGCGAAGGCGATTATGGCGATGTGCTGCGCCTGATCGAGCTGATCGAGCGCGCGCAGGAGGGACGTGAGTTGACCGGCATCCTGCACAAGCTGGACCTGGCGCCCTCGGCGCTGTATGCACTACAGCGCGAGGCCTTTGAGTGGGTCAATGAATATGCCCACTCGGTCCAATAGCTTATTGGGCCAGTAGCAGGAAGACTGTTGGCTTCTTGTGGAAGTCCGGCGCCTTGCCGGCGTCGAGCAAGCCTTTCCATTGCGCGCCCGTCCGGGTGCGGATCGTTTCCGTTGGCAGGCTGATGTCGGTGGCTACGCAGATCAATGTGGTGCCGTTGCATGCGCCGACCAGCGCTTCCAGCATGGCGGCGTTGCGATAGGGTGTTTCGATGAACAGCTGCGTTTGCTTTTCCTGGCGAGAGCGGGTTTCCAGGTCTTTCAAGCGTTTGGCGCGCTGCGCGGCGTCGGTCGGCAGGTAGCCGTTGAAGGCGAAACTTTGGCCGTTCAGGCCGCTGGCCATCACGGACATCAGGATGGAAGAGGGGCCGACCAGGGGGCG
>JGI25158J39367_1000324_pt1 | contig 10576 bp, 10 predicted proteins | sample AraplaF_Cvi_mTSA_FD_39367 | JGI IMG/M metagenome (IMG submission 39367) | reverse complement strand
AGCTGGGCGCGGGCGGCATCGGCTGCAGCCTTGGCCTGGTCATAAGCGGAGGCGGAAACTGCACCGCTCGGACGCAGGTCGCGATAGCGGGCCTCGTCGTCTGCCGCCTGTTTTGCCCGGGCGCGCGCCGCGGCGACGGCTTCCTGTTGGGCGTGAGCTGCCAGTTTCAGGTCGACCGGATCGATACGCATCAGCGGCTGGCCGCGCTTGACGGTTTGGCCAACGTCGACCAGGCGCTCCAGCACTTTGCCGGGAACACGGAAGCCGAGGTCGCTCTGCACCCGGGCGGCGACAACGCCGGTGTAGGAGCGGGAAAGGGGCGCTACCCCCTGTACGACCGCGGCGCGCACCAGCGGCGCCTCGGTACGGGGATCGGTTGGATGTTTCTCGCCGCAAGCCACCACCGCAAACGGCAGCACGGCAGCGAAGACTGCAGACGGAGTTGAGCGAAGCAGGCGCATGAAAGTCCCATGGATAGAGTGATCGGGACTTTCATTATGGTTCTGGTGACTAATTTAGTCAATGGTCACAAACTATTTTTTATGGCGACAGGCTCCTGAGCACCAGGCTGGACAGATGCGCCGGGGCATCTTCCGTGTAATCAAAGCTATGTTGCAGCAGTAGCGGGTTGAGGTAAGGGCGCATCACCAGGTAGATCGCCATCACAGTCTCGTCGAGGGGAGTCTTGCGCTCGAAGTCGCCCGACTGGCGGCCCTCCTGCAGCACCTCGCGCAGCAGTTTCTGGATGCGCTCCTCATAGTCGAGCACGACCTGCCAGCGATCCGTTGCGGCTGTCGCTGCAATTTCGTAAAGCTTGCGCTCATTGAACAGCAGGCGAAGGCTGGCTTCAGTAAAGGCCTTGAACATGCGGCGCAGCTTTTCAGGCGAGGAACTGGCTTCGGCAATTGCCGCGCTGACCTCGGTTTCGATCTGCTGCATGCAATTGGCGCAGATCACTTCACCGATGGCCTGCTTCGACTCGAAGAACTTGTAGATATACGCTTTTGAGAAGCCGATCGACTTGGCCAGGTCGGACACGGTGGTCTTCGCATAGCCGTAGTGGCTGAAATGTTCAACGGCTGCGGCAACGATCTGGTCGCGCACTTCGTGGTCGGCCGGGCCCCTGGCCGGAGCGGGGGAGGTAAGTGGATTTTTCATGCGCTCAAGTTTAAGCCAAACAGAAAGATTGGACAACTTGTGACCATTTGGTATTATGGTCACCATCAATTCTTCGTGAGGGATGTCCGATGCTAAGCAAACAAACCCTGGCGGCGCTCGTCGTTGCTACCCTGTCAACGGGCTGCGCCGTCGGCCCCGATTACGCCCGGCCGGAGCCGGCTTTGGCGCAACAATTCCACGGCCAGGCCGCTGTCGAGCAGCGCCAGGCTGCGTCCAGCGCCGACCTGGCCCAGTGGTGGACCGGATTTGGCGATCCACAACTGAGCCGCTTCGTGGCACTGGCGCTGGAACAGAACCTCGACCTCGCACAGGCGGCAGCACGCGTGGCCCAGGCGCGCGCCGGCCTGGGCGCAGCCAATGCTGCCTTGCTGCCTTCAGGGAATATCAGCGGGCAAGCAGCCAGGGCTTATCAGTCCGTCGAAACCCCGCTGGGGCGGGTACTCAATTCCGCGCCGGGCTTCGACCGTCACGGCAATGCCTATGAAGTCAATCTCGGAGCGAACTGGGAGCTCGACCTGTTTGGCGGCTTGCGCCGGGACCGCGAGGCTGCGCTGGCCGAATACCAGGCTTCGGAAGCCGGGGCGGCGGCGGCTCGGCTGGCGGTGGCAGCACAAACCGCCGACATTTACATTACCGTCCGCGGCCTGCAGGCACGCCTCGATGTCGCCCGCAAGCAAGTGAAGACGCAACAGGATCTCGTCGCGACCATCAATCTCTTATATGCGAAAGGCCTGGCGGCGGAACTCCAGCTCAGGCAGGCCGAAGGTGCATTGGCCCAGGTGCAGGCATCCATCCCGGTGCTGGAGTCCGGCCTGGAAACTGCCCTGAATGCGCTGGATGTGATGCTTGCGTCGCCACCCGGCACGCATCACGCCGAGCTGGCTGAAACGGCCGGCATCCCGCTTGCGCCGCAGATTGCCGCCAGCGGCTCGCCGCGTGAACTGCTGCGGCGCCGTCCCGACCTGATCGTGGCCGAGCGCCGCCTGGCCGCTTCCAATGCTCGGATCGGCGTCGCCATTGCCGAGTATTACCCCAAGTTCTCCCTGAGCGGGCTGCTTGGCAGCGCCAGCTCGGTATCCGGCGGCAACCTGTTTACCAGTGGCGCCAACCAGGCGGCCGGCATCCTGGGCTTGCGCTGGCGCCTGTTCGATTTCGCCCGGGTCGATGCGCAGATCGCACAAGCGAAGGGACAGGAGGCGGAAATGCTGGCCTCTTACAGGCTGGCGGCTTTGCACGCGAGTGAGGATGTCGAAAATGCATTCTCTGCATTGGTGAAGCGCGAGGAGCAGGCAGCCGTGCTGGAGCAAGGCGTCAGCTCGCTCGGCCGGGCGCGCGAAGCGTCGTTCGCGGCCTACCAGAAAGGCGTCGTCAGCCTGGTCGAAGTCCTGCAGGCGGACGAAAACCTGCTGCGTGCTTCCGACGCCCGGGTGCAGGCGCAGACGGAATCGGCACGTGCCGCAGTTGCGGCCTTCCGTGCGCTGGGCGGCGGCTGGCAGGCTCCGGAGGCTGGAACAGTGGCGATGCGATAGCCTGCGCTGTGGCTGGCGCAGGCTTTTTCCGGTACTTCCTTACGCGGTAACGACGTTCAGCACCACGTCGATGTTGCCGCGTACTGCTTTCGAGTACGGACAAATGGCGTCGGCCAGATGGGCGACCTCGGTCACGGCTGCGTGGTCGGCGCCAGGAGCGAACACGGTCAGGCGCGCCTGGAGGAAGTATTCACCGCGGCCCTGGCCAAGGTCGACTTCGATCTCGACATGGGTCCCTTCCGGCAGCGCCACTTTCTTTTCCTTGGCCGCCAGGCCGACAGCGCCCGAGTAGCAAGCCGACCAGGCGCCCGCAAACAACTGCTCGGCGAGGGGGTGCGGCTGGCTAGCCTGGATATCGATCACGCGGCCGGCCGGATTGCCTGGCGTCGTCAGTTGGAAATCCAGGAAGCCTTCCGGATTNCCGGAANANATGGCGGAATCGACAGGNGTAGTGCGGGTTTTGCCGGTGGCNAGGACTTTGGTGATCTTGCTCATGTGTAACTCCATTCAGTTCAGTTAATTTGAATCGCATACGATGCAGTCGCATTCGATGAACAGGAGTATAGCGGCGGATTTTGCGATGTCAAGCGGATTCGATTACATCGGATGCGAGTGATATCAGTCGGGCGGCGCTGCTTGTTTAGCGAACCGACAAGGTTTACCCGGGGTTCCGTTCAGGCCGCAGATTTTGCATGTGCAATCGTCATACTGTCAGGGACGACGACCCCATTCCGGACAGCAGTCAACTCCGCCAGGATCGATATGGCGATCTCAGCCGGGGTTTTGCTGCCGATGAATATTCCCACCGGCCCGTGCAGGCGCGCAATCTGTGCCGGATCAAGGTCAAGCAACTTGAGACGCTCGCGCCGCCTGGCGTTATTCACACGCGAACCAATTGCTCCCACGTAGAAGGCCTCCGAACGCAGCGCTTCCATAAGCGCCATGTCGTCGAGCTTAGGGTCATGCGTCAGCGCCAGTACCGCGGTCCTCTGGTCAGGTTTCATTTCGAGGATGAGGTCATCCGGCATTTCCCGGCTAAGCTCAATACCAAGGCTGGTCCAGCCCTCGATATATTCTTCGCGCGGATCGCAGATCGTTACGTGGTAATCCAGCCCCAGCGCAACCTGCCCCAGGAAGCGGGACAACTGGCCGGCTCCAATCACCAGCAAGCGCCAGCGCGGCCCGTGCACAGTTGTCAGTTGATGCTCTCCCAGTTCCAGTTGCATGCCCGCCGTTGCGGCGGAAAGCGTTACCGTGCCGTCATGCAGGTCGAGACGGCGGGCGACAAGCTCACGACGCATCAGGCGCGCCAGCAATTCATCAACCTGGCTACCCGCCCCTAGTGGTTCAATCGCGAGCTGGATGGTGCCCCCGCACGGCAAGCCAAATCGATGCGCCTGGTCAGCGCTTATCCCGTAAGTGACGATGACGGGAAACGAAGAAATAGCGCCATCGCGGCGGGCCGACTCGATCAAGTCATCTTCGATACAGCCCCCGGATACCGAGCCGACAACCCGGCCATCGCTTCGAATTGCCATCATGGCGCCTTCCGGGCGCGGGCTTGAGCCCCACGTCTTGATGACAGTTACCAGCACACAGCGCTGCCCTTCACGCAGCCATTGCGCCGCCGCCCGCAGCACTTCAAGGTCAAGGCTATCCATTTGAGCACAATCCCTGGCTGGTCCAGGCATGGTAGATCACCATGCCAAAGAAGATGAGTACGGCGATCCATGGCGACACAAACCAGCCGAGCAGGCCAGCCAAGGCATAGGAAACGATGCCGACGATTGGGCGCCGGTACTGTGAGCGAAAATCGGAAGGCGGCACAAAGCTGTGCGCCAGTTCACGATGCCGGTGCAAGTAAGGAAAGATCGGCAGCCATGCCGCGGACATCAAACCGGCCACTGCGGCATACAGCACAACCGCGGCCTTCTGGTCCGGAATGGAGCCTGCCTGGAATGCTTCCGCCAGCACGCCAGTGGGGAAGGGAAGAAGCGCCGACGTGCCGAGGATGCCAAGGTTAATCCACAGCAGCCGCACATCGACGTAGCGAATCCGCTGGAACAAGGCATGATGATTCAGCCAGACCACCCCAATGTAGAGAAAGGCCAGGACAAAGGCCGCATATGACGGCCAGACCCTGAGCAGTGCAGCCCCCAGTTCGCCATGCGCAGCCTCCGGACGCCGGATTTCAATCACCAGCAGCGTAATGATGATGGCATACACACCGTCACTGAACAGCTCGGCGCGGTCGCTGTTGGCCCGCCGCAGGTCGTGCGGCAGGCCGAGAGCTTCGGATTCGCTCATTTTTGCGACAGTATCCATTTAACCAGCGTGTGTGCATCGGCCTCGTTGACCTGCGGATTGGCAGGCATCGGGGTTGGCCCCCACGCGCCCGTACTGCCTTTCTGGACCTTCGCAACCAGCTTGTTTTCGGCTCCGGCATCGCTCGCGTATTTTGCGGCGATGTCCTTGAACGAAGGTCCGACCAGCTTGGTTGCCGGCGCATGGCAAGCCATGCAGTTTTTAGCCTTTGCCAGTTCCGGGCTTGCGTGCGAGAGCTGGCTTGCGAGCGCAAGCATCATCAGAACGGAAGATTGGGCCAGGTATTTCATGAGGTTGCTCCTTGTTTGAAAATTTCCGCCTCCAGGGGAAGACGCCGTACACGCTTGCCTGTCGCTGCAAACACCGCATTGGTCAAGGCAGGCGCGATGACCGCGGTGCCGATTTCGCCAGTGCCTCCAGGCGACTCCAGGCTGTTGACAACATGAATCTCCATCGCCGGCACTTCGTTGATACGCAACATTGGATAGTCATGGAAATTGCTCTGGATAACTCGCCCTTTTTCCACAGTGAGTTTTCCATACAGGGCAGCCGTCAGGCCGAAGATATGGCCGCCTTCCATTTGTGCCACGATTCCTTTCGGATTGATCGGCTGTCCGCAATCCACAGCAGTGGTCACGCGCTTGACCACCACTTGCCCATCCTTGTCGACAGTACATTCGACAACGCTGGCCGCAAAACTTTCCCAGGCCGTAGCCAGCGAAATGCCCATGCCACTGCCCGGATCCATTTTTTTGCCCCAGCCGGCCTTTTCGGCAGCCATATTCAGCACAGCCAGCGCACGTGGATTCTTGTGAAGCATTGCACGCCGGTAGGCAAGCGGATCGGCATTGGCTGACGCCGCCAGTTCGTCGATAAAACTCTCAATGACAAAGGTGTTGTGCGTTGGTCCCACGCCCCGCCAGAACCCGGTGGGCACCGGCGATTCAAAGGCGCCGAACTCCACATACCTGTGGAGGAAATCATATGGACTCTGGGCCGCATCGATGGCGTCGGTGTCGATGCCGTTGGCCATCCAGGCCGGCGCATATCGCGCTTCGACTGCGGAACCAACGAAGCGGTGGCTGAACCCGAGCGGGGTGCCCTTGCTGTCGAGGACGGCCGCAAGTTCGTCGCGGTAAAAGGGCCGGTAATAATCGTGCTGCATATCTTCTTCGCGGCTCCAGATCACTTTGACCGGGATGCCTGCTTTTTGCGCAATCAACGCCGCCTGCACGATATAGTCGACTTCCAGGCGGCGTCCGAATCCGCCACCCAGCAGGAAGTTGTTGATCCTGACCTTTGCAGGATCGAGGCCGAGCGCTTTTGCGACGAACCCTTGCGCACGGCCTGGCGCCTGCGTTCCCGTCCAGATTTCGACGCCATCCTTGTGGACATGTGCCGTGCAATTCATTGGTTCCATCGTTGCATGGGCGAGGAAGGGCGCAAAATAGACGGCCTGCATCGTCTTTGCACCGGAGCCGGCCAGTTGGGTGAAATTGCCCTCGTTGACGGCCACCAGCCCCTTCTTCGCAGCCGCCTCCTCGAGCTGCCGTTCCCACAACGCGGTAGAGAATTCCGCGTTCGGACCGTCATCCCAGGTGATTGCCAGTGCCGCCAGGCCCTTGCGCGCGGCCCCATTGTGGTCGGCGATGACCGCGACCGCATCGTCGAGCTTCACCACTTTGCGCACGCCTTTGACTTTCATGGCCTGGCTGGCGTCGACCGCTGCGAGCTTGCCGCCGAATACCGGGCAGGCAGCAACTGCAGCGATCTTCATGCCCGGTACCTGGGCATCAATGCCAAACTTGGCGCTGCCATTCACTTTGTCCGCGATATCAAGGCGTTTGGCCGAGGTGCCGATCAGCTTGAATGCGGCATTCGGCTTCAGTTTTACCTCCTGCGGCACTGGAAGGCTGGCCGCCCTCGACGCAAGGGTGCCATAGGACAGCTTTCGGCCGCTTGGCACGTGGACCACTTCGCCATGGGCTGCCTTGCAGCTGTCGGCGGACACTTTCCAACTATCGGCGGCAGCCGCCACCAACATCATGCGCGCCGTGGCTCCAGCCTTGCGCATGGGGAGCCAGGCGCCGCGCATGCTGCTTGATGCACCAGTCAATTGCACGCCAAACAGCGGATGACCGTAAAGCTTTTCGTTTGCCGGCGCATGCTCAAGCTTTACCTTGCCGATATCGACTTCCAGTTCTTCCGCAATCAGCATCGGAATAGCGGTATAGGTTCCTTGCCCCATTTCGACAAAAGGCATCACCATCGTCACGATTCCCTTGCGATCGATCCTGATGAACGCATTGGGGCTGAAACTGGTCGAGGAGGCGACGGCTGCCTGGACCGGAGCGAGCCAGAACGACAACACCATGCTGCCTGCCGTACCGGCGCTGACTTTCAGGAAGTTGCGGCGGCTGGTATCAACGTTGAAATGGTCCATGGTCAGCCTTTCAGGTTGGCGCCTTCGGAAGCGGCGGTCTTGATGGCGGCACGGATGCGTGTGTAGGTACCGCAGCGGCAGATATTGCCGGCCATTGCCTGTTCAATATCGGAATCGGAAGGGTTGGCGTTACTTGCCAAGAGCGCCGTTGCACTCATGATCTGGCCGGACTGGCAGTAACCGCACTGAGGGACCTCGTGCGCGACCCATGCCTGCTGCACGCGCTTCCCGACTGGTGATGCGCCAACTGCCTCGATCGTGGTAATCCGGCCCTTGCCGATACTCTCAACCGGCGTGCTGCAGGAACGGATAGGCTGCCCGTCGAGGTGTACGGTGCAGGCGCCGCACAGCGCCATGCCGCAGCCGAATTTGGTCCCGGTCATTTGCAGCACATCGCGCAGGACCCACAGCAATGGCGTGTCGCCATCAACGTCAACCGAATGGCTCTTGCCGTTCACGCTAATTGCATAACTCATATCTCCCCCGGTCTTTGTCTGAGTTTTAGTTAAGAAGTGTCTATAATTGTCTTTTAATCGCTCATTAGGGCGTGGTAATTCCTTGCCAAGTTTTGGTACTTTCTTGCTGCCTTTTCTGCCTGCACTGCACGTTCGAAAATAGATATGCCTGACCGCCTTGCCGCGCCTTTGCCGGCGCCAACAGCCACGAGTGTCGACCGTCCATGCTGGGGTGGCGTCGTCATCAATTGGCATGACTGGCAGTCTGGCGGCCGCGTCGACTCCCCTGAGCTGGACCATGACGTGATCGCCATGCGGACCTCGGGCATAGTTCGCCTGAGCCAGACCCGGGATGGCAAAACCCACACTGCGACGGTCACCAGCGGCAACGTCACCTTGCATCCACGCGGCATGGAGTCGAGCTGGTCATGGGACAAGCCGGGTGCGATCCTGGTCACCCGAATCCCGCCACGCCTCCTGGTCGAAGCAGCGGAAGCGACCGTCAACTCGCCGCCAGCCCGGCCTGAATTGATGAACTGCTTCGGCGGGCGCGAACCATTCATCGAGCGCATTGGCCTGCTTTTGCTGGACGAACTTCGCACTCCCAGCCATCCCGCACAGGAATACATCACCCAGGCGCTGTCGCATGCGCTGGCAAGCCACCTGGTATTGCGGTTCAATGCCGAACAACGCAAGCCACAGCGGCTACCGGCCGGTTTGCACCCCGCAGCCNTGCAACGCGTCCGCGATTACATCGAGTCCCATCTGCACGAGCGGATCGACCTGGAANCTCTTGCCAATATTGCCAATGTCAGCCGGTTTCATTTCGCACGCATGTTCCGCGCGAGTGCGGGCATGACTGCCATGGCCTACCTCGAACAAGCCCGCATGCAGCGTGCACAGGACCTGATACGCCGCGGCACCTGGCCGCTATCGCGCGTAGCCGCCCTGGTCGGCTACGACGACCAAAGCTATTTCACAAGGCGGTTCCGGCTGTTTTCCGGACTCACGCCACTGGCTTTTGCACGTGAAACTGCAACTATGGTCGTGGGGTGCGCGTGAACCAGGCGCTGGCCAGGCTATCTGCCTCACTTGCCGCAAGCATTGGATTGCTGGTCCCGTTTCAGGCCTCGGCGCAGATCTCGGACCATGCGATCCGGATAGGATTTCTGACCGATCTCTCAGGGGTCTACTCGGATATTGACGGCCCTGGCGGGGTCGAAGCGATTCGCATGGCAATCGCCGATTCCGGTGGATCGCTCAATGGAAAACCGATCGAATTGCTGGTCGCGGACCATCAGAATAAACCCGATATCGCTGCGATCAAGGCTCGCGAGTGGTTCGACCGGCATGGCGTGGACATGCTTATCGGTGGCACGAATTCTGGCGTCAACCTGGCCATTGCCAAGGTCGCCGCTGAGAAGCAGCGCACGTATTTTGCGGTCGGCAGCGGCAGTGTGCGCCTTACCAATGAGGAGTGCTCGCCTTACACCATTCATTATGTGTTCGATACGGTAGCGCTAGCACGCGGGACCGGCTCGGCCCTCGTCAAACAGGGGGGGAAGAGCTGGTTCCTGTTGGCCGTCGATTACGCCTATGGATCACAGATGCGAAAGGATGCCACTGCCGTTGTCGAAGGGTCCGGCGGCAAAGTCCTTGGCAGCATCAAGTTTCCGCTCGCCACGCCGGACTTTTCCTCCTACCTGCTGCAGGCGCAGGCATCCGGCGCGCAGATCCTGGGCCTGATCAGCGCAGGCAATGACACTATCAACGCCATCAAGGCGGCCAGCGAGTTCGGGATCGCCAAATCCATGAAGCTCGCGGGCATGTCCATATTCATCACGGACATTCATTCCCTGGGCCTCAAGCTGACGCAAGACATGTTCGTCACCGATGGCTGGTACTGGGACCTGACCCCGGAAAGCCGCGCATGGGCGCGTCGCTACTTCGCAAAGACGAAGCGCATNCCGACCATGCTGCAGGCCGGTGATTATTCTGCGGTGTGGCAGTATCTTCGTGCTGTTAAATCGGTTGGATCGGACGCTTCGGAAAAGGTGGTCGCGTACCTTAAAAGCACGGAAATCAGCGATATGTTTGCAACAAAAGGCAAAGTACGTCCCGACGGCAGGATGGTCCATGACATGTACCTGCTGCAAGTGAAGAAGCCTGCAGAGTCAAAATACCCATGGGATTACTACAAGCTTGTGCACACGATCCAGGGCGCCGACGCATACACCACTAAAGCGGAGAGCCTTTGCCCCCTGTGGAAGTAGCGGTGCTGCATCCTGTCCGCTTTATCGATTGAGAGACTTCGCCAGGTTGTTGCGCAGCTTGAGAACGGCGTCGCGTGTCTCGGCGAATTCGTCGCCAGTCAGGCCGCAAGCGTCCGACAGGTCTGCGCTGAAGGCGCGCTCGCGCAATGCGCGGCCTTCTTCGGTCAGGCTGACCAGCACCTGGCGTTCGTCTGCAGCGCTTCGCTGGCGCGTCACATAACCCAGGGCTTCCAGCTTCTTGAGGATGGGCGTCAGGGTATTCGACTCCAGGAACAGTTTGTCGCCCAGGGCGCTGACTGTCTGCCCGGATTCCTCGTACAGCGCGATGACGGTGATGTACTGGGTGTAGGTCAGGCCCAGCATGTCCAGGAT
>JGI25158J39367_1000281_pt1 | contig 11600 bp, 16 predicted proteins | sample AraplaF_Cvi_mTSA_FD_39367 | JGI IMG/M metagenome (IMG submission 39367) | reverse complement strand
ACGACCCGCCTGATCCGCTGGTTCGTGACCAAGTACGACGTCAATATGGACGAAGCAGCCAATTCGGACATCGCCAGCTACCACAGCTTCAACGAATTCTTTACCCGCGCACTGAAGCCCGGCGCACGCCCGCTGGCCAAGGCTGATTTCGTCTGCCCGGTCGACGGCCGCATCTCCCAGTTCGGTGCGATCGAAGGCGACCAGATTTTTCAGGCCAAGGGCCACAAATTCAGCACCACCGCCCTGGTCGGTGGCGACACGGCGCTCGCCAAACACTTCGAGCACGGCAGCTTCGCCAACCTGTACCTGAGTCCGCGCGACTACCACCGCATTCACATGCCATGCGATGCTGCACTGAAGCGCATGATCTACGTGCCGGGCGAGCTGTTCTCGGTCAACCCGACCACCGCCCGCGGCGTGCCAGGCCTGTTCGCGCGCAATGAGCGCGTCGTCTGCGAGTTCGAGACAAGCTTCGGCCCGTTCGTGATGGTGCTGGTCGGCGCGACCATTGTCGGCAGCATGGCCACCACCTGGCACGGCGTGGTCAACCCGCCGCGCCTGCCGAAAGTGACCGAGTGGACTTACAAGAAGAACGAGTACGTGTTCAAGAAAGGCGAAGAGATGGGGCGTTTCCTGCTCGGCTCCACTGTCGTCATGCTGTTCCCGAAAGACACCTTGCACTTCAACGAGCATTGGCAACCTGCGGGCCCGGTTCGCCTTGGCGAGATGATGGCCAACCTCAAGTAATGCCGACGGCGCTTGACGCGCCGCAAACGCACCCTGCCTCTTTTTGGTCTAAACGGACCAGAGGGAGGCGAGATGGCGACCAGCGATAAAGAGCACTTTCGATGCCCGCTTCAATGGTCTCGACAGCAAGGTCGACAGTGCCGTGGACGAGACCCGAATGGCGCTCGAAGCGAAGATCGATTCCCGCTTCAACGAATTGGGCGCCGAGCTGCACAAAACTACAGCTGATTCCGTGAAATGGTGCGCCGGCATTGTCGCTACGGCACTCCTGCTTTACACGACGCTGGTAAGCTTGCTCACTTGAGATTGAACGACGTCCGCAGTGGCAGCTCAACCTTGCGCTGTATATCGCTCAGGTTCACCATAACCGACCAGGTACCTGGCGCATCGCCAGGGTCGCCGGAGAATCAAATCACTGGTGCCGAGAGGCGCAAATTAAACTGGCCGCCCCGGATCGGGCCCGCATAACAGATCTGGTCATTTTATTCCAAGACGACTTTGCCCGCTGACGGCTGTAGTTTGATATGTAATGGTTCAGAATTGATCTGACACGGGGCGTCCGGTGACCGGCAGCATCCGCCCCACAGCTGACAATCAATGAATAGACGTGATGGGCCTAGCTTGGATAGTCTCTATTAAAGGAACTCACCCCTTTTTTGCGAAAGTATAAGAATTGGACTCGGTCGTCCAGAATTGAAAATTACTAACCGGAGCCCCCCAGGCTTCGATGTATTTGATCAAATCGTTACGTGACAGGCGGTCGCGTATCCGGCGCTCTGAATATTTTATTTCATCCTCAAAGGGCAATATCTCCCCTTCGGCGAAGAAGTCCCAACGTGATGAATCCCTCATAGTGCGTACAATTCGCTTCCTCTCGCCATCGGCGTGCACGATAAACTCGTTAATCGGCCATTCATCGTTATCTAGGGTGCTGCGAATCGATGCGGCGCCTAGTTTCATGTGTTTGTGCGCGTACTGTAAGACGAAATAATCTCCCGATTGGACATGAGGCATGAATGCAGTCAAATGTGAAGAGCAAGACGGCGACCACATGATCATCGGGGCTCCCTCAGGATCGGCCGTATAGGGCTGACCTGGAAAGACGAATGGAGTCACAGCAGGAAGAACCGAATGCGGCCCATGCTCTTTGAATTTTTGCACTAACGCGGCTAGCGGTTCAGCAATAACGCCTAGCGCAAAATAAGGGCGATCCAGCACATCCATAGAATTCTTCTGGAGATTGAGTTCTTTTAAGAATTTCGTACATCAGCTCGTGGCCGCTTGCGGGTAACGCGACCGATCATCTTAAGAAGGTCTACGAACGGCGCAGCGCAATCATTTCCATGAAGCGACGATGATTCTCGTCAAACTCCGTATCGCTCACATATTTGGCAAAGTATGCAGCTTGCACACTGGCTTGAGAGGCATCATCGCCTTCAGTTGGTCGCGTGATCCCGAGGTCGTCCGCCATCCAATTGTAGACATCCGCGAGGTCGCCGCCATGCCGGCAAGCCCCATAGATAAATTTTCCAATCCGCTCGTATTTAACTTCTGGACTCATAGAATTTCTCTTCGTGGTATTCATGTGATGTCGGCTTCTGGCCGGATACGGTCTCCAGGCAAGCCTCATAAAATTCAAGGCAACCTCAAATGCACGGCTCGGAGATTATCTTACCGTTAATCATATGCTTCGGACACCCTCCTGGCATAGGTAAAGTCGGTGAGCAGATGCCCGGTAACTTATCCTTTCGCTCCGCTGGAATGCAATCCCCTTGGCATTCCCCATCATCAGAGCATGCCTTTCCTTCATCGGTCGTTTTGACGGCACAAAAGTAGAACTGCCCCATGGGATAGAGGATCCACTTTCCACCTTTTGCGACGCACTCCTGTTTCGTATCTGGGTGTTTTGGTTTCTCGATGCTTTTCAATCCGTTCGCTAAGCTATTCGCCGCGAAACATGCAAGGCAAAACATGAACGAAATATTTCGAGCCATCGTGGGAAGTTTCACTGGAGGTTATAAATGCCTTCGGTCATCAAGGGCAGCTGCTGGCCGGATTCCGCCTGCTTCCAGGCGATCTCCGCCGCCCTAAGTGGTCGGCTCGCTAATCGAAGCAATCATAGCTGATATCAAGGCGGGAAATTTCGAAGTCGACATGCTCATCACTTAGCGCACCCATTTCGATTAAAAAACCTTGTACTTCGACCAGCCCTTCGTCTTGATTGACAACGCGGCCCCGTCCTTTGTACGCATAGTGGCCGATGCGTTCGATCCACTCAGTCGAAAGTGCGCTCTTTTCTTCATCTGGCCAGTCTGAAAGATACGTGGCAAGGACATCTGCATCCAAGACACACAGGCGATTTTTGATAACGTCACCGGCCTTCAAACTACATGGATGGCAAAACGCTACGACTTCGCCTTTCGGGCTGCGTAGAGTGACGGACGCGGACTCTTCGTCTGGTGGATCCACCAATACTACTGTGAGCTGATTCATTTATCCCGGTTGCGTTGATTTCGAATGGGGACGGCCGCTGTTGGCCGTCAGCGTAGGTTTATTTTCATGCGACGCATGAGCCAATACGCGACACAACCAAAAGCCAGAACTGCAATTGCCCAGAACGACCATTCGCGAAGGGCCCTGCCACCCTCCAGCATCAAAAGCGAAGCCGTCAATATTGAAAAAAGAACGGCATACCCGCCAAGACTAATGTACTTGCTTGGAAAAATCATCAGCCCTAGAAAACTAACGAGGAAGAGTATTGTCGCCATAAAGAATCTTTCGTTTCAAATACCGGCCACTCATCCTATGTCCGCACCTGGCCGGTTCGCGTCATTTAGTGTGATAGACCTTGATGATCCGCCCGTCTTTTTTTGATATTACAGCTGTGGCAACGCCACCAACCCAGCCGCCAGGCACACTCCCGGTAACAGTCCACAGCTCGTTTTTCAGCGTGGCGTTATATGGCTTTTCCGACGCAATTTCCTTTTCCCCATAAATAGGATTCCAGACCGCAACGGCAATCGAAATGGCCGTCGCCCCATCGGGCACCATCCCTTCCTTCGGTTGAAAGCCTGAAGTATTCGCGGACTCTTTAAACGCTCTTGACGCCGCAGTGTCTGCAAAGGCAAAGGTCGACGCCACCAGTGCGGCAAGCATCAAAAGAATATATGATTTTTTCATGGGCATCAGAGTTCTGGATTACCTAGCGACTGCTTTTGGCCGATTGCGGCAAAGCTGGTGGAGGCTACTCACCTGATTCAATAAGACGTGCCTCAACTACAGCATTCTTAAATTGCTTAATGTGATGGCCGTGGTCTTGCCGCAACCAACGCAATGCATGCGGACCAATCCAAACTTGTGCATCGGGTTTGCTCGGATTTGCCGAACGCCCCGGAGCCGCATGAGCAAAAGGAACGGTCGGATTGCACCAATGTACAACGGAGTTGACATAGTGCTTTTTTACGAATTTGGCCAACGTCTTGAAACGCTGCTCGATCCGTTTGGCAGCGTTTTCATCCATATTATTGGTGCCAATCGCAATGCGACCTTCGGTGATCATAGGCCCATAAGGCTGAGAGCGAAGAAATTGTATGGTCGCGGATTCGGAATCACAGTACCAGTCATTGCAAGTTGGAATGTGGCGAGCGCTCAATGTGACCCGATCCTGAATCGACCAAATGATGCAATAGCTTCCTGTAATTCCATCAAGGGAGCGATATGTTTCGGGCGTCGAAGATTTCCAACGAGGGCCGTCGACTAAACGAACACTCTCATCAGAAAGTACCTGCGCAACGAAGTCGCGTTCGTCATCCGGATGCATTACAAAGCGGAGTTGGCTTTTCATCCTACAGTGCACAGCGGGCTTACCGTTTATTAATTAGAAACCAACAATATAACATGGGCATTTGAGGTCGAATTCCCCAAATACCGGAGCGGCGGCTCATGGCAGCCGAGATCAGCCTTCTTATGGCGACCAAGATAACCTGCCATAAGAAAACCAAGGCCAATTGAAGCCCAAGATATGAAGTCAAACAACGGGGACGAAAATGGCAATAAAGCAACATTATAGATGATGCCGTAGAGTATCAGCGCGACCGAAAATAGTGCAGCAATCTTCCTAATAATTTGCACCTCGTCCTCCTATTTTCCGACCGTCGGCAATTGGCCGGATGCGACCTTTCAGAACTCTAGCCCAACTGACAGGCGATGTCAGATACTGTCTTGCTTTTCAAGGTACCAGTTGTCGTTGCAAAGTGGATCGCAGCCTACTGTCGAAGGTAGAGCGAGTCGATTAGCGGGCATTTTACGTTTCCCGACTTTTTGCCGCAGCTGGCCACAAGCTGGTCAAGAGCTTTTTCGATTCGCAGCAAGTCGGAGATTCGTCCACGTACATCCAGCAATTTCTGCTCAGCTAGCTGGCGCGCCTCGCCACAATGCGTGCCATCATCTAGTCGCAATAATTCGGCAACTTCATCGAGCGAGAAGCCGATTCGTTGCGCAGCCTTGATGAATTGCAATCGAGCCAGGTCTGAATCGCTATATCGCCGAATAGTTCCGTGTAGTCGGTCAGGCTCCACCATTAGCCCCTTGCGCTGGTAGAAACGGATACTTTCGACGTTCACCCCAGCAGAGTTGGCTAGTACGCCGATTGTCATTTCGCCATTTTCTCTGTCCATTTTTTCCTTGCCTCCGTACTTATGTACGGGAGTAAGCTTACGCTATGAACTTGAAATTTCCAACCAAGGCCAGCCATGCGCCAAGGCGCGTAGGACTTCTCGCAGCGGGAGTTTCCGCCATCCTGGCATCGGCGTGCTGCTTAGGACCTCTGCTTTTGCTTATGCTGGGGATTTCCGGTGCATGGATCGGCACATTGACGCTCTTAGAGCCTTATCGACCATTCTTCATCGGACTCTCTTTCATAGCTTTGGCGCTGTCGTGGCGTCACGTCTGGCGCTCTCCCGAGGATTGCATCCCAGGGCAGTTATGTGCAAAGCCTGAAGTCAAGTGGTCGTATCGCGTGTTGTACGTCGTGGTCGTCCTGCTTTTATTCGTCGCCATCAGCTTCCCCTGGATAGCTCCCTGGTTCTACTAGCAAAAGGAACATACCCATGAAGAAGATTATCGTAGCAACTGCCTTGCTTGCTCTGAGTAGCGCCTCCTGGGCTGCATCAAAAGCCGTTACGTTGTCAGTGCCTGGCATGGACTGTGCGACCTGTCCGATTACGGTAAAGAAGGCGTTAGGACAGGTGCCTGGCGTAAGCGCAATTGAAGTGAACTTTGAAAAGCGCGAAGCTGTTGTCACGTTCGACGACGCAAAGACGAATGTCACTGCCTTGACTCACGCGACCGAGCAAGCCGGCTATCCATCGAAGCCTATTGGAAGTGCAAAATGAGCAGTGTCGTACTTGACTCAGTTCTGACATGCCCAGTATGCGGGCATTCCAAATCAGAGACCATGCCCGTTGACGCCTGTCAGTGGCATTACGAATGCGAAGGCTGCCATACCGTGCTTCGACCAAAGCAAGGTGACTGCTGCGTATACTGCTCCTATGGCACGGTCGTTTGCCCGCCAATGCAAAACCCTGACGGCGGCTGCTGCGCCCGCAATAAATAAGTTGGCGTGTGGTGCCTAGGTCTGTAGATCGGCTTCGCTTCGACTGATGTCACGCCTAGCTGCCGCCGCCTTTTCAACTTGCTGCTCCAGGTAATTCGGCGTGAATGCGATTCCAGACCGGACGATGGCATACATCAAATGAACTAGCTTTCTCATCACGGCGCCAATCGCTGCTTTCTTTGGTAGTCCATTTGCGTGAAGGCGCTCCGCAAAAGTTCTTAGTATCGGATTGTGGCGACTTGCAACGACCGCCGGCATGTAAAGCGCACTTCGGGTTGCCCGGTTTCCTGTGCGGCTCATCATTGTGCGCCCGCGAATCGAGGAACCTGAGCTACGCTGCCGAGGACTCACGCCAAGATGTGCAGCCAACGCCTTTGCACTGCTAAATCGCCGAAAGTCCCCAACATGGCCAAGCATTACCATGATCGTGGCTGTACCGATGCCTGGAATGCTACGCAATAGGTCAGCATCGCGTTTAAGGCATGGGTGACGATTGATGTGATTTTCGATCTCGCATTCAATTTCCCTGATCTGCAAGCTCAGCCAATTCACATGACGCTGAATGTGTTCAACTAGCTCCGCGTTTGCACTGAAAGTACAGGCCTCCAATCGATTTTCTTCTTGCTGGCGCATTTCCTTCAATGCTTTCAAACGATCACACCACGTCCTTAGCCTCCGTCGTTCGGGAGGCTGTGCATGCCATGGTTCAGGATGCATTTTGGCGCAATAACGAGCAATCAGCGCGGCATCAATCCCGTCGTTCTTGTTGCGAATGAGTTCGCTTTGCCCGAATCCCTTGATGCGAGCTGGATTCACAATGCTTACCGTCAAGCCAAGAGCCTGCAGGCCAAGCGCCACTGGCTCACTGTAAGCGCCCGTCGCTTCCATGCATACCGCGCACTCGTCTAATTCAACTTTGCACCTGTTCAACCACACCTTGAGTTCATGATAGCCGGTGGTCGAGTTTGTCACTGACTTGCTGCGTACCCGCCCGTCAACCAGCAGCGCGATATCCAACTTATGCTTGCTTACGTCGATCCCAACGGCGGGGGCTTCCTTGTCCATGGCTATCCCTCCTCGTATGCAGGCTTGCGCGACTGGCGGCAGCCTTAGATACTGTCCGGACTTTCAAATGGAAATGGGCAAGGGCACCAATCTGACAAGCAGGGTCGAACCCTAAGATCAAGTTATGTGTCACCTTGCCCAGCCGCGCCATTTGGCGAAGACGTTACCACTGGATCGGCACTCTCAATATACGAGATCGAGTCCAAGCTACTACACCTAAACAGGTGAGCCTTCCCTCTCAAGCGTATAAATGCCGACCGCTTTGCCGTGTATCTCAGTTTCCGCTTCATAAGTCAGGCCAAGGCGTTTGGCAACGCGCAGTGACGATTCATTGGCTGATGCGATGAGAGCTCGAACTTTTGGTTCGCGTCGGATCTCGAGCGCATGGTTCAAGGCTGCCGCCGCCGCTTCGTTCGCGAATCCTTGGCCCCAGAAGTTACGATAGGTATTCCAACCAAGCTCCATCACATTGGATTCCTCGCGAAAGAACGCGCCAACACTCCCGACGAGTTGACCAGTCTCTTTTTCCTCGACAGCCCACCATCCGGCGCCATGTATGAGCCATAGGCCTGCTTGTGAACAGAAGATTCGCCATGCCGTTTGGCGGTCGGCTGATCCCAAATGAGCTGAGCTCTCGGAATTCGCCAAGTGGTCCGCAAATAAGTTGAAGTCGTCTCGGCGATATTCGCGAAGCGTAAGTCGTTCTGTTTGAAGGCGCGGTACAGACATCGCGAACTCAGGAGTCATAAGGAGTCTCTCTTCGGTGTTCTCGTCATATCAGCTACTTGGCTTGTCCCAGCACTTCAACAATCGCTTCTATTACAGCAACAGGCTGGTCTCCCTGAATGCCGTGAGACGCACCAGGTACCACGCGCTGTTTCCCCTTGGTTGATAATGCAGCGATCTCCCTATGGATTTTCTCGTTCTCGTCTTCCATAGCCTTGTTGACTGCACTTTGTGGTTTAGAAGGGTCCATATATGGACTCACGCCGCGTGTCAGAACAATCAGCGGAAGGCTGCCAAAAGGCTTGCGCAGGGCGCGCAACTGATTGTCGCTTGTCTCGTATGCATTGGCTTCGTCGACACGGGTGGTCCAATACGACTTCGTCAGCATGTTTGCCTTGACCTGCTTGCCCAACTCAGGGCCGAAGTATTCCGATGGTTCGCCGATGCAGCGGGCAGCCGCGTCGCTGCCGGGCTTAATGCCTTTATTGGCTGCGGCTAGACACTGTTGATCATGATCCTTAACCATGGCGTAGATCTTATTAATAAGGCCCTGCGATGCCTTGTTGGTACGCGTCGTTTCGTCTTCGCTTTGAGGCTCGACGAGCACCAGGCCCTTCACTTCATGAGGATAGCGATAGGTGAATACCTGAACATTACTGCCTCCCAACGAATTGCCCACCAGTAGATATGGGGGCTTGATGTCGGCCACTAACAAAGCCTTATGCAAATCTTCTACCGCGTTCTCCGAAGTATTCGGACGTTGCGAGGGATCACTGAAACCGAAGCCAGCGCGATCGTAAATGCAGGCTCGTGAATGCTTTGCTACTTCGGGCTGAACCTTGAACCAGCTCCAACCTCCGTCGCCCGCGGGACTGTCGAAGATGACTGTAGTTGCGCCTTGGCCGGAGCAGTAGAGATTAATCTTACGGCCACCAATGTCAACGCGCTGATGCGGCTTAGCAAAAGCGGCTGTGGTAGGGAGTTCCGCTGCAGCATATGCGAACATGGGCAAACAAACGGAGTAAAGGAAAAAGAAAGAGCGAAAACGAACACGAAGCATACTTATCCTTTACGCAATAATCAGAGAGAGCGCAAAGTATCTACCCAATTTCGTTTGATGGCAAATTTAATAATGGTTTTTGCTGTGTTTACTATCGAGAAATGATTCTGATATGGGAACGACTGCTCTGGCCGGATGCGACCTTGCAGAACTCTAGCTCAACTGACAGCCCCTGTCATGTCTGAGCCAGTACATTTGATATCGCAGCGAATGCTCGCATTTCCCGCCTCGTCGAGCTTGGGATTTGAAAAGAGGGTCAGGATAAAGACCTTCTTGCCATACGGGACAGTGTCGGCTTTGGCAAAGGATGGCTTGGTTGCGGGAGAAGTATCCCATTTCGCCCTCCAGTCTTCATCGGTAGTGGCAATAAGGGTGCCGGCGAAATCGTTCTTCGACTTCATCGATTCGCTTTCCTGCTGCCAGGACTGCCAATTTTTTCCGATTAACACTCATTCCTTACCCCTCGAATAATGCGCTTTCACTACCGGCAGCCAGGTCGCACCGGAATCGAACGAACTCTCCAGGACAAATTCATAAGCATCCGGCCCCAAAGGAATATAAGTGTGCCGAGCCTGCCCGCGCGGGGACGTGCGCACGAATCGCAGCGCCGTCCCGTCCCATTCTCCCGGTGCTGGCGTACCTGGAACAAAGCCCAGGCTGTCAAACCAGAACAGCGCAACGTCCGACGCCTGCTCGTCGAAAGTGATGACCGCGTGAACCTTGAGCCAAGGCCTGCCATCCCGTACAGCGTTGTAGTCTTGAATCAGCGCGCGTCCACCAAGATCAAGCCGCGCCGAAACCGTCGCTGTGGCCTTGCCCCCTTCGCCCCATTTGGACGGGGCGATGTCTTCCTCGCCAGTCCATTCGCCAGCGAAAAACTCCAAACAAGCTTTCAAGTCATTCATCGTTATGCCTCTCCTGTTCCGATTTTCGCTCTTCCCTGAAGTTTGACTCAAGCATATCAAGGAAGGCCCGCGTTTTGGCCGGCATCAGGCGGCGGCCGGGAAAGACGGCCCAGCCGAGGTTCGAAGGGAAGCACCAGTCGGGTAGTACCCGCACCAGCTCCCCCCTTGCGACCAGCGGCGCCGCAAACTGCGTGGTGCAGGTCGCAATGCCCATCCCGGTCGCCGCCATTTTCGTCAGCAATTCGGGCGAATTGGCCATCAGCCTCACGGGCAAGTCGCGCTCCCAGGACGTTTTGCCACGCGTCAGCGGCCAGCGTACCAGACCGTTGGGCATGCGCCGCAGGCTGAGCAGCTCATGCCGGAACAGGTCATCCGGGTGCTCTGGCAAGCCATGCACCGCCGTATAGGAGGGTGAAGCGAACAGCGCCCAGTTCGACACCAGTATCTTCCGCGCCGCCAGGGTCGCATCGTCAGGCAGCGCGCCCATCCGGATCGCCAGGTCGAAATTCTCCGCAATCAGGTCGACCCGGCGTGGCGACAAGTCCAATTCGAGCTTGATGGCCGGGTATTTCGCCATGAAGTCCGGCAGCATGGCCGCCAGGTAGAAATTGGCGAAATCGGCCGGCATGGACACCCGCAGCAACCCGCTGGGCGCCTGCTGGCGGTGCTGGGCCAGTGCAGCGGCCGCCTCGGTCTCTTCCGCCACCTTGCGTGCGTGTTCCAGCAGGCTGGCGCCCAACTCGGTCAGCACCAGCTTGCGCGTGGTGCGGTTCAGCAGACGTTCGCCCAGGCGGGCCTCAAGCTGGGTCAGCCGGCGGGAAACGGTCGATTTCGGCAACTGCAGCCGCTCCGAAACCTGGCTCAGGCTGCCAAATTCAACGATGCGGGCAAATAACAGCAGGTCGCTGGGGTCTAATTCGCTCATTGGGAGGCTCCTTGTTCCACCAATGGAACAATGTTATCCATTTTAACGGCTTCCGGATCAAATATGGAACCTCTATAGTTACTCCATCGCAGCACTTAACCGAATACCCGAAAGGAAGCACACTATGAACATCCTGCAAATCAACTCCAGCGCAAAAAGCTCCGGTTCCGAATCGACCCGCGTCGCGACCAATATCGTGAACAAGCTGCTGGCCGCCAACCCAGGTTCCACCGTTGAAGTGCGCGACCTGGCCGCCAACCCGCACCCGGTCCTGGACGAAGCCGCACTGCAGGCCCTGTTCACCCCAGCCGGCCAGCGCACCGCTGAACAAGCTGCCCGCGTGGCACTGGATGACGCGCTGATTGCCCAGGTGCAGGCCGCCGACGTGATCGTACTTGGCGCCCCGATGTACAACTTCGGCATTACCGTGCAACTGAAATCCTGGTTCGACGCCATCGCCCGCGCCGGTGTTACCTTCAAATACACCGAAACCGGCCCGGTCGGCCTGCTGCAAGGTAAAAAAGTCTATGTCGCCACCTCGCGCGGCGGCATGCACAA
>JGI25158J39367_1000264_pt1 | contig 11909 bp, 11 predicted proteins | sample AraplaF_Cvi_mTSA_FD_39367 | JGI IMG/M metagenome (IMG submission 39367) | reverse complement strand
GGGCCACGACGCGATCTATGCGGCCCGTGTCGCTCCCGCCGGGATGATCTTCGTCCCCTGCAAGGATGGCATCAGCCACAACGAAATCGAAGACGCCAAGAGGGAGCACCTGGAGGCAGGCTGCAACGTGTTGCTGCACGCCATGCTGGAGCACGCCGGTACCGCTTGAGTTACTTCAACAGTGCGGCGGTATCTACCTTGATATGTATCGGTGCCCGCATATAGTGAAGTTATGGCAGATACCGCAAAGCTCTTCTTTACCGGGCGCAGCCAAGCAGTTCGGCTGCCCAAGGATTATCGCTTCGAAGGAACAGAAGTGTTCATTCGCCGCGACCCGGTGACAGGCGATGTGATTCTTTCCCCCCGGCCGAATACTTGGGACGGGCTGTTCGAACTTTACGAAACCACAGTTGTGCCAGCAGACTTCATGAGCGGAATTGAGCGCGGAGCGCAAGAAGGGCAGCGCGATCCATTCGATGAAAATTCATGAGACCGCACCTGCTCGACACCAATATCGCAAGTCACGCGATCAGAGGCGATAAGCCTGGCGTAATTACCCGACTGGCGCAGTTGCCGTTGAGCTCAGCTTTCGTTTCGGTGATCACAGAAGCGGAACTGCGGTACGGCCTTGAGAAATGTGGGAATCCTGACGGCCTCGCTGCTCGCATCAATGCATTTCTGGTGCGTTCAACTATCTTGCCCTGGACCAGGGACGCGGCGAAGGCTTATGCGTATCTGCAGGCCAAATATGAGCGCAATGGCCATCCATTGGCACGAATGGATATGTTAATAGCGGCCCATGCCTTTGCCATAGGAGCAATCCTGGTCACACGCGACAAGTCGTTCGCAATGCTGAGCGCCGATCTGGAGATTCAGGACTGGCCGGACTGATTCGTTACCTGCCGAAGGCGATACGGGTGATGGCGACTGTGGCTTCATGGGCCAGGTCTTCCAGTTCCTTGTGCTGTGGGCGGGTTTCTGAGATGAACAGCATGGTGCCCAGCATCTGCGCCACGATCAGCGTGCCGCGGATTTCGCATTGCTGCATCGACAGGGCTGGATCGATCTCGTGGATCAGGTTGCGCAGCGTCCTACGGGCGCGGGTCATCATCGTGTCGAACAGCTTGGTGGCAACTGGATGACGGTTGGCCAGGGCGGCGATTTCGAAGAACAAACCGCTCGACACCTGGTCGCGCAGATCGGCCAGGAAGTAATCAATGATCGATTCAAATAACTCCACGCGCGGGCCAGTGCCGGCGGCTGCGACGCGTTCGTCGATACCGGCCTGGTAGCGGGCGAAAGTCTGCTCAAGCAAGGCCTCGATCAAGGCATCCCGGCTGGGATAGTAATGCTGCACAGTCGACAGGCTCACCCCCACCTGCTGCGCGACGCTGCGCATGGCCAGCGCCGCATAACCGTCGTGCGCCAGCAACAACCGCGCTGCCTCCAGGATGGCGCTGGCGCGCTCAAACCCTTTGGTGGTGGTGTTGGATTCCTTTGCCTGCAGGGGCGTGTCTGACTTTTTCTTCATAAGACCCGAATTATCCCGTCGATTGACAAATAGGTCAACTGACCGATACTATTTCGGTCAACTGACCTATAACATCAACGGAGACCTTGCCTGATGATCCCTCGCACTTTATTCAACGAAGAACACGATATGCTGCGCGAATCCGCGCGCCGCTTCATGGAAACCGAGATCGCCCCGCACCACGAGCGCTGGGAAGAACAGGGCTATGTGGACCGCGACGCTTGGCTGAAGGCCGGCGCCGCGGGCTTCCTGTGCCCCACCATGCCGGAACAGTACGGCGGGGTGGGCGTGGACCGCCGCTACAGCATGGTGCTGATCGAAGAACAGGCGCGCGTCGGCGCTTCCGGGCCGGGCTTCATGCTGCATTCGGAAATCGTGGCGCCTTACATCCTGCACTACGGCAGCGAGTACCTGAAGTCGCACTACATCCCCAAGCTGGCCACCGGCGAAATGATCGGCGCGATTGCGATGACCGAACCGGGTACCGGCTCCGACCTGCAAGGCGTAGCCACCACCGCCATCCGCGACGGCGACCATTACATCATGAACGGCTCCAAGACCTTCATCACCAACGGCTGGAACGCCGACGTGGTGATCGTGGTCGCCAAGACTGATCCTACGGCTGGCGCCAAGGGCATCAGCCTGTTCGTGGTCGACACTTCGATGGAAGGCTTCAACAAAGGCAAGCGCCTGAAGAAGGCCGGCATGAAGGCGCAGGACACCTCTGAACTGTTCTTCGAGAATGTGCGTGTACCGGCAAAGAACCTGCTGGGCGAAGAGGGCGCAGGCTTCAAGTACCTTATGCAGGAACTGCCGTGGGAACGCATGCAGATCGCCATCATGGCTGTGCAAGCCGCCGAATCGGGCCTGGAATGGACGGTGCAATACACGCGTGACCGGAAGGCTTTCAAGCGTCCGATCGCCGAATTCCAGACCATTGCGCACACGCTGGCTGAGATCAAGACCGAGGTGCAAATGTGCCGGGTGTTCGTTGACCGCTGCATGGAGCTGCTGATCGAAGACAAGCTGGATGCCGCGACGGCGTCCATGGCGAAGTACTGGACCACCGAGATGCAGTTCCGCGTGCTGGACAAGTGCGTGCAGCTGCACGGTGGTTATGGTTATATGTGGGAATACCCGATCACCCGCGCCTGGGCCGACGCGCGCGTGCAGCGCGTATACGGCGGCACCAACGAAATCATGAAAGAACTGATCAGCCGCACGCTGTAAGGAGACCAGCTTGGAAGCTTATATCTTTGACGCTGTGCGCACGCCGCGCGGCAAAGGCAAGAAGGATGGTTCGCTGCACGGCGTAACGCCGCTGCGCCTGGCGGAGACCGCGCTGCGTGCGCTGGTCAGCCGCAACAACTTCGACAGCGCGATCATCGACGACGTGGTGCTCGGCTGCGTGGAGCCGGTCGGCGAGCAGGGAGCTTGCATTGGCCGTGTGGCTGCCCTGGCTTCCGGCTACGCGGAATCGGTTGCTGGCGTGCAGATCAACCGCTTCTGCGCATCCGGGCTGGAGGCTTGCAATATGGCTGCGGCGCAGGTGATGTCCGGGCAGTCCGACATGGTGGTCGGGGGCGGCGTGGAAGCAATGTCGCGCGTGCCGATGGGTTCCTCGGGCGGCGCCTGGCCGGTCGATCCGCAAAGCGCCTTCGATTCCTACTTTGTTCCGCAAGGGATTTCGGCCGATGCGATTGCGACGATCTGGGGCTATAGCCGCCGCGATGTCGACGCCTATGCCGTCGAGTCGCAGCAGCGCGCCCACCGCGCGTGGCAGGAAGGCCGTTTTTCGCGCTCGGTGGTGCCGGTGGTGGACCGTAACGGCCTGACCATGCTGGCTCGCGACGAATTGGTGCGTCCCGAGACTACGGTTGAATCGCTGGGTGCTCTGAAGGCCTCGTTCGCCGACATGGGCGCGAACTTCGGCTTTGATTCGGTCATCACGCAACGCTATCCGCAGATCGAGCAGATGCAGCACGTGCACCACGCCGGCAACAGCTCGGGCATCGTCGATGGCGCCGCTGCGGTGCTGATCGGCACCCGTGAGGCGGGTGAGCGCGCCGGCCTGAAGCCGCGCGCCCGGATTCGCTCCTTCGCTTCCATCGGCAGCGAGCCTTCCATCATGCTGACCGGCCCGAGCTATGCCGCAGAGAAGGCGCTGAAACGCGCAGGCATGAAAGCGGCGGATATCGACCTGTATGAACTGAACGAAGCCTTTGCCTCCGTGGTGCTGCGCTTCATGGAAGTGATGAACGTGCCGCACGAGAAGATGAATGTGAACGGCGGCGCCATCGCCATGGGCCATCCGCTGGGCGCGACCGGCGCCATGATCCTCGGCATCCTGCTCGACGAGCTGGAGCGCCGCAACCTGCAGACCGGCCTGGCCACGCTGTGCGTTGGCGCAGGCATGGGCACCGCTACCATCATCGAGCGCATTTGAGGGAGACAGACAATGATCGATTACAGCCTGGATTCCCAAGGCATTGCCATCCTGAGCTGGAATATGCCGGGCCGCAGCCAGAATGTGCTGAATGAGGAAAGCTGCGCAGTATTGTGCGAACTGGTAGACCGCGTGGTTGGTGATGCCGCTGTGAAGGGCGTGCTGATGACGTCCGCCAAGCCTGATTTCATCGCTGGCGGCGATCTTGAGTGGCTGCTGTCGGCAAAGACCGCTGAGGCGTTGTTCGAACGTGTTGTGCGCCTCGACCGGGCACTGCGCAAGCTGGAGACCTGCGGCAAGCCGGTCGCGATGGCGTTGCCCGGCACGACGCTCGGCGGCGGCCTGGAAGTGGCGCTGTGCGGCCACTACCGCGTGGCGGCCGATAACCCGAAAGCCCGTTTCGGCTTGCCGGAAGTGACGCTTGGCCTGCTGCCGGGCGGCGGCGGCACGCAGCGCTTGCCGCGCCTGGTCGGCATCCAGAAATCGCTGCCTTTGCTGTTGGAGGGAAAACGCCTGCCTGCGGGGGCGGCACGCGAGTTGGGCATCCTGAATGAAGTGGTCCCTGCCGGCAGCGAAATCGCGGCGGCACGCGCATGGCTGGAAAGCGCCATTTCCGCTGGCGGTGTGCATCAGCCGTGGGATGCCAAGGGCTTCAAGATTCCTGGTGGCGCGGTGTCGTCGCCGGCGGTGCAGCAGGTATTCATGGCTGCCAACGCCATGCTGCGCGCCAAGACCTATGGCAATTACCCGGCGCCGCGCAATATCCTGTCGTGCGTGTACGAAGGCCTGATCACAGACCTCGACACCGGCTTGATGACGGAAGCACGCTATTTCGTGCAAACCGTGTTGTCGCCGGAAGCGAAGAACATGATCCGCACGCTGTTCTTCAGCATGAATGAGGCGAACAAGCTCGCTGCGCGCCCGAAGGATGTGCCGCAGCAGAAGTACAGCAAGATCGGCGTCCTGGGCGCGGGCATGATGGGCGCCGGTATCGCCTATGTCGCCGCCAAGGCAGGCATCGAGGTGATGCTGGTCGATACGGCGCAGGAAGCGGCAGAACGCGGCAAGGCGTATTCCGCGGGCCTGCTGGCGAAACAGCAGCAGCGAGGGCAAGTCACGGCCGGCAAGGCCGAAGCGCTGCTGGCGCGGATCACGCCGACCACCGATTTCAGCCTGCTCGCGGGCGCCGGGTTGGTGGTGGAAGCGGTGTTCGAAGACCGCGCCATCAAGGCCGACGTGACTCGGCGCGCAGAGGCGGTGCTGGGCGGGGAGGCAATCTTCGCGACCAACACATCGACCTTGCCGATCAGCGGCCTGGCGGAAGCGAGCACACGTCCGGCCAACTTCATCGGCCTGCATTTCTTCTCGCCGGTGGACCGCATGGCCATCGTAGAAATCATCGTCGGCAAGCAGACTTCCGAAGCAACGTTGGCGCGGTCGATGGACCTGGTGCGCGCGCTGGGCATGACGCCGATTGTGGTCAACGATTCGCGCGGCTTCTACACCAGCCGTGTGTTCTCGACGTATGTGCTGGAAGGCCTGGCGCTGCTGGCTGAAGGCGTGGCGCCGGCGCTGATCGAAAACGCCGGCCTGCAGGCAGGCATGCCGGTCGGTCCGCTGGCGTTGACGGACGAAGTGTCGTCGGAGTTGATCTGGAAGATCGACCGCCAGACGCGCCTTGACCTGGGTGATGCATACAAGGCACGTCCCGGCCATGAAGTCGCGGCACGCATGGTGGAACTGGGGCGTATCGGCAAGAAGGCAGGCAAGGGCTTTTACGATTACCCGGAAAGCGGTAAGAAGTCGCTGTGGAGCGGCCTGGCGGAGCTGTTCCCGCGTGCATCGGTGCAGCCGGATGTGGCAGCAGTGGTGGAACGCCTGACGGTAGTGCAAGCCGTGGAAACCGCACGCTGCATGGACGAGGGCGTGCTGCGTTCCGCGCGTGACGCAGATGTCGGTGCTATCCTCGCATGGGGCTTCCCGCCTTTCCGTGGCGGCCCCTTGAGTATGATCGACCATGCCGGGACGGCAGCTTTCGTGGCGCAGTGCGAACGGCTGGCAGCCGCGCACGGAGACCGCTTTGCGCCGCCTGCCCAGTTGAAGGCGATGGGGGCGACTGGCGCCACTTATTACACGGAGCGTTGAGATGGGAGTGCTGTCCGGCGTCAGGATTATCGAGATTGCGGGCATCGGCCCGGGACCGTTCTGCGGGATGCTGCTGGCGGACCTGGGCGCGGAAGTGATTGTGGTCGAACGTCCCGGCCCGGCGGAGATTCCAACCGCCGGCATCCTGCGCCGGGGCAAGCGCTCATTGGCGCTGGACCTCAAGGATCCCGGCGCTATCGACACCGTCCTGCAACTGATCGAAGACGCCGACGGCCTGATCGAGGGCATGCGGCCCGGTGCAATGGAGCGTCTTGGCCTCGGCCCGGACGTGTGTCTGGCGCGCAATCCGCGTCTTGCCTATGGCCGCATGACCGGCTGGGGCCAGGACGGCCCGCTGGCGCAGGCGGCAGGGCATGACAACAACTACATCGCGCTCTCCGGCGCGCTGCATTACGCTGGAAGCGGCGAAGCGCCGCCGGTCGCACCGCCAACGCTGGTGGGCGACCTTGGTGGCGGGGCGCTGTATCTCGCCTTGGGCCTGGTTTCCGCCATCCTGCATGCGCGCGGCGGCGGCAAGGGGCAGGTGATCGATGCCGCCATCGTCGACGGTTCGGCGCACTTGATGAACCTCCTGCTCGACTTGACCGCCACAGGCGTGATGCGCGAACAGCGCGGCACTTCCGTGCTGGATGGGCCGCATTGGTTCAACACCTACCGCTGCAAGGATGGCCGCGACATCACGGTTGGCGCGCTGGAAGGCAAGTTCTACAAGCTGCTGCTGGAAAAACTGGGCCTGTCCGCCGACCGCCGATTCGCTGCGCAGCACGCGGCCGGCCAATGGCCGCTGCAGCGTGCCGCATTCGCGGAGCTGTTTGCGATGCGCACGCGCGACGAGTGGTGTGCGCTGCTGGAAGGGAGCGACGTGTGCTTTGCTCCGGTACTGGCACCGTCGGAGGCGGCGCAACATCCGCACATGAAGGCGCGAGGGACCTACGCCCGCGAGGGCGGCGTCTTGCAGGCCATGGCTGCCCCACGCTTTTCCGGCACCCGGACTCCAGAGGCTCCGAATGCGATTCCCACCGTCGGCCAGCACAACGAGGAAATCCTCGCGGCGCTGCGACGCTAGTCCTTTTATTGCGGCTGGAAGCTGCGCAGGAAGTCGAGCAGTACCTGCGCAGCGATTTCCGCATCGTCGGCGGTCATGGTCTCGAGCGGATTGTGGCTGATGCCGCCATTGCCGCAACGTGTGAACAGCATGCACACGTCGGTCAATGCGGCAATCGCCATCGCATCGTGGCCGGCGCCGGACAGCAGGTCGAAGCGCGGCAGGCCGCTGCGCTCGACCGCATCGCCTAGCTGCTGCATCAGCCAGGGTGCGCATGGTGCGGCTTTGGCTTCGACGATCTTCTCCACTTTGAATTCGATATTGCGGCGGGCACAGATGGCCGCCAGGCCGTCCAGCACATCGCGCACCGCAGCCTCGCGTACTGCATCGTCGGCAGCGCGGATGTCGAGCGACAGTTTGCAGGCGCCCGGAATCACGTTGACGGAACCGCCCTGCACCTGGAGCTGGCCGACCGTGCCGACCAGTGCTTCCCCCTGCGCACAGCGCTGCTCAACCAGCAGAACGACTTCTGCCGCCGCCGCCGCCGCATCCTTCCGCATATGCATCGGCGTGGTGCCGGCGTGGCTTGCCACGCCTTGCAGCTCGACCAGGAAGCGCGAGCTGCCCGCAATGGCGGTCACGACGCCGAGCGGCAGGCCGCGCTCCAGCAAGACCGGGCCTTGCTCGATGTGGACTTCGACATAGGCCGCGATGTCTTCGCGGCGCCGCGCGATAGCGGGAATGGCGGCGGGATCGTGGCCTGCGGCGGCGAGTGCGTCGCGCATCGTGATGCCGTCGGCATCGACCGCGTCCAACAGAGACAAGTCGAAGTTGCCGGTGATGGCATTACTGCCAAGGAAAGTGCTGCGGAAACGCACGCCTTCTTCTTCCGCAAAGCCGATCACTTCGAAATTGAAGGGTAGTTTTTCGGCCTTGGCGTGCAGGTGGCGTACGATGGCGATCGGAAGCAGGATGCCGAGGCGGCCGTCGTACTTGCCGCCGTTGCGCACGGTGTCGTAATGCGAGCCGGTGAGGATGGTCTTTGCGCCTGGTGCGTCGGAGAGGTAGCGGCCGACCACATTGCCGACGGCGTCGATCTCAACCTGCATGCCTGCCTCGCGCATCCAGGCCGCCAGTTGAGCGGCGGTGGCGCGGTGGGCATCGGTCATGTAGGCGCAGGTGAGGGCGCCCTGGTCGTCACTCCATTGCGCCAGGTCTTCCGACCATTGCATGATCTGTGGGCCGAACTCCAGCTTCACGCCGAGCAGGTCGTTCAGGCGGATCTCCGCGATGCGATGGATCTGGCGCAGGCATTCCGCCATTTCATCGGCGCGCTGGTTTTTCAGGCGCCGCGCGAAGGTCGCGATGACAGCTTCACGCGTCAAGCCCTGTCCCGTGGGGCCTTTGACGGCGAGGATGAAGGGGAAGCCGAACTTCGCGTTGTAGTCAGCGTTCAGTTTGTGAAGAGTCGCGAATTCCTCCGCGCTGCACAGGTTCAGGCCCGACTTGGCCTGCTCGCTGGTCGACTCGGCAGTCAATTCTCCCGCAATGGCGGCTTTGCCGGCCAATTCGGGGTGAGCGCGGATCAGGCCAAGCTGCTCGGCCTCGGTTGCGCCGGTCACCACGCCCTGTAATGCCTGCTTCAGCGCCGCCAGCGAGGCAAACGGGCGCCGGGCCGCCGCCCGTTCGGGAATCCATGGCGAGTGCTCATAAATGCCGCGCAGCTGGTCAACAAAGGCCGCCAGGTCGCAGGCGTTCAGTTCAGGGAGAGTGGTCGTCATCGCAGGTATCTCAATATGGACCGTCGATCATATCCCGCCTAATGCGGAGCGCTATAAGCGCCACTATATACCCGCCATTAAATGTCCACTTCGGGGTCAGGAACAAAAGTGGACATTTTTTGAGGGAAATGTCCACTTTTGTTCCTGACCCCGAAGTGGACATTTACAGTGCCTTGGCGGCGGCGGTGACCTGGTCGCGCAGCCATTTGTGTTCGGGGGCCTGGTGCACGCGTTCGTGCCAGAGCTGGTAGAAACGCATGGGCGGGAACTTGACCGGCGGGGTGAAGACCTTGAGCGGCAGTGAATTCTCGTAGAAGCGCAGGAACTGGCGTCCGGTGGTCAGCACCAGGTCGGTCTGCGCCAGCATGTAGGGGATCAGGCTGAAATAGGCCGATTCCACCGCCACATTGCGGCGCAGGCCCTGGCGCTCGAGGAAGGAATCAATCACGCCGCCGTAGCCCGGCACCATTTGCGACGGTGCGACGTGGGGCAGGGTGAGGTAGTCGTCCAGCGTCATCGCGTCGCTGGCGGTGCGCTTGGCGTAAGGACTGCCGGCGTGCATGGCGCAGATGATCGGGTCTTCGAACAGCTTGGAAATGTGCAGGTGCTGCGGCGGTTCGTCCCAGTTGGCGATGACCAGGTCCATGTCGCCGTCCGACAGCAGCCGCAGGTAGTCGGTGCCGGGGCCGATCGAGTGGATCACCACCCGGCTCTTGGGCGAGCCGCGGCGTAGCATGGCCACTACATTCGGCAGGAACTGGCTGTCCAGGTAATCCGGCGCGGCGATGTTGAAGGTGCGCGCTTCTTCCTGCGCCACGAAGGGCGTCTTTTTCACGAACAGCGATTCCGTCTCGTCCAGGATGCGCTTGGCCGGCTTGAGCAGGCTTTCGCCGTGCTGGGTCGGCACCATGCCGCGTGCGCCGCGCACCAGCAGCGGATCCCCGGTCAGTTCGCGCAGTTTGCGCAGCGAGGCCGAAATGGAGGGCTGCGGCTGATTCAGCTTAAGCGCGACGCGCGACACGTTCTTCTCCACCAGCAGCAGGTAGAGGATGCGAATGAGGTGAATATCGAGGTGTTGCGGCAGGCCGGACATCTTGCTTACGTATATGAATTCGAATATCTTGAATATACGACATATTTCATGTTGCGGGGGCTCGAAAACGCGTATCTTCGATAGATTGCCACTTCTTCAACTCAAGGATTCACATGGAATACCTGCTGCCCTATGGCCTGGAATGGGCGAACTTGCTGGTACGCTGGCTGCACATCATTACGGGCATAGCCTGGATCGGCGCCTCCTTCTATTTCGTCTGGCTGGATAANTCGATCCGTCCGCCGGCTCCNGGCTCGGACCTGGCGAAGAAGGGCGTTTCAGGCGAATTGTGGGCCGTGCACGGCGGCGGTTTCTATAACCCGCAAAAATACCTGGTTGCGCCGGATGAATTGCCGGAAGACCTGCACTGGTTCAAATGGGAGGCCTACGCCACCTGGCTGAGCGGCTTCGCCATGCTCTTCATCGTCTACTACTTCAACGCTTCGGCGATGATGATCGACAAGAACGTGGCCGACCTGACGTCGCTGCAAGCGGTGGCCGTGGGCCTGGGCACGCTCGCTGGCGGCTGGCTGGTCTACGACACCCTGTGCAAGACGGCGCTGGCAGAAAAGCCTGCCGTGCTGGGTACCGTGATGTTCGTGCTGATCGTTGGCGCGGCCTATGTGCTGACCCATACCCTGAGCGGCCGCGCCGCGTACATCCACGTCGGCGCCATGATCGGCACCATGATGGTCGGTAACGTACTGTTCGTGATCATCCCTGGCCAGCGCAAGCTGGTGGATGCGATGGCAAAAGGTGAATCGCCGGACCCGATCTACGGCAAGCGTGCCAAGGTGCGCTCGGTCCACAACAACTACTTCACGCTGCCTGTGCTGCTGATCATGATCAGCAACCACTACGCCATGACATACAGCCACGCCTACAGCTGGCTGGTGCTGGCTGCCATCATGGCTGCCGGCGTGCTGATCCGCCACTTCTTCAACCTGCGCCATGCGGGCAAGGTGTCGCCTGCGTTCCCGATTGCCGGCGTGATCCTGCTGGCCGGCGTGGCTGTGGCAATCGCTCCGGCGCCGCGCAAGGCAGTTGCAGCGCCGGCGGCCGTGGCCGCTGCAGTGGATGCCGATGGCCATGCCGCACCAGCCGCTACTGGCGTTGCCGCAACGGCCCCGGCCGGCCAGGCAAGCCTGACCAGCGTGCAGCAGGTTGTGACGCAGCGTTGTGCCTCCTGCCACTCCGCGACGCCAACCCAGGCGGGTTTCGCATCAGCCCCGGGCGGCGTGATGCTCGATACCGAGGCCCAGGTTAAACAGCACGCCGCCAAGATCTACCAGCGCGCGGTGCAGAACAAGGATATGCCGCTGGCGAATATGACCCATATGACCGACGCCGAACGCCAGTTGATCGGTACCTGGTTCGAAACCAGCGCGAACTGAAAGGAAAAGCAATGAGCAACGTAACTATCGACGGCTTCAACCTCACCGCCGAAGAAGTCCTGGCCGTGGCGCGCAACGGCGCCAAAGTCGAGCTGTCCGCCACTTCGCGCGCGGCGCTTAAGGAAAGCCGCGACTACATCGAATCCACCTGGATGCACGACGAAGCGCCGATGATGTACAGCTTCAATACCGGCGTTGGCCTGTTGAAGGACACCCGTATCAAGGTCGAACACATTGAACTGTTCCAGACGCAGTTGATCAAGGCACATAGCGGCGGCATCGGCGAACCGTTTTCGGAAGAAGTGAGCCGCGCAACCATGCTGCTGCGCGCAAACGCCTTCGCCAGCAACTACTCGGCGCCGCGAGTGGAGTAGTGGACCGCCTGCTGGCCTTCATCAATGCCGGCATCCACCCGATCATGCCGCAAAAAGGCTCCGTGGGCGCCAGCGGCGA
>JGI25158J39367_1000240_pt1 | contig 12619 bp, 10 predicted proteins | sample AraplaF_Cvi_mTSA_FD_39367 | JGI IMG/M metagenome (IMG submission 39367) | reverse complement strand
GTGGCAGCGATGTCCTGTACGCCCCTATCGCGGTCGTAGGCGCTGTAAAGAGCGAAACCCTTGGCCCAATCGCCTTCCTTGGCCTCCGACATGTCCAGGCCCGGTTCGGCGCGCCAGAACAGGTCGGGGCAAACCGCGATGAAGCCTTTGGTCGCGTAATCAGCTGCAATGCTGCGGATGCCGGCGTTGACGCCGAAGATCTCCTGCAGCACGACGATGACCGGGTGCGGGCCTGGCGTCGCCGGCCGCGCAACGTGGCATTTGAAGCTTCCGTCAGCGACCTGGATGGTGAGGGTCATGGCATTTCCTTTGTGTGAGTGGCTGGTGATGGAAGCCATAGTAGGCAACCGCCGCGCATAAGGGAACGCACAAGCCTGCAAAGCCGTTTTGCAGATCTGCATGGATAGGAACAATGTGAACTCGTTCGACTGGAATGACATACCCTTGATCCTGGCGCTGGCCCGCTGCGGCAGCATGAGCGCAGCGGCGCGCGAACTTGGCGTGGACGCGTCGACCATCAGCCGGCGCGTCGCGGCCGCCGAAAAGGAGCTGGACTTGCGCCTGTTCCTGCGCGATACCACCGGCTACCAGTTGACCGCAGCAGGCCGCACCTTCGTCGAATACGGCCACACCGTCGCTGGCAATGTGCAGGCGATGCTGCTGGCCTCCTCGCGCGAGTCGCAGGCAGCAGTGGGCGTGGTGCGCATCAGCGCCATCGACTTCCTGTTCGACTTCTGGCTGGCCGGACACTTGGCGGCGCTGCGCGCGCAGCATCCTGGCCTGGAACTTCACCTGCTGGCCGACAACAACAATGTCTCGTTCGCACGGGGCGAAACCGATTTCGCGCTGCGGCTCGCCCGTCCCGTGGAAGACGCCGCGCTGGTCATGCGCCGTCTTGGCGAATTGCCGATGGCCGTATTCGGCGCTTCGCAATATGCCGGCGTGGACAGCACTCACTGGAGTGCCCAGCCGTGGATCGGCTATGACGCCACGCTGGCGCGCTTGCCCGAAACGCGCTGGCTGGAGCGGGTTGTGCCGCGCAGCCAGGTGGCGTTGCGTGTGAACGGCCTGGGAAGCATGGTGCAGGTCTGCCGCGCCGGCGTCGGCCTTGCGCTGTTGCCCTGCATGATGGAAAGGATGCCCGGCCTGGTGCGTTTGGGCGGCGTCGAAGTGACACGCGAAGTCTGGCTGCTAAGCCACCGCGACGCCATCGGCATCGGACGCATCAAGGTAGTCGCCGACTGGCTCGCCGCCAGCTTCGCCGCCGCCAGTGCATATTGCCGGAGCTGACCCCGACTTTTATTATTGGATCGAGGTGTTGCGGCCGTACAGGCTGCGCTGGGCGGGGTTGCCGGTGACGGCGATACGTCCGGAGCCGTTGGCGCGGGCGTCCACCTTGTGCTGCACCCAGGCTTGTACGCCGCCGGAGCCGTTGCTGGTGATGTTCGCTTCATCGGCGCGCAGGTCGTTAAGTTGCGCATTGCCAGACCCTTGCACCTGAACGTCGAGCGCATGCACGATGCCGCGCGCGTAGAAGCTGCCGGAGCCTGAGGACGATACGCGCAGCGCATCGCCGCGTACCGAGCCGATATTTACGCGGCCGGAGCCGACCATGTCGACCACGGCCAATTTGCTTTCAAGTCCATCCGCATACAGCTGCCCGGAGCCGGAGTGCCGCACGTCCAGCCGGTCTACCCGGCCGCGCAATTCAAGGTAGCCGGAGCCAGTGTGGGATACGCTCAGCGGGCCGCCAAGCAGGCCTTGTACTTCGGTGCGCACCGAGCCTGACGATTCCAGGTTGTCCAGGCGCTGCACGGTGTAGCGCACGTGGATTGGATTGCGGCTGTCCATGCGCTCCTCCGTCCACACCCGCAGCGTATCGCCGCGCACTTCGGTATGCACCAGCGGCACCAGGTTGTTGTCGCCCTCGATCACCAGCGATGGCGCACCGCCGACCTTCACCTCGACGTCCATGTCGACGCGATGGCGATTCTCGATGCGCAGGCCAGTGGCGCTGGCGATGCTGCGAGTTTCGGTAGTGGTCGTTCCATTGCCTTTGACGTAGTCGCTGCTGTCGTTCAGCACGACGACGCAACCAGCCAGGCTTAGCGAGATCAGTGCGGCGAGGGTGAGCTTGGTGCGCATGATTGTGTCCTTGTTGTCCATGCCAAGTGGGATGTGAACATCCTATCGGCCATCGCCCAAGCATATGGCCGGAATGCGACGAAATGCAGAAATTGAGTGCTGAGTTGTAAAAATTGATAATATGAAAGTGTCGGCGATCTGCCGGCCCGGCAGCTCCGCTGCTGAGAACAATCTAGTTACATACCCCTTATTTACGCCGCGGATAGGCCATCTGCGGCGTTTCTTTTTTTTTGTAGACATTCTTCTCAGCGGAATCAAATACTTAGGAACCTGCGATCGATTTCTAATTAAGGCGACGGGACATCTGCGGGACACTCTGACATAACAATCAGCACAGCAATGACCTAGGCTGTTTGCTTGCATTCTCAGCCTGACGAGGGGATATGGCAGTCATTGGAAGCGCACCAGCGTTGATGGCGGGGTTCCGTACCCGTAATGGCTGAATCAAGGTCGTTGCTCCGGAGACGGCGACATTCGAGCGCAAGACGGATGCAAAGAATTGGGCCACAAAGTTCGAAGGCGACATGAAGGCCGGACGGCATTTCGGCCAAATCAACCGCCATCAGCGCAAAGTTCTAATTGGCCGATACATTAAAGGTCGAATGCAAGCACTCAATTCTAGGAAATCAGTAGAGCTCGGCTTAAATAGGGGATTGACCGTGGCGGTGACGGGATACTCGCTAACCGGCCCCTAGATGCCGTCGCGCAGACGCGTGATGCGCCTTTGACGGCGCTGAAGCGGCGAGCAATGGGATGCGCGCAATTGCAGACGTGAACTGCTCCCTGGCCGCGCTTTTGAGCGCGTATCGCCAAGAGTCCTTGAACTAGGATGGATTGACCATGACCCCGTTGACTGTATATGAAGAGGCCGTAAGGGCGAGGGGCGCGTATGCTTCCCGGATGAACAGGAACTGGATGCATTGCTAAAGGCTTGCAGTGAATCGAAGAATCTGCACCTTTACCTGGCGGTTGTGCTGAGCCTGACGACTGGCGGGCGCGAACATTCGCGAGCAGTTTCGTTTCACGCGTATGTGACGCGTCAAGCACGTGTCAAAAGGAAGGAAGCTGCGACAATTCGCGAGCGTCTCTCCTTTTTCGTTGCCTATGCTGAAGTGGCGCCGATCGGAGAAACCCGGGACAGCTGGTGTGCCAAACTGCAGTCGTAGTGAAGCGATCGTCTTTTTAACTGGCATCGATCTGGTCGGATTGCGATGCATAGGAGTCAATCGCGGGCACAACGAAAGCTGGTTATCCTCAAGACGGCACTGGGGCTCGAATCCCTCTCGCCAAGGAGCAAAGAAGAGTACCTGTGCAGTTCAGCAAATGGCGGACCAATCAGACTGGCGAGAGGTAATCGAAGTAACGCTTTCGAAACACTTCAAGTGTCATCAGCGCGGGAAATGCGTAAACGTCTCGGGTACATAGCCGAAACAAGTTGAATTCACGATTCGCACACCATTTTCCTTAAACCAATGTTCCATGAATCTCCTTTTATGGTCAGGGCAGCGAGGATCGATTGCCACCGTTTCAATTATGCTTTCGCTGCATGTAATGAATTCTCGAGCCGGTGTTTCCGACGAAGCTAAATATCCTAGGCTCTTGAGAGCATGCAGAATATCTGTATGGTACCTATGCGAGGGATCTAGGTGTTCTATGTTGAGCCCATCTGGATCCCAGGCCTTATGCTCTCCAAGCCGAACGTTAAGCCGTACTTCGGCCTCGTGCGAAAAGCTGGAATCCTTCAATCTGCAAGTGGCACGAAGCTCGTCGAAACGCCGTTGGCGTTCTCTTTCCCAATATCGAGGGCTAACGTTTTCTATTGTTGGAAAGACTCGACCCGCCGCTAGATATTTATTGGACAATCGATCTTTTGCAGCAGCCCGCCGGCTCACAATCTTGGTAATGGAAGCGAGGGATTCATAAGTGACCGGTTCGATTCGTGCGCATGCAGTCGCAACAAATGGTTTGCCGGAAGCCTCAGTTGGCAGGCGAGCAATTGAATACTTCTCAGCAAGAAGACTTGTTGCTGCGATTAGTTTGGAAAGAGATGTGGAAATCCTTACCGAGCAAAGATCAGGAGAATACAACGACCACATTGCCACAGATTCTGCTTCTTGACTCCAGCAGCTGATGTAATGACTACGCTTCAAGCGTTCATGTTCCAATTTTGCTGTTGCCCGATCGGACCAGCCCATACCGCAACCGCTATGAGGGAGCGCTGCTTCAAGTTGTCCAAGGAGTCTATCGATTCCTTCATTTTTGTCCTCGAACATATCTGCTCTCGTGAACATCAAGGTTCGCTCGGAATGCATCGTCGCGGCGCCAAAGAAGTCCATCGTTCTATAAAGAGTCATAGACGGAAATAGATCCGGTGAGACATAAAGTTGGGGCGAGATCACTTTGCTCATGGTTTCTTAAAGTGGTTCCTTCCGGAGTCCTTCTAGCGTGATTCTGGCTCAATCACAGTGAAGAGCCGGAGAAGATGTGATGCTTGATATTTCTGCGACAGGATTGAAAACACAAATAGCTGGACTATATGACCATCATCAAGCTTTCAAAATTAAGCACTTAGCAACAGATCTATCCAGATCAATTGCCCGTCATGGCTGATGTAACTGTTTGACTTCAAAGGAATATGCCTGTTGAGCGAAACGGGGCATAGCCTATCGGGGTCTCGAATCCCGCTCGTCATTGTACCCACGTTCCCACCCAGGTCCAGGTATCGGAATCCTCCTCACCTAGGCGCCACCGAAGATATGAATTACTGAAAATTATCCGGTGGGTTTGAAGGTATCTGATGAGATCGCCTGAGGCAGTATCTCCCTGGCCAACGGGTCAGAGGCTCTAACCGCTCCCGCGTTGGATATCCAATCCGCGATCCAGACCCCTCTAGGGCCATCTGCCGCGTTACTTTTGCATGACCGTGCCTTTTTCATGTCCCCAGGCTTGTGCCCGCACAAAGCCCGCTAACGCTGGGCTACCTAAGCTGTTGAAAGGTTCGGCTTTTTCAGAGGGGGGCTCAATCATGTGTGCAATTGGAAAAAATCTGGCCTTGGCGGCCGCCAGCCTGTTACTGGCGGCAAGCGCTTTGGGTGCAACGAGTATCGGCAATACTTCTGCAGATGACGTCACGCTCGGTGGTTCCGATGCCGATGCTTTTGTCTTTGCCGCTGGCTGGAACCCGCATGCGGGAATGAACGGCAATACAAGCGGTTTCGGCACGGCCTTCGATCCGTATGGCAGTGGGCCTTGGAGCCTGCTCGACAAGTACGACATGAACGCTGTCTTCAACAACAGCGGCACGCTGCAGTTTGGTTTTGCGATGAACAGCGGCACGTCAGGCACCTGGTCCGTCCATAACACAGGCGCCGCAAACAAGGTACTGGACCTGGTTCTCGCCATGCATGCGGGTGACGGTGGCGCAGGCTTCCTGTTCGATAACCAGGCCATTAACGCCGGCCAGACATTGAATGGAACCTGGCGCATCGAATGGTTTACGGGCAATAACATGGCCTATCCGGACTTTTCCAACCTCGCCCTGTTTGCGCGCGAAGTGTCCGCCGTGCCTGAGCCTGGAGAGTACGGAATGCTGCTGGCGGGCCTTGGCTTGCTTGGCCTCCTTGCGCGCAGGCGCAGCATTGAGTGACTATATTTCGGAAAGGTAATGAACGCCGTCGAGGTCGCTAAACCGCTACAGTGAAACGGCAGTCTTAACTTCACAAGAAGGGGAATCGGAATGGAACCAATCGCAAAGAAGTTTGCATTGGCCGCCAGCAGCATGCTCCTGGCGGCAAGCGCCTTCGGCGCTACAACCATCGGTAATACCGCTGCGGACGATGTCACGCTTAGCGCGCAAAACGCTGACGCCTTCGTCTTTACTTCAGGCTGGAACCCGCAAGCCGGCCTGCGCGGCAACACCAGCGGCATGGGCGGCGCTTTCAATGATTACGGCAGCGGGGACTGGACCTTGCTTGGCAAGCTCGACGGTGGCTCGGGCACCGGTTTTGGCCTGAACAGCGCGCTGGACTTCAGCTTCAATGCGGGCGATGGCCACACCGGCACCTGGACCATCACCAACACCAGCGCGAGCGAGAATATTTCGCTGGACCTGGTGCTGTCGCTCAAGGCTGCAAATGGCGCCGCTGCCTTCCTGTTCGATAACCAGACTGTCAATGCCGGCCAGACCCTGAGCGGCACCTGGAATATCGAATGGTTCACCGGCAATAACCAGGCCAATCCCGGCTTCTCCAACCTGACCATTTTCGGGCGTGAGATGGACGGTATCACTTCCCCTGTGCCCGAACCTGGGCATTACGCCATGTTGCTCGCCGGCCTGGGGCTGATTGGCTTTGTGGCGCGGAGGCGCAAAGCGCTGTAGACTCTTTGAAACGGTCGTGCTATTTTGTTGGCGCGACCAATCAAGGAGACAGCATGGACTTGAACTACTCTGCCAGGGATGAGGCCTTCCGCGCTGAGGTGAGGGCTTTCCTGGCAGCCAGCCTGCCGCCCGACCTGCAATCGAAAGTCCGCAAGCATCTGCGCCTGAAGCGCGAAGACTATGTGCGCTGGCATAAAATCGTCGCCAAACAGGGCTGGGCTGCGCCGGCATGGCCAAGCGAATTCGGCGGCGGGCTGGGATGCCACGCAGCGGCATATCTGGGAAGAGGAGTGCGCGCTTGCCGGCACCCCGCCCATCCTTCCGTTCGGCGTCAATATGGTGGCGCCGGTCATCATGGCCTTCGGCAGTCCCGAACAAAAAGCTTACTACTCCCGCGCATCCTCGATTGCACCGACTGGTGGTGCCAGGGCTATTCCGAGCCCGGCGCCGGCTCCGACCTGGCTTCGCTGAAAACCACGGCGTGCGCGAGGGCGATCACTACATCGTTAACGGGCAAAAGACCTGGACCACGCTGGGCCAGCACGCCGACATGATCTTTTGCCTGGTGCGCACCGACCAGAACGTGCGCAAGCAGGAGGGCATTTCCTTCCTGCTGATCGACATGAAAACGCCTGGCATCACCGTCCGGCCCATCATCATGCTGGATGAAGAGCACGAGGTAAACGAAGTCTTCTTCGATAACGTGCGTGTCCCGGTCGCGAACCTGGTTGGCAAGGAAAACAAGGGATGGACCTACGCCAAGTACCTGCTTGGCCACGAGCGCACCGGCATTGCGGCGGCAGGACGCTCCAAGCGCGAACTGCAGTTCCTGAAGAAGATCGCGAACCAGCAGCAGAAGAACGGCAAGCCTTTGCTGGAAGATCCGCTGTTTGCTGCCCGCGTGGCGAACCTGGAAATCGAGCTGATGGCGCTGGAAGTGACCGTGCTGCGCACCATTGCGCAGGAAGCGCACGGCCCGGGCCCGCAGGCTTCGGTGCTGAAGGTGCGCGGATCGGAGATCCAGCAGCAGCTGACCGAATTGATGGTTGAGGCGCTGGGCCCGCAGGCCTTGCCGTTTGATCCCGCTTACCTGGACGGCGAGCGTGAGCACGCCCTGGCCGGTGACGACGACGCGGCTCCGTTGGCAGGCTATTACTTCAATTTCCGCAAGACCTCGATCTACGGCGGTTCGAACGAAATCCAGAAGAACATCATCACCCAGATGATCCTGGGACTGTAAGGAGGCGGCATGGACTTCGCATTCAAGGAAGAGCAGCAGCAATTCGCCGATGCACTGCGCCGCTGGGTCGACAAAGGACTACAGCTTCGAAGCGCGCAAGAAGATCATCCATTCGGAGAGCGGTGTTTCCGACGAGGCCTGGGCGACGCTGGTGGAGCTGGGCATGCTGGCGCTGCCGGTGCCGGAGGAGCAGGGCGGCTTCAACGGCAGCGCGGTCGACATGATGGTCGTGATGCAGGAACTGGGACGCGGCCTGGTGGTCGAACCTTACTTCGCCACGGTGCTCGGGGTGCAATTCCTCAAGCTCGCCGGAGGCCAGGAGGGCTTGCTGGAGCGTGTCGCGGTGGGCGAATTGAAGCTGGCATGCGCGCTGGGCGAGCAGCAGTCCCGCCACGCGCTCAATGACGTGCTGGCCACCGACAACGCCGGCACCGGGCGGCTCTCAGGGCGCAAGACGGTCGTCCTGCACGGCGGCCAGGCGGGGGCGTTTATCGTCTCGGCACGCAGCAGCGGCGGCCAGCGCGATACCGGCGGCATTTCGCTGTACGTGGTGCCGCGTGAGGCCGTGGGCGTGCAAGTCACGGACTATCGAACCATTGACGGCCAGCGTGCCGCAACGATTGAATTCAACAACGTCCAGGGCACGCTGCTCGGCGAACAGGGCAAGGGCTGGCCGATACTGGAAGCAGCAAGCGATTATGGCGCAGCGCTGCTGTGCGCGGAAGCCATCGGCGCCATGGATGCCATTTTCGCCGCCACGCTCGAATACCTGAAAACCCGCCAGCAGTTCGGTGCGCCAATCGGGAAACTCCAGGCCCTGCAGCACCGCATGGCCGACATGTTCATCCACCTGGAGCAGGCACGTTCAATGGCCATGCTGGCCGCGGTCAAGGTGGGCTCGGGTGACGGCGAGGAGCGCCGCCGCGTGGTTTCCGCCGCCAAGGTGCGGGTCGGCCAGGCGGCGCGCTTCGTTGGGCAGCAGGCGGTGCAACTGCACGGCGGCATGGGCGTGACGGACGAGCTGCCGGCCGCCCATTATTTCAAGCGCCTGGCGATGATCGAGGTCACGCTGGGCGATGCAGATCATCACCTGGAGCGTTTCATCGCGCAGCCAGGATTCAAGGAGGCAGCTTAATGGCGCGTTTGGTCCGCAACGTAGCAGAACTGGAAGCATTGGTGGGACAGGAGGTCGGCGTTTCGGACTGGGTCGACATCACGCAGGAACGTGTCAATATATTCGGTGCTTCGACCAACGACGAACAGTGGATCCACACCGACCCGGAGCGCGCCGCTGCGGAATCGCCCTATGGCGGGACGGTGGCGCACGGTTTCCTGACGCTGTCGCTGTTGCCGGGCCTGCTGCAGGATGCGGTATTGATGGAAGACATGCGCATGGGCGTCAACTACGGCCTGGACAAGGTGCGCTTTCCGGCGCCGGTGCCGGTCGGCAGCCGCGTGCGCGGCCATGTAGTCCTGCGCAGCATCACGCCGGTAGCGGGCGGCCACCAGCTGGCGTGGGACGTGACTGTCGAATGCGAGGGCAGCGAAAAGCCGGCCTGCGTGGCGGAATTCCTGATGCGCCGCTATTCCTGATCGCAATCGTCAACGCAGAAGCGGTTGCGGCCTTCTTCCTTGGCCCGGTACAGGGCATTGTCGGCGCAGCTGACCAGCATTCCCGGATCGCTGCCCATGTCCGGCAGGAGTGTGGCCACGCCGATGCTGACGGTCACCGTGTTGCCGGCCGATGACATGCGGTGGGGGATGGCCAGCGCGCGCACGCTCTCGAGGATGCGTTCGGCCACCGTTGCCGCACCCTGCGAGTCGACCTGGGGCAGCAGGATGACGAATTCCTCCCCGCCGTAGCGCGCCAGCAGGTCCGGCGAACGGCCGGCGCATTGCAGCATGGCGCCGGCCACCTGTTTCAGGCAGGCGTCGCCGGCCTGGTGTCCATACGCGTCGTTATAGAGCTTGAAGTGGTCGATGTCGATCATGACAACCGACAGCAGCGTGACTGAACGGGCGCAGCGCCGCCATTCGTTCTGGATCGCGTCATTGAAACTGCGCCGGTTGGCAACGCCGGTCAGTGCATCGGTCAGCGTCATTTCACGCATGGCGTCGGACTGGCGCTTGAGCGTAAGGTGGGTGCGCACGCGGGCGCGCACGACGGCGACATTGAATGGCTTGGTGATGAAGTCGACCGCGCCCGCTTCCAGCGCCCGGGTCTCATCCTCGGGCGTAGTCAGGGCGGTGACGAAGATAATCGGGATGTCGCGCACATCCGGACGAGGCGCGCAAGGCGGCGCAGACTTCGTATCCGTCCATCCCCGGCATGACCGCGTCCAGCAGGATCAGGTCGGGCTGGTGCTGGTGCGCCAGCTCCAGGGCCTTTTCGCCGTTCATGGCAAACAGCACTTCATGCTCCTCGCCCAGCACGTGGTTGAGGATCTGGATATTCTCCATTGCGTCATCGACAATCAGCAGGCGTCCATTGCGCGCCTGGTCGGTCCACGTCATGCGGTTTCCTCCCGTTTCATGATTTCCTGCAGGCGCTGTTCGGCACTGGTGAAATCAAGGGTTTCAATGGCATTGGCCAGGCCGGGGAGCAGGTCTGGACAACGTTGTTCGAGCACAGGGCTGAGCGCCTTGAAGGCGGCCAGCGCGCGCATATTGCTGTTCCTGAGCAGCATCTGCAAGTCGCCCAGGGCTTGCGGCAGGTTGGACACGACCGTGCCGCTGGCGGCAGCCGGCACGGGGACCGGCAACTCGCGTGCGGCGTTGATCACNACGGCCAGCGCTTCTTCCAGCGACAGCAGCAGGGCGGCNGCGGAACTGTCCTGGCCTTCCGCGACGGCGGTTTCGGCCTGGGCGCTGAGGCGGGCGACTTCGGTNGCGCCAAGGTTGGCCGCTACGCCCTTCAGGCGGTGCAGCACGCGCGTGGCNGCNTAGCGNTTGTCCTGCGCCAGGCAATCGCGCACTTCCTGCACGGCGTCGCCTTGCGAGTTTTCGAAGCGCTTGAGCAGGCCGGCGAAGGCGGCATAGTTACCTGCCACCCTGCGCAGCGCAGCCTCCAGGTCGATGCCGGGCACCATGGCCGGGCAGCCGTCGCCGCGCTGCTCGCCACGCGCCAGGCCCGGTTGCACGTTGGCCGATCCCGGGTGCAGGGGCGCGAGGCGGGTCAGGGTGGCGATCATTTCATCGACGTCGATCGGTTTGGCGATATGCGCGTCGACGCCGGCTTCAATGGCGCGAATGCGGTCTTCCGGCATGACATTGGCCGTCATCGCGATGATGGGCAAGGTGCGCAGGCCCATGGAGCGGATCGATTCGGTGGCGCGGTAGCCGTCCATCACGGGCATCTGCAGGTCCATCAGCACCGCGTCGAAGCGCTGCGGGTCGTCGCGCAGCATGTCCAGCGCAATTTCACCGTTGGATGCCACTTCCACCAGCGCGCCGCAGTGGAGCAGGATGTAGCGCGCCATTTCCTGGTTGATTTCGTTGTCCTCCACCAGGAGCACNTGCATCCCGGCCAGGCTGCCCGATAGCGGGGCATGGCTGCTGCGATGTTCCGGCTGGTTGGCGCCGGTCAGCGCCGCGCCGGCCGCGTCGCGCAGTTGGGAAGGCGTAAAAGGCTTGGCCAGCACGGCATCGATTTGCAGGCTATCGGCCAGTTGCTGCAGGTCGTCGCTGGAGCGTTCCGGCGCCATCATCACGACTTTGGGTACAGCAACGCCGTCGTCGCGCGCTTGCACCAGCATCGCGATGCCGTCGGTGCGCGGCATGGCGCTGTCCAGCAACAGCAGCTCGAAGCGCTGGTTGCGCAACGCATGCAAGCCCTCGGCGGCGCTGGCGACGGCGGTCATCGTCCATTGCCAGGCTTTGGCGGCCCGCTGCAGCGCCTGTCGCACGGTGGCGTTATCGTCGACGGCCAGCACGGACAGCCCGGCCGGCGCCAGCAGCGGCGCGCTGCCGGCGACGCGTTGCAAGGGGCAGGTGAAGCGGAAAGTGGAACCCCGGCCCAGCGTGCTGTCGACAGTGATGACGCCGCCCATCAGGTCCGACAGGCGCCGCGCAATGGCCAGGCCCAGGCCCGTGCCGCCGTAGCGTCGGCTGGTGCTGCTGTCGCCCTGCGAGAAAGCGTCGAACATATGGTGCTGCTGTTCGGCCGGGATGCCGATGCCGGTGTCGCGCACCGCGAATTCCAGCGTCAGGGAATTGGCGCTGCCTTGGGTTTCGCGCACCGTCAGCACCACCTCGCCGCGTTCGGTGAATTTGATGGCATTGCTCAGGAGGTTGAGCAGCACCTGCTGCAGGCGCATCGCGTCGCCCAGTATTTCGGCCGGCAGGTCGGGAGCGATGTCGAAGACCGTCTCGACGCCCTTGTCCCAGGCGCTGTTTGCCACCAGCACCGCCGTCCCGGCCAGCATGTGTTCGAGGTTGAAGCGCGCTTGTTCGAGCTGGAGCTGGCCCGCTTCGATCTTGGAAAAATCCAGTACGTCGTTGACCACGCCGAGCAGGCTTTGCGTCGCGAGCTGGATCTTGCTGACATAGCTGCGCTCGCGCCGTTCCAGGGGGGCTTCTTCGAGCAGGCGCGCCAGCCCGGTGATGGCGTTCATCGGGGTGCGGATCTCGTGGCTCATATTGGCCACGAATTCGCTCTTGGCCCGGCTGGCGGCTTCGGCGCGGTCCCGTGCGCGCATCAGTTGTTCGTTCAATTCCTGCAATTTGAGTTCGCTGCGCTTGAGTTCAGTGACATCGGAGCCTAGGGCATAAAAGCCGCGTACGGCGCCCGATTCGCCACGGTCTGGAATGAAGTTGATCCATGCATAGCGCGGCTCACCCGAAGGCAGCTCCAGCTC
>JGI25158J39367_1000202_pt1 | contig 14210 bp, 7 predicted proteins | sample AraplaF_Cvi_mTSA_FD_39367 | JGI IMG/M metagenome (IMG submission 39367) | reverse complement strand
GGCCCCGCCACTGGCGAAATTGCCCTTCCACGGCGCCACCGGCTCGATCGGATCGCGCAGCGCATTGTTGACATACATCGGCAGGTCGTACACCTCGCGCCCGGCCTTGGCCAGCGTCTCGATATAGCTGGCGACCGCGTAGGCATGAAAGTATTCGTCGGCATACGCGCCGTACACCTCCATCCAGGTGCCGCTGGCGGCGCCTGGCACTGGCGCCTTCTTGTGCGCCAGGACAGCCGGCGGCACCGGCTGGCGGAAGGCCGCCTCCGCCTTCGCGCCGAAGTCGCGCACGGTGCCGTAGGTGCCCACCTCATTTTCGACCTGCACCATGATCACGGTACGCTGCGCGGCGTCGATCTGCTTCAGGTGCGCCATCAGGGCGACAAAGGCTTTCTTATCGGCCTGCAAGGTCTGCTCGCCGAACGGCGACAGGCAGTAGATCACCTTTCCTTCCTTGTCGACCATGCGCGGGAAGCGCTGGTTGTCGAACTTCACCCATTCGGGCGTGTACTGCGGGCCGGTGTTCTTCCAGGTGCCGAACCAAAGCAGCACCAGGCGCACGCTGTTCTGTCGTGCTTGCGCGACGAGGGTGTCGACGTAGCTGAAATCAAACTTGCCTTCGGCCGGCTCGATCTGCTCCCAGGCCACCGGGATTTCCACCGTGTTGGCATGTGCATCTTTTGCGGCAGCCCAGACCTTGCCCAGGGCGGCCGGATAATTGCTGGAGTTATGCGCCTGTACACCCAGCATGGTGAAGGGCCGGCCGTCGACCAGCAGTGCATAGCGCCCGTCTTTCCGGGCCAGCTGCGGAATCGGTGCCTGGCCGGCGTCGGCATCCGCGGCCAGTACCGCCATCAAGCAAAATGCCGCCATCAGGCGGCTGTGAGGCTTCTTCATACGTGATCCATGTGAAAAAGGCAGCACGCCACGCGGGCGTGCTGCCAGGCCATCTTAGAACGAGTATCGCGCTTGCAGGTAGTAGCTGCGGCCGGTGAAGTTGGCAAAGTGCTCCTTCATCCCGATATGCTGCTGCACGTACTGCTTGTACATGGCGTTGTTCACATTGCCGACGTTGAACGCTATGGTCATATGGTCGTCCACCTTGTACTGCAGGCCCAGGTCCATCTGGCCATATGCGCCGCCCCACACCGGCAGTGCATAGTTCACAGAGTTCAGCTGGCCTTTGTTCGGGCTGTCCGGGTTCTGGTCGATACCGTCGGTGCCGTTGCTGCCGTAGGCATTGATCACCTGCAGGTACTTCGAACGCCAACTGTAGGCCAGGCGCGCCGACCACGGCCCCTTGTCGTACAACAGGGCCAGGTTGTAGGCGTTCTTCGACATGCCAGTCAGCGGCATGTTGCCCAGCACACGGCCATCGGTATCGCAACCGGCCAGGTCACGCAGCGTATCGGCATCCAGCGTGCCCTTCGGGGTGCACCACAGGCCGCCCGGTGCGTGCATATCGAGCTTGCTGTCGATATAGGTGTAGTTGCCCGACAGGCCAATGCCGGACAGCCAACCTGGCAGCTTGTCGAAATAGTGCTGGAATCCGAGTTCGGCGCCCCGCGCGCGGCCCTCGGCGCCGTTGACCGGTCCCGTGGTCAGGAAATCATGGCTCGTCCCTGCGCTGTCGGTCAGCGTATAGAACGAGGTGCGGTTGATGATGATGTCCTTGAGCTTCTTGTTAAAGACCGACAGCGTGAGCGAACTGCCATGGCTGCCATACCACTCGGCCGTCAAGTCCAGGTTGTTCGACGTGGTCGGCTTGAGCATCGGGTTGCCGTTGGCATTGCCCTTGTAGTCGATCGAATCGAGCACCGACAGTTTGGTCACCGGGTCGGTGTGCGTGTTCACCTTCTGTTCCAGCGTGGTGTACTGCTGCATCATGTAAAAGTCCGGCCGCGTCATGCCTTTCGACGCGGCGAAGCGGAACTGCAGCTCGCTGCCGACCTTCATGCGCAGGTTCAGGCTCGGCAAGACGTTGGTGTAATTATGTTCGACCGTCCGCTTGTCTTCCAGCTCCGCAATGACAGGCACGCCCGGCGGCTGGGTTCCCGTTGGCGGGCTGAAAAGGAACATGCCGACCGCCTGCGCTTGCGTTCTCACGACCCGCGTGCCGATATTGCCATCGACCGGATAAGGCAAGCTGTCAAAGGCGAAACGCAGCTGGGCGTATGCTGCCTTGGTGCGTTCATGCTGCTCGTTGGTGTCGCTCGGGCCACCGAATGGCGAAGGCTTCCAGTTGGTGCAATCGCCGGTCGGCCCCGGGTTGGCGCAGAAATAGTTGGCGTAGCCGTGCAGTTCCTTGAACATCGGCGGCGTGGCGTCGAAGGAGCCGGCCACCGTCGCCGGCGTCGGCACGACAATCGCCGGCGGCGCTGGCAGCGTGCCGTTGAAGAAGCTGCCGAAGGTGTGCGTGTTGTAGTTCTGGCCCAGGCGCGGATCGGTCAGGACGGCGAACTGGCTGTATGGCTGCCAGCTGTTGCCGACCGACCAGGGCTGCGTGATGTTTTGCCATTCGTTGCCGCCATTGCCGCCGTGGGTACGGTTGGTCAGCGCGTCGCGCTTGGTTGCGCGCACGCCGAAGCGCAGGTCCTGCAGCACGGTCGATTCGAAAATGAACTTGGCGTCGAGGCGCGCCGCGTTTTGCGTGGCCACCGCCTTGTCGCGGTGTTCCTGGGCGAAGCTCCAGTAGTAGTGCGAAGGATCGGCCAGCCAGGCGCGGTCGGCGTCGTCGAAGGTGTAGGTCGGCGGCGAGGTGCGCAAGTCCATCGTTTCCTTGGGCATGAATCCGCCCAGGCCGACCGTGTTGTCGTAGCCCTTGGTAGTGGCACGGGTATGCTGCAAGTCCGCCCGGAATACCCACTGGTCGGAAGCGCGCCATTGGGCGTTCCACGACAGGTCGGAAGTCTCCGCCTTGCGGCTGGTGGTGCGCGCGTCGGTGCCGAAGCCGATGCCATTGCTCAGGCCAAAGCCGCCGTCGGTCGGATTGCGCAGCACGCCCGTCAACATCGCACCTTGCTCGTCATAGGTCGCGCCAGGATCGACGGTCAGCGTCGACGCCGTGGTGGTCATGAAGAACCCGGTTTCCTCCGTGTGGATCTTGTATTTCGACTTGAAGTAAGTCAGGCCGGACGAGAGATTGTCCTTCTTCCATTGCAGGGCGCCATACAGGCCGTCACGGGTGCGGTCGAAGGTATTCGAGTTCCAGCTGGCGCCGGGGCTGATCCAGCGCATCTTGCCCGGATCGATATCGGTGCGCGGCAGGTAGTTGCTGACACCGAGAGCGTCGCTGGCGGTGGAGATCTGCGAATGCGACAGGTCGAGCAGCGCGCCGACCTGGCCGATCGGGGTATCCCAGCGGTTCGACACCAGGCCGGAAAGCGCCGGCTTGGTCTTGCCGCTGCGGCTGGCGCGCGAGCCTTCCACCGACAGCGCGGCCTTGAAGCCCTTGAAGTCGAAGGGCATGGCAGTGCGCAGGTTGACCAGGCCGCCTACCGCGCCTTCGATCTGCTCGGCGGACGGGTTCTTGTACACGTCGACGCCTGCCATCAGCTCGGGCGGCACATCTTCAAAGCTCAGCGCACGACCGCCGTTGGCGGAGAACGAGTCGCGCCCGTTCAATTCCGAGCGCACATAGCTCAAGCCGCGCACCGACACGCCCGTGCCTTCTGCGGCAAAGTGCTGGATGCCGTCACCCAGGCCTTGCATCGGGTCCGCACGGTTCATGGTGCGGTCGATGCTCACGCCCGGAATACGCTGCAGCACTTCAGTGACCGAGCGGTCCGGCAGCTTGCCGATGTCGTCGGCCACAATCGAATCGACGATTTCGTCGGAATTCTGCTTGATCTTCTGCGCCGATTCCAGCGCCGCGCGCTGGCCCACCACCACCACGGTGGGGCCATTCCCGTTACTGGCGGGTGCCGTTTGCGCCAGGGCGACTCCGCTTGCCAGCAATGCGATGTGCGCCGCAGCTGCGGCAATCGCTGTCTTCCTCAAGTGTCTCACTCTGAATCCTCTCGTTCTAACGTATTAGTCTACTCACCGTATGCTCATGCAGCGCTGCCCTGCAGCCTTGTCGGAGCCTGAGCTGCGCATCGCTCTTGGAGTGCCTGGCGGGGTAAGCCCGGAGTCCGCGCCGCGCCTAAACGGCGCATGCCATTTCGCCGCTGTGCGCAGCAAGAATTCGAATTGTCATTGGTACGTCCCCTTGTTTGTTTTATATGCTTTCCGGGCAAGCCATTCTGCCTTTGGCTCCATTCAGCAGCAATTGCGAAAATCACCAAAACAACAAACGAAAATCTGTAATGCAGCGGCAGTCATGTGATCTTCAGCACGTTGGCATAGGCCAGCGCAGGTTTGTAGGCCGGCATAGTCACGTGCAGGCCATCAGCGGTCTGGCGGAAGGCCAGCGGGCGGCCGCTGCTGACCAGCTCAATACGGGCAATGCGCTTCTTCATGTGCGGCGTTGCGGCGCGCAGCGCCTTGATCAGCACCTTGCCGTCCTGCGGCCAGCCCATGACGAAGGCATACACCGCATCGCCTTTGGCGGTAAAGCGGATATCGGCCGCCGAGAATGGCTTGCCCTTGCCTTCATTGAAGCCAGCGCCGGACATCGGCGCGGACGCTTCTTCCATCACCGGCCCTTCACCAAACACGGACCACGGACGCGTGTCGTAAATGGCCTCGCCATTGCGCGCCATCCAGCGCCCTATTTCCTCAACGATCGCCGTCTCCTGCGAGTCGATGGTGCCGTTGGAACGTACCGGAACGCTGAGCAGCAGGTTGCCGTTCTTGCTCACCACGTCGATCAAGGTGTGCACCACGGTCTGCGCGTTCTTGTAGGCGCGGTTGTCGTAGATGCGCCGGTCATAGTGCCAGCTGCCGATGCAGGTGCAGGTCTGCCACGGCAGTTCTTCAATCTTGTTACTCTGGCCGCGCTCGATGTCCCACACCATGCTGCGGCGCTGCTGGTCATTGAGGATCTTGCCGTTGACGACGGCTTCCAGCTTGCCCTTGGTGGCGATGCTGCGGTTGTACATATGGGCCGCCAGGCGCAGGCCGACGTCGCTGAATGGGTACAGTGGCAGCACGGTGTCGTCGTAATACACGAGGTCCGGATCATAGGTGTCGATCAGGTCGCGCGTGCGGTCGAAGAATTTATCGCAGTACGCCTTGTCAGGAATTGCGGCGCCGCCGCCCCAATGCCACTGTTCGTGGTTCACGCCGCCGTCGCCTTCGGCCTTGCTCAATGGATGGCGCTGCGCATACAGCGCTTGCGGATCGATGCCTTCCCACCATTTGCCAAGGCCATCGAGGCGAGTCTGGTTGCCGTCATAAGGTATGCCGGCGTAGGGACCGCCCTGGTCCGAACGCTGCGCCAGCTCATACCAGGTCCAGGCATGGGCGGCGTGCACGCTGACGCCGAAACGCAGGCCATTCGCGCGTGCGGCCTTGCTCCAGCCGGCGATCAGGTCCCTGCCCGGGCCAATCTTCGTCGCATTCCAATCCGGCTGGTAGCGGCTGTTGTAGGTATCGAAGTTGTCATGGTGGTTGGCCAGGGCGACAAAATATTTCGCGCCTGCCTTCTTGTACAGGGCGACCAGGCTGTCCGGATCCCAGCTTTCGGCCTTCCACTGATGGATGACGTCCTTGAAGCCCACTTGCGACGGGTGGCCGTATTTCTTCAGGTGATTGCGATAGGCATCGCTGCCTTCTTCGTACATCAGGCGCCCGTACCAGTCACCGAATTCCGGCGCGCATTGCGGGCCCCAATGGGCCCAGATGCCAAATTTGGCGTTGCGGAACCAATCCGGTACCTGGTACTTGTCCAGCGAATCCCATTCCGGCTTGAACGGGCCGGAGGCAATCGGGGTCGCCGCGCCCGGCGCGAGGGTGTCGGCTGCGGCGCGCGCCACGCCGGAGATTGCGGCGGCAGGCACGGCGGCTCCCATGTGCTTCAATAAGTCTCGTCGTTTCATCGAACTTCCCTGGTCAGCGTGCCAGCACGCTCTGAAGGTAATCCTGGTGGGTGGTCATGGCCGCTACGGTGGCAGCAATGCTGTCGCGCCGGAAGTGCAGTGCGAGCAATGCGTCTTCTCGCGAAATATCGTGCAGCGAAGGATCGGTGCGCTCGGGCCAATGCCCCATGCCGGCGTGGATCGCGAGCCAGCTGGTGGCATCGAATCCTTCTTCATCATATTGGTGCAAGGTCCCGGACTGGCGCCAGGCGTGGATCTTGAACGCCAGGGTTTCCGGCAGCTCCATGCTTGCCATGTCGCGCCAAAACCGGGTGTCGCGGCGGGCCGTCAGGCAGTAATGCAGGATGATGAAATCGCGCACGCGTTCGAACTGGCGCAGCATGCCGGTGTTGTAGGCCGTGACCTCCGCTGCAGTGGGACGCGTGCCCGACAGCAGCACCTCGATCAGGCGTCCCAGGCCACTCTGCACCAGGAAGATGCTGGTCGATTCGAGCGGCTCAAGGAAACCCGAGGAAAGGCCCAGCGCAACCACATTGTTGACCCAGAAGCGCTGGCGGTGGCCGGTGGCAAAGCGCAGCAGGCGCGGTTCCGCCACGGGAGCCCCATCCAGCTGCTGCATCAGTTGTTCGCGGGCGCGCTCTTCGTCGATGTAGCGGCTGGAGAAGACGTGGCCATGGCCGGTGCGGTTGCGCAGCGGGATGCGCCAGGCCCACCCCGCCTCCAGCGCGGTGGCGCGCGTGTACGGCGCCAGTGCCGGCCCACTGCGCTCGGCAGGGCAGGCCCAGGCGCGATCCACCGGCAGCCAACGGCCAAAGTCCACGAAGGGCTCTTCCAGTGTACGGCCAAGCAGCAGCGAGGCGAAGCCGGAGCAGTCGACGAACAGGTCGCCCTCGACCACGCGGCCATCGGCCAGTTTGAGTTGCGAGATACTGCCATCCACAGCGCGCTCCACATGCACGATGCGACCTTCGGTGCGACGCACGCCACGTTGCAGCGCCAGCGTGCGCAGGAAATCGGCGTACAGCATGGCGTCAAAATGGTAGGCGTAGCTGAACTGCTGCTGCTCTTCCGATGGCGCCAGCTGGAAGCGCCCTTCCCTGGCCATCACACTGGGCAGGCATTGGTCTCCGAGCGTCCCCAGGCCGGCATCGCCGACGCGGCGGTACTGGCCCCAGAGTGAGCGCGATCCGCTCAAGCCGCCGATGTCGCCGAAAGTATGGAAGTAGCTTTCGCCGCCCGTCCGCCAGTCGCGAAATTCGATGCCCAGCTTGTAAGTGCCGTTCGTGGCACGCAGGAATTGCGCTTCGTCGATTCCCAGCAGGCGGTGGAAAGTGCGGATCGACGGAAAGGTCGCTTCGCCGACGCCGACGATCCCGATTTCCTCCGATTCGACCAGCTCCACCGAGCTGGCCGGCAGTGCGGTGGCCAAGGCAGTTGCCGTCATCCATCCGGCCGAACCGCCGCCTACGACCACGATGCGCTTGTATGCAGTATTCATCCTCGTCTCCATGTGCGATCTACGTCGGATCGACTCCTTATGCCAAGGATTTTGCTGGGCGGGGCAGGACGGGCGCAATTGTGAAAAACACCAAGGTGCTCAATGAAATCTTGCAGGGCAATTGATGCACAGCTTACAGGTGTGGACAATGCTTCACTTATGAAAACGATCACCTTATGGTTCTGTCTCTTATTGCTCGCACCTGCCGCCGCCTTCGCGCAAGGGCGCCAGGCTATCGCACTCGACGTGGGATGGCTTTTTCATAAGGTGGGCGACCATGGGTGGCAGCCGGTCACCCTGCCCCATAGCTTCGATGCCTACCGGGGGCCTTCGTGGTACCGCCGCACGCTTCATTTGTCGCAAAAGCGCGACGCAAGACGCCACATCCTCGAATTTGACGGCGCCGCCCTTGTCGCACAAGCCTGGATCAATGGGCGCCTGGCGGGCCGCCACGCCGGAGGTTTCGCGCGCTTCCGTTTCGACATAACGGATTTGCTGGAGGCTGGCGAGAACGACATCGTGGTCCTCGTCGATAACAGCACAGACACAGGCCTGGCACCGCTGGGGGGCGACTACACGATGTTTGGCGGCCTGTATCGGCCGGTTCGCCTGGTCACTACGAATGATGTGCATTTCGATATGCTGGATGAAGGCGGGCCCGGGGTGTACTTCAAGACTTCCGGCGTATCGCCGCAGGGTGCCGCGCTGGCCTGGACTGCCCGTATCCGCAATGACCGCCCAGGCACCGTGCGCGCGGTCGTTACTGCGCGCTTGCGCGATGCCGGACAACGCGAGGTCGCCACCGTGCGCAAGGCGGTGACGATTGCGGGCCGCGGCATTGCGGAAATATCGCTTGCTGGCGAACTGGCGACTCCACACTTGTGGCAAGGCATCAAGGACCCCTACCTTTACACCAGCGAAGCCGAGCTGGCGATCGATGGCGGCAAGCCGGCCACGGCGGACCGGCTCTCGTTCCAGGTCGGCATCCGCGATATCCGGCTCGATCCGCAACGCGGCCTGCTGTTGAACGGCGCGCGCTACAGCGTACATGGCGTCAACGTGCACCAGACTTCATTGCCCGGCAAAGGCATTGCCGCCACCGAAGACGATATCGATGCCGACTACCGCATCCTGTCCGACCTCGGTGTGACCGGATTGCGTTTCGCGCATTACCAGCACCCGCAGCGTGCTTACGACCTGGCCGACCGCGCGGGATGGCTGGTCTGGACTGAGCTGCCCTTGACGGCCGCGGTCAACGGCGCCGATGCCTTCCTCGCCAATAGCGCGCAACAGTTGCGCGAACTGGTGCGCCAGAACAGCAACCACCCGTCGGTCATGGTGTGGGGCCTGGGGAATGAGATTTACCAGAGCGACGCCGCCAGTGCACATGTCTTGTCCTCGCTGCAGCGCCTGGCGCAGCAGGAGGATCCCTCGCGCCCGACCGTCTACGCCAATTGCTGCGGCCCGATCGATGGGCCGCAGGCCTCGCACACCGATGCAGTCGGGTCAAACGTCTATTTCGGCTGGTATGAAGGAGAGTTCGGCGACCTTGGCCCCTTCCTGGACGCGAACCGCACAAAACGCCCCGCTACGCCGCTGTCGGTGAGCGAGTACGGTGCCGGCGCCAGCGTACTGCAGCAGGAGGATCCGCCGCGCCGCCCGCAACCTGCCGGACGCTGGCATCCCGAGCAGTACCAGGCCTTGTATCACGAAGCGGCATGGCGCCAGTTGTCCGAGCGGCCGTGGTTGTGGGCCACGTTCGTCTGGGCCGGTTTCGACTTTCCATCGATTGGACGCAATGAAGGCGATGCCCCAGGCTTCAACGACAAGGGACTGGTGAGCTTCGACCGCCAGGTGAAAAAGGACGCCTATTACTGGTACCAGGCCAACTGGAGCTCGCGGCCAATGGTCCACATCACTTCGCGCCGCCGCTTGCACCGTACGGAAGCCGCCATGCAAATCAAGGTCTATAGCAACCAGCCCAGCGTCCGCCTGCGGCTGAACGGCATCGACCTGGGCGAGCAGCCCGTTGTGGGGCGCATCGCCAACTGGCAGGTGCACCTGGCCGCGGGCGTCAACCAGGTTGAAGCCAGCGCAGGCGGCGCGACCGATGCTGTTGACTGGCATTACTTGAGAGGCGAATGATGACGAATACGACGGTGACGCGCTGGCAGGCGCTCGACTGGCTGCGCGGCCTTAGCATTATTGGCATGCTGTTCAACCTCACCCCGGGGGCGTGGGAGAAGCAGTATGCCTGGATGATCCATGCGAAATGGGAAGGCGCCAGCCTGATCGACATGGTGGCCCCAACCTTCCTGTTCTGCATCGGGGCGGCAATGCCGCTATCGCTGTCGCACAGGATGTCGGCAGGCCTGTCGAAAACAGTGCTGCTGCGGCACGGCTTATGGCGCGCGGCGATGCTGATCGCGATTGGCCTTTTCCTGAATGCCTACCCTTCCTTCGACATCGCCCATTTGCGCCTGCCCGGCGTGCTGCAGAAGATCGGCCTTGCCTTCGCCCTGGCGCTGCCGATCGTGCTGCTGGCAACCCGGCGCGCAGCCAGTGGCGAACCAGTATTCGACGCTCGCCTGATTGGCACGGCGATAGCCTTGATCCTGCTCACCCATTGGGCCTTGCTGTATTACGTGCCCGTGCCCGGCTTCGGCGCGCCACGCTTCGACCCTGTCGGCAGTTGGCCCGCGTATATCGACCGCCACCTATTCACCGTCCCGCACATGTTCATCTGGTGGCCGGTAGAAGGCAAAGTGGTGTTCGACCCGGACGGCCTTCTCAATGCTTACACCAGCAGCGCCAGCATCCTGCTCGGCGCGCTGGCCGGCGTCGCATACAGGAGCGGCAAGGTCAAGCTCCCTGCACTTGCCGCCTTTGCCTGCGGCGTCGTCCTGATGGCGGCCGCGATGGCACTGAGCGGGATCTGCCCGATCATCAAGAACATCTACACGGCCACCTTCACGCTGTACAGCGGCGGCTTTTCCCTGGTCATTTTATGCACGTTCATGATACTCGCCGGCACGCCGAAGTCCGGCCAGCTTCTGTTCCCCTTGCAGGTCTTCGGCGCCAATCCCCTGCTGGCCTATATCACCAGCTTCCTTGTCGCCCCGCTGCTTGACTACAACTGGAGCGCGGCGGGCAGCACCCCGGCATCCATCCGGATTGCCGGGCAGGAAGCATTGAGCCGCGTGCTCGATCCCTATGCGGCGTCGTTCACCTTTGGACTGGTCTACCTGCTGCTCCAGTTCCTGGTGCTGTGGGCCTGCTACCGGCGCCGCTGGTTCCTGAAACTTTGAGGTACATATGAAAAAATGGTCGCTTGCCCTGCTGATGTGCGCAAGCCTGGTCGTGCCGCCGGGCGCGATCGCCTGCCCCGCCGACGCTCTCGGCACGTCGCGCACTCTGATACTTCAACGCGAATCCTCAGCCTACGGCAGGGCGCAGCATGGGCCTCTCCCCTTGCAGAAGGGCGAAGTGGTGCTCACCTTCGACGACGGTCCCCTGCCCGGCCTGATCGAGCGGGTGCTCGAGACCTTGTCGAACCAATGCGTACAGGCGACCTTCTTCATGACCGGTGCCAATCTTGCCGAACACCCTGAACTGGGCAAACGCGTGGCACAAGCCGGCCATACCCCGGCCCTGCACAGCTTCGCCCACCCTTCCCTGAGGCAGATGCCGCCGGCCGAACAGCTGGCCGACCTCGATAAGGGCGTGCAGGCATTCACGAGGGTGTTTGGCGGTCCGCCGCCGGCCTACCGATTCCCATACCTGGAGGAGACTGCGCCGATCCTCGCGGCGCTCAAGGAAAAAACATCACGGTGGCCTCGGTGGACGCAGGAATTGACGACTACCCGCCAAACGACATGCGCAGCGCCGCCCTGGTCGGCCGCCTGGTGGCACGGCTTGCGCAGACAGGCGGCGGCATCATCCTCATGCACGACGCGAACCAGGCCACCGTGGAGGCGCTGCCGGACCTGCTCAAGGCCATCAGGGACAACGGCTACAAGGTTGTCCACTTGCGCTGGGAGGACGCGAGTCTTGCGGTAAATCATTCGCCAGCTCGGTAATTTTCATAATTGCGGCCCTCTGCGCAGTCTGCAAAGATGGTCCGGTTTATAAAAATATACTGGAGATGACAAGCTATGCGAGCATGGATACTGGCCCTGCTGCTCCTGGCCGCCGGTGGCGCCCAAGCACAAGACACCGTACTGCCTCTGTGGCCGGAAGGCGTGCCGAACGCCCGGCCCCAGCCCGGCCCTGAACGCCTCGACGGGGAGCGCATCAGCAACATCAACCAGCCTTCGCTGACCGTCTACCCTGCCTCCTTCGACCGCCCGGCCCGCACCGCCGTCATCATCTGCCCCGGCGGCAGCTATCAGTTCCTCTCTTTCACCCGCGAGGGACAGCAGTACGCGCAGTGGCTGTCCAGCATCGGCGTTACCGCCTTCGTGCTGAAATCCCGCCTGTCCGATTACGGCCATCCTGCGCCGCTGCAGGACGTGCTGCGCGCCATCCGCCTGGTGCGCTCGCAAGCGGCGAAGTACGGCATCGCGCCCGACCGTATCGGCGTGATGGGCAGTTCGGCTGGCGGGCACCTGGCAGCCAGCGCCTCCACGCTGTTCGACCACCCAGCCGGACGCACCGGCAACGCCCTGGATGCCGTCAGCGCTCGCCCCGATTTTGCCATCCTGATGTACCCCGTGATCGCCATGGAAGGCCCAGCCGCGCACGAAGGCTCGCGTATGGCGCTGCTCGGCGCCAAGCCAGCAGCATCGCTGGTGCAGCTCATGTCACTCGAAAAGCAGGTCACTGCCGCCACGCCGCCCACGCTGCTGATCCACTCCCAGGATGACGGCGTGGTCCAGCCCGACAACAGCATTCAGTACTTCCAGGCGCTCACCCGCGCCCGCGTACCGGCCGAATTGATCGTCTTCGAGCACGGCGGCCACGGCATGGCCATGCGCGCCGGGAACGGCAACGCCTCGGACTGGCCGCGGCGCGCCGAAGACTGGCTGCGCGAGCACAAACTCATCCAACAATAACCCCCTAAGCAGGAGATGTTTTATGAAGTTGCATTGCAAGCGCAAGGCACTGGCCGCTGCGATTTCCACGATGGCGCTCGGCGCCTCGGCATCGGCGCTGGCAGCACCGATCACCACCCTTGACCGCGAAGGCGCCTGGGTCTCGGTTGAAGCCTACGGCCCGAACGTGGTCCATATCACGATCGCTGCCGACAAGGCCGAGGCATTGAAAGGGCCCGGTTACGGCATCCTGCCGAAGAACGCCGACAATTCGGCCTTCCGCCACAGCAGCGGCAAGGATGGCGACACTTTCGCCTCCGCAGCCATGAACTTGCGCGTGGCCCCGGCCCCGCAGCCGCGCGTGCCGAGCCAGATGGAAAAATACTTCGCGCCGCAACTGGCCCCGGTCGCCCTGCAAGTGCGCAACGCCAAGGGCGAACTGGTGCTCGACATGATGGGCTGGGACCTGGCGCCGCGAACCGTCGCAGGCGAAAAGACCTACCAGGCCAGTGCCACCTTCAGCGCACCGGCCGACGAGCATTACTACGGCATGGGCCAGAACCAGGAATCGACCGGCCCGCTCGACCTGCGCGGCCGTGTGCTCGACTGCAAGCACTGGTACGACGCGCCGGGCGGCGAATCGGTCTGCGTGCCGTTCATGGTGTCGTCCAAGGGCTACGGCATCGTGTGGGACAACCCTTCCGCCACGCGCTTCATCGGCGGCATCAATGGCCGCACCTCCTTCTCGTCGAATGTGGGCGAACGGGTCAGCTTCTTTGTCATCACCGGCAATACGCCCGAAGAAATCTATTCCGGCTATGCCCGCGTGACCGGCAAAACGCCGATCCCGCCCAAGGCTGCCTTTGGCCTGATCCAGTCCAAGGCCCGTTACGAGAGCCAGCAGGAGATCCTGCGTGTGGCAAATACCTACCGCCAGAAGAAATATCCACTGGATGTGATGGTGGTCGACTGGTTCTACTGGACCCGCATGGGCCAGCTCGATATCGACCCGGCACAATTCCCCACCCCAGCCGCCATGAACAAGGAGCTGCATGACCTGGGCATGCAGTCGATCATCTCGGTCTGGCCGCGCTTCGAAACCTCCGGCCGCTACTTCAATGAACTGGACGCGAAAGGCTACTTCCTGAAGGACAAAGACGGCAAGACCGTCGACGGCCTGCCCTCCCGTTCCGACCGTGCCGGCGCCCTGATCGATTCCACCAACCCGGCCGCGCGCCAATGGTTCTGGGAGCGCATGCGCGACAACATCCTGTCGCAGGGCTTCGACTACCCGTGGCTGGACGAAACGGAACCGGACCTGGTACCCGATGGCTACTTCTATTCGATCGGTTCCGGCGACCGTTATCACAATGTGTTCCCCCTGGTGCACGTGGAAAGCGTGCAACAGGGCATGCGCGCCTGGAAGCCGAACAAGCGCGCCCTGATCCTGTCGCGCGCCGCCTATCTCGGCTCGCAGCGCACCGGCGCCCTGTTCTGGTCCTCCGATATCCATCCGTCATGGGAAGCCCTGGCGCGCCAGGTGCCGACGGGCCTGAACATGACCGCCTCCGGCATTGCCTACTGGGGCAACGACATCGGCGGCTGGCAGTGGCTGCCGCAAAGCACCAGTGCCACCAAGGCACCGCTGCTCGACCCGCGCGGCGCCGAGGCCACCGTCGGCCAGAACCACGACTATCC
>JGI25158J39367_1000200_pt1 | contig 14248 bp, 17 predicted proteins | sample AraplaF_Cvi_mTSA_FD_39367 | JGI IMG/M metagenome (IMG submission 39367) | reverse complement strand
AGTCGGCGATGATGTCGCGAGCTTTAATCAGCAAGGGAACACCGCCTTCTATTGCAGCGATGGTGACCTTCTCGGATTTCGTCAGATTGTCTCTGCCAGTTGTCAAAAGGCGGGCAATCGTTCGGGCAGAAGGAATGCGGTTCAACGTCTCCGCATCTGCCTTGTCGGTTCGCTTCCGTCGTGTTGCCCATTCACTCACGACCTGGCGCGAACCACGAAAGCCCTGTGTTCTCAACCGCCGCCATAGGTAGTAGCGTTCCGCTGGCCAGCAGCCCATCGGGCGTCGAGCCATTCGAGAAGGTCTCCAACGAACTTTCTCTTGACCGAAAGACGTCGTTTCGTTGTCCCCTGAGCACCTGGCGGACCAAGCCACGGCTATGACCGGTGCGGCGCACGATTTCCTTTATCGTGGCACCCTCCTTTGCGAACGCCATGACAATCACGTTGGTCTGTTCGCGCCGGAGATAGCCTTGGTATTGAAGGCGTTCGACCGCGGTCAGCAGCTTGGGATTGATGGGCGTTGCACCGAGTGTCTTGCGGATTTGTCGCATGGATTTGCGGACGGAATCCAAGAATGCACGGCTGGCATTTTCCATCAGATGCCATCGATCCGCGACCTGCAAGGCATTACGCAACGCCTTTGCTGCCGCAAGCGCGTAAGCTCCGCCCCGGTCACGAGCAATAATCTGGATTTGGGGATTTCCCCGCAACCAGGCTTCTGCCGTCGCTGGCTCACGATCCGGTAGCAGACGGTTTGGTCGCCCACGCTCCAGGTCACACACGATCGTGCCATAGCGATGATTACGCCGCCAAGCCCAGGCGTCGATGCCGATCACCGAGGGCGGAATCGAGCGCGGCAATCCCTGTCTACGGATGACCCGTAGACAGGGTGTCGTTGCTAACGGGAAGCATCAGCCGCTGGGCAAAATGGGCCGCCGGGCGTCCTCCAAGTGCAAGCGCAATGGTGGACGAGATGCTCGAGACGCCCGGTTCGTCTGGCGCAGCGAGGCAGCACTCGCCGAACCGCTTGGGGAATATCTGCCTGCCGCAGAGCCCCGCGTCACATGTGAACTTCCGTGCGCGGACGAGAAGTTGGACACGCCTTCCCGACAGCGGGAGGTCCGCGACCTGGCGGCAATAGCGGCTTCGAACAGTTCGCGACATTCGTCCGCATGCTGGACATAACGCTGTAGCGCCGGATCGCGACAGCAATATGCAGGTCTCATCGAAAACGTGGGTGATGCGTTCGGCGATGAAACCAGCCGGTACCAAATTAGAGGGGCGAAACTTGGTGCTCATCAGGCTGATTCCTTTGTGGAGACCAGCAAAGCAACATCAATACAGCTGCATCAAAACTGAGTCAGAGCCAATCTTCAGTGCCGAAAACCGGCCGGTCTTTGATCGGGATGTCGGCCGGCTTTACGTCGGAATCCGTGTTTCTTCGCGCGTCATAACATCACGCGCAAAAAAGAGCGCGCATGCCACGGAGCAAGATCGTCCGACATCCTGAAGCGTCGGCAGGAATGGTTCGACGGTCAGCTCGACCTTGATCCGGCGTGTCTCGTCTTATCGACGAGAGACCTGGGCATCCACCAATATGGCGCGCCGTCATGGCCGGTGCATGAGAGGCGAGCGTCTGAGGATCAGCGTTCCTCAGGGCCACTGGAAAACTAGAACCTTCATCGGAGCGACGACGCTACGCGGTTTTATCGCACCCTTCGTCACAGACAGGCCGATCAACCGTGAGCGCGATGAACAGCCCACTGCTTTCGGCGTTGACGGGATCGCAATAGTGCTTTCTTTCAGAACGTCTGCTTTGCCCGCTTCGGCATGAAGTAGGTTCGGACATTGACGAGTGCTTCGGCCACGGCAGCGTCATCCTGACGGGTCGCTTTCCGCTTTGTCTCGCCGAGCTTGCGGATGGGCGCGATGAAATCGCCCGTGACGGCATGGCCTCGAAGCTCGGGCTGCCAAAGCTTCGGCGCGCACTCTGTTCCCAGCAGAAAGCAGAGGTCCCAATCGAATGGATCAAAGGTTTGATCATCAATCCTGGTGAACCTGGGCCGGTGGTCTTTCGGTGTTTCGGAAAGGCTCGCAGAGATGCGGTTATACTCTGCAACGATCGCCCGCACGGCCTGATGTGCTGTTGTCTCCATCGGCAGGTTGAGGGCATCCAGACCGGTCCGTTCCGGTATCCATTTGCGTGGGTCGATGAATTTGGGACCGATGATGAGAGCCGTAAGATAACCGTCGAGAGCGCTCATTGACCAGATTGGCGACGACGTGCCCTGATTAACGCCTCGAACGCCTCATCATCAAGCTTCGGTCGCGCGGTCGTCTCTTGGCTGTTCTGCGTCATGCCGCCCGTCGCTCCTGCTCTGTCATCGCCTCGCACTCGACGATGAGGCCTTGGCCATTCGCGATCATGGCCATCGCTACGTCGTCATTCGTCTCCCATTCCGGTGTCATGAAAAGACACGTGCCAACTCCGAGTATTAAATTGTAAGAGAATGCAATAACGGAATTGTATCGATTGCCGATGGTCTCCTGGCCTTGCTTTTTACCCCCGCGCAGAAAGTATCGTCCCCAATACGATTAGGCCTAGGCCCGCGCACTTTTGTGCGGATACGGGTTCGGCTAGCATCCAATAGCTCAGCACTCCGACCACGACGAAATTCAAGCTCATAAATGGGTACGCATGGTTCAGAGGGAACTTGGTCATTGCCGCCATCCATGCGAGCGATGCGAGAAATCCTGCCGCGAAACCTGAAAAAATCGCAGGATCAAAAAGAAGTAGAATAAGGAATCTCAGCTTACCGAGTGGGTCGGATGGAAGAGCGCCAAACTGACCTATCCTCCATTTGAGCATCATCTGACCGTAAACCGTAAAACCAATTGTTGCTGCAATGTAGCCGTAGTCAAGCAAGCGAAGCATCAATGGCCCTCTAGTGCGGCAAGACCGAAGCCGCTTTCACCAAATCCGTTGCCATTATAGAGCATATAAACCGCTCCCTTGTGTCCGAAAACGAACGGGTATTCGATCATTTCACTGTCCCAGCCGCTTTCAGATGCCTGAATGGAAAGTGCACCAAGTGCTAACGTCCAGGTAAGGCCGTCATCAGCACTTTGGGCATGGCCTATCCGATACGTGGAGCCGTCTCCTGCTCGGTATGAAAACCACATATGATCGATGCCATCATTCAAGCGGATAACAGTTGGGCGAGAAAATGCCTGTGCGACGCCTAGAATATAAGGTACAGCGAGACCGGTCTTCCGCCAGCTTCTTCCATCTGAAGATATGGCGCCTTTGATCACATGGACCATTTCACCGTTTCCGCCATCCCAAGTCTCCGTTGATCCATACCACATTTGGTAATCGTGGTTGTGCTGACGCACCCACGGATAGGACAAGCTAACCCTGTCTTCGGAATCGCTCGCAACATAGGGATGTCTATCCAGGATTTCCAGATTGATCTCCGGGGTCACTTTAAGGCGTCCAATGTCTCCCCGCCAATGATCACCTGGTTTGTTTTGCCAGCCCATAAAAAGAATAAAGCGATCGCCATCGGTCGAGTAGTCATTGCCGATGCTGATGCCAGCTTCGTAAAAGCTGCCAGCCGGGCCATGCACAACGAATGGCTCTATATGATCGCAAACCACGACTCCTGTCGGGATCTCGATATCGACAGCGCCCACCGAGGATCGATTTTCACTATCCCTGCCGCTGTAGAAGATACGGAAGATATCGTTCTCCAAATGAACTGCGAGAGGATTAGCTTGGTGGGTAAGTAGCTTAGGATGCCGCTCTCCGGTTGCGACAAATAGTCTGCCCCTTTTTTTCCAGACCCAATTCGCTGTCATATATTTCTTAACCGATTGCTTGGAACGCGGGATCGTTCAGTCTCCGGCGTGCCGTAGACGCCGTATTCCGCGGCATCGGAAAGTAGCACAGTTCCAGCTCCTAACACGCAGAAGTTGCCAACGTTGACATGATCTCTCAATGTCGAATTTACACCGATGAAGCAGCTTTCTCCTATGGTTACACCACCGGAAACAACAACATGAGATGAAATGAATGTGTGGTCATTGATCGTAGAGTGATGACCGATGTGATTTCCGCTCCAGAGCGTTACATTGTCGCCGATATTTGCGAAGGGCTGGATCGTGTTGTCCTCTAGAATGAAGCAGTTCCGTCCGAACGCATTGCCGTTCAGCGCTGTCGCCCTGGAACTAATGTAGCTGCATAGCTCATAGCCAACTTCAATGGCGGCCTCAAACTTCTGTTTGCGGATCTGATTGAGCTTTGCGTAACTGAGCGCCACGAACATTGAATGTTCGGTGGGCGGATATCGGCTGGTTACCTCCTCAAAACTGACTACCGGGAGGCCGCAAAAACTATCTTCGGTCAAAAAAGCCTTGTCGACTGTGAAGGCAACGACCTCGTATGGGCTATCAGTAGTGAAGTAATAGTGAGCGAGTTGTGCAATATCGCCGGTACCGAATATTACAATCTTGCTCATCTTTATCTCCGTACGATCATTGTGAATTCGTAGAGGCCATAGTCGTGTAAGAGTGCCACATGGCGCGAGTAGCGGCTTTTACAAATCTGGAATAGATGAAGCGGATCCGCATAAAATAAGTCGGGACGCATTTTATGTGTGTCGGAGTAAGACGTCAGACAGTTAAACGCAAACCCGCGTGTACTTACCTCGTTCATCATGTCCAGTGTCTCGAGCAGATATTCTTCCCACTCCTGCTCAGATCTTCCGAGTTTAACGTTAAAAATCCCCGACGCGACACTGTAATCGACAAGGGTATCGGGACGGCTTGATATCTCGAACCGAGCATTTGGGTTGTGAACGAAACGTTGCCGAGCGGCGTCGACCATTGCCGATGAAACGTCCAGGCCGACGTACCGGACCGAATGCCTAAGCTTCGAAATATGGTCGAGGAGGGCGCCATAGCCGCAACCGACATCGCATAGGGTATACGGGCCATTTGCTGCGATAAGCGTCAGCAATTGATCAAAACGAAGAATCTGACTGTCCGCGTCTCTCCAGTCGACTCCCGCAGCAGTCTGGCCATGTTGTGCAAGCCGATTCGAATAATAAACGGAAACCTCGTTCAGGAGCTCGTTCGTTCCACCAGTCATTCTGTCACCTTGAATTTAGCACATTTGTAACGGTCCGACCGATCAGCGACCAACCGGGGGGCTATTCGAGGTCTTGTTTAGGGGCAGCTATAGTGGGTCTCTTCAGATGCTGCATATAAAGCGGGCTTTCGTGACCGCGGTTGAAGAGCAAGTCCAAAATGGAGACACTGTGCTCAAATTCACCCCAGAGCTGAGGGTAGACCGGGTAGCCACTATAATCAAACCATTCGACGGCAACACCGGCGTCTGCGAAAAGAGATTGGTCGAGATAATCCCGTGCGGCAGGCCCGGACACGTAGGTGGTGGCGCCGGTGGCAAGACACACGCCTAGGAGGCGCTCGCTTTTTCCTTCCTCAAGGTCAAATTCAGAAGCCTGTCGAATGCTGGTTGTAATTCCCAAATAGCCGCAGATCGCCTTAAGCAGGTCCGTGTTCAAATCGGAAAGGAGCGTTTGCTTCCCATGCAGCAGGATGGGTTCGATCAATGTGGTGATGTCATAATAATATTGCGCCTTGCCATAGTTGTGGGCTATGCTTTTCCAATGAGCGTCACGCCAAGCGTCGCCATCGATCTCAGTCTCTTTGATAGTTTGAAGGTACCGGCCTTTTACCTTCACGGGCACCGTCAACCACTGCAGCCCCTGTGGCGTCTTAAGTTTATTGCGGTTACGCCAGTCTCGCCGTGTATATTGCACGTCGTCGTAAAGGATAAACTCGTCTACCGCACCAATCATGTCAAAGTAACCCTTCCAAGGAAGGTAGTTTGACTGAACAATGGCAACCTTTTTCATACGCCGGCCCCTACACGCTGCAACCGATAGCTTCCGTCGAGAATTGCTCGCCACCAATGCGCATTATCTAGGTACCATTGGACGGTTTTGCGTAGTCCAGTTTCGAAGTTTTCCCACGGTTCCCAACCTATTTCGCTCTTGATTTTATTGATATCCATCGCATAGCGATAGTCGTGCCCGGGCCGATCTACGACATGAACTATTTGGCTCTTGTAACTCTTGCCATCAGGCAATGGCCGAAGTTCATCCAATATTGAACAAATTTCACAGACAACGTCGATGTTTCGACGCTCCGCCAAGCCACCGATATTGTAGGTTTCGCCAACCTTGCCCCTTTCCGCGACAAGCGCCAAGGCGCGAGCATGGTCTTCGACGAATAGCCAATCTCTGATCTGGTGCCCGTTTCCATAAACTGGAAGATCTGCTCCATTAAGAGCGCTTACAATCATGTGTGGAATAAGCTTCTCTGGGAAGTGATAGGGCCCATAATTGTTAGAGCAGTTCGTAATAACGGTCGGAAGCCCATATGTCCGGTGCCAAGCGACAACCAAGTGGTCACTCGCCGCCTTACTCGCTGAATAAGGTGAATTCGGCCGATAGCGATGGGTTTCGGTGAAGGCGGGGTCACCTTCGTGAAGTTCACCGAAAACTTCATCAGTACTGACGTGATGAAAACGAAATTTCGTCTTTCTCTCTGTTGGGAGTTGATCAAAGTACGCTCGCGCCGATGCTAACAGGCTATAAGTGCCCATAATGTTCGTCTGCATGAATACATCAGGTGCGTCAATTGATCGATCGACGTGGCTTTCCGCGGCTAGGTGCATGATAATGTCGGGCCTAAACTCGAAAACGAGCGCCCTCATCTGGCCAGTGTCGCAGATGTCATGGCGGTGGAAGCTATATTCCGCCAGTCCATTCACCAAATCGAGCGACCTCTCGTTCCCAGAATAGGTCAGACAGTCGACGTTGCTGACCGTCCATTGCTTTTCCAGGACCATATGCCTCACGACAGCGGAGCCTATAAATCCCGCTCCACCGGTCACCAAAACTCTCATATTATACCGACGACAACGTCTTCCCTAGCTCGTCTCTTTGTTGAGGGAACGCATAGCAGTCGATCTCCTACGTCGCAAGGCAGAGCCATCGCGACAGCTAAGTCATCCAGAGTTCCAGCCTCGTCATATGGCTACAGGATCGACGTGGGTTGATCTGGAAGTTCAGTTTTGCGATGGGGCTAGTTGAATTGGGGCGCGAGTACAACCGTAGACCGCTTGCCGGCCGAAAAAACGCGAAATTTGGATGGCAAGCTTATTTACTGAAATCATCGGCAACGCGGCAAGGATTGAAATCATGCAGATCCCGATATCAAATCAACAGATGTTTCGCTGGCCTATTTTGATCGAGCAGCCGCGATTACGTCTGGTTTTTGGATAACTGACGTTCATTCTCCGTAGCCCTCAAGTCGATAAACTTAGACAACAAAATATTGGTGGGAGGGCAAGGTCTAGATCATTCTGCGGATTTCGATGAATCGGGACAGCGATTTCAGCAAGTCGCGGACAAGCATTTCGCGGACAGCGGGATCAATCGAATTCCGCCAGCCTGGTTGCTGTTAAAGGTGATTGATTTCGTTTATTTCGGCACCGGTCAAGAGCGTTGGTGTTTTTCGCTTTCGCATGCTGTTGCCTTCGAGCGTTATGCGGTGGTCGTAGTGAACAATACGGTCCAGGATCGCGTCGGCTAAAGTAGCCTCGCCGATCATCTCATGCCAGGCGGCCACGGGAAGCTGGGCCGTGATCAAAGTGGACTTTCGCCGGTATCGCTCTTCAAAGATTTCCAGCAGATCGAGGCGCCGCCGATCGTTCAAGGTATGGGTTCCCCAGCCATCGAGCACCAGCAGATTAATTCGTGCAAGCTTGTCGATGAGGCGAGGAAGGCGCCCGTTCAGCTTGGCAAGCGCGAGGCCCTCAAACAACCGTGGCATGCGAACATAGAGGACAGAGTGGTCGAGGCCGCCCGCCTGGCGTGCAAAGGCACATGCGATCCACGTTTTTCCGGTTCCCGTCTGGCCTGTCAGGATCAAGTTCTCGCTTGCCTTGAGCCATGCCCCCTGCGCCAACGATAGGACGTTGCGGCGATCCAGGCCACGATGCGCACCAAAATCGATGTCTTCAATGGAAGCATTGGCAAAACGGAGTTTGGCGGTGGTGAGCAGGTTTGTCAGTCTACGGTCCGTTCTCAGGGCGATCTCGCGGTCAAGCATCAACCCCAGTCGTTCGTCGAAGCTCAGATCATTTCCATGAGCCTGCTCGAGGAGCTCGCGATAGGCCGTTGCGATGCCGGCCAGACCAAGCGCATTCATTTGGTCAAGTGTCGGATGTGTCAGCATCTGATGTCCTTTTTACTGATAGTAGGTTTTGCCGCGGATATTGCCGTGCGGCGGCGCCGGCTTCACGGCCATCGGTGATGGCCGGAGCCTGCGGCTGGCTATTGTTGGCGGAGTGCGGAAGATGGCTCGAAGTGATTGGTGAACTCTTCGTGTCTTGAAGCTGTCTGGCGCGGTTTCGTCCCTCCCACTCGGCTTGTCGAAAGGAAAGAATGATCAGCACGTTTGATCGCGGACATGTGCACCTGGTCCATCTTCTTGACCGAGCTGCATCGAGATCGGAAAACGTCGAGGGAACCGTCGAGCTGATAGCAAACGTTGAATTATTGTAAGCCGCTTCTTCATCTGGAAGCATTGATATTTAGCATTGGATTCTCCGCGACGCAGACCGTTTTTGGTTTGCTGAGGGCGCAGATCAGCATCAAAATCCAGACCGTAATCGTGATGCCAAAAATAGCCGATCGGCCCACCGTTCCTCCGCTCGCCCGTCTTGCGTTCGCGCGAGCGGCGTCCCGCATGCGCGCCCGATTATTCCAAGCTCGCGCTCGCTGATGCTTCCCCTGATACGGAGAAGAAGCAGCCGATCGTTCGATACGTGTCTTTGGATAGGCCGACATATCTGTCATTTTTAGGATGACAAGTATTCACAGTTGCGCCATTAGTCCGGCAACTGGAGCTGATAAATGCGTAGCTTAGGATCAAGAGCGGGTTTACTATTCTCGCTATCGTTCACTACATTGGTTTTCTTCAATTATTTGTATTTTCTCAAATGGTGGCAGCCTACAGGAAGCCGGCTGTGGGTTGTTGCGCTGATCGCAATCTCGGCACCATTCGCTGTTCTTGCTTTTCGCGGCTGGCGGAAGTTTGCGGTACCGGGGGCGATCATTCTTGCCTATGTCGTTTACATGGTGTTGAGTTACTTCGTTTTTCGCACAATAGCTTTCGATATCCGCTACCTTTGTCAATTCATATTGACGGTGCTGCCCTTCTTCGGCGCTGGGATCCTTGCGGGATGGCGGCCCGGCGGCCTGATTGTCGTGGTGATGTTTGCTGGTATGGCTTTGTTGCTCGCCTTGCCGGTTGCCTGGATCCAATATGGTTCATTGTGGGAAGGTGACGACTTTCGCGATATTCTGGCGATCCCGCAGGTGCCGGGCAGGGCGCCCTACTACAGTTATTACCAGTTGGTCGCTTATGGAATTGCTCTTAGCGCAATTCCTTCGTTCATATGGCTTCTCGGCCGAATGCGTCTTCCCATCGCGTATGTTGTTGGTCTCTGCGTCACGCTACTGCTGGCGGAACTAGGTTCTCGCACGATGTTTCTGCTTTTGCCGATCGTGCTCGCAGCCCTTGTATTCCGCATCAGGGGGGTCGCACAGGCAGCGATATATACAGGATTGTCCGCCATCCTGGTTGCTGGCGTGTTCTATGCGCCGATTGCAAAAGATCTTTCGGTCGTGCAGCGAACGGAAGGCGAGGCGAAGCGGTATGAGCAGGGTGCTATATTTCAGCCCAAGACAGATGCACATAATCCCTATGACGCAGCAGGTGCGTTTGACACCGGAGACGGCGGTGATCACCGTACCTGGTCAAGGCGTACTTTGTTTGAGTTTGCATTAAAGGGCTGGTTATCAAGCCCGGCCTCTGCTGTTTTCGGTCGGGGTCTGGGATCTTATTCGCTCGACCTCGCTGGTGTCTATCCCGGCTGGCTGCCCGCGCAACATAGCGGTGAGATCTATCCGCACAATTGGATCTTGGAGGCCGGTTACGAGGGCGGCGCGATCGCGGTGTTGCTACTTGGGGTGGTCCTTGTGTTCCCTTTCTGGCGCATCCTCAGTGAATGGGAAACTTCGGCGAGTTCGTTGGCGATCGCCGGGATGTACCTGCTGATATTCGGTGCCGCGTTTTTCTCCGGTGGGATCGCTCTCAATTATACGCTCTTCTTCCTTGCTGGGGCGGCGTTATCGGCGCAGAGCCTTTACTCTGCGCGGGGTCAATGATGAGTTATCTGGGACCTTCTACCAGCCGCACGCCTTACGGAATGGATCGACAACTTTATCCAGTCCTGTGATATCCAAAGTCGCACTAAAGAGGCTTTCGGAAAAAGGGCGTTATGCGCGACACCTTGGATCTCCCAAGCATCCAGGACACGCATCGCTGTCGATGCGGTCAGCGGCCGAAACAGCGTGCCGCCGTTATGTAGGCGCGATGGAAACAATAGGCCTTCATTGCGAAAGACCTTGACGGTCTGGGAGGCGGACCCGAGGCGAGAGAACATCTCAAAGAAATGAATGATCGTTTCTCTGACTTGCATGTCTGGATCAAGAGTCACATTGCCGAAATGGTCATAGACCAGCCCGGTCGGCAGGAGGCAACGAAACTCGCCGCGCCGCACCTTATCGAGAATGCCGCCGCGCAGCTGGGCTTTGATCACATGCAGCTCGGCCTCACTCATTGTTCCCTTCAGGCCGAGCAGGAGCCGGTCGTTGAAACTTGCCGGGTCATAGACGCCGTCCTCGTGAGGATCAGGGTGTCGGCAAGGGCGCAGATCTCCAGCAGACGCTGCCAGTCGGCATTGTTGCGCGCCAGACAGGAGACCTCCAGGCCCATGACGATCCCGGCATGCCCCATGCCGACATCGCTGACCAGCCGTTGAAACCCTTCGCGCCACGCCGCCGATGCACCGGACTCTTAATCGTTGCTCGTCGCGCCAGCCGAGGGCGACAGCGCGTCCCCGACCTGCTGCCCTGGAACTGGGCGCCAGCAAACGCTCGGTGCGAGGCCGCCTGATGGCACGCTCAAGGTTCATCTCTACGCTGAGGCAAGTCGCCGCCATGATCGGAGAGAACCTCGAATTGATCGAAGAGGTGACCGCAAACTCGGACAACATCTCCGAGGGCGAACTAGTTTACGTCAGCGATGGCAGTGAAGACGGCACGAAAGGTTTGACCGAGAATGGCATCGACGAACTTCAGAGCCTACTCGCCTACATCAGGACGTGGGACGGCGGTATCCGCCAATTCCTCATCGACGGACAGTGCGATCCAGAAATGATCGAGCGCGTTATCGCCGATGAGAATGAAACGCGTCCTATAACTTCCATCCCTCGATCAGCCAAATGTCTTCGCCGGACGCTCACGAGCCATGCCTTCGAACATGATCTTCACCGCGATGTCGTCTTGCTTGGCCCCGTCGGGATTCGCCACCAGGTCGGAACCAAAGAGTTTGCTGAAGGTCGTGTAATTGCGCCGGCCGGTGAGCTGGACGAGCCCGCGGCCGGCGAACCGGACACCATCCCCGCTCTGGGTGTTGCCGAGATCGGCGGCCACCTTTGGCCTCTGCCCTTTCGGGTCATACATGCGGAAGAAGTAATCCGTGCCGCCGCGCTCGTGGATTGGCTTCATGGTCTGCCCGATCTCGTGGAAGGCCGTTGCCAGCATGTAGGCCAGCCAACGAGGATCGATGAGGATCTTTCCGGCCTCGTCCAGAATTGCTTCTATGCCGTTGACCTGAGATTGCGAAAGCGAGCTGCCGAACAACGACGAGCGAACGCCCGCATAGAAATGCGCTCAGTTCATGGTGATGTCTTCGAGATTGAGTGGGATAGAGGCCGCTAGCGGCAGCCTGGGGGAAATGGTAAGTGAAAGCGCGCGCTGTGAATGCGCTGCACAGAGATCGCCTATTGATAAGCATGCGACAATTACGGAGAGCGCAATTACAATGAACGATGTCGGACGGGTTGAGGGTGGCGGTCGCCTGCCGGCGTTGGATGGCCTACGCGGATGGGGTGCCCTCTTCGTCCTGCTCTACCACGTTTTTAGCTCTGGGCTGCGGGTTACCCCGCAAAGCGGCGAGTTCCTCCGCCACCTTTTGCCGTTCAACGGCCCTTATGCGGTCATGATCTTTTTCGTCGTATCTGGCGTTTCGCTTTCCGTTGGATATCTCGCTAGGTTTGACAACGGCCTTCTTATCAAAAGCGCAGCAGCTCGATATTTTAGATTGGCCATCCCGATTCTGGCTGTTTCCCTTAGTGTGCACGTCGCGATGATGCTCGGTCTCTTGAGCCCATCCACCGATCGACTGGTGCCGTTTGCAAACACTCTGAATTTCGAGACAAGTATTACCCAGGTCTTGCAGTTCTCTCTTTATGACGTGTTTTTCAAGTACAGCCCTCATTTGACCTATGCCGGACCGCTATGGACGATGAGCGTGGAACTCATCGGATCGTTTCTGCTATTTGCCGTTCTCTTCACGGCCGTTCGAACGCGTCAAGCGCTGTTGGTGATCAGTCTCGTCGCAGTTTTGATGATTGCGGTGGCGCATACCGACACACTGCGGCTGTATTCCCTATTCCTGTTCGGCGCTGTGATTGCTGGCGCCATCCAGCGTGGATGGATACAGAGGATACCCCCTGCACTCTCAATCACTTTGCTTGCAATTGGCATCGCGGCACCAGCTTTATTGCACCCGGCTTTCGACCATTGGAACATTGCAGCGACGGTTGCGCTCACGCTCGGATGCATCGCATCCAGACCGGTGAATTTAATGCTCTCGTGCAGCCTATCGAGAAAGCTTGGCGAGCTCTCGTTCCCACTCTATCTCGTCCACGGCCCTGTGATGGTATTTGTGGGTGAGCCGCTGGTGCGCAATTTTGGCGACTCTGTCCCTTCAAAAATAGCAATCAACCTAGGCGTGATATTTATCTCCCTGATCGCGGCGCTCCCCATGGTTTTGGTCAACAAGGTTGCGATCAAGGTTTCTAGAGGCGTCGGGGATTACGCCGCCTCTATAGCTTCGACGCTGCAAGGAAGAATTCGTCGATTTGCTCGAGCGTGAAGCCCATGGCTGCGAAGCCGTCCTGCATCATTGAGGAGCTACGGACGAAAGAGCCGCTGAACTCATAGGAGATCTGGATAGCCCGATCTTGCTCAGCGACCCAGCTATCGACCTGATCGAGCAGACCAGCGGCAAGAAGCTAAAGCTTAAATTGGCGGGCGGATACGCTGGAAGGAATAGGTTCCGACTCCGACAGATCCTCCTCAGCATATCTGACTTCTTCCGGAATGTGACGAACTCAGTTGCAGCCGCTCGGTACTTGCGTTCGGTTACGGGTCGCATTGGCACTGCCTCTCTACCAAGAGACCGCCTCTCGACTTCCTTATCGATCACGGCCTCGAATGATAGCTCAGTCGCTTTAGGGGGGCGACCGTATGGGGTTGCGCAGCCATCGGCGGGGCGGGGAGGCTCGCAAGATTAGGATCAGGTGAATAATCGCCCTGAGACGTCTTCAGGAGTTGTTCGGCTGCAAGCGCGAACTTCTTATTCAATTCATCGATAAGACTGAATTAGCCCCCCGGAAAGGCCCGGACATACTCCCCCACTTAGTTAAGTGGGTAGGAGTAATGTTGGTAATATGACCAGCAGCAATTTCAGGATGGAAGTCCTCGCCGGGCGCGAAAGTCGGCACCGCTGGAGCACGGCAGAGAAGCTGGCAATCATCCACGAGACCTATGAGGCGGACGCGACGGCGAGCATCGTCGCGCGTCGGCACGGCATCCAGCCGAACCAGTTGTTTGCTTGGCGCAAACTAGCGTCCAAAGGGGCACTGACGGCGACGGCCGCCGAAGAGGAGGGCGTTCCGGCTTCTGAATACCGGGCGCTTTAGGCCCAGGTGAAAGAGTTGCAACGCTTGTTGGGCAAGAAGACGATGGAGAGCGAAATCCTGAAGGAAGCTCTCGAAATCGCCGGTGGCCCAAAAAAACATCTGTTGCGCTCGCTCTCTCTTCCGAGGGGGATTTTGGAATGAAGACCGTCTGTGAAACTTTAGGTATCGCCCGCTCGAATATCGCCGCGCGTACCGCAGGCTCCCCTTCCACAGCCAGAGGACGCCCGCCACTACCTGATCGTGAGCTGGTAGAGG
>JGI25158J39367_1000195_pt1 | contig 14468 bp, 20 predicted proteins | sample AraplaF_Cvi_mTSA_FD_39367 | JGI IMG/M metagenome (IMG submission 39367) | reverse complement strand
AGGCTGCTTCAGAGTCCGGATGTCGGACCGCGCTCCTGGCTTATGTTGTCCCGTAACGCACCAGGCGCCCAAGGACGTGCGGTCCACCCTTCCCGTTCTTAAACCGCCGTCGGCAGCTCTGAAAGCCCCGCGCTCTACGAGCGGGGCCTTTCTTGATTATCCGCGGCTGGGGTCGATGTTGTGCGTTTCAATCAGGAGGACGGGAAGCCTCAACCCTGCCTCCTCGGGCGGCCGACCCGGTCGTTCTGCCGGGTCATTGTCTGCCTCAAGACGCGTTTGAGGAGCTTTCCTTATCGAAAGCCGAAGAAGCTCAGCACTGCCACGATGATGACGATAGCGCCTACAAGCCAGATGAGATTGTTCATCGCTTTTCCTTTCATTGGTCACTGCTGGGGCAGGATGACATTCTGCTCGGTTGTGCTCTTGACGGGCTTCTGGCCGGGCACGTGTGACATGGTCCGCGTCTTGCTCTGCAGCGATTGTCCGTCGGTGCTGGTCTTCGTCCTTGACTTGCTGAACGTTCCCTTGTCGACCGCTTGGGCGTTCGTCTGCGCCTTCAGCTTGTCGTCATTGTCGTTGAGTTGCGTCTTGCTCATCGCCTTGCCGTCGTCTGTTGCGGCACTGCCGCCAGATCCAATGGAGGACGTCGTCCCATCGTCGGTCTGACACGCCCCGGCGGTTCCAACCGAGCTTGCCGAGGTGCCACCCGCCGACGCACTTCCTGCCGTCCCGATGGTTCCGGCAGCCTTACACTCCTGCGCCGGTGCGGCGGTGGTCAGAGAGAGGAGCGCGAGTGTCATCGCGCTGGCCAATGTCGTGGTCTTCATGGTTTTCTCCTACTTCTTGGGCTTGGTCACCGAACAGGTGCCGTCGGATCGCTTGGTGACGACAGTTCCGTCTGGCCGCGTCACGCTGGCCGTCGAGAAGCTGTCGACGCTTCCCGATCCGTTCGCCGAGCCTGACGCGGATGACGAGGCCGAACTCGATGATCCGCTTTCCATCGTTGTTGATGAGGTCACCTTGCCGTTGCCGGCCGTTACCGTGGTGGACGTTCCCCCAGTATCGGGCTGTTTCTCAACCAGGGTACAGGTCGTTCCATCGTCGAGTTTGATGTCCTCGGCTCGTGCCTGGGTCGCGGCCAAAAGAGCGGCCCCGTAGATGAAAGCTTTCACTGTGTTTGACATTGTCTGTCCTCCGAAGGCAGAATGGCCGGCGTTGAAAAGCGCCGGCCATAACAAGCTAGCAGGATTGGGTGGAGCCGCTCTTCTTGGCTTGGCCGGGAGCGCAGCCCTTCTTTCCGTTGTTTTCGTGCGCGGACCCTGCCTGGCTTGCGCCTGTACCGACGGAGCTAGCGCTCTTGCCGTCGCCTGCTGACGTTCCGCCTGCCCCGATCGAGGAAGCCGAACCGGCATCACCGGAGCCTGCAGCGGAGCCGCCGGTGCCGACGGAGCTGCCGGAGGTGCCGCCGCCAGCCGATGAGCCCCCCGTTCCAAGCGTGGAAGACGAGCTCGAACCGGAGCCGGCCGAAGAACCGCCCGTGCCGACTGTGCTGCTGGAGGTACCGCCGCCAGCTGACGAGCCGCCGGTGCCCACTGTCGACGCGCTGCCCGACGGACAGTTGGTAGCACCCGCGGTGCAATCGCCGCCGGCAGAGCTTCCACCAGTTCCTACGGTGCTGCTGGAGGTTCCGCCGCCAGCCGATGAGCCGCCCGTGCCGACCGTACTGGACGACTGGGCAAATGCGGTGCTGGCAAGAAGAGCTGCGGCGAAGGCGATGCCGGTTGCCTTGAACATGGGAATATTCCTCCATCGAATATTGAGCTATGGCCCGGTCGACACGACCTAAGGGCTGTCAGACGAACGACGGTTGATGCAGGCTGTTCCTGACCACGGACTTCAGTCGGAGCTATGCCGGACCTTGGTCCGATCCCGGCAGGTTCGAAAAGGAGTGGTGCGGGTTTGGCCCAGATTTGTTGATTGGCCCATCGTCGTCGCGATCGTTTTTGGCCCCTATCGTTCCGGCTCTAACTGTCTTTCTGGTGCGAGCAAGTGGTCGAGAATACAGCGAACATCCTGCCTCGCTGCTTCCTGGGATTTCTTGTTTGCGTTGATCGAAATCAGGAAGCCATGCCGATCTATCTCCGGCAGGGCAGGGGGTCTTTATCAACATGATCTTTCTTGGCGGCGTTGCGGCCGCTCCCTCGCAACCGCCTACAGCGCCAGCAAATTCGGGCTGCGCGGATTTTTGGAGGCGTTGGCAGGCGACTGAACCCAACTTGGCCGCGCGCCTGCTCAAGTCGGCTATGGCGACCAATCTGATGAGGGCGTCGCCGGCGAAGGCAAAAAGCGATGGCAATCTTCACTACCCCTCGACAGATGCTGCTCATATAGAAGGGGGTCAGGTCGCGCCATCAAGCATCGGTTCCGCTCGTTTTGGGACTTGCTGCAGTGTTCGCAATAGCGCTTGCTGCGAAGGCAGGATCATTGCCCGGCCGCGGCCCGGAGGGTGCCGACCAGACGCCGGCGTTCGATATAATCGTCGGCTGGACCTTAGTCGTTGCGCACGGCGATTTTCGCGCTGCACCTCGTGCGCCCTACGTGAGCGTTCCCCAAGAGCTTTTCTTCATGAACCGCCTGTCAAAAGCGCGGTGCCTGAGCTACCTCGCAAGAAAACCTGCCGTTCTCGAAAAGCGGGCTTTCCATTGAAAATAGCTGTGCTACCAGTTCGTGTCGGTTCCCGGAGACGTCGATTCGCATGGATCGGAAATCCTGTATTGATAAATGCTTTTTGCTTATCCTGGCTGTTGCAACGGGGAGCCTGGAAAGTTCTCCCGCACGAGCTCAAGATCAGCTCTTTGATGAGTTTCGTTTCGGCGTTTCGACATCGGTCCAAGGCGGCCGGTCGGGGGAAGACGGGGCTTTTCCGGAACTGACGGTGCTTTTTGATCCGTTCGGATACGAAGCTGCCGGCAGCTGGAGGGAGCAGCTTCTGCATCCGCGAGTCCATCTTGGAACGTCGATCGGGTCGAGCGGCGAAGCAACGCAATTCTTCACAGGTTTTACCTGGACAATTGATTTCAGCGACAAGCTCTTCGCCGAAGCGGGCTTTGGCGGTGTCATCCATACGGGCGATCTTGACGGAAACGACGGCGGCCCCAACCTCGGCTGCCGGGTTCTGTTCCACGAATACGTCGGAGGCGGCTATCGCCTCACAGAGCACTGGAACCTTTTAGCGCAGATCGCACACTCTTCAAACGCCAACCTTTGCAGCCCGAATGACGGGATGACGCGGGCCGGCCTGCAGGTCGGTTACAAGTTCTAGATCTTTCTGCTCGATCTTATCGCCCGGCGCTCGCAAGGTGGCTACGTTTCGGTATTCTTCATGTGCCAGACGAAAGTCTCCAGGCGTTGCCGGAGGGGCAAACGATTCCGTCGAAACGTGTCTCGCCCTCGAGCGACTGCTGGCTGGTGACGAACTTCCGACAGCCGTTTGCAACTCCATTGGCAGGATCGATACGCTCAATCACACCGGCGCTGCCAGTGTCCGGGTTTGCCCATGCAAGAGCGTAAGTCCCGACCTCTCCGGTCCCCACGACAGCGGCGATCACCGCTTGGTCGCTAAAGGGTGCGGCTCGGGGCGCCGACGTCACGCTTCCTACTTCGAGCGGATCCGTATGGGAGCAACTGGTCAGCAAAGCGAGTGAGAGAACGGCCAAAACGCGGTTCATGATTTCACCTGTCTACGTGCCGTCTTGGCGCCACGCGTTCAAGCTTGCGGGCGATTGTCTCCTGCGGCATGCCGATGATGTATTTTAGATGTTAGGAAAAGGTAAAGGAGCCGCCGCGCTTACGGCTTCTAGGAAGGCCGTCGGCATCGACCTGTTCCCACGTCATCGATCGGTCGTTACGCGCGTCATGTGGTTTCGAAGTCTTTGCGCGCGAATGGGTTCCTCGCTGGTCTGATTGTTCGTCTGGCTCGCGATCTGTCTGGCTTCCGGGAACTCTCGCAATTTTCCCAATGCTTTTCCTTCCGCGGGTGCAGATCATTCCTTCTCTGTCAGCGAGTACAGGCGAAGCGCGCATGCCTTCGAGCAATTCATGAGCTGAGTGATGCGCGCATTGGAATAACCCATCGCTTCGTCCGACCGGCCGCTGGACGGCCAGAGATCGCTGGCGCTATCGCTACTGCTGCCATCTTCATAACGACGGCGCAGCGTCGACCCGGTCTTGCTGGCTCCCCTGATCGGGAGGCGATGCGAGAGCAGGATCGGTCAGGCCGAGATCTTTGATTGGAAAGGTCGTGCGTTAATGTAGAATTGGATATATTTCCTTCGAGGGAGTACCGATGAAGCCAATCACGAGAGGATTCGGCGGCCTGACGACCGAAGCCGAGGCGACGCTCGAAAATTCTCGCGATCTGGAGCCATTGCCTATTGCCTGCGGAAGGAGGGAAGGCCGAGGGAGCTACGTTTTGACCACTCGGATCTTCCTTGCAATATGCTAAAGGGCGCCCCCCGTGTGCCGTGTTCGGCTGCCCACGGTGTGCCACCTGTCTATAGCATGCATCGCGTTTTTGCCCATTGCCGCGCTTCGACGCGCGCCGGTGGGAACGTTGGCCCTCCGTGCAGGTTTGGTGGCGTGCCGGAAGCGACGAAAGACGCATGTTAGCCCGATGATCCAGACTGCAGACCATCTTTCCGAACTTGCTCCGTTTGCCAGCTCCATCTTCAACGGCGAAGCGATTGAGCAGTTCGGAGCCCTCTGTACTCGCCGTCGCGACCCTGCCCGGTTGGAGGTTCTGCTTATCACCACGCGACAGACGAGGCGCTGGACGATCCCGAAAGGCTGGCCTATCAAAGGGCTTGCACCGCACAAGGTCGCCGAGCGCGAAGCCTGGGAAGAAGCGGGCGTGAAGGGGCGCGCGAAAAAACGGCCCCTCGGCCGTTTCACCTATGTCAAGACGCTCCAGGACGGCACATCCCTTCCGGCATTTGTCGAGGTTCATCTGCTAGAAGTCAAACGGATGAAGCACAAGTTTCCCGAGCGTGGAGAGCGGCGTTTGGTATGGACGACGCCTGCCGAAGCGCTGCGCATGGTAGACGAACCCGAGCTGCGATCCATGTTCAGGCATCTGGTCGTCTGAGGCACAGAGCCGTGACCGTCAAGTCCGATCCTGATCTGCGTCCTAAACTCCAGTGTCGGGTTAGATGAACCACGTGTCCGAGCGTGCTGACGCGGATGCGGCCGCGCGCGTCGATATCGCGGACGATGAAGCCGATCTCGTCCGCGCGCGCCGCGAGCATCATGCGGACCGACGCGGTTGCTCAAGCCGCTAGGCGAGGGCGCCTCGAGCAAGGCTCGCAGGACGTGAGTGGTTGGGTCGAACGCAGCGTTCTTTGCGGCTTCGGGCTAGATGACCGCCTCGATGAGCCGCATGTCCAGCGCCTCTTTAGCCGTGAGATAGAAATTGCCCTTTGCGCGCTCGAACAGATCGGTGGCCGACATGTCGCTTCCGGCCGCAAACTCGGCGAAGCCGTCCTTCTCGAGCCTTTCTGCAGCCTTCACCAGTTCAAGCTGCTCGGTGAGGATCTGGATGTTGGCGCTCATCGGACCGTCGATGTCCACGGATCGATCTATTCTGCGCTCATGTACGAGAAGCTGCGTGTCCCTAGTCAGGAACCGGCAGTGTCTTGGAAAGGCCGCCATAATGGTAATGCCCGCCGACATCACGAACGTCTTGCCCACAAACAGCGTGTCGCGCTCGTGGCACTCCCGTAGAAGCCGTATCTCCAATGCGATGCGGCGCGCGGCGTCGGCATCTCCTCCCTGCGTGCTCAGTTCGAAGATCAGCGGATCCTCTGTTGCGAGAACCTTCTCCAGTTGATCGAGCGCGAGCAGGACCGCCTTGTCGTCGATGGGGCCGTAGATGCGGACGTTCGGTTTCAGAAGAACGCGATGGTCAGGGTTCATGAGCACCTCGCTTGTGCGGACTGGTCCCAACCGCCGGCAAAGACAAGAGTTCCCATGTCTCCTCTACAGTACGCGAGCGCACCGATCCCTCTTTAGTCTCCGAGTAAGGGGAACTTCCACCGGGGGACATGGTTGGGCGCGCTTCTCCACCATTGAAAGGAAAACCGATATGAATCAAGATCAACGCAATCAGGGCGGCCAACGCCAGGACGGTCAACGCCAGGATCAGGAACGTCAGGATCAGGAACGCCAGAAGCAGGGTCAGGGCGGCCAGCGCCAGGATAACGAGCGTCAGCGACAGCCTCAGGAAAGACAGGATCAGCGGCGTTGAAAAAAAGTGCCTGAAGGAACAGCCCTGAAGAGGCTGGCATCGCCGCCTCTTCAGGTGTCTGCAGTGTAAGTCGATGTGCGACGATCATGCTCGACGCCATCACCGAGATAAGTCTCGCAGTCGTTATGAGGGATCGGGACCTGATAGCCGAGATGCGAAGACGCGTGACGGACGACCGCCCGTCCCGCTCGACTTGACCGCTTGGCGCACGCACTCGATCTTCGAAGGCCGTCTGTCAATATGTTGCGAAGCCATCGGGACGATCTCGAACTTATCGCAGGGACCGAGACTGGCTGGGAGGTTGCCTTTCCTTTCCTGGCAATGATGGCTCTGGCTGCTGCCAGGAATGTCTCGGGCCGTTGTCCCGCGGAACTTCTTGAATCGATGGTGGTTTTCCCATCGTCGAAATCATCCGGAGGAATTCAGATGGCAACCACGTCTCGAGGCCGCGGCCAGGACCGCGCAAAGGTCGCCGCCGCTCAGGATCATGAAGTACGATACGAAGCGAGGAAAGAAGGCGTCTCGAAGGACACCATCGAAAAAGTTGTGAAGACTGCCGGGAACTCCCGCAAGAAGGTCGAAGCGGAAATCGGCCGCCGCTGACCCGTGAAGATCGCGACCTACAACGTCAACGGCGTAAACGGCCGGCTCGAAATCCTTCTTCGGTGGCTGGGAGAAGCAGAGCCGGACGTCGTTTGCCTTCAAGAGCTTAAGGCGCCGCAAGACAAGTTCCCGATCAAAGCAATTGAAGCCGCGGGCTACGGCGCAGTCTGGCAGGGTCAGAAATCTTGGAACGGCGTGGCAGTCCTTGCGAAAGGCCAGGAGCCGCATCTTACCCGAAAGGGTCTGCCCGGCGAACCGGAAGACGAAAACAGCCGCTATATTGAGGCTATCGTCGGCGGAATTGTGATCGGCGGCCTTTACCTCCCAAACGGGAATCCATACCCGGGACAAAAGTTCGACTACAAGCTTCGCTGGTTCGGGAGACTTCACGATTACGCCGCCGAACTGCTGCAGCTTGAAGTTCCAGTCGTGCTCGCCGGTGACTACAACGTCATGCCAACCGAGATGGATGTCTACAAGCCGGAACGATGGACGAACGATGCGCTGTTTCGCCTCGAAGTCCGGGACGCTTACAAGAGGTTGGTCGATCAAGGCTGGACCGATGCTCTGAGGCATCTGCATCCGCATGAACGCATCTACACGTTCTGGGACTACTTCCGCAACGCATACTCGCGCGACGCAGGACTTCGGATAGACCACGTTCTGCTGAGTTCGGAGGCTGCGGCAAGGCTGTCGAAGGCTGAGGTCGAAAAGCACGTACGCGGCTGGAAGCACACGAGCGATCACGCCCCGGTGTGGATTGAGCTGAGTGACGAACCGGTCAAGAAGAAGAGGAGGTAGTCAGGAATGACAACTGGACAGCGCATTTTCACGATCGGCTGGAGGATTCGATCGATGTTCGTCGCTGCCGGCTCGAAGCACGAGTATTCGACGCCATCATTATCCGCAGGGCAGCGGACCGCAGCCCGGTTTCAGAAAGCGATATCGTAGCGGTCGAGAAACGACGACTGGAAGTCTGAAAACAGCTCCGCCTAATTCCCGCGCGTGGCAGGCCCGTCCGTAGGTGTGGCGCCTATCTCGGCTGTTGACCGGACGCGGGATCGACTGTTTCGGATAAACGGGCGGGGGAACATGGACGTCTCGTCGTCACCCGTTGTCAAACGCGGACATTGCCTTCATCTCAGGCGTGATGGTTCAAGCCTGCGCAACCGCTTGTTTGATGAAGATCGGCGTCGCCTCCGCACTGGTCGACTCTTCGATGGCCCGGCAAATCGCGAGGTGCCGGCCCTTGTTCATTGGTGAGGCCCGCACGCGTGCCCTCGCGTCAACGTGTGCTCTTTCCTTGGTCCTGGGTTCGCCGTGAACGAAGCCTCTTGGACCTCTCACGCGTGCCGCAACTCGCCTCCGAACACCATATCCGTCTGCCGCCTTTCGACCTGTCGAGAAACAGCCACCCGCAATTGTCGCCCTTGCATTCGCGTACTGGCCGACGCATGCTGGCATCTATAAGAAGTTCGACGACCTCGAGTGCAAACAGGTCGACGATATCGCGTCTCTGCTCAAGCGGCAGTTTCCACCGCAAGCCTTCAGGCGTCATTTTCAAAACCTCGCGAGCGCGTGCTTTGCGGGCAGCCTGCTCAAGAACCCGCAACTGCGATGTCAATGCGACACCTCCTCGGTCCTCAGCCAGGAAAACGCCATAGGCGGCTTCCCGCAAGTTGATCGCTTCGAGAAGGACGATCCCTGCATCCTGGGGATCTGCTGCCGCCACGCATTTCAGGTGTTCGCCTTCTAGAGCGTCCACAAGACCAAGTCTTTCGGCGAGGACGACAAGATCCCCGAGGGAGCCCAGCAGATCAGGGCCCCAGCGTCCCCGGCGGCTGTCGACCGTGTTGACAAAATCGAGGGCGGCATGGCCGCCACTCAGCGGCATATCAGAGGTCGTGCTGGCCATATTCCAAGGAACAAGTTGGTGTTTCGAAAGTTCGTCACGGTATAAGTACTCTTTACCCGTTGCATTCGCAAGGTTTTGATCATGACGGTATCACGACATCATCTCAAGTTCCTTGTCCTCTGTCTCGTCTGGGGGCTCACCTGGATTGCCGTGAAGACGGGGGTAGAGGCCGTGCCACCGAGCTTGTTTGCAGCAACGCGGTTCATCGCCGCGGGGTTGGTGATGCTCGCATGGGCCGGAAGAGGAAAAAGTCTCGGGTCTTTTTCTCCGGGCAACCTCATCCGGCTCCTAATCGTCAGCTTATTGATGATCGCCTTTTGCTATGGCCCGCTCTTCTGGGGTATGCAGTTCGTTTCCTCAGGCACGTCGGCAGTTGTCGAGATGTCGCTGACGCCCCTTGCGCTTCTGGCCTTCGGCATTCTTGCGGGTGAAGAACGCTGGAATGCCGTCGGCGCTGGCGCCATGATGCTCGGGATTGCAGGTCTATGCATCCTCTTTATGCCGGCGCTGAGGGAGGCGGGGTCGGAAGGCCAATCGGTGCTCGGACTTCTGGCGATAGGCTGGGCGGCGATCTCCTCAGCATGGGGCTCAGTTATGGCGCGCCCGCTTGTTTCCCTTTACGGCAGCACGTTTCTATCGGGCTCGACGATGCTCATCGGCGGTTGCATACTGCTTGCCTGGTCACTGGTATCCGAGCCAGACGCGTTATTGGCGATGACGCGGTTGGGGGCGTGGCATTCCGGCTCGCCAGTCATCGGCGCATGGCTTTTCCTCGTTATCTTCGGCTCTCTTCTCGGATACAGATATTATGTGCAGCTTTTACGAGATATCGGCCCGGCCAAAGCAGGCAGCTTCGCCTTCGTGTCTCCCGCCATCGCGGTCGTGGTCGGAGCATTTCTGGCGGGAGAATCCTTTAGTCTCCGCAGCCTCCTCGGAATGTTCTTGATGTTAGTCGCCGCGGCGACAAGTCTCTTTGCCGACACCATTGCTTCGGGCCTGAGAAAAACGTCGCGGACGCCACCGACGTCCTGACGCGCCGGCTACCGTCGGAAAGAAGATGGAAATGTTGAAGATTGCAGCGCCAGCGACATGGCGAAAGAAGAAGTTTCGATCACTTCGGGCAGCCTAACGACATTGGGCATATTGGACCCGAACGGGTGTACACGAAAGACTGCGCCGCACAGAAGGCTCCCGTCGCTGTCGGGATCGCAGGTGCTTGTGCCAGATCATGCTGAAGCCGAGCCGGGTAGGCTTGCGCACAAAGTCATTTTACGCCGGAACAACCGCCATCCGACTTGGTTCGACCCCATCAAACCGCGATCAGGACCAGCTCAATGAGCAAGATTATCAATGTCGACTTCCATCTTATCTGGGAGCCGCCGGTGTCCGTCCGTACCGCCGACGGGCACCACCAACGCATCGACGGACCGGATGCAGCATTGCAGGTCCTCGACCACGCAGCCTTCAGCGGTGCGTCCTCTCTGCGATGCCGCAAGGCGCAGGTGCGTCGATGCAATCAGTCGGCGGGGCAGCACCGATCTGGCGCGACGGACCTTCGCCGAGGCGGCCCATGCCGCGGAGGGTTATCCATGAGCGCCAGCGTCAACGCGATGTGTCTTCCGGCAAATCCGATACTTGTCAGGAGCGAGAACATTCCCGCGGTTTCGCCAGGAACGGAGGGAAGATCCACAGGCTGCTATCAGCCGTCCTCCACCCGTGCATCCAATGGGCTGACGGGGTTCAGCGCCACCCCCTATTATCGTCCCCGTGATCATTTTTGCCAGCGTCAATTTTATCGGGAAGGCGCCTCTCTCCGAAAACTCAAACACAAGGAGCACTGATGAGCAGTCAACAGCACATCGTCATCATCGGCGGCGGCTTCGGTGGTCTTGCCTGCGCGATCGAGCTCGGCAATGTGGCGAATGTCGATGTGACGCTGATTGATCGCCGAAACCATAGTTTGTTTCAACCATTGCTCTATCAAGTCGCCACGGCGGCTCTCTCCCCGGCCGACATCGCGGAACCCATTCGCAAAACATTGGCGCGCTTCAAGAATATAAAGATGATCATGGCGGAAGTGACGGGCGTCGACGCGCCGGGAAACCGTGTACTGCTGGAAGACGGGTCCCCGCTGGCTTACGACAAGCTGGTGATAGCCACTGGTTCCGACTATAATTATTTCGGCCATGAAGAGTGGCGCGACTATGCGCCCGGCCTCAAGAGCATCCACGAGGCACGTCAGATCCGGCATCGATTGCTGCTGGCTTTCGAACGAGCGGAACTCGCCGCGAGCGCTTCGGACAAACAGAAGATGCTGACCAGCATCATCATCGGTGGAGGGCCGACGGGCGTCGAGATGGCAGGGGCCATCTCCGAACTTGGCCGCTTCATGATCAGTCGGGATTTTCGCACGCTCCGACCTCAACATCTCCGCGTCATGCTAGTCGAGGCGGGGCCGCGACTTCTTGCTGCATTTCCTGAAAAACTTTCTGAATATGCAAGAGGTTATCTTGAGGACATTGGGGTCGAGGTGCGCACGACTAGCCGCGTTGTCGGCATCAGGCGAGACGGCGCCGATATCGATGGCGAGTTCGTGCCGGCCGGTACGATCGTCTGGGGGGCGGGCATCAAAGCTTCTCCCGCGCATGCCTGGCTCGGTGTGCCCGGTGTCGCGGGCGGGCGTCTTCCTGTCGACGATGATCTTCGCGTGCGAGGTTTTCCGAGCATCTTTGCGATCGGCGATACATCCGCGTTGATGGGGTCAGACGGACAGTTGCTGCCAGCCCTCGCTCAAGTTGCCAAGCAGCAGGGGACCTTTCTCGGGCGCGCTCTCAGCGGAAGAGGATCGAGCACTGGCTTCAGGTTTCACAATCGCGGCAACACAGCTGTCATCGGGCGCAATGCTGCGGTTTTCGACTTCGGGAGTTGGACCCTCAAAGGCAGGGCTGCCTGGCTTTTGTGGGCTCTAGTCCACGTCTATCTCCTGATCAATTTCGAAAAGCGGGTTTTAGTCGCGATCCAATGGGTCGGCCGGTATCTCACCCGTCAACGCGGCGCCAGGATCATCGACGAACAGGCGCAAAGAACACAGGGCAATCGGCCGCGAAACCCAAATGCGACATATGTCATCCGGTAGCAAGTCGGGGGCCTAATGTCTCGTAACCGCGAGGGCGGAGGACGGTTTGGTCGCATCGAAAGCTTTCTGTCACCGATGGCAGCGCGCACCGATCTTTAAAAAGACGCCGCGCCATTGCCCGGGATGACGGGGCGCGGTCTTCCGCGGTCGAGCGTTCCGTTGCCGCTGCCATCACCAAACGGTTCGAAGCGGCAGGCGTCGGGCCCACAAAGAATGATCGAACTGAGCCCTTTGGTGGTGCTCCCGTCAGGCGAGCGGAGGAAAAGGTGGGAGGACGGGCGGTGCTACGTGCGTACGCTAGCCTCTGCCACGCCAGCCACGGGAGGCGGGCGCCTGTTCATGTCTTGATGTCAGTCGCTGTTTAAAGGAAGGAAGGAAAAGGCCATGACGAACGATAGGGAACATCCTGAACAGGATCCCGCCGAAGGATCCCGGGAGACAATCGAACGCGATCTCGCCCAACAGGACAGGCTTGTCGATAAGGGCAGGCGCAATCACGCCCCAAGCCATCCCGGTGCCAAACCGACCGGCAGGAAAAGCCCTCCGGCCACCAAGGAACAATGAAGCTCAAACACGTCGCGCAAACATGTCTGAAAGAGCGCTACGTGTTGTTCACGAGACGACAGCGCCCGGATGGGCGTCGATAGTCGCCTTCACGGCCGTGGGATCATCACGGCCTTCTTCACGTCGTTGAGGGAGGGGCCATGCACGACGCGGTAACGCGCCTCCACGAGATTATAGAGCCCGAATGCGGCAAGGCCTAGAGAAACCAAAATGTAGAGGAGCGCACCGAAGGGGAGCTGTCGCAACCATGTCAGCGCATCCGACATGCTGCCTGCCTGATCGGGGTCTACCGTAATGCCCGCGTACGCGAAGAGCAGGCCCGTAAGGGCGAAAACAATACCGCGAGCGACAAGGCCATAGATGCAAACGAGACGGATGAACCCTTTCGTATCCGGCAAGCGGAGATATTTCTCGAATTTGCGCGTCAGCCCCTTCATCGACGTTATCACTCCGCCGATGATGAAGCCAAGCCCCACCACCATCGCTAAATAGGCGCCGTAGGGTTGGGACATGATCCAACGTGCAAGACTTTGCTCGCCCGAGGACTGCCCGCCACCGCCCGCCGACAGGGCGTGACTGATCGCAAAACTCGCCAGCCCGATATAGGCCAAGGCGCTACCAAGGAGGGCGGCCCTGATGGCCAGTGCCTTGCTGCCTGATCCATGTCCATCGCTGTCTGCAAGCGACTGCGCAAGTCGCCAGGCCACGAACCCGAGCAGACCGAGGCCAATGGTGCCAACCCAGACCCGTCCGAAAGGCTGATCAAGAAGTGTCGACAAAGCTGATTTTGTATCTGGCCTGCCGCCGGCCAAACCCGAGAAGAGGGCCATCGCGGCAACGAGCAGGAAGACGACGCCTCTCGCGGCATAGCCGGCTTTTGCCAAAGTTCCAACATTCGGTCTTGTCACAAGACATGCTCCATCGCCATTCGTCACATCAACGCACAGGACGTCAAAAAGTTGTGCCTTATCCTCGTCTAGCCGGATGAGCACGCTGCCAAGATCATCGGCCGGCTTTCTTCAACGCTGGATCTTGGCTGGGCCGTTCCTCAAAAGAATAAACCTGCGGGAGCGGACAAAAGCCGACGTAAAAAAAGAGGTGCCACGAAGGCGACATCAGGTCCGATGGACCGTAATGAACGCGCGAAGGAGCGATGATCGAGGTTTGATCAGATATCGGTTTGGTGTGTATCTCTTGTCAGCATTCGACGGGAACCCTTTCGGCAGCTAGAGCACCGGCAGTCGACAGTAACGAACGAGGCCCCTCGGCTGTGAGCTGTTATCAGTCACCGCTTTGTCCTCCTGTTTTGCGGATGAAGCTATTCGATCAGGATCTTCAAGCTGGTGGGAACTTTCTGTCACGCTGCAGGTTTCAAAGGCGTCACTCGATTGCACGCCCCCAACCCACTATCGGGTGACCGGTTCAGAAAGACCGGAAAAGAGCCCTCGCTTATCGCGGGGGCTTTTTGCTGCCGCCGAAGGACGTAATTTCCGGCCTATGCGAGGTTGCGATGCCAATAAGGGGCAAGAGATGGCGACGTGGCCCTGCTGCGAGGACAGCCTCTCATTAACGTGGCAGGCGAGCGTTGTGTCATCACCACCACGCTGTAACGAGCAGGCGCTGCTTCCTCTTGCCGGGGATCCGGAACAAGAATGAGATCCTTTGCGTTTCCAATCCTCGTTGAACAGCCGCGCTTCGATCGCTCCAACCCGACGCTTTGACCCGCTCATGCAGCCACATCAGCGCATCTTCTTCATCCAGTTCGCGGTCGCCTTCATGCTCGGAGCTTTGTTGTCACGCCTCCCCGACCTCCAGGCCCGATTTGCGCTCTCCGAGGGCCAGCTCGGAATCCTGCTGGTGTCGATGTCCTCAGGGGTTCTGTTCGGCCTGACCTTCTCCGTTCCGGTAATCGAAAGGTTCGGCGCCCGCACCATGGCCTTCCTGACAGT
>JGI25158J39367_1000188_pt1 | contig 14642 bp, 22 predicted proteins | sample AraplaF_Cvi_mTSA_FD_39367 | JGI IMG/M metagenome (IMG submission 39367) | reverse complement strand
CATGTCCTTCACCGACGCAGCCGCGATCATGGAAAGTTTCGTCACGGCCTGGGAGGCGCTTTCAAATCTCGGGAGGGTCGCAAAAGGTGAGACGGTCCTCGTCCACGCTGCGGCAGGCGGAATCGGATCGGCTGCCGTCAAGCTCGCAAAGGCAGCAGGAACGACTGTGCTGGCCACGGCATCTGCGAACAACATCGAAAACGTGCTGTCACTCGGCGCGGATGCGGTCTTCGATTACAGGCAGGCCGACTTCGAGGCAGAGATCGTCGATACGACCGCCTCTCGCGGTGTCGATCTGATCATCGACTTTGTCGGTGGGTCCTACCTCGCCCGCAACATTCGTGGTCTTGCGCCTGGTGGCCGGCTTGTCCAGGTCGGCCTGCTCGGCCGCGATAACAACGCCATCATTCCCCTCGACATCGTTCTTCACAACCACCTGCAATTGATGGGCACGGTGATGAAATCAAGGTCGCGGTCAGAAAAACGAGCGATGATCGGGCGGTTCAGGGAACAGGTACTCCCGAGGGTTGGGCGCGAGCTGAAGCCGGTCCTTGGAGCGACGTATTCGCTTGCGGCTGTATCGGATGCACATCGCCGGATGGAGGCCGGCGGGTTGTTCGGCAAGGTCGTTCTAACGGGTTTTCATGAATGACGCGGGTATAGGGTATGGTCGACTACGCCTTGAAGGGATGTGAACCTGGGACCCGTCGGTCAATGGAAGCTAAAATATTGAAATGATAAGACAATGTGACTGTCCGCCCTTGCTGGCGTCTCGTGTGAAATCGCTGTGGGTAAATTTTCGTTCGCTCGACCGACAACGACTTGCCTAGCATTCAACGTGAGGCCCTACATGCGGGAAGGTGTGCCAGCCACGCAAGGCTATCTAGTGCTTATCGGAACTGATATGGTTTATGGTAGACCAACGCATGCCTATCTTGAGGGAAAACATCGGCCGCGGGAGAAACCCAATGGCAGTCAGCGTTAAAGTAGCAGAGGCAAAAACCCATCTTTCCGAGCTACTCGCACAGGTCGAAGCGGGTGAAGAGGTCATCATTTCCCGGGGCAACACACCCATAGCACGGCTCTCTCGCATCCGACGAGAAACCGACGTCGACGCGGTGATCAGCGAGATCAAGGCTCAACGTGCGGGCTTGCCGTTCACCACTCAAGAGGAAATCCGCGCCTGGCGTGACGAAGGTCGTCGCTACTGATGCCATTCATACTCGATGCATCCGTTGCCGCGGCATGGTTTCTGCAGTGGCGAGCGCGGCGCGCAACGAGGGAATTGTCCTTCTGGGTCCGCTGGAAAATGATCACTAAGCCCGAAGGCAGAGATAAGACCGACGTTGCGCATCGCGCCGAAGACCTCGATAGCATTGCCGCTGTCCTGCCAATCGAGCGCCGTGACGAGCTCGTCGAGCTGCTGACCGACCAGGACGTCGAAACCCTGCGGCATCTGGTCAACAAGGGCACGGGCGATAATACGCTGCGGGCTCTGACCTCCGACTTGCCTATCTGCAGGCCTGGTCGCTTTCCGCCACCGGCTCTTCCCTGCCCTGGCCCGCGCCAGAGGCGCTGCTCCTGAAATTCGTCGCCCATCATCTGTGGGACCCGAAAAAGCGAGACACCGATCCGCACCACGGCATGCCAGCCAATGTCCAACAAGGGCTTCGCGACCGGGGCTTTCTCAGATCGACCGGTCCGCATGCACCCGATACCGTTCGCCGGCGTCTCGCCAGTTGGTCGACGCTGACGAAATGGCGTGGTCTGACCGGTGCCTTCGCCTCCCCTGCCCTGAAATCGGCCATTCGTCTCGCCGTGCGCGCCGTGCCGCGGGCGCGAAAGCGCAAGAGCGCCAAGGCAATCACCGGTAACGTGCTGGCGAAGTTGCTGGCGACCTGCGGTGGCGGCGACCTGCGCGACGTCCGCGACCGCGCCATCCTGATGGTCGCCTTCGCCTCCGGCGGCTGCCGGCGCAGCGAAGTCGCCAGCCTGCGCAAGGAGCAGCTGACAATCGAGCCGCCGGTAACAGCCGAGGACGGAAGCCCCCTCCCCTCGCTCTCCATCCGTCTTGGCCGGACGAAGAATTCCGGCGCCAGCCAGGACGAGGTCGTCTATCTGACCGGCCGGCCGGTGGAGGCATTGAACGCCTGGCTGACCGCCGCCAAGATCGACAGCGGCAGCGTGTTTCGGGCGATCGACCGCTGGGGCAATGTGTCCCGCCGAACGCTTGATCCGAAGGCGGTCGATGACATCGTCAAGCGGCGGGTGGCGATGGCTGGGCTCGAGGCGGGGGAGTTTTCGGCGCATGGATTGCGCTCTGGCTATCTGACGGAGGCAGCCAATCGCGGCATCCCGCTCCCCGAAGCAATGGAGCAGTCTCGCCATCGATCCGTCCAGCAGGCGTCGAGCTACTACAACAGTGCGACGACGCGGAGGGGCCGGGCTGCCCGCATGCTATAAACGTCCCACTCGGCTGCGTTCTGTGTCAGAGCGGTGAACGCTCAAGCCAGAAACGTTGTTCAATGTCTCAGGATCCTGCTTCCATCGATCGTCTGAGCAGCGCTCGCAGGGCCTCATGTTCAGGCCCAATGGGTTTTAGATTAAGGAAGGCGTCGACGGATCTGCGTGTCTCGGTCCCGCCCGACGCCAGATTGGCGCGATGCAGGACGAAGGCGGCGTCGCCCTTGCTCTGGCAGCACAGAAACCAGCGGTCGCCGTTGGAGCTCACGGCGAATTCCATCTGCTCTTCCGTATCGAACCCCTCCCGCGTACGGTTCATTTCGTTCTGGGAACTTGCCTGCTCGCCCCCCGCTTGCGCGTCGCCTGTGCTCGTAGACGCGGGATAATCCTCGGGAGCGATCATGCCGGCCCGGATCTGCTCGATGAGAGTGGTCTCCGCCGCGTGGTCCGCTCCCGCCTCGGGCTTCAGGTCAAGCGTGGCATAGTCCGCTCTCTTAAGAAGCCTGCGCAAAAGAGACTGCTTCATGCCGGTTATGTTCACCACATCCAGCCCTCCGTGATCAAGAATAGAACAAAAACAAAGCTGATCACGGCGACGATTGTTGGAGCGGCGCTGGAATAGCTTGGCGAAACAGTTTTGTGAGTGGGAGGCATATCCTCTCCTTCCGTTAACATGTCGGTCCGACTTGCGAGATCATCCCGCTGGCAAGTTCCTCGTCACGCTGCCGCGGATAGTGGTGGCTTTCGGCGTCGTGTCGGACGGACCGGTTTCAGCTCGATCGGCCGGGCTTCGCGCAGCTGGCGCAGGCGCGCGGTTTTGCGGGTCCGGTCAGCCGCTTCCGTTTCAATGATCTGCCGCGCGACGTCACTCGTGGTCGAAGCCTTGTCTCGCGCGGAAACCTTTTCGGGCTTGAAAAATGCCGGCTTGGTCATGGTCATGATGATCGTCTTTCGGTCTGCGGCTTGGATGTATCCAAGCGGTCGACGGTTGATACAGGCCGGAAAAGGCCGACCAGAAAACAAAAGGCCGGGCGCTAGCCCGACCTTCCACAGTCACTCAGCTCTGCTGCCAGTACATCCGTGGTCAGCGCAGCGAATGAAATCCCTAAGCTGCCCGAAGATTTTCGGCCGAGCTTTTGCCGGACTTGCGGTCCTGGACAACCTCGTAGGAGATCTTCTGGCCATCCGAGAGCGAACGCATTCCGGCGCGCTCGACAGCAGACGCATGCACGAAAACGTCCGTGCTACCGTCGTCAGGCTGGATGAAGCCGAAGCCCTTGGTGGAGTTGAACCATTTTACGGTACCAGTAGTCATGACGATTTCCTTTCAGAGCAATCGTTGTGGTTCCCGCGATGCCTTGCGGGATAAGATCGATGATTTGAGGAAATCCGGCGGGAGCGAAGCTGCGGCCAACATCACAAGCAATGGTCGATAATCCATATATGGGTACAAGTCAGGATTTTACAAGAGACGCGCCGGATTAAACTCAGCTTCACTGCGGAGAACAATGTTTAGACCTGCGTTCACGCTTCATCAGGCAGTGAAGGAGATGTCCACGGCAACGTCCATCGACATGAAGGCATCTGCCGAACCGATGAACGTTCCCGACACGGGGAAGAGCTGGATAATATCGCGCGCGACTGCTACGGGAATCAGGTTGGCGCTGCCCATACTCCTGTTTGTCGGATCGAACGCGACCCATCCTGCACCGGGAAGGAACACCTCAACCCACGCATGGGTCGAGCCGCCCGGCGACGAACCGATGAGGGTGAACGCCGGATCATAAAGATATCCGGACACGATCCTCGCCCCGATGCCAAGCACCCGCACGCTTTCGACAAGGACCATCGCAAGATCCCGGCAGCTCCCCGACCGTAGGCCAAGGGTCTGCAGCGGAGGTTGTGTTCCCTCTGTATCGCGTGCCTGATAGGCAACGCCGTTCGAAACACCTGCACTGAGATCCTTCAACAGCGAGAGCGTATCGGTCGGCTCCGCCATGACGAAGCCCCTGACCCACTGGTGAAATTCGCCGGAAGGATCGGAATACTGAACGTCCCTTAGGGCGCCCAGGTCCTTCCAATCCTGATCATCGTATCGGAACGGGTAACTCGCGGCTGACGCAGCGATGTCGAACACCGGCCAGGCTTCCGATGTCAGGTCGACATCCGCACGGCTTGTGATCTCGAGCCGTTGCGTCGCTTCCGAGAACGTCACGGTCGCAATCGCGTTTCCGAAAACATCGGTTGTCCAGGAAACCCTGCCTTCGGGCGAAAAGGCTATGTCGTGACTTAGCAGCAGGATTTCCGGTCCCTCGCGCGGTCGCAGCAATAGTCGGTAAGGAGAGAGCTGAACCGGAGATCGGTAGCTGTAGGTCGTCCGGTGGCATATGGAAAGTTTTGGCATTGCCGCTCCTCGCACAGAACAAACCCAGGGGGATATGGTCAGGTATCGCCAGTTCTTCGCGCCGCTAACAAGCTCAGCCAGGATTGGGACGGTGCAGATCCGATAAGAACGTGCAGCTCGCGACCGTCCGGCTGGCCGTTGGTCGCCAGGGATGCGTCATTTCATGAGCCCGGCAGACCGCAGCGCACTCTCTATGACGTCCTGGACGTTATTCGTGATCTTGCGATCAGACTTCGCTCCCCCGGTGGGCCTTTCGCGCGCGGCCTCGGGATGCGCATGACGCTCAAAGGATGGTGTGAGACCCCAGTTGCGGGCGATGTGCTCCGTCGACGAGATGCCAACGTCGAGCATGTACGGTGCTTGCGAGCCGTAGCCGCTTGAAGTGTCGATAGGAGTGCCGTGTCCCATGCCGCCGATGCGGTAGAGTTCAATGGCGTCCGAGCCAGTCTTGTCTGTCCAGACGTGGTGTTCGTGCCCGTCGATGACGTCAAACCGCGAAGGTCGATCGATAACCTCGTGTATGGCTTTCCACTGATCAATAATGGCCTGGGCGTTGATCTCGTCCACGGTCTTGTCATTCGTACCATGCCAGACGGATATGCTCGGCCAGGGTCCAGCATGCGCTGACGCCGAACGAAGTTGCTGCTGAAGTCGTTCACGAGGGGGTAGACCGTGGCCGCGCATCCGGTCGAACGCCTCTGGGATGCTTGAGGCAACGCCATAGGGCAGGCCCGCAATGATCGCTCCTCCGGCAAACGCTTCCGGATAGGCGGCAAGCATGGCATTCGCCATGGCGCCGCCAGCCGACAGTCCCGTGATGAACACCCTCGTAGGGTCGATGCCGTGGTTGGAGATCATCACGCCGATCATCTCACGGACCGAGCGGACCTCGCCACCGTCGCGCCGGATATCGTCGTCGGAAAACCAGTTGAAACAGAGATTGGGGTTGTTCTGGCGGGTTTGCTCCGGAAACAGGACAGCAAAGCCAAATTCGTCGGCCAGCTTCGACCATCCCGACCCGGCATCGTATCCGGCAGCCGTCTGGGTGCAACCGTGTAAGACGACTACAAGCGGGATTGGATGTGATGCATCTGCGGATCCGGGAACACGATACCACCCCAGGAGATCGCCGGGATTAGCCGTTTGGTTCTGCAGCTTCTCCAACCGGCTTGAACCCGTGGGCATGGTCGGCGGGGTGCGAAACCGTTGCAGGCGCTGCAAAGTATCCGAAAGATTTCTCATAGGGGCTTCCTCGCTGCTCGCGGAAAGCCAACTGACATCCCGGATTTCCTAGGTAATGCTGCGGTGCACAATTGCAAGACCCGTAGTGATGGAAGCAAGCCGTTTGCTCAACGTGGGCAACAGCGACAAGAGCGGCAACCAGGCCAGCAAAAGGCTATCATCATACGCTCATCTCCATCTCTTCGAAGGAAATCAGTCGCTGCCTCTTCTCGTCCCAGAGAACAAATTTGACGCAGGCCAGGCTGTCGCGAATGCTGATGCGGCCGACATCTGCAAGCTCGGGATGGTCTCGAAGCACCTCAGGCAGCCGATAGAACGGCACCCGGCTGGAGAGATGATGAATATGATGCATGCCGATGTTACCGCTCATCCACCGCAAGGGGCGCGGCAGATCATAGTGTGAGGCTCCATGCATGGCAGCGTAAGGGAAAGCCCAGTCTGGTGGTCTCGACCAGTGCGTATCCTCGAACTGATGCTGGACGTAGAACAGCCAGACGCCTGCGGATCCGGCAATGAGGACGATCGACAGATGGATCAAGAGGAACGGGATAATCCCGACGCTCCAGATTAATAACGCCGTCAACACGGTAACGGCCACGTTCGTTGCCATGGTCGAGACCCAGGGCAGTGCGCCCGAGCGCATCATCCCAAACGGTAGCCTCTGCTTGAGGAGAAACAGAAAGGCGGGGCCGATCCCGAACATTACGAACGGATTGCGATACAAGCGATAGCCAAGCTGTCCCATCGGGGTCAGATTGCGATACTCTGATACCGTGAGGGTCGTTATGTCGCCAACGCCGCGCTCATCCAGGTTCCCGGCAGAGGCATGATGTTCGTTGTGCGCGCGTCGCCAGTAGTCGTAGGGTGTGAGCGTCAGGATTCCGAGCACGCGGCCGGTCCAATCGTCCAGGCGTCGTTTGCCAAAGAACGAACCGTGCCCGCAGTCATGCTGCAGCATGAAGATGCGTAGCAAAAAGCCAGCCGCGGGAATGACCAGGAGTAGGCCAATCCAGTATCCGAACTGCAGCGCGATCGCCGCAGTCGCCCACAGAAGCACGAACGGGATGAGGGTCACGGCAAGCTCGTACAGGCTTCGCGCCAACACGGGCTTGCGGTAGCCGGCGATGATCTTGAGCCAAGCCGATTCGGGATCAGCGCCTGGGCTGACCGGCGGTTTAATTGAGGTCAAACTATACCTATTGCGTTCTTGGGATAAGCGCCGCATGTAGCAAGAGCCGGGAGACGGGGGATTACTTGATGCGGCGTACCAGCGGATACGCCGGCGCGTCGTAAAGTGCCCGGATCTGTCTATGGTCGAACCGCGCCTCATCAACTTCGAGGAGAGAACCCAGTTGCTGTGCGCCGGGCATGTCTTCAATCGCGAAACGCAGAGCCTCGGCGGCCGTCTCAAAACGCCGGTAGCGTGGCCCCCTGCTCCCGCGGAGAGATTTACCCGAATACAGGCCTGCCACGCCGGTGTAGTCGAACTGGGTCAAGGGGTTGTCCTCCACGTTGCAGAAGGAGACTGAGCATTGACCCGGCTGGCTTCCCTGACGGTGCGCTCTGTTTCTCGCAGCTCGCGCTGTCGTAGCTGCATTCCCTTTCGCAGAGTCGTGAGTTTTTCCGCGTTTGAGCCTGCCTCGGCAGCGCGAAAAAGCTTGTCCGCAGATTGGCGGAATTTAGAGTTCATTATGATTCCTTCGTGGTGAGCAAAAGCTATGGCAACAAATCGCCTAACCGCCGCTCGATTATTTCTGGGGGATCCCAGTTACAGCTTGCTGCGCTCTGACTTCCCCTGTTGAGAGGAGGTTGCGCATTCCGGCATGATTTATGCCGTCGTCGGCGCTCGGGCTTTCCACTGATACGTGAAAAAGGGGCTCATGCTCGCCAGAGGCAGCTTTCGCACGACGACCGTCTTTAACATGCAGTCACCAATCATTGTTTGTTCATGATAGCCGGATGCACTTGTTCGCACGAGGTTTTGCGACACACACGCAGGATACTGATTGGAAGACATCTTGTCCTCCTTCTGTTTGGGGTAAGGCCCCTAATAAGGAAAATGACGCTCACGGGAACGGCTAAACCCGTCGTGTCCCCGGCACTTGCCAGACAGATCGATCATTTGAAAGGAAATCGGGATGGAGCCATGCTCCGGCTCGATATGACAATCATTGGTCGATTATAGATATATGGGTACAATTTCCGCTTTAACAAGAGCCTCAGTTACGTCGGCTCGTTTGAAGAGGGCGACGTTAAAGCTCCGACAGGCCGTCGAAGCAATCTTCGAAGCACCGGCAACCATGGCGCCTCCCTAATTGACGCGCCGCCTGCGCGATCGCCCTTCTCTTCAACTTGTTGATGGGCCAATCACTCGCCTGGCGCTGCAGCCCTGCGCCGACGGAAGGAGCCCGCAAAAGGGGTGCTTTGCGGGCTCCAAAGAGCTCAGAGGTCGGTCCCCAGGAACGGGCCGCACCGGGCAATCACCACCTGCTCACATATCCAGAACATTAGCGAATCAATTCGGCTGACCGTCCCCGGATCAATCACGAAGCTTACCCTGTCGAAACGCTTGCAAAGGCGGGTAACCCGGGCGGCGCGACCTCGTGCGTTCGCGTACAAACCTTTCGGTCCGCTTGCGCTTTCTCGCGGGGTCTCCATAATCCGGAACAGTCACAACTTCCAAGGCAGTGGCGGCTGAGGGTTACCAAGTGCTCCCGCCTGGACGACAGAGGAGCGCCTTGAGGGCTAACGCTTCCAAAACCATTCACGCTTCTACTCGCTCGGATGGGTCGAACGTTTCCGGATTTCGTCGACACGCGCGAACCGGCTCGCAAGGCTCCTGCAACACCTTGATGAAGCAGAATGGCGCAGCACCCCTAGACACGCCGGGCTGAAGACAGCATTCGAAGCTCAGGACCAGGGCTTGATCGAATCCAGGGGCGAGATCCGCTCTCAGACCTAGCGTCTGACGGCGGCAGGGCGAATGTTTGCGGAACCCCTTCCCGCTGCCCAGCAACCACAGGGCGGAGGAGATCGGCCCGGTTTCCTCTCAAAAAGCATGATGGTCCTGCCGCTGCCGTCCCTCCACAACGGGACGCTTTGCTCGCATCCCTGGTTTGATCGGCGCGACCCAAGCGAAACCGTGATCGCTAGCGTTTTCGCGGTTGGTGATGAACTGCGCTTGCCGTTGCCGGCGCCTCTTCTCCTGAGGGAGTGAGCCTTTGTTGGCTACTGGGTCATGATTGGACTGCGGATGAGCCGTGGTGGCCAGGCCTGCTTGGGTTTATTTAGTACTAAATATGCCCGGTCTCAGCATCAGGAAAGTCGTGACGGTGAGGCCTGCTCCTGAATTTTTGAGCACAGCGTAAAAATATAAAATGCCCTCCGCGCCCTTGCGCAATGTAACATTGAGATTATGTATGGGTTATCGAATTTGCTTTTAGAGCTTTGCTTTGCGCTTGAGCGCATCTGGCGGGTCTTTTCTTTCAGACATCGATCAAATGACTGTCGGCGGCTCTCGCCGGACAGCGACTAATCGTGCGATTGAAAGGATAATCGTCATAAACACCGGCATCGTAAAGTTTTTCAACACCACCAAAGGCTTCGGCTTTATCCAGCCGACCGACGGCTCCAAGGACATCTTTGTTCATATCTCCGCAGTCGAACGCGCCGGGATGAGCTTCATCTCAGAGGGCCAGAAATTGAGCTACGACATCGTCGCCGATGGCAGCTCAGGCAAAAGCGCTGCCGAAAATCTTCAGGCAGCCTGACCGATAATCGGTCCTTGACCACGGATGTACTGGCATTGACCGCATGTCGAAAGGTCGAGGGATGCCCTCGGCCTTCTTTTTGTTGAAAAGGAATCTCACATGAAAAAGACCAGCGCCGAACAGCAGATTCAGAGGGCAGTGCGCCAGGTGAAGAACACCAGTGGCGGCGGCCATCTTGGCGGCACAAACTTTGGCCAGGCTTATGATGCCAAGACGTCGTCGGCAAAGGGCAAGGCCGATAGCAGCCGTCGGGGTTCTCGAAAAAGCTGACAGCCCGGAAATCGCAACAGCAAATGGAGGTCAACATCGGGTGGCTAAGTTCGCATGACCGAATCTGCTGCAGCACTTGCCAAGTTGCGAGCCAACTAAGCGATGTACAAGGAAGCCTCGCGCCAGCTGCGCAGGCTGCCGTTGTTCGCTGTAGAAAAAGCTGAATGAGACGGAAGACACAGCGACAACGACTTCTCCGCCTGACCTGAGACACACCCGATTATCCCGTACCTGAACGCTACCGCTCGAATCGCCTGTCCTGGTAATCCGCCAGGTAGTTGGATTGGATCGGATCAAGCCACTTCTCCGTCTTCGTGTATCCGATTGCCGTTGACGGTATCCCTCCCCCGACCGGCGCGACTGCGGCAGGACTGCGAAAGCTGGATTTGTTATCGACATCTTCCACTTCGTCGAGAACTTGAAGCCGATCTTCGTCGATGTCGAACAACCGCGAACACGCAGCCCCTCGCCCGGGCGGTCGAGCATCATCGGGCCGTAGAACGAGCCGGCAATATAAAGAGGATACGGTTCGACTGTCTCTACGTCGCCGACGTATCGAGCCCCACCAAGACCCTTGTTGAAGAGCGGAAAGCCGCGTTTGAGGGTGCCGTAGATGAATACCTTCATCATAAAGAGCCGGGCCGAGAGGATACTGCGGGTGCCTGCAATGGAACGTCGCCATCAGACTGAGCGCGCGGATCGCGACATCTTAGGCAAGGAGGGTGTCTTTGCTGGACGAGAGTTTGCTCGCGGCAGACAAGAGAGCCCGTCCCATCGAAGCGAGGACCAGTTCCAGTGCGTGGTCTCCTTCGTCAGCCGCCCACTTTGCGGTTGGCTCCAGCGTGACAGCAATGGGTTCCAGAACAGTCTGTCGTTCGCGCTCGCCGAGTTCTCGTAGTTTTCGGACTTCAGTGCAACTTCATTCTCCGCAATGGGGCGTCACGGGAAATACTTCGTTTTCACGGTTTCGATCTGAGGCTAGCGCCGACACGGTTTAGCGCCGGCAGCTCGACAGCGATGTGAAGGCCCCGGTCCCGCCACTCCCGGCTTATTTTCCCGCCAAGTTGCTTCTCCAGCACTGCACCCAGCAGAATGGTACCGAAGCCCTTCCGTGGCTCAGCGTTGCGTTTACTGACGCCCTGCTCGTCCCACTCGATGATTAGCCCGTCGTCTTCTGCCTGTCGCCAGGTGATCGTAAGGCTGCCTTCAGAGTGAGAGAGCGCGCCATGGACCGCCGCATTTGCGGCAAGCTCATGCATTGCCAGTCCAAGCGGCTGGACGGATGGCGCGGGAATCGTGACCGACGGGCCGCTAATCTCGACGGTTCTGTTGCCGTAGATGCTGACTTGCAGGGATATGATGTCGCGGAGCGAGGCCTCCTGCCAGCCGTTTTCTGCCAGCAGCATGTGCGTTCTGGCAAGCGCCTGCACTCGTTGCTGTACGGATGCGGCATACGTCGCGGCGTTGTCGGAGCGGGTCAGGCGTACAATGCTGTCAACAATCGCCAGAACGTTCTTCGTTCTGTGGTCCACCTCCAGCAGCAAACGGTGCTCCGCCTCTTCGAGCGTCTGCACCTTCCGGTATTCGGTAACGTCGATCTGCGACGCGAAATAATAGACCAGGCGTCCATCGTCGTCCCGGATTGGGCTGAGATGAAGCTGGTTCCAGAAGGCACTTCCGTCCTTGCGGTAGTTGAGGATCTCGACAGTACCCTCGCGCTCTGCGTCGATAATGGCACGGATCGCGGCGACTGCTTCCCTCGATGTATCCCCTCCCTGTAGAAGCCGGCAGTTCCGCCCAACGAGTTCTTCCGCGGAATAACCGGTCAGGTGCAGGAAAGCGTCGTTTGCGAGGACAATCGGGAAGTCGGGCTGGCGGGCATCGGCGACCACGATCGGCATTCGGGTCCGCTGAAACGAGAAGGCGGCGAGTTCCTTGTGATCGACCATCCCTTGTGTCGACGCCACGGCTGGCTTGTCCCCATGAATGTCTGACGGCTTGGCTTCAATCACGGCTCACCTTGTTTTGCTGGCTGATTTTTCAAAACGTCGATTACTGACAAATGTTTCGTCGACCCGCGACCAGGATCTCACAGACATGCTGAAGGGGCTGATCAACGAGCGTCCTCATGCCCTCGCAGTATCGGCCACTGCCGCTGCGAGTTGTCGCATGTCGGTGGGTTTGCCAAGGTTGCGGACGCCTGCCAGGACGGCGTTTTGGGCAAGAACGGCCTGGTCAGCGGCGCTTGCGAGTACGAACGGAACGCCGATGGCTTTAAGCTGTATTGCCACCGGTGTTATCCGCTCGCCGGCCAGATCACCGCATTGGTGGTAAATTCGTGAACCAGCAGTGCAAGGCTCGTGACCCTGTCAGCGCTGATCTGCGCGTCCTCGCCATGTAGTCGCCATCGCCCGCCTTCCTTATCTTCGAAGGGTGAAAGCAAGCTGGAGAGGAGAGTGAAGAGGGTCGTTGACTGCTCCACGAACGCTTCGCCGCCGTGAAGCTTGGCAAGGTCATCTCGTGCGCCTTCGACAGAGCGACGAGCCGGTCCTTCATGCTGATAGCGAGCTCGGTCGGCGTCTGCGCCGTTCGTGCCGCAAGAGCGATGATGCTGCCGGTAATGGCGAAAAGGTTCTTCACGCGATGGTGCATCTCGCGCAACAGGAGATCCTGATGTTCTGCCGCCCGTTTCCGGTCCGAAATATCACGGGCGATCTTGGATGCGCCGATGATCTTGCCCTCGCTGTTTCGGATAGGCGAGATCGTCAGGGAAATATCGATGAAGGCGCCGTCCTTGCGACAGCGGATCGTCTCGAAATGGTCGACCCTCTCGCCGGCGTTAATCCGCGCCAGGATCGCCGGCTCTTCGTCCAGTCGATCCCCCGGGATCAGCATGGTGATCGGTCGTCCTACCGCTTCGTCAGCCGTATAGCCGAAAACGCGCTCGGCACTCTTGTTCCAGGTGGTGATGATGCCCTGGAGCGACTTGCTGATGATGGCGTCATCCGAGGATTGACGATCGCCGCAAAGAAAGCCGCTGCATCATGTCCTGGCTGCGCACCCCTACCACCCGGTTCCAGTTGCTGAAGACGGTCTTCGGTTTTGTCGCCGCTACCCGCATAGTTTCTGTCTGCCATTGACGTTCACGTACCCCAGGATGTGAGTCAAAAAGAGCTTGAACGAGAGGGTTTCGCGCCCTTCGACAGACCATAGCTTCTAGACGCGGGAAATACAGCGCCGCCGGTCTCCAATGTACGGCTTCTGACGGGCCGCCGATGAAAGGCGAGGAGGTTTACGTGCCGGCTCCCTTATGCTCGCGACGGCGATAGCTTTGCAGTCGCCTCACCCAGAATCAACTTCAAAGTCGCAGCGCTGCCAGGGCTCAGCTGTGAGGTTCGACCGCAGCGAGAAGTACAGGTTATCGATAGTGAGGGATTTCGAATAGGAAAACATCGGTTCGGCAGCCCCTCCATTGCCAGATGGATCTTGAAACTAGCGCATATCGATTGAAATACTGACATCATTGCCTTATATGCAATCAATGATGACTGGAGGCGGTTCAGTATGGCCAGTATGACCATTCGCAACATCGACGATCGGTTGAAACAGAGGCTGCGCATCCGCGCTGCCACCCACGGGAGATCGATGGAAGACGAGGCACGGGACATCCTGAAAATGGCGTTAGCTCAACAGGAAACATCCGCTGAAAACCTCGCCGCGACCATCCGTGCGCGGCTGCAGCCGCTCGGCGGCGTGGAACTGGAACTTCCGACGCGTGAACCGATCCGTGAGGCTCTGGATTTTTCGGCTTCATGATCGTCCTCGACACCAACATCATATCTGAACTGCTCTTGCCGGTTCCACAGCCCGCAGTTGTCGACTGGCTCGCGGATCAGTCTCCCGCTGCCATTTTCACGACGACCGTTACCGAAGCGGAGATCCTCTACGGGCTACGCCTGCTCCCAGACGGTCGCCGCCGGCGCGAACTTGAGGCGGCTATCCTACCGATCTTCACCCAAGATCTCGCCGGTCGTGTGCTGCCGTTCGATAGGGAGGCCGCAGACGTCTACGGTTCAATTGCAACGGAAAGACGCAAGGCAGGTCGCCCGATCAGCCAATTCGATGCCCAGATTGCGTCCATCACGATTTCTCGCGGCGCCGCGCTGGCAACTCGAAACGTTGCCGACTTCGAGGGCGTCGGCCTGGTGATAGTAAACCCATGGCAGTAAGGCCTTAAATCACGTGACGCTAATTTCATCGCCGCGAAGTAGGTCGCGTCCGATCACATCGCATGAGGCCGCATCGCGGCAGTCGGGCTCAAGGCGATATTGACCGGCTGCTCGCGTGCCGCAGCCACCACATATCCTCGTTACGTGCAACGTCAAGGACTTTGAAGCGACCGACGCACCTGTGATTGGTCCCTTGGGAGGATGGCAGTTGGAAGCAGAGCTTGCAGCTCGGAAGGAGGCCAAGCAGCAGCAAGCCAGCATTAT
>JGI25158J39367_1000164_pt1 | contig 15753 bp, 19 predicted proteins | sample AraplaF_Cvi_mTSA_FD_39367 | JGI IMG/M metagenome (IMG submission 39367) | reverse complement strand
ACGCTGATCACCAAGTACAAGTTCCAGTCCGATCCCCTTTCCCCGATGACGAATGGCCTGGGCGTGTTCCGCGACGACAAAGCGGTCCAGCGCTGGCGCCACAAGCTCAATATCGACTGGACGCAGGGCCCCGTCAACCTGAGCCTGGGCCACACCTTCTTCTCCAGCTATCGCGATCAGAATATCGAGGGCCTGGCGGATCCAGGCTGGAATGACCGTGACGTGAAAGCCTATTCGCTGTGGGACCTGACGGGCAGCTATTCGTTCAGCAAGAACCTCAAGCTGCGCGCTGGCGTGATCAATATGTTCGATACCCCACCGCCTTTCACCAACCAGTCGCGATACTTCGAAGTCACCTGGGACCCAACCTACGGTGATCCACGCGGACGCTCATTCTTTGCCAACCTGCAGTACAAGTTCTAGTCCTCCCACGGGCGCCCTGCCACGCCAAGTGGCAGGGCGCATCCGCAGCAGAATCATAAAGCCGCCTGGCGTTTTTCATAATTGCCGTTACGCAATGTTTCCCTCAAGATATAGGGTTTGATAATGTTGCGGACCTTGCGATAATGAATAAGCCAGCAAATCCAGTTTTCCTGAGCGTCATCATGCTGCCCCTCGCCCTGGCTGGCTGCTGGCACAAATCATCAGGAAGCTCAGCCGATAAGACGGCAACGCCCTCCAGCCAGATCATGGCTCCCCCTTCCGGTGCCAGCTCGGCCACGCCATCCAGCGCAGGCACTGCTCCGCCAGCCGATGGAGCGGGCGCACCGCCGGCACCACCCGGCACAGATGCGAGCACGCAGCCGGCCACGCCGTCTTCCGGCACAAACACGTACGCATGGTCGACGGCGCTGTTCGGTGCGGGCGGCTATATCACCGGTATCACCTATCACCCTTCGGTACAAGGTCTGGTATATATCCGTACGGATGTTGGCGGCGTCTACCGCCGCAATCCCGGCAGTTCGACCTGGGTACCGCTCAACGATGACCTGAACCGCGACGACAGGCAACTGCAAGGCGGGGCGTCGCTGGCAATCGATCCGAACGATTCGCAGAAACTGTACGTGGCGGCGGGCATGTACCTGGCACCGACGGGACGCAATGCCGCCGTCCTGCGCTCCAGCGACCGTGGCGCCACCTGGTCGCGCACCGAGTTGCCATTCCGCCTGGGAGGCAATTCGGATGGTCGGGGCACGGGTGAACGCCTGCAGGTAGACCCGAACAAAGGCTCGATCCTCTTCCTCGGCACGAACGAAAATGGCTTGTACAAATCGACCGATGGCGGCGTCAACTGGTCGCAGGTGGCGGGCTTCCCTAGCTCCGCCGGCACGACCTTCGTCCTGTTCGACAAGTCCAGCGGCAGCGTTGGCACGGCCACCAGGACGCTGTACGTTGGCGTCGCAGCGACAAGCGGTGAGACGCTTTACCGCTCAACCGATGGCGGCGTAAGCTGGGCACCGGTGCCGGGCGGCCCGGCCGGCCTGATGCCGGTACAAGGCGCGCTGGACGGCTCCGGCCACCTGGTACTGGCCTACGCCAATGGCCTCGGCCCGAATAACATCACTGCAGGGGCGGTCTACAAATTAACAACGGCCACGACCACCTGGAGCAACATCACGCCACTCGCTCCGAGCGGCAGCCTGCCATTCGGCTACAGCGGCCTGGCGCTCGATCCCCGTAATCCCAACACCATCGTCGTATCGACCATCGACCGTTCGGCCACCGGCGACGACCTGTACAAATCGACCGACGGTGGAGCAACCTGGACCGGGCTGAACGCCATCAGCACGCACGCAGCACCTGCCAATCCCTGGTTGACCGCGTATTACGGCGGCTCGCTGGCTGGTAAGATGGGCCATTGGATCAGCGACATCGAAATTGATCCGTTCAATTCCAATAGCATCATGTATAACACCGGCTACGGCCTGTGGGAGAGCAACAACCTGGGCAGCGCAACTGTGGCCTGGAGCTTCAATGTCGGCGGCATCGAAGAGAGCGGGCTGTCAGCACCGCTTGTTTCTCCTGGCTCGGGCGCTCACCTGTTTACCGCGCTGGGCGACGTTGCCGGCGCGCGTTACGACACCTCCTTCAATAACAACAGCGGCTATTACAGCAGCCCCAATATTTCCAACTACAGCGTTGATGTGGCGGAGCTCAATCCCAATGTCGTGGCGCGCACCAGCAGTAACGCCCTTATGCTCTCTTCCGACAATGGCATCACCTGGCGCCAGGCCACCAGCATCGTTGGATTCGATGCCGGCCGCGTCGCAGTATCCGCGACTGGGACGGCCCTGTTGTGGGTGCCGGGCGGTATGACTGCGCTCTACTCGACCAATGGCGGCGCCAACTGGGCCGCTTCGAGTGGCTACCCGGTCACGGGCGCTGTGAACTCTGGCGGTTACTTCAATCCCGTCGCAGACAAGGTCGCGAACGGCTATTTCTACACCTACAACTTCTCGGCCGGCACGATCCTGGAAAGTGCAAACAATGGCCAAAGCTTCGCGCCGATTCATACCGGACTCGATCTGCTGCCTAATGGCTCGCAGCATCAGCTGGCCTCCGTCCCTGGCACCGTCCGCCGCGACCTGTGGCTGGCGACGCCGAACGGACTTTGGCACATCAACGGCGCCGGTGCGGCGCCGGTAAAGATCGCCAATGTGCAGTCAGCATACGGTGTCGGGTTCGGCATGGCCGCTGCCGGCAAAACTTACCCCGCAGTCTATGTCTCGGCCAGGATCAACAACGTATGGGGCATCTATCAATCTCTTGATTCCGGTGCCACCTGGACCAGGATCAATGACGACAAGCATCAGTGGGGCGGCGCCAATTACGTCAGCGGCGACATGCGTGTCTTTGGCCGTGTCTACGTGGGCGCGAACCGCGGCGGCGTAATCGTCGGCGACCTGCAATAGCGCATCACCTGGTGCCGCCGGCCGGGCCGGCGGTGTCGAACTGGCTGCGCTTGCCCTGTCTATTGACGTCGTGCGGCCGGTAGCGCGCGAGAATCGATTGAACGACGCCTTGCGCCTTCAGTGCCGAGATCGCCTGATTCAACACGCTGATATCCACCTTGCCATGCGCAGGAACCGCGCAATAAGTGTCAAAGTCCGTGATCGTCAGGTAATGGGGAGACAGCCGCGCGCGTTCCGGATGCACCTTGCGCTGGTAGTCAAAATAGATGCGGTTGGTGAAAATGAAGTCGAAGCGCCGTAGCAGCAGCTTGTCCAGGTTCTGGCTGTCGTTTGCCGCATTGTCGCGCTCAATCGTCGCCAGCAGTTGTTCGATTTCCGGATATCTGTAGCCTCGAATCGCGCCAACCCGGCGGCCCGCAATCGCGGTCAGGGAACCCGGCATTGGGGTTTCGCGACGCATGGCAACGATCATACGGTTTGAAATGATCGCGTCAGACCAGAGAAAAGTCTGGTTGTCGAGCCACTCGGGCCGCAGGTCACAGAGCAGGTCGGCGTGACCGCGTAACAGAGCCCCCTCCACCCTGGTTCTCGGCAAGATCACGTATCGCGGTTGGAGGCGCAAGTGCGCACCCAATGCGTCCCCGAATTCCTTCAATATCCCGCCTTGCAGCTCGCCGTCACGAATGTCTGTCATCGGCATCGCACTGCCGCTTGAGATTGCCATCACCAATTCCGATGCGTGCGTCACTTTCGCAACGAGGAATATGACAATGAGCAAATAGCGCGCGGCGAACTTCATGAAAAGGCCATTAATCCATGCACGACACATCAATTTTCTGGTTCTTCTGGAGAAAGCGGTATTGATTCTCCTCTACAGATGATAGCCGATGTGCCAAATCAGCCGCGCGCCGGAAAGGTGCAGCAACAATTCCTCGCCACGGCAGCGCCGGGGAAAGGGAATGTCGGCCAATGCAAGCTAGCGGAAGCGAAAGTACGTTGGCACGAGGCGCAGGATAAAATCGAAGCCTCGGTCGTCAAGGATGAAGCAGATGCGTTGCGCAAAGCGCCACTCGGGATTACCGGTCAAATTAGCTGGCCCGCGCTTCTACTGGCACGTCAGTTGCCATGATTCGTCTTCGGTCCGGCGGATTGGCAAGTCGCCATCGAGCGTGTGCAACACATCGTCCAGTATGTCCCCAAGTTCACCATCCGTCAAAGCGATGGATATTGCGTAATCAACGCCCGCAGGAACGAGCCCTTTGGCAGGTCCCACGCCGCAGAGCATCGCATAGCAAGAAACCGAACGCAAGTAGGCACGCAAGCCGTTCAGCGTCATGGCGAACCCAGGCTTTCGCTCCAGCAGAATCAGGTCCAGAACCTGGACGTGCGGGAACTCGCACAGTTCTTTCGCACTGGCGAACACATGAACGAATTGCCCGTGTTCGTTGATTCTTTCAGCCAGGTCACATGCCGTTTGAGCACATGAACTGACGACCGCAATCTGGAGGACAGGCTGGTAGCGACGCATTTGGTTTCTCCTGGCTGGCCGAGCAAGGTAGCATCGCCAAGTGACAACCTTGTGACACGCCAACACAACCCGAACGCCAGTGCGGCAGTGCTGCAACAGTGTCTAACCGCCTTCAATGTAGAGCCCAACCCCAGCCGCTATTTCGCCCCACATATCACGTGGAAGCCGCCGCCGATTCAAAAGCGCGGCGGAACGTGTCATCCACACCCGCGGGTTCGATGCGTTTGCTGCCGGCTTTCGAGGAGGCAATCACGATTGAAGCGCTCCCCTGGTGGCGCAGAACGAATGGACGGTCACGCACGCGAGCACGCACGAATGCCTGTGCTGCCAGCACCGGATCATCAAACACCAAACCCCTTTGGCCACTCTTGCAAACCACGGTGTACGCGGCCAACTGCGCATTTGGCGCACCATGCGCGCCTGACGCTATGCTCACCATTACGTTCCCCTTAGCTGCACTATCAGTCCAGCACTGTGTTTTCAGCTGCCTGTTAAAAGCATTATTCCATCCCACACCCGGAACACGAAATGGGCTGTCGCTTTTACGACAACACCCGATGCGTCTGCCCAGGCCGCCATGAAGTGAAACGAGGAAAAAAAACGGCAGCCGTGGCTGCCGTTTAGCTTGACGCCCTGCTTCGACTACTTGAACCGGTCAAAGAAAGTCTTGGATTCCTGCGCCGAAAAATTGGGGTACCAGTGGCCGCCAGTCTCCGTGCCGCACCAAATCACGGGTTTGCCGCTGTCGCAGCCTTGGTACTCTACGCAGCCGTTATTTCCCACAGGGACCGTGACAGCACTACAGCTATTGCGCTTGAGGAAAACATCGCGCGCCTCCATGCCCGCCGAGTAAGGCACGACGTTATCGTCTTTGGCGTGGATGAACATGGCCGCCACCTTGTAGGACGAACTGGCGCAGCCGCTCCAGACCGAACCGGCCAGCGGCACGATCGCACGCACCACGTCGCCCATCTGGCATCCGATGGCGTTGGACATCATGCCGCCGAAGCTGAAGCCGGTAGCGAAAACACGCTGGCTGTCGGTGCAGGCGCCCTGCTGTACCTCTCCGATCATGGCGCGCAGGAAGCGGATGTCGCGGTCGCCAGTGTTGGCCCACCCCTTATCCAGGCCCTCCGGGGCAACAAAGATCGCATTATCGCCGTACAAATTCTTCAGCCCGAAAAAGCCGCTCCAACCGTAGACATCAGCGGCGCTGCCATCGCGCCAGTGCAGTCCGATGATCACCGGATAAGCCTTGTTGCGGTCATAACTGGCCGGCATCTCGACCCAGTAGCTGCGCTGGATGCCATCACTGGTGAGCGAACGCAGGCCGGTGGTCAACTTGGAACTGCCGCCGCAACCCGCAGTACTGGTAGTTGGCGGGGTGACGGGAGTGCTGGTTGCTGGCGGGGTGGCAGGCGTACTCGTCGCCGGTGGTGTGACGGGAGTGCTCGCAGTCGGGGGGGTGACTGGAGCGGAGGAACTTGATCCCAACGCCGGTGTTTGTGTGGACGTGCTGGCGGCACCTGTGCCCCCTCCGCAAGCAGCGAGCGTTGTGAACAGTAACGCGGCCCATACATATCTCATACCTTCTCCTTGATGATTCAGATTTCTATTTAACGAAATGGCGGGCCTGACTCCGATTGGCCCTTTTCATGCAAGCTGTTGCCGGTCAGGTAGACCTGCGGTATGAGACTGGTCCAGGATTCCGGCGCGGCATCGGCCCTGAGCACACTCCAGGATCGTCTGCAGGAGAAAGCAGGCGGTACGTGCCATGCCACAGCTTTGGGTTTGATCGGTGAGGCGTTTCGTCACCTCACTTTTTGCGCATGATTCTAATGGCCGGGATACCGGCGTCTTTTACGTTTTTCACCAAGAGCCGACATGTTTTTGCATTGTAGAAACTGTCGCCGCTGCGCGAATCTGGGCGAGGCAAGCGACTTGTGCCTACTATGTCGACCAGTTGGCGCGAAGCGGGCTTTATAGCCTGGCGCAGTCCTCCGCTGCCCGTCGGTTGCGCAAGAACTCCATTTGTTCCGAAGCACGGTTCTCGATGTCTGGCGCCGCGCCAATTTGCACTTCACTGAAAACGAATTGGACAAAGTGATTGGTGCACTTGAGATCGCAACACGTGACACGATTTCCGGCTACGTGCTCAAGCAGGCAGCATTCCGTGAACAGTTCTTCGCAGCGCTGACGCACGACCTTCGCACACCAATTGGAACTGCGAAAATGGCCGTAGAGCTGATTGGTGAAGCTACCGATGCACACCGGGTTCAGATGCTGGCCAAAATCGTCGAAAAGCAGCTCGGCTTAATGTCTCGAATGGTTGACGATTTGCTTGACACCATGATCGCAGACGCAAGCGCAACGAAATCACTGGAATTCGCTGCCACCGATATGCATGCCTTAAGCGAAGAGGTGATCGCGAATACCGCACTCACTTCCCACCGTGAAATCCGGTTATCAGGTGGACCTGCGATTGGGATGTGGTGCGAGTCAGCGCTTCGCAGGGCAATGGAAAACCTGCTTAACAACGCTGTCAAATACAGCGAAGAAGCTAGCCTTATCGAGGCCGACATCAGTACTTTTGACGGGCGGACGGTTTGGAAAGTCACCAATAAAGGTAACGCCATTCCGGAAGATCAAACAGAGGGGCTGTTTCAACTCTTTCGTCGCGTAGAATACGTCGGCTCGCAGGGAAAGATTGGCTGGGGAATCGGCCTGCCCTATGTTCGCAGCGTCGCTGAACGCCACGCAGGTAGTGTTGTCGTCACCAGCAATGCCGAGGAAACCTCTTTTGCCATCGACATTCCAGACGACCCGCGCCCTATCCTCGCAGCGGCGCCGCACGCCACTGTCTGATGGTATATGGCAAACGCAGTGCCGATTTGGCGGCTGGCTCACCTCCGCCGAGTTCTGGGTTGAGACAGCCCGGCACCATCAGTATGGTTCCCCTGGAGCGCTTGGTTCAATGCAAGCGGCTCCGCTTTTGCGCGTACATTTGTTCGTCCGCCAAGAGGACGTAATGCGACAGCGTCTGTTCCGCGTTGGAATCGACCAGCACGACGCCGGCACTGATAGAAACGCAATATGGCCGCTCCTGCATCAAGTTGAAGGCACGCAGATTGGCCTCAATACGCGACAGGATGACCTCTGGCTGCTCGTCGTCAAGGGTATATGCGACAAATTCGTCGCCGCCGAGGCGTGCCACGACATCGGCATGGCGGAACGACTGGCGAAACACCAGGGCGGCGTCGCGGATCATGGCGTCTCCGGCCTCGTGCCCCAGTTCATCGTTGACACGCTTCAGGCCATCGATGTCGGCGAAGATGACAGCACTCTTTGTACGTCTACGCCGTGCCAGCTTATAGATCTGTTCGGCTTGCAGGAAAAATCCGCGCCGGTTGTACAGACCCGTCAGGACGTCGGTCAGCGACAGCATCCGCATTTCGCTCACTGCCTCGTCCCTTTCCTTCAATTCTTCAGCATGGCTCACCGACGAGTCGGCGATTTCCTGGCGCTGTTCGCGCAGAAGCCGCTCGAGTGAAGTGTGCGACTCAATTTTGCCCAGCGCTGCCCCAGCCAACTGCAGAATGTACGAGAGCGTGCGCTTGTATGTGTCCAGCATCGCTGTATCGACGTCATGATTCCAGCTGACTGCGAGGACCACCGCTGCAGCGTGCGCCGGCACAGCCAGTAACAGCCTGCGCGGCCCTCCGTATTCAAGCTGCTCTTCGCTATTGGACTGCGCGTCCGCAGCGGCTACCGCGTCGGCGGTCATGCGCACGGCCGCGCGGTACAGCGGATGGTCGGTGCGTGCCGAGTGCGCAATTCCGTGGCTGTCGAACTCGACGAGATCCATCCGATCACTGCGCAGGAGCAGCAAGGCCGAGTCGAACCGGACCATTTCCGCCAACGCGCGTCCGATCAGTGCCAACGCCCCCTGCGCCTCGTCGGTCTGGAGCAGGTCACGCGCCAGCGTTAATAGCATGCGCAACTGGGCCGGTCCGAGCTGCCGCGTTTCCACCCGATGTTTTCTCATATTGCGCCGCCCTTCATGCTATTCCTCCCCCGAGTCTTGCGTCGGCGGCCGGGAGGATGGCGTGATAGCCTCAGAGGCCAGCTGATCGGTACTGGGGACTCGGCGCAATAAAGGCTTGTCGAGCACTCGCGCAATCACGCCTGAGGGAACACGTCTGTACTCCATGTACTTCTGCGCCAGCGCGCGGTTGCGCACCGACTGAATGTTGACGCCGCGCGCCACCGCTTTCGCGGTACCCGTGTCAGAGCGTCTTTGGCGTTCGTTCATGAAAGTTCCAATTCAAGCTTTTCCACGATTCCACTGTTGATTTGTGGTCTGCACTGAGTGTATGCCTAATCCCGCCCATGCGTTGGTCTTCTTTCTGTGCCGGCACCCAATATGAAATCCCAATGGCCCGAGCATGCACGACATGCTAACGTCGTAGTTTGAAAATCTGCTGATATGCGAGGAAATCATGGATACGACTTACGCCGACCGCCGCCTCGATCAGCTCCAGTATCGCCATCTGCAACATGCGCTCGACCTTTTGCGCACGCACGGCTGGCACTATGCAGTCCTGTATTTGCGCAACCACCGGATCACCGAATCTAGGCTCCAGCGTGTGCTTTTTGGTGAATGGCAGCGCCATCGCGTATCGGCCAACAAACTCATCGTCTGGCTATGCTGACATGCGTTCTCCAGGAATCGCTGTCTGTTCACCACAAAGCCACGTACATTGGATTCACCGCGTATCAAGCACCGCTAAAGAATTGCCGGTCTCTCTCCTGTCTCGCTAACGCTGGCGACTCCCGTCTGATTCCCTCACTTGTTGTCCCTGCTCGTTGCTGCGTATTACCGGAAACGGCCTGACTCTGCATTCTTGTGAAACCGTCTCTATATAGGTGAGCCACATGTCCATATGGCGAATTCAATACCAGGACGCTCAAGGAGCGATTCAGGTACGTCTTGGCGAACAGGACTGCCGTCCAAGCGCTCATGAAGCCATCGAGATCGTGGTCCAAAGCCTGATTCAGGCCGCACGGACCAGCATGAGCGCTGCGCCCTTCTTGACGCTGCTATCGGCAGAGGCACTTTCTGAACTTCGGATCCGCTCCGTTTCACCGGCTAGCGCAATTACCCTGATCGCCCGGTCGGCAGTTCTAAAATCAAGATCGAATCAACTGCCTGGACTCCCGGATGGCGATTGATCCTTCACATCCGAGCGTTCCCGCATTTCCGATTGCCTTCGCTCGCGCGTGTGCTGGACCTTCAACCGCTTTTCCCACCAGCCATAGTCTGACAACGTTTCCTTCGCCACTTCGACGCATCGCAGGTAATCGGAAGAGGCCTTGGAGCATGGCGGGAACGGTGGTTCAATACCCTGGGCGATGCAATAGCGTACCGCATTTTCCAGGCCGCCCTCGTTGAGCAAGTCCTGGCATGCGGTCGAATGAATCAGTGCAAAGTTCATGTCGCTATCCATAACTGGCCAAGTGCCTGGCAAAGCGTTGAAGCGGACGCGGGCCCGTGCGCTCTGCATTCACGCACCAGGCCTGCAGGCCTGCGAGCAGCACCTCGTGCGTGGCCGGCGAACGCTCCCACAACTTCTCCAACTCCTGCCGCGCCATGTGCATGGCGGAGAGTCGGGCACTTTGTTCTGTAACCTGTTCCAGGTCTGCCCGTTGCGCATCCGTCAGCCGCCAGGGTGCATGGCGTAACAGTAGTTTCGCCCGGACCAAAGCCTCATGCGGGACCAGCTTCGCCAAGCCTGTGCGTTCTGCCTGAAATACATCCAGCGTTGCGAGTGTCAGCTCGCGCGTCAAAACCGCGCGATTGCCCAATACCAGCTTCAAAGTCGCCAACGTGGGTACGAACTGCCCCGCACATCGCATCAAGCGCTGCGGCGGCCGCCGGAGCGATGCCAGCCGCAACCAGCGCAACATACTGATGTAAGTCCAGCCTATATCCAGTTCGAACCAGCGGACCGAAAACTTTGCCGAAGTCGGAAAAGTGTGGTGATTGTTGTGCAGCTCTTCCCCACCGATCAGCAGGCCAAACGGAACGATATTGGTTGCAGCTTCTTTGCAGTCGTAATTGCGGTAGCCGGCATAGTGTCCCAAGCCGTTGACAACACCGGCAGCCAGGAACGGAATCCACATCATCTGGCAGGCCCACAGCGTCAGGCCCCGCGCCCCAAACAAGCCCAGTTCGATCAACAAGAGCAAGCCCACGCCTTGCCATGTGTAGCGGCCATAAATCCGTCGCTCCAACCAGTCCGCCGGAGCGCCACGACCGTAGCGTTCCAGCATCGCAAGGTCGGCTGCCGCGTCGCGGTAAAGTTCAGCCCCGCGCCACAAAACCTGGTTGATACCGCGTACGATTGGGCTGTGCGGGTCCTTCTCCGTTTCGCAATGGGCGTGATGGCAACGATGCACCGCCACCCATTCCCGCGTCACCATCCCCGTCGTCAACCACAGCCAGAAGCGGAAGCAATGTTCGACGATCGGGTGCAGTTTCAGGGAGCGATGGGTCTGACACCGATGCAGGTAGACCGTCACAGTGACGATGGTCATGTGCGTGGTTACGAGTCCTATCAAAAATAGCTGCCACCAGCTCAACGCGAGAAGACCTTCAGCCACCCACTGCAAATACATTTCCACGCTGGCGCTCCTTCACGATGATGGCCTATAGGTTCGGGTGGTCCGCGGCAAACGCAATTGCATCACACAGTTGACCATACCGATAGCCTCCATAGAGGAAGTGGCCCTCGATATAGGTGATACCATGCAGCTTCATCACGCTTTCGTCTTCGTCGGTTGGGTGATATGCGGCCACCCAGCTTGGTTGGAACGCATCGTCGCGCAAAAAGGCAGATTTGGCATGTTCTGCGACTGCATACCGCAAGGCATCCCGAAATACATCGTAATGATGCTGCCGGAATGCGTACCGTCTACCGTCAAACGATATTTCATACTGTGCCGCCAGGCTTTCATCCGATTCCTGGCAGGTACTTGGGTCGCGAGTATTCTCCATGATCATTCCCCCTAACCTTATCGTTCCCCTTCATTACGAGGGTCTGGCGCCGGAAGTTTGACATCGCCCTGGCGCAGCACGACAACCGCGTGCCAGGCGCAAATGCATGCTATGTCGACGAATATGGGCTTTGACGTGCGTTCTCACGCTGCAATACTGCGGAAGACCGGCGCAAAATTTGATGTTGGCTAGGCACCTGCTACCCACTATACGCCCGCAAGCCTGATCCACCTAATGAATTCCTCGTCCCCGTACGCGCTTTCTCACAGTGAACGGACCTTACGTCGTTGAATGCTTCATTGCTTCTGCCTCACGAGCAGCAGTGCGCTCCTCGCGCGCGGAGGTTGGGTCGCCTCCATTGTCGATCTGCCCGGCAGCCCGTTCCGCATCACCGTGTGCACCTTCGGCTTCGGCCCTCCCGCTGGAATTTTCGATAGCAGGCGGTTGCAACATGTCCTGCACCATCGCGCGCAGCTCTTCAAGGTCGGGCAACAAGCCGCGCCTTTTCCGCAGGTGAATATAGTGTTGAATTTCAGATTCCTGCTCGGCACTGAGAGGCAGGCCGCGGAAGAAGAACTCCGGTCCATTATCTTTCATGACGGTTCTCCTGATCGTTGACTCATAACGAGTGTACGCCTAAACCTGCATCTGCATCGGCCCGCTAGAGATATTCATTTACGGCAGTAACTGGTGAAGATACGCACCGCGAGCAGTGGAGCCAGAACGCGGCGCAGCATGCCCCCTGCTCCGGCTGACCAATGCTCAACACAACGCTTTCTAGCGTAGCCCCTCGCGTGCAGCGCATAGAGAATTGTCAGTAGCCTCGTTATCTCGTCGCCTCATTCCAAGTATTGAGTTCGACCGGAGCCTCCCAGGTTCTCAAGATATCGCTAGGTGTTCAGCCCGATGACATGTATATTGACAGTGCTGCCTACGAAGCACCGCAAATAGTTTCCGGTCTCTCTCCTGTCTCGCCCAACCTGGCGTCTCCCGTCTGATTCCCTCGCTTGTTGACCATGCTCGTCGCCGCTTATCGCCGGAAACGGCCCAACTCACCTTTTCACAAGGTTCTATCATGACTACTCAAACCGGAATTGTTAAATGGTTCAACGACGCCAAAGGCTTTGGCTTCATCACCCCGGACGCAGGGGGCGATGACTTATTTGTCCACTTCCAGGACATTCAAGCAAACGGATTCAAATCACTGACGGATAATCAGCGCGTTTCCTTCGAGCGCAGCCCTAGCCCCAAAGGCGAAAAGGCTACAAACGTTCGTCCTTCCTGATCACCCGGTTCGGCTGTAATCCGCTGGGCCTCATGATCCACTGGCGCAGCGGAACCATCACGCCCAGATAATGGGCGTCATTTGGTGTTCCACGACCATAACCAGCGTGGATCAAGGAAACCCCGACAGTCGCGGCCGTTAACTCGCTCCGCGTTCACACATCCCTTGGCAAGGGCAGCGCTGGCATGACAAGCAGCACCTTCAGGGATTCCGATGACTAGACATCCAATCGCCTCGCCATGGCCGAACAATGTCGTTTCACGCGCCGAGGAAAACGATCCGGAACTGCGTCAGCGACGCATTGCACTGGACGAGGCCAGCCTACAGTTGAAGGTGTGTGCGCCTGATATGAAATCGCTGGCATTCCAGGACTACCAGTTGGCGTTACACAACCTCTTACATTATCTCAGTACAACCTACCTCACCTAGCCTTGCTGAGCGCACGCAAATGCAGTCACGCCGCATCCGCTTAAATCAGGTTTAGGGAGCCCGATTTGAAATTGCCTTTGACGGCAAGCCTTTTGCGTATCGTCAGCAACGCTATGATCGCTTCGAAGACCCATTGTTATACCAGGGCAGATAGTTTGAAAAGTTCGTTAGTTCAACAGAGCACGGTCATTGCTTTCCATCTCGCCATTCACAGGCGGCGCACCACATGGATATTAATCGCGCGCGAACCATACGCGGACTCCTCAACGTCATAAGAAACCAGCTTCTTTTCGAGGCTCCCCGCTTGCTGTTTGCTGACAAAGTCCCCGATATCGGCGCAGACATCATAGCCTCCATCATCAGGCCTGATTTGCCCAATCCCTTTTAACCTGCTGAACCAATGGATAGTTCCTGTATGCATACTCATGTAGATCTCCTTGTTATCGACGTACGAACCCAGTTCTCAAGTAGAGCCAGGGGTCGAGGATCGGACAGGAATGGCGCAGGGGCCGAACAGGAAGGAAACAGGACGGTGACTAAGAACCGAAGCAGAAGCCGCAGTGTATAGCATAAAGCCGGTTTCACCTAATGGCACGGTGCAAAGCGAAATCAATTGAACAAGCATTCCGTTACCGCTGCCGCTGCCGCTGCCATGCAATGGCCCATCCCAAATGTTTCGGCAAGCCGGTGCAAGCGTTGAACGCCGACGTAGCCGGAGTCGAGCTCAATGAATTGGTGGCACGCTGCACTACAGGTGAAAATGAGCAGGTGTCTGTTAGCTGGGGCGACTCCGCACTGCTATCGGCGGTCCAGCCAAACGAAAAAAATGGCTCCAAATGGAGCCATTTAATATTCATCTGCGACAACGATAGTTAATATTCTATCACTCCCACTCGATGGTCGCCGGTGGTTTGCCACTGATGTCGTACACCACCCGGTTCAGGCCACGCACTTCATTGATGATGCGGTTGGAAACCTTGCCCAGCAGCGAGTGCGGCAAGTGCGCCCAGTGCGCGGTCATGAAGTCCTGGGTCTGCACAGCGCGCAGGGCTACCACGTAATCGTAGGTGCGGCCATCGCCCATCACACCCACCGATTTCACCGGCAGGAAGACAGCGAATGCCTGCGAGGTGGCGTCGTACCAGTTCTGCGGTGCGTCCTCGCCTGCCATCACAGCGCCTTCGTATGGGGTGTTGCGCAGTTCTTCGATGAAGATGGCGTCGGCACGGCGCAGCAGGTCGGCGTATTCCTTCTTCACTTCGCCCAGGATGCGCACGCCCAGGCCTGGGCCAGGGAATGGATGGCGGTACACCATCTCATGCGGCAGGCCCAGGGCCACACCCAGCTTGCGCACTTCGTCTTTGAACAGTTCACGCAGTGGCTCGAGCAGCTGCAGCTTCATGGTTTCAGGCAGGCCGCCCACGTTGTGGTGCGATTTGATGGTCTGGCCTTTTTTGCCCTTGCCTGCGGATTCGATCACGTCAGGATAAATGGTGCCCTGTGCCAGCCACTTGGCGTTGACCAGCTTGGCCGATTCGGCCTGGAACACTTCCACGAATTCACGGCCGATGATCTTGCGCTTCTGTTCCGGATCGGTAACGCCGGCCAAGTGGCCCATGAACTGTTCAGTCGCATCGACCTGGATAACTTTCACGCCCAGGTTCTTGGAGAACATGTCCATCACCATCTTGCCTTCGTTCAGGCGCAGCAGGCCGTGGTCGACGAAGACGCAGGTCAGCTGGTCGCCGATGGCGCGGTGGATCAGCGCTGCAGCCACGGAGGAATCGACGCCGCCGGACAGGCCCAGGATCACTTCATCCTTGCCGACCTGGGCGCGGATCTTTTCCACGGCTTCGGTGATGTAGTCCGGCATGTTCCAGTCTGCCTTGCAGCCGCAGATCTCGTGCACGAAGCGGCCCAGCATGGCCTTGCCCTGCACGGTGTGGGTCACTTCCGGGTGCCATTGCACGGCGTAGAACTTGCGGTCTTCATCGGCCATGCCGGCGATCGGGCAGGAGTCGGTGGATGCCATCAACTTGAAACCAGGCGGCAGGTCCAGCACCTTGTCACCGTGGCTCATCCAGACCTTCAGCATGCCGTGGCCTTCGTCGGTGACGAAGTCGTTGATGCCGTTCAGCAGCGCGGTGTGGTTGCGGGCGCGCACTTCAGCGTAGCCGAATTCGCGCACCAGGCCATTTTCCACTTTGCCGCCCAGTTGCGCAGCCATGGTCTGCATGCCGTAGCAGATGCCCAGCACTGGCACGCCAATTTCAAACACGGCTTGCGGCGCGCGTGGAGAGTCGCCTTCCAGCGTGGAGTTGTGGGAGCCGGACAGGATGATGCCCGATGCGCCGTAGTTGCGAATGAATTCGTCGTCTACGTCGTACGGGTAAACCTCGGAGAACACACCCGCGTCGCGCACGCGGCGTGCGATCAGCTGGGTCACCTGGGAACCGAAATCAAGGATGAGGATTTTTGAGTGCATAGCGGGGGCAAAAAAAAATTGCGGCGACCATTGGTCGCCGCCTTGCGGAGTTTCTTA
>JGI25158J39367_1000143_pt1 | contig 16605 bp, 18 predicted proteins | sample AraplaF_Cvi_mTSA_FD_39367 | JGI IMG/M metagenome (IMG submission 39367) | reverse complement strand
GTGTAGCTCAGTTGGTAGAGCAGCTCATTCGTAATGAGAAGGTCGGGAGTTCGATTCTCTTCTCCGGCACCAGAATTTAGCAGTAGGATCAAAGGGTTACACGCTTCGGCGTGTAACCCTTTTTTCTTTTGTCTCGCAGCTCCACTCGTATGTAACCGCTGTGTAACTCGCAGCGATCAAACGATTGTGCGTTTAGGGCCACAATTTTTGGTGGATATTGCAGAAAGATGTGGCGGAAGGGGGAGTTCGAGCGCGAAATCGCCCCCTGCTGTTGGCACCGGCACCTCAATTTCTGAGTGTCAGACGTGTGAATTCCCGTCGAAGGACGGTGTCAAAGTGCTGCAAGTTCCATGAGCTTCGACAGCGGCACCTGCAGGGCCTGTGAGATACGCACAAGATGCAGCAGGCCGGGGTTCTGCTCCCCGCGTTCAATTGCGCCAATGTAAGAGCGATCTATCCCAGCCCGAAGTGCGAGTTCCTCTTGCGACACCCCTTGCGCGGCACGTTCAGCACGAACGGCTTGGCCGAACGCTGCGAGCGCTGGGTCATGTGAGCTAGGGGAGGTGATTGGCATCCCGCGATGTTCACGGTATCATCGCTCGCACACCACGGGTAATCTTCCCCATTTCTTGCAGCGCTGGGACTAGAGATCAAGGACGGCATCTGAAGTTCACTATTTGCACCGCGCTCGTACTTGCAGGCTTTTCCATGTACAGATGTGCCTCCGCCTCATGAACTTTCCTGGCGGGCTCAGGAATGGTTCGTTCGTGTGGACTCCCACGGGGTTCAGCCTAGTTGAGAACCTTCGCACTGGCGATCAGGTAATCGGCGGAGACGGCAATGTGTGCCAGGTGCTGTCCGTAAAGCCGATGCCACGCCAGCGATGCCTCACGCTAATCTTTGACAGAGGAGTGTCCGTTACCTGCGCGGACACTCAAACCTGGCTTGCGCTACATCCCGCTGCTCGCTTTCCCACAAGGCATAGTCACGGCAAAGTCGAGCCGAATCCGCGCTTTGATCGATGGGGAGTCTTCGCGGCCGGGGAAATGTTACGTGCGTCGGGAGATGCTCCACTGCCCCGCCGAAGATTCCTGATACCGTCTGCAGGAGTGGCTCAGATGGCGCATCACACCACTCCGATTGATGCATATCTACTTGGGGCATTGCTCGGCGATGGCTGCCTGCGTAACGGGACCTGCTACATATCGACCGCAGATCACGAGCTGTTGGCTATGGTGGAGGCTTTGTTACCGGACGGGGTTGGTGTGCGGTACGGGGGCAAGTACGACTACGGACTTGTGGTGGCTGGCGGGAGGGGACATGGAAGGTCTGCGCTGGGTAATCCATTGACACGCATACTACGAGACCTTGAAGTGTATGGTCGTCTTTCGAGCGAAAAGATTGTTCCCTTTTCATACCTGTTCAACTCGCCAGCCGTCCGCCTGGCCCTGCTTCAAGGTCTGCTCGATACGGACGGCAGTGTAAGTGCGACTCAGGGCTCAATCGAGTTTAGTTCGACCAGCAGGGCGCTGTCCGCCGCAGTTGAATTCCTCGTTGCTAGCTTTGGTGGCAAGACTTGTACAGAAACGCGCATAACAAAGTTCACCGACAAATTCGGCGCGAGGAGGGACGGTGCCGCATCCTTCAGAGTCAGGATTCGTCTGCCACATGTAGTGCCATTCCGATTGACGCGAAAGATCAAGCGACTGGTACGCCCGGTTTCTACCTGCGACGAGCGCGTCCTGTGGAGCGTTCAGGATGCGGGCGTCTCAGACTGCACTGCTTTTGAAGTAGATAGCCGCGCCCGCACTATGCTTGTAGAGACAGGAGTAGTAATGCATGATGGCTCCGCACATGACATTCGTAGCGCATATACATTGAGTTCACAGAGCTTTCGGATTTAACTAGAAATATTTATGACCCGCTTCGCCGATCCCGAGATCTATGCTTGCCCTGCCTGCGCCGCGTACTTCACTCGTTCTGGCTTTAGATCAATTAACTTCATTGGCACGCGCGACTGGTCCGACGGTGCTCCGACCGCATGGTGGTCAGTTGGCCAACGGCCCCTAGTGCGCTGCTCATCGTGCGCGGCGCTGTTCTGGATTGAAGATTTGCAGCCGCTCGGTGTACGGTCTCGGCGCCCCCGCCCGATTGGCATGCTGGAGCGATTGTGGGCAGAATGGCGTGGAGACCCGGATGGCCGACTACACGAAGAGCGAAGTTGGCTGCAGCTCCCGGAAGGCTGGAATGTTGCTGTGAGCGCTGATACGGCCTCGTTCGAGGACGTGGTGCATGTGTTGGCCAACTCAGACGGGCTGGCGTCAGACCGACGTCTCTGGCTTCGTCGCTGCATCTGGTGGACATTGAACGACCGATACCGATTTGTTGCCGACGGAGAGCTGGCCCCAAACGGACCAACCTGGCCGACGGCTGCCGAACGCGCCAATATGGAGGAGATGCTTTGCTTGCTGGAGATGGGTGAACTGGCCTCGCGCGATCTGGTTCAGAAGGGCGAGTTGCTGAGGCTTCTCGGCCGCTTTGACGAAGCGATTTCCGTGCTTAAGTCTGTGCGGCCTGATGGGCAATGAGGTCCGGGCTGTAAAAATTGAGCGCCTGGCCCGAAAGGGGGACTTGCAAGTACGCCCTTTAGGGGACATCTCGTAGTATGAGGCAGAGCTGGTCTAGGCCATAACCTTATTCCAGTCGATTACATAACCTGCGGCCTTTAGCTCTCGCGCGAAAATAGCCTTCCACGCCTCGTGCTCGTCCAAAGCGGTCCATACGACCCCTGCAAAATCGGTCGGTATCTCAAGATCGCCTTTCGCCAGTGCACATACGCGCTCACGGCCAAGACGCGCCATAAAATAACCCAGCTCCAGGAGGACATTTTGCCGGGCACGCGGCCTTAATGAATTTGGCGATTTGCCTCCAACATCATCGGGAGTAAGCAACACCACAGCGAAGCCTACATCGCTGTTCGCCTCGATTTTTTCGATAATGGTTTTGCCTTGATTGGCCTGCTCGCTAAGAATGACTGCCTCGAACCCAATGCGCTCGATGAACCGTGCCACTGACTGGCGCGCCGCGTCGTCGTGACCATGGACGATGAAGATTTTTTGCGATTCCGCATTTTGGGGCCGCGTAGCTGGTTTGGAATCAATGACCGCTTCGGCATCACCAAGTTCGTCTTGGAGCCATTTGATAGCAGATTGCAGAGTCATGATCGCGCTTCGCTGACCTTCGCTGACGTACTGCTGTGCTTCGCTTCGCTCATCGGAATTGCCACCCCATCCTGTCACCATCATCACTGGCCCGTTGTCGAGCCTGGTTGCAGCGGCATAACGACGATATTCAACCGTGTCGTGACCGAAGACTGAAGTCAGTGCGCCTTCGATGGTTTTCTCCAAGGCTTGTTGCTCCGGCCCCCATCGTTTGAAAACTCTGCTGACATCGAAGGTTCCTATCTCAGTGATGATTTTCTCCAAGCGAGATATTGCCTTCTGGATTTGCGCTGCATTTAAATTGGCGTGAGCCGGTTGCTGCGGTGTTTTGCGACTTGCCATAGATTCGTCCTAGTTGACTCTTTTGATTGGTGGGGGAACTGGTCAAGTTACTGCTATACCTTGATGGGGCCGAACATGCCAGTAAAGATCAGAGTATTCCAGACCTTTTTCATGGCCTGCCCGGTCTCTTGGTTTACAAACAACGACGAGCGACTCCCATGTGGCCTGCCCATAAAATAGGGGCGCATGCTTTCCCACGTTTCTGCTACTTGGGCCCATTCCCAGCAAGGCACTTCCTTTGCTAGAAGCAGTGCGACCGCTGTACCTAACGGGATCGTTCCATCGCGTTCAAGCCCTTTTGTCCATTCGCACTTCACGAGGATTGGTGTCGCATCCGGGTTGTATAGCTGCACATCCAGCCTTTCTGCAGTGATCCTGGCGGCGGGATGATACGGTAGCTCTTGAACAGAATCGATCACTGCTTGCCCATCGCCATATGGACAAGTGATAAATCCGTTGGCGAACAACCTCGTGTGATCCAAACCGCGATAGCCACACTGATTGCTTGGAGAGGTCACAGGCATCGGGCTGTCGTGGTGGCATACCAGGGGATGCCAAGATGGGTATGAGTCAACTACTGGGCCAAGAGTGTCAGCTAGGTCGCGCAAGGCCACTCTGCTGCGCGTACGTTGCGATTCGTCCAAGTCACGCGCGCGAGGAATGAGGTACGCCTCGACTTCTTCGTAGCCCTGTCGGGCGGCTTCGTCAGCTCTGAATGCCATACTTCCTCCATAGTTTCTGTGATCTGTGCGTAGATTATCACGTTTGCGCATGAAGTTGTGACTTTATGCGTAATGGTTGATGTTTACGGGGAATCTATTGCTCCAAGGCATTTAGCTGATCAACTTTCAGTTCGATCCGATCTAAGGATTCGAGCACCGCAGAGAAGCGCTCAGCTAAGGCCCCGATTGAGACGTGCAGCGACTGCGATCCTGTGGGGGCACTTGGCGGTTCTTTTAATGTGATGGCAGTTTTTGAGGGCGCGATTTGGTGACCTAAGCTGGTGACAAATGTATTTAGCGTCGTGAGAAAATGTGGATAAGTCATAATGTTCGGAGAGACAATGATTTATATATTCTCGAACTTGACCTAGCATTCGACCGGATAGAATGCACTCCGCGAAAATTTTTTTCTGCTGGCTATCGCAAAAATTTTTTTGTGGCTCGGAATGATCACATGAATGAAGGCGGGGGNATGAGTTGGCCTCCCCCCCGGCCCCCACCGCGGCATAAACCGCTCAATCTTCAATAAAAAGTACCTCGAATTTAGTTTCCCCAATGCGTTACTGACGGTTGCCCCAAATGAGGATCGATCGTTCGACTATTACGGTGATGCCATGAGCAACGATGATATTTTTTTGAGGGCGGCGAAAGAGGACGAGGAGTTCCTCCGCCAGTTGGGACAATTGATGCTTAGGTGGTCGGACGTTGAAATCGCTTTGTTCAAGGTGCTAAGGCATTATGCAGGGGTCACTTGGCCAGTCGCGCATGCCCTCTTTTCAGGTACACGCGCAAAGGCTGCAATGGATTTCATAGTCGCAATCGCGGACAACACTAATATGGAAAAAGCCAGACGGGACGACTTGGAGGGCGTCTTTTCGCAGATCAAGGCAATCAACACTTTTCGCGATTTTTTGGTCCATCATGTGGATGGGTCGGCGCAATCTTTTGATGACGCGGACCCTACGACGCGGTACGTCACTAACAGAGCACGTACCAGCAGGCCCTCGAAGGCCAAGATATTCTTAGTCGGCTCGGCGCACATTGCAGCGATGGCGGAAGACTGCATCAAATGTTGCTTCCGTTTGCACCCACATATGAACGCGCACACAACAACGTTTGGTCCAGATTCAGAGCATGGAGCTGGAGAGGAATGGAAGTTTACGCCCCCACAGCCTCTACAGATTCGGAAAGTCCAATAGTTCTGCAACTGGACGGGCATGTGTCATAAATCTACATCTGATCGGCTTCTTCGGAAGGCTTAACGATAGACAGAATGGTTGCCCTAGAGACCCCATACTGTCGCGCCAGTGCACTCACGCTTACTTTGCGCGCATAATCGGCGATCATTGCCTGACGCTGCTCAGGCGTCGTTTTGGAGGGCCTGCCGAGGGCCTTGCCCTCTGCTCTGGCTCGCGCCAGACCAGCTTGTGTGCGTTCCACAATAAGGTCCCGCTCCATTTCCGCAACGGCTGCAAGCATTGCCAGCATCAGCTTGCCAGCCGGAGAGGCCAGGTCGAGCTTGCCGAGCTGCAGAACCACGACCTCAACACCCAACTCGGCCAGAGACTTAATCGTTGCCAGCACGTCCGGTGCATCGCGGCCTAGGCGGTCCAATTTGGAGACTACCAGAGTGTCCTTTGCCCGCAGTTTGCCGTGCAGGATGCCGAACTGCTTCCGCTGCGTCACATGGGCTTTTCCGCTAACCGTATCGGCATACCAGTACTCGATATCGTAGCCAGCCGCCTCGATTTCATGGCGCTGATTATCTGCTGTCTGTTCTGTAGTTGAGACCCGACCGTACCCGAAGACCGCCATAAACCCCTCTCAATATGTTGGAAAACGGGTTAAATATAAACCAACATGTTGAAAATGTAAAAGGCTATTTATTCAACATCGCGCTAAGATGCCCCATGGCAGTGTTAGAAAACGGTCGATTTCTGTGCATTAGGGGATTTGACAAAAGCCCAATGTTCATCCAAATTCTTGGAATTCTGATATTTAAAGGAATACTTGTATGACAGTGGGAATCGACGTGGCTTTGATCGCGAAGGCTTTGACCCCGGTTATCGGTGAAGTGTGTAAATCAGCTGGTAGTTCGTTGAGCGATGCCTTTGGTAAATGGAAGGCAGAAGGCTTTGCAGAACGGCTGGCACACAAACTTTCGTCCGCAGACAAAGTGAAAACAATATGGTCTCGTAGTGAGGAAGTTTCTCTTAGTGCAATTTATTATCCGTCAAGTATAAAGGTTCCAGGGGCGGCGCACAAAGTTGTCCATTCCACTGCGGACCTTCCAACAGGAAACATCGTTATTGAAGGAATCGTCGGCCACGGTAAATCGATGTTCTTGCAATACTTGTACCTGCAGGAGTTAGCAGGGAGAGGGAGTGGAGTTTTACCTCTTTTTATTCTTCTCCGTACTCTTACAGAGAAGAAGGGGCTGCATTCACATATTTGCGATGGGCTCGATCGACTTGAGTTATCTAAGACTAAAGATGTTTTTGAGCATCTCGCCAAATCGGGAAAAATCATCTTATTGTTGGATGGCTTCGATGAAATTGAAGAGGATTTGGTTCCGACTGTGGTCCAAGAGCTTGAAGAGCTTGCGGATAAATATCCTGCATTAACGATGATCGTGACATCTAGGCCATCCAACGACATTCAGCGTAGTCGCCATTTCGGAGTCGTGCATTTAAATGGCATTGGTCGCTATGATTACAGCGGCTTTCTTTCCAAGTTGGGCCTCGAGCAGGCATGGGCGGAGGAGATCGTGCATGCGATTGTCCAGAGTCCGGCCAAAGTGGTTAGCTTGATAACCACGCCGTTGATGCTCACACTTGTCGTATTGGTATACGAAGCTGAAAAAGAAGTGCCTCGAGAATTGCCGGATTTTTTTGAACGACTTTTTTTAACGATGTTTTCGCATCATGACCGTTTAAAGGCAGGGTTCCGACGAAAGCACAACTCAGGACTTTCCGAAAGGCAGCTTCAACTTCTTTTTGAGGCCTTTTGTTTTGCTTCCATGAAGCAAAAGCACGGACGCAGCCTTTCCGCAGAACAGTTTGCATCTTCCTTTGAAATTGCAGTGGAATCAGTGTCTGGCGAGAAATGCAAAGTTGAAGATTTTCGAAAAGATATCACGAAGGTCTCTTGTCTAATGCTGGAAGAAGGACTCGATTTAACGACTTTTCTTCATTTTAGTATTTGTGAATACTTTGCCGCATCATTCATTAAGCGTTCTAGTGATGCGTTTGCGCAAAAATTCTATCGATACGTCATTTATGGCAATTCGGGATGGGAAGTTGTCATGTCATTTTTGGAAAAGATTGACAGCTATCGATTTGCAAAATATTACACGGTGCCGAGCGGAAATGCCTTTCTTGGCCGATTGAATTCGACCGAAGTGAAGGATGCCGACGATGATGACTGGTTTGATTTTTTAGATAAGGAATTGATCGGTTTTGTTATTGATTATGGTGATAAATCTGGCGCGGATAAGGAATTTTCTCCAGTAAGTTTCGGCCCTTACTCGACTACTGGTGACTGGGGGGACGAGATTATATCGAACTTCGTTAACTGTATCACTGAGGCTTCAAAAGAAACTTTGCCAGAAGGTTTAACCGAAGCTGAAATATTGGAGCGGACCGACTTGTTTTATTTGAATAGCCATACGCGCAGGCGCGAATATTCTATGAATTTGAAGGTGGCGATGAATGAGTTCGGAAGCAAGAACTTTTTAATCCAGTTCGGAATATTCGAGCGGCGAACTCGTCAAAAAGTTCAGGCCGCCCTAGAGATTATTAAGACCGAAGAAGGAAAGGCATCGATGTTTGATTTTTGAAGAAGTTTATGCGGAGAAGCCTGGCTGGACCGGCCTGCGGTGGGCAACTACTGCTACGGTCCTCGACAATCGCCACGCCGACGTGCGAGCCACGCGCACACACCTTTATGGTGAATTGCAGCCAAGCGCGCCACATCTACTGAAAGTCGGGCGTGCCTGCTACGCCACTTGAAGGGCTTGCGCTCAGCCACGAACTGGCCAGGCTCGGCACCCATGCGTGAAAGCAATTTTTTGCGCGCAATGCGTGCGCGGTCTGTGTCTGTCGCAGCTAATTGGCTGCGATACCTCAACACATGACAATGTCGGCACGCCAGCACGCCCTCCCTAACGTACAACGCTTGAAAATTTCCCTCATGCGCGCGAGGCACTTTAGGAGGGAGGACTCGTGCTTCATGCCCTTCTTTTCTATTAGATGTCTTGTTGAAAAATGGTGTGCTTTTGCGAGACTTCTCCTTAGCATGGGGGAAGGCGAATCTCCAAAAATAGCTAGTGGAATCAATATCTTGCTTCGTATAGGAACGTGCCTTCTCTTCTTCTCTGGCACCTACCGTTAAGAATTCGCATCACAACAGATGCCTTGCTACTGCTATTCCCGCTATTCCGCTACTTGAGCACATGGCGTTGACCCGCTATAACCCCGGGGGTATAGTCCGCGCCTTTCAGCCTCAATTTCTATGCGAAGAATGGATGAGATTTCCAGTGTGTTGGAGGCCCTCTGCCACGTCCAAGAGCTGACCCAGAAAATTGTCACGGAAGAAGAGTTCTATCAGATCGTGGTTGCCTGTGCTTTGCCAATTTATGCAACAGCCCCTTATGGCGCGGAACTTCAATCGCAGGTGCGAGATGAGCAGGGCATGCTGGTCACACGTCCTGCACCAGCGATCAAGGCAAGTTTTGTCACGCTCCTCCAGTCAGAGATCCAGCAAATAGCCTGGGGTGGCAGCACTATCACCAACAAACCAGCCTGGCTGCCGGGTGAAGAATTATGCGTTCCATGGGATGAGGTTTTGGCTTATCGGCAAGCCAATCATCGTGTCGTGCCGGAGTGGGACGTGGATGAAGGCGAGTGGATGGGGCAGTCAGAAACCTACTTCTTCACCGATTTTGTTCGGGTCACGCTTCAAAGCAATTTGTGCGTGCCTAGGCACACGATCGCTGAAGTGGTTCGCTTCATCCTGGCCAAAGCCAAAATCGGCGATGATTCCGGTCGCCTCAAGGAATCTCGGTATGATCCGGTGGACGTTCCGGCCGATGAGGTGACTGACCGCTCCCATTCCAAGCGCCGCGATGCCCTGGGCATCAATAAGCAGCAGGTTCTGATCGCCTTCGACCACCTTCTGCCCATGATTAATCTCAACAAGCAATTGAGCGATGCGAAGCATCTCTTCGGCGACACGGGTGCGCGAGTTCATCGTGGGACGAAAGGCGATAAGCATAAATCGCTCTGGGACCCGGTGATCTTGGCAGTTGGCATTAACGAACGCTACAAGATTCCACGTCCGAAGTTGACCCGTGTCTTCTCTGACCATGCCTTCCTGTCGCCATGGCGTGATGAGTGGCTCGAGCAGGTGGAGAAGTTGGGTTTGTAGCGTCGGCGGCGTAGTTAAATGCGGTGTATAAATGCGGTGCGAATGCGGTGAAATCGTCCGCAAACCCGCATTCTGTCGTGTTTCAAATGCGGTGCCGACTACTGCAATCAATGCCGCATTTCATTCTGAGGCTCCCCAAACAACGCAATGATGCGTAGGAGCTTCAAGATGCAGACTGAAATTTCCATCAACACCTCCACTCTTCGCGGCACTAGTCCTGCCGCCCAATATGTGGCACTCCAGGCACAGGTGCGCGATACCGTTACGACTGCGGAAGCGGCTTTCCACCTGAACCGTCAGCCACAGACTCTGCGCCGCTGGGCTTGCTACGAGGACGGCCCGCTGCGTCCGATCCGCGTGAATGGCCGCCTGGCCTGGCGCGTCGAAGACATCAAGCGCGCCCTGAAAGCTGGAGGTGCTGAATGATGACCGCCCAAATCGAAACTCGCGCTCAAGTGCCAGCAGCACTGGCCGGTGCACTGGCAATCGCCAAACTGGGCATCCCTGTTTTCCCAGTACATGGTGTGCAAGATGGCATGTGCACCTGCAAGTCGGACCATTCTGAAACCGAGAAAACCATCGGCAAGCATCCGGCCCTGAGTATGACCTTCAAGAATGCAACGACAGACCCTACCGTCATCGAGAACTGGTTCGCGCAATTCCCATACCTGAACTACGGCGTCGCTACCGGCGTGGAGATGCATGGCTCGGGCAAGATGCTCGTGGTCGTCGATGTCGATTCGTACAAAGAGGGTGCTGACGATGCCCTGTCGATGCTCGAAGAAGTGCACGGCAAGCTGCCTGAAACCGCGGAAGTGCTCACTGGCGGCGGTGGCCGTCACCTGTACTTCCTGGCAACCGATGGCGCGAAGTTCGCGAGCAAGCTGGGCCAAGCGGGGATCGACGTGAAAGGCATCGGAGGCTACGTCATTGGCCCAGGCTCCCGTCATCGCACTGGCGATCAATATGACTGGGAAGCAAGCAGCGATCCGACCGAAGGCCAGCCTCTGGCTGATCTGCCAGCTTGGATCTATGAGCAGTTCGGCAAGCGCATCCAGCAGGAGCCAGCTTCCGTCACCATGCAGTCGCAGGCGATCCCTGCGACCGAATGGATGGCGATTGAGCGCGACCTGGCAATGATCCCGGCTGATGATCGTGCTGTTTGGCTGGAAGTCCTGATGGCCCTGAAGAATCGTTGCGATTCCGCAGTGATGTTCGCAGTCGCTGACGAATGGAGCGCGAAGTCGGCAAGCTATCAAGGCACGGACGATGTGCGCAAGACTTGGGACTCCCTGAAAGCAGATGGCGGCATCACTTACAAGACGCTCGACCGTTTGGCAGCACCGATGCGCCTGAAAAACGTTGATCCGTCCAAGCTCATCGAAAACGAAGCCGCGAAAGTTTCTGAGTGGGCTGAGATCGAACCGATCAATGCCATGCCGCCTAGCGCGACGTACCCGATTGACTCGCTCCCACAACTGATGCGCGAAGCGGTACAGGAAGTTCAGGACTTCACTCGTGCTCCTATGGCACTGGTTGGCTCTGCTGCGCTCTCGGCTACTTCGCTGGCAGTCCAGGCCCTCTACAACGTCAAGCGTGATGAAGACCTCACGGGCCCCGTCAGCCTCTTCCTGCTGGGCATCGCGGAATCGGGTGAGCGCAAGAGCACGCTGGATTCCCATTTCCTGCAGCCGATCCGTGATTTCGAGCTGAAGTGCTCGGACGATGCAAAGCCTGAGATCAAGCAGTACAACACTGATATGCAGGCATGGGAGGCAAAGAATCGCGGCATCCTGAACAAGATCGAGATGGCTGCACGTCAAGAAGGCAAGTCTGACCATGATCTGCGTCGCCAGCTCGATGATCACCATGCGAACAAGCCGCTGCCGCCGGTAATCCCACGTCTCCTGTGGGGCGACACCACGCCTGAAGCGCTGGCTCGTGGTCTGGCAACTGAGTGGCCATCTGGCGGCGTCGTTTCGTCGGAAGGTGGCGCTGTGCTTGGTGGGCACGGCATGAAGTCCGAGAATCAGATGGGCAACCTCGCCACCATCAACGAGTTGTGGGATGGTAAGCCTATCCGCATTGACCGTCGCACCTCCGAGTCCTTCACTGTCAAGAATGCGCGTCTGACCGTTGCGGTGCAGGTTCAACCGGCGACGTTCGACGCCTTCATGAAGAAGGGCGGTTTCCTGGCACGCGGCACCGGCTACCTGGCCCGTTTCCTGCTGGCATATCCAGAGTCCACGCAGGGTACTCGTATCTACCAGCGTGCGCCGAAGGCTTGGCCGAAACGCGACAAGTTCCGTGCCCGCCTGGCCGAGGTGCTCGCCATTGAACCAGTGATCGAGGACGGCGCGCTGCAGCCCACCATGCTCTGCCTGTCTGACGAGGCAATGGAGGTCTGGATCGCTTTCTACAACGAGGTGGAGGTTCAACTCGGCAAAGGCGGTAACTTCCGTGACATCCGTGACGTCGCAAGCAAGATCGCGGACAATGCGGTGCGCATCGCGGCTCTGTTCCATGTGATCGAGGATGGCGATGGCCTGATCGCGCCGAAGCAGATCGCTGACGCGGCCTGCCTCGCTCGCTGGCATCTGCACCAGTCGCAACGCCTGCTGACCGCAGCTAACGTGACGACCGAACAGTCTAACGTGGAGATGCTGCTGGATTGGATGGTTGCCCACCTGCGCGAGACTGGCGGCAACGAGGTCGCGTCGAAGTACGTGCTGCAATTCGGCCCGAATCCGCTGCGTAGTGCAGATGCCCGCGATCAAGCGCTGGAGGAACTGGTTCGCCGCGGCTATGTGCGTGTCTCGCAAGCGAAAGGCAAACTGATCACCCTGAACCCGAAGCTGCTGGCATAGCCACTTAGACCGCTGCTATTGCTAATCGCTACCCCTGTCAGGTGACATGCGGGGGTAGCGGTTTAGCGAGATTAGCGATAGCAGCAATTAGAACGACCGTTTAACGCGGGCGAAGTCGCCGACCTGGAATTCCCACAAATTGTTCGGTGGACTGCCTACCCTTCAAGTCTTCGACGGTAACCTTGAAATGCGGTCCATATACGGCGTCGGTGCCGAATCGTGCAACCAAGGTTTGGATCTGAGCCAGTTCGATTCCGTGTTTTGCGCACATCTGAGGAAGCGCCTCCCTGTACAGTACGATGGCGCGGCTAAGTTCACTCGATGGTGTTACCCCCGTACTTGTGCCGGTCAGGAAGTCTACCGTGATGTGGCCTTCCGGCGATGCTGCCGCCTCGCCAAAAATATCCATGCTGTAGATGCCGATAATGAAGCCCATGCCACATGCCATGGAATCGGCAAGGTTGTGTCCCAAGGACATGAGGTTTCCAATTTTCATGGCTATGACCTGTGGCGCGGCCGTTTGACACGCTTATCGATTTTAAATTTTGGCGATACAGGCTCGCCTAAAAGTTCGCACAGAGCACTGTATTGGTCGTAAGGAAATTCAGATTGATGCCATTTGTCGTTGTAGCCTTCCACGCCGTATTCATCTAAGATCTGATTCAGCGCATTCAGTAGCGCAAGCGAGAGTTCACGTACCGGACAGGTCACGTCGAATATCTGTTCACCTTCTTCATCGGGCTGATGCCCCCATAGCTCGTCAAACGCCAGAATCCGAAGGCTAAGACCGTCGTTCTCTAACCGCTTCAAGATCCAGCGATATTCGCCAGGTTCCTCGTCGAAGCTGAACCGGGCTTCCGTGCCTTTGCCGAGGACATGCGATACGCCGCTGATAAGTTCAAGCAAGGCATCCGAAAGATAAGAGGCCGTAACTTGGCATTGTTGCCCGTACACGTCGAGGGTGCACGCGGACCAGCCTGTGCCAGTGAGCACGTATTCGATTGTTATGTCCACAGCGTATTAGCCTTTGTCCCAGTCAGTTTCAGCAGAGCGGTATAGATCTGCTTGGCGCAACGCATCCCGGAAAGCGAGGGCGGTGGCGACATAAAAGCAGCTTAGCTTCGAGTCCGTGCTGTTGAATGCACCATTCACCACACGGATGCGGGCGCCATATAAATAATCGCCGTCGAACTCAGGTTCAGACATTACGTGCTTGAGACCAGAGATGACCCCGTCAAGAAAATGGAGGGGAATCTGTTGCTCCGATACTTCCCAGCTCAGACAACAGCCAAGGTCGGGGGCAGGTTCGAGCACAAGCTCGATGACCCCAAAGCGTCCGGGTGGGCCCATCTGTCGAATCCACTTCCCGTACCCATTGCATTCCTTGGTCAGCTTCCTGCCGTTTGCGCCCTGAAGAAATAAGTAAAGCTCCATATACACCCCAAACAAATGAGTGCAGCCTTTGGCTGCACCTATGCTGCCTTCGCTAACGGTTGCTCGCCGAGGCCCGATACGCCACCTTCTGCCAGAATCCATACTTCGATCTTCGTGTGCCACATGCGCAGCAAGTCAATCGGGCGACGGCGGTAGTGCTTCTCTGCGAGCGCGCTTGGTTTGTGCCCCATGATTTGCGCCACAACGCCGGTTGGGCATTCTACCCACTCGCTCAGCGTGCCGAAAGAACGGCGGAGACCGTGGATGGATACATGCGGCAAACCGGCATTGGCCAGCGCTTGGTTGTGGGCCTTCCTGGGCTCCTTGATCCGACCATCGGCAGACGTGGTGCTGCTAAAAACCCAATCATTGAGGCGCGGCAGTGACGCCAGCAGGTTGGACAGGTAGGGCGTCAAAGGAATCGTGCGACTACCCTCTACCTTGTCATTAATAACTAGCGTTGACCATTTGAAGTCCACATCGGGCCACGTAAGTTGAGCAAGCTCCTCGCGGCGCGCCCCCGTAATCAGGAGCGCCTGCAAGTACGCACTAGTCACCGGATTTGATAATGCTCGGACTTCCTTGAACCATACGCTAAGCTGTTCGCGTTGGAGGCAGTCGTCTTTGGCTGCCGGTTTGGGCAGCTCGTCTTTCACAATGCTGGTTGCGCAAGCATCGACGTCGACGAATGCTTTGAATTCGGGCTTCGTCGCGCACCAGTTCAGGAACGCCCGCAGGCGGACGAACGCATTATTGGCCAAAGTCGCCCGGTGAGTCTCGCCGTGCAGCCAGGTACGAACCATTTCTGCGTTGATGTGGCTCAGGGGCTGCGATAACACGGGGCGCAGTATGCCGGGAAGGGTTGTGTCGCCTTCGTTCTTTTTCCGCCCCCTGGTTTTAGGTTTGCCGCCGACATCGACAAGGCGCTGGTGATCGAGCAAGGAGCGAGGGCTCCATCGTGGGGTTCGTGCAATCAGATAGGCATCCCAAGCCTCCAGCGCGGGGGCTTCAGAGCGTCGGCTCGCCTCATGTTTTGCGGTTTGCGCGGCGATTAGCTCGGCCTTTTGAACTCGCGGGTCGAAGCCAGCGTCAATCGCGACTTTCAGGCGACGGGCTTCCGTTTGTGCCGCCGCGATGTCCCATGAAGCTGGGGATCCGATGGTGATGCGGATGGTCTTGTTTTGGAACTTGGACTGGAATACGAATGCCTTAGCGCCACTTTCAACAGCTCGCAGTCCCAACCCTGGTGCTGTTGCGTCCCACAGGAAAACCTGCTTAGTCCCGGCTGGGCACTGGAAGGAATCGATACGTCCGCTTGTGAATTTGACTTTGGCCATTGCCTGATTTCTGTGTAACCGCTGTGTAACCCGGCGGGCAGTATATCGGGCAATTTCATTCAACACAACTTAGGAGCTAAATTTGTTTTAATATGTTGAATCTAAAGGGTTTGTTCGATCTTCTTCAACACTCCGAAATATCGAGGAATTGGCTCTACTGCTCATTCGTAATGAGAAGGTCGGGAGTTCGATTCTCTTCTCCGGCACCAGGACGTACAAAAACCCTGTCAGGTCATTGATCTGGCAAGGTTTTTTCGTTAATCGCTCGCGACCAGTGCGACGAGGGCAAGAAATAGCGCCACCAGCATTCCGATGATCATGTAAGTTTGCGAGTCCATGCGGGCATTGAGCTTTTCCATTGCGGCGAAGAGTTGCGCGCCAAAATGAGCACGTTGCTCGATGAAGCGGCCGTCAATGTGCGATCGCAATGTTCTCAGGTCGCAGGAGAGATCATTCACGTTTTTCTCCAGTTGCGTCGTACGTAGCTCGTATGCAGCGAGCTCGGGTGGGGGAGTGGCTTCCATGGCAGCTCCTTAAGTTGATCCTATCATTTTCACCACTGCTTGAAGCGCGCATTTGATATGGCTCAAAAGCGCTCTGCGATCCGTTACCTCGTGTTACGACGCTTCTCGGCTCACCGGCAACTGCGAAAGTTCTCTGTGGACCTTCTTCTGTCACCGCTTAAAGGCATCAAATTCAAGGTAATAGTTGACATGGTCAATGAATTCTTGCGGACCCTCCATCTTCCAATTAATGGAATTCGAGATACGCGTAAGGACATTAACAAGCATCCATTCCTTCAAGTTCTTATCTCTCAAAACAAGTGGAAGCTCCAAGCCATCATCGTCTACAAAGACCTCATCGTCTTCCAGGCTTTCCATGTAATCCCAAGGCAAATAATGAAAGTCCGCCTTTTGTGGGTTTGATCGCCAAACTTCTATATCCGTATGAATCCACGCTTCTTGCTTTAACCGTTTTAAGCCTGCTATCAGGTCCGAAATAGATTTAAAGTACTCAGTCATCGACACTTATCCGAAGAAGAAGTTATGAAACCCACCTCGCCATCAGGGCCAACTCGTAATGCAATGGCACTGACTGCATCGAGAAACTCGGGAATGGGGTTAAAGTCTTCGTCGTACACCTCATAATTGAAGGTGCCCGCCTCGAGCGTGATAGCCTCAGCCATGACTTGGAAAAAACTCGCGAGATCGTCGGCAATCTTCACCTTATATGAGCCAATGTGGCCAGTGACCAC
>JGI25158J39367_1000051_pt1 | contig 27190 bp, 25 predicted proteins | sample AraplaF_Cvi_mTSA_FD_39367 | JGI IMG/M metagenome (IMG submission 39367) | reverse complement strand
GAAGGTGGCCTGAACGGCTTCACCGGCATCGCCCACACCCGCTGGGCCACCCACGGCGCCCCGGCCTCGCACAACGCCCACCCGCACTTCTCGCCAAGCGAAACGTCCGCCCGCATCGCCCTGGTCCACAACGGCATCATCGAAAACCACGACGAGCTGCGCGCCGAGCTGACTGCCCTGGGTTATGTCTTCACCAGCCAGACCGACACCGAAGTGATCGCCCATCTGGTCGACCACATGTACAACGGCGACCTGTTCGATACCGTGCAGCACGCCGTCAAACGCCTGCACGGCGCCTACGCCATTGCCGTGTTCTGCCGCGAAGAACCGCACCGCGTGGTCGCCGCGCGCCAGGGCTCCCCGCTGATCGTCGGCCTGGGCCAGGGTGAAAACTTCGTCGCTTCCGACGCCATGGCGCTGGCTGGCACCACCGACCAGATCATCTACCTGGAAGAAGGCGACGTAGTCGACCTGCAACTGGGCCGCGTCTGGATCGTTGACGTCGATGGCAAGCAAGTGCAGCGCGAAGTAAAAACCGTACACGCTCACACCGGCGCTGCGGAGCTGGGGCCATACCGCCACTTCATGCAGAAAGAAATCTTCGAACAGCCACGCGTGGTTGGCGATACGCTGGAAGGCGTAACCGGCGTCATGCCGGAGCTGTTCGGCGACGGCGCCTACAAAGTGTTCAAGGAAATCGACCGTGTGCTGATCCTCGCATGCGGCACCAGCTACTACGCCGGCCTGACCGCCAAGTACTGGATCGAATCGATCGCCAAGGTACCGGTCAGCGTGGAAATCGCTTCTGAATACCGCTACCGCGACAGCGTGCCGAATCCGAAGACCCTGGTCGTGACCATTTCCCAGTCCGGTGAAACTGCGGATACCATCGCCGCGCTGAAGCACGCGCGCAGCCTGGGCATGGAGCACACCCTCACCATCTGCAACGTGTCGACCAGCGCCATGGTGCGCGAGTGCAAACTGGCTTACATCACCCGCGCCGGCGTGGAAGTGGGCGTGGCCTCAACCAAGGCCTTCACCACCCAGCTGTCCGCCCTGTTCCTGCTGACCCTGAGCCTGGCGCAGGTGAACGGCCTGCTGACCGAAGAACAGGAAGCGGCACACCTGAAAGCCATGCGCCACCTGCCTTCCGCGATTGCAGCGGTGCTGGCGCTGGAACCGCAGATCATCGCCTGGGCCGAAGAATTCGCGCGCAAGGAAAATGCCCTGTTCCTGGGCCGCGGCATGCACTACCCGATCGCCCTGGAAGGCGCGCTGAAGCTGAAAGAGATCTCCTACATCCACGCCGAAGCCTATCCGGCCGGTGAACTGAAGCACGGCCCGCTGGCACTGGTAACCGACGAAATGCCGGTCGTGACCATCGCGCCGAACGACGCGCTGCTGGAGAAACTGAAGTCCAATATGCAGGAAGTGCGTGCCCGTGGCGGCCAGCTCTACGTCTTCGCCGACGTCGACTCGCGCATCACCTCCGGCGACGGCCTGCACGTGATCCGCCTGCCGGAACACTACGGCCAGCTGTCCCCGATCCTGCACGTGGTCGCCCTGCAGCTGCTGGCTTACCACACCGCGCTGGCTCGCGGCACCGACGTTGACAAGCCCCGTAACCTGGCGAAGTCGGTGACGGTCGAGTAAGTCACTCGCACCCAGCACCAGGTGGTGACCAGTAATAAAGTCGGACACAAAATAATAAAGACTGACACAAAATAATAAAGTCTGACACTAAGGCGGCCGCGAGGGTAGCGGCCGCCTGGACACTTAAGGAGCGAATCGATTCGAGATTCGCTCACCCTTATGGATGTGAGTGTCGTCTCGCAAAACGGATGGCGACGATCTCTCATCCAGCTAAGACGTCATCCATCTCATTTCACCATAACGGGCCGTTTCAGCGTGCGTTGAAACAGTCCGTTTGGGTGAAATGCACGCGACTGTAGGCCATTCCACGAATCCTTGAGATACTGTTAGGCTCACTGTGGCTATGTTAGCTGCACAGCTAATATAGCCATAAAGCCTAACGTGATTAGCCTGACTAGGCTGCCAGTCGCGTTACATTGCTCAACTTACAGTCAACCGTCGACCCAATGTTGTGCAGCCAGCTTCCAGGACACTAAAACTATATGCACGATATCGAAACGCAACTACGAAAAGCTGACCGTCTAGATTCAATCACTAAGCAGCTTGGCTTTGCCCTGTGGCAGCTTCAAGCGCTGGAGGATGCAACTGCGCAGCACTATGTGCTGGTCGCCCTCGCAACGCGAGGCATGGGTATTGAAGCCGGAAAGAAGCTTGATGACTCAGTCAAGGGGAACACATTTGGTAGGACAATTCATGCCCTTCGCGGCGCTGGAAAAATGCCCGCCACCATAGAACAACGCTTTCTGATTCTACTGAAAGAACGCAATTGGTTAGTGCACAGCTCTCGTGCAACTAGTCGCAATGCCGTGCTTAAAGATGACGCCTGTAAGGATCTTCTCGTTCGGTTAGAAGCGGTCGCCGAAGAGGCCAGATTACTGTTACGCGAAATTGGTAGTGCCTCTGAAGAGTTCGTTCTAAATAACGGCGTCCCAAAGGCAGAAATTGACCGCCTAACTCAAGAAATCCTGAGTAGATGGCACTCCGATATAACCGAATGAATTAGTAAAATTGCTGATCAGTTCAAGCTGTACGGCCCTAAATTGATTTACCGTACATAGGCCAAAGGCGACTTGTCCCCTTTGGCCAAGACTTCCCTTAATTCATAGAATGACACGTCCGCACTGAACGATCCAAAAGAATACGCGGCGACTTGGTAGGGAGAGAAATAAAAGGTAATCTTGCCGTCGCCGACGTTGAACTTTTCGAAATTTGTCAGGGTTGGCGCGGTACTCTCCAAGAAAGTTGAGTGCCAGTATTGATCTTCGGTAATGTCCTCTTTGCACCTATTCCAATATTCTCTCGCAATTGCCTTTCTACATTCGCTACTAATTACTTCTGCAGCTTTTTGGCCATCCGTGAAAAGCTCACCCAGAGTAAATGGGTATGGGTGGCCATTAAAGACGGCAAAATTAAAGCATTCATTATATTCTTGTGAGTGGGCAGCTCCAGCGCCATACCAACTACAGTCGTAACGCACGCTTACGACGTTTGGGTTTGCTGTCACCACAGCGAAATAGTCCCATCGCCCATTCGCGCGAAACTGATCAAACTCGTCCTTCGGTTCCGGATAAAGATCGGAATCGCGTTCCCAAGGTTTGGATCTATAGTCGAGTATGATGTTCGCCGTCCTGCCGGCAAAAAGACTGCTTAACTCTCGTGCAACGTCAGGAAATTGGGATGACTCGAATTCAGGATAATGGACGGAAATGCTGTGCCCTGGCTGGCCAGACTTTTCCTCTTCGTGCGTGCGTGTATGAACGTGATAAGGTCCGTGTTCAACACCATGAAAGACCGAAATCCCCTGCTGCTCCGCCGCACGCATGAGCGAAGCGATTATTTTGTTTTTTGCGCCCGGTTCAGTAAAAAGAATGTACTGAGCTCGTCCAGAAATTTCGTCGGGAATCTCGCATGACTCAAGGAGAACGGGGATGATATAGATATCATCAGCCTTCTTGTATCGAAGGTTTGAAACCGCGGTGTTCGCTTCTCTCGTAACGAAGGAGCGCTTTTTTACGCTGCGAGGGCTCATAAAAAGAATGACCACATTAGCGTCATTCAAAGCGCGCTCAATTTCGCGTTCCCAGGCCTGGCCGGGCAAAAGCCGTTCCTGGTCCATCCAAGGATCAAGTCCAAGCGCTCGGAGTTGATCGTGGAATTCTTTAACAATCGCGCCGTCTTCTTTGGCGTAGCTCAAAAAAACTTTCAAGGTCACACCCACCTTATCGTTTTATACGAATGTACCCCACTAAGGAGCAATTATAAGTTTATTTTATCAAAGAAGCATCGGCTGATGAGCCGCGTCGTCGACGACCGTCAAACGGCAAGGAGCGAGTATCTCTGCTTGGGAATGCCCCGAGGCTACGGAGTAATGCTTTGGACAGGCTTGCGAGAATGTACCGACGCGCTAACGTGAATGTATGGCGGCGACTTATGAAAATGTCGAGTGCCGTTGGTGAGATTACTCAGCAACCAACGATCTGCGCTCATGGCAATTGAGACGCGGTATTTGCTCTCACAATGCACACTGTCGGCCTAGCGCTTCAAGGTAGCTGCCAGTAACATACGCGCTTTTTTTTATGGGCGTATGGGCAGCACAAGCGAATCCGGCCAATGGAGATCGCGATGAGTAGACGGCGTTTTAAAACCGAAGCAGATATCGCCCGGTTCGTAAGACAAGGATTTGGTCAAGGGGAAGGCTCTGCCTACATTCCTTGGATTCGCGTTCAAGATATCCCCTCTCGGGGTCGCTCTCGCAAAGTGCCTGGCATAAAGTCAGGACGTACCCACCACACGTTGTCCGATCTTGAGTACTACTACCTCCTCCTGCTTGAATTCTCAAGCAATGTTGTCGACATTCGAGAGCAGTATCCAGTATTTGCTACTTCGCGTGCTCGTGATATTGCGGCAGAACTTGGTATTCGCTATCCAATGTATGTAGGAACGCAGCTTCCTTTTGTCATGACCTCTGACTTTGCGGTCACCGTGATGGATGCCTCGGGCAAGCGCCGCACTGCAATTCGAACGTGTAAGTACGAAAGCGAACTCTCAGACCCGAACAACGGGTTGGCGGTTCTCGAAAAGTTGGAACTGGAGCGCGCCATTTGGGCAGATCAAGGTGTCTCGGATTGGATGGTTGTGACGGAGCAGTTGATGAGCCCTATTCTCAAGGACAACCTAGACTGGCTTCACAAATCCGCATTGTCGGCCGATGCCATTGCTACTCCTGAGCAGCGGGCGAACTACGTCAACGCAGTTGTTCAGGCTGCGGACGGAACCCGAACGCTATCGTCCATAGTACGGTCAATTTCGAGTGCCATAGGAATTCCATACCGAAACGGTATGGCCCTGTTTAGACGTCTCGTTTGGGACAAGGACATCCTAACTGATATTGCCAACCACCGACTGGACCCGACCCTGCCTTGCCCAAGGTTAGGTATCGCCCCAACCATCACAACTCAAGAGGCTGCGTGATGCTAGCAGTAAATCATATTCTCGAATCTGTACGCGAAGAGGAACCCTTTGCGCAACCGGCTCGAATCTTGTGGATTGATCGTCGACGAGACTTGATCACGTTGATGACTCTTAGCGAGCCATACAAAGCTCCCTGGTCAACCAGTCTGCGGGACATTGAATCGATGGTCCGCTCAGGAAAGCTGCGTATTGTATCAATGCGGATGCCAGCATTCATGCTTCAATCAGATGAAGAGTTGAGTGAAGCTGCAAAGGCGAAGCGAACAGAATGCTGGAACCTCATACGGCCGATATTAGAAGGTCGGCACAGCGACCGCATCTATTACCCAGGTACACTTGGGGAAATCGTTTACGCCTATGCAAAGGAAGCTGGAAAGGCACCAAAAACAATCTTCCGGCATCTTTACCGTTACTGGGCGCTTGGAATGACCCCAAATGCCTTCATTGGGCGATACCTAAATTCTGGTGCGCGCGGAACTCAGCGAGAATTCACGAACGGGAAAAAGCCTGGTCGCCCTCCAATATATCTCGGGGAGCGTGCGGTCGAGACGGCAAAGCTTCTAACGGACGACGACAAAGCCTTCATCAAGATCGGCTACTCCTTATACAAGGATAACAAGGTAAAGTACATCAGCGACGCTTACATTAAGACATTAAACAAGTTCTATCGAGCGGAACTCGCTGCTCCAGATGGTTCCGACATCGGCAGGCCGCTAAAGCTATTGGAGCACCTTCCAACCGAGAATCAGTTCAGGTATTGGGGAAAGAAGGCGTTCGACGATGTCACTATTAGGCGTGGGCGCAAGGGGGAGAGAAAATGGGCTATGGATGATAGGGCTATAGTTGGCACTGCTCACCAAGGTGTTCGAGGTCCATGCCATCGCTTCGAGATCGACGCAACGATCGCTGACATCTATTTGGTCAGCCGATTCAATCGGCGATGGATTATTGGCCGTCCTGTCGTTTACGTGGTTGTTGATGTCTTCTCGCGCATGATCGTCGGCGTGCACGTAGGACTAGAAGGGCCAAGCTGGAACATTGCGCGCCTTGCGCTCTTTAATGCTTTCACCGACAAAGTCGAATACTGTGCATCCTTGGGCATCACCATTAGCCCAGAGGAGTGGCCTTGCGAGCACCTTCCCCAGGAAGTCGTGGCAGATCGCGGCGAGATGCTCAGCGATGGCGCTGAAAGCTTGGTAAACGGCCTACACGTTACCTTAGATATCCTCCCTCCATTTCGAGCGGACTGGAAGGGCACCGTCGAAAGCTCCTTCCGCACGTTGAACAACCTCACGCAGATTCATTGGACGGCAGGGGCAGTGCGATCGAGAGAGAAGGAGCGCGGAGAACGAGACTATCGGCTTGACGCGACCTTGGACTTGGAGGAATTCACAAGGATTCTGGTAAAAGCAGTTTTGCACAGAAACCATCACAGTCGTGATCCGGATCGCCTTTCGAAGGTGATGATCCAGCAAGATGTGGATCCAACGCCTATAAGCATCTGGAACTGGGCTGCCGATCAGGGTTTGATGGAGACGAATGTTAGGACTAAGGAGGAGGTCTATCTTCATCTACTTCCGAGGGCGAAGGGATCGGTTCGCCCAGGTGGGATCTACTTCAACGGTATGTATTATTCAAATATGCTAGATCCAATGGGAACTAGATCTGCACAGGTACGCGCAACTGGTCGGGAATCGATCGAAGTCTGGCACGAACCATTAGCTGATCATATTTGGATCAAGAACTTTCACGGTGCCTTCGTTAGGTGTCCGTTGCGCGCATCTGAAACGCGCTTCCAAGGAAAGCGGATGGAGGAAGTCGTCGACATGCTTGAGATCACGTCCACCGTTTCCCCAGAAAGCAAATATGCAGATTTGAATAGCAGGGTTGAGCTTGATGAATTCATCGAAAGCACCGTCGCCACGGCAAAGGCCGAGAAGGCGCAATCAATGGCGCCCGCATCCAAGTCCGAAAGTTTGAAAGATATCCGAGCAAACCGACGCATGGAGCGCGACGCAAACAGAGTTTTGGCGTTGGCGGGGGCTCCTACAGCCTTGACCAAGAAATCTGTCGATGCCTTGTCTGTGAAGTCATCGACGACTTCGCATGATTATGCCGGTGAGCGGAGCGCCGAGGTCATCAGCTTACTTAGTCGAGTTGGCAGAAACGGAGTTAAGAAGTAATGGGACAGGCAACAATTCAAGCTTGGTATGAGCCATCGCCGGTACTCGAGTACTTTGGGAACCCATTGATTGAAGCGATGCCGCCGATCCTTTCAGAAGAACAGGCGGCCGAGCGTTTGGCAGAATTTCCGCCGCTAGCGGCGGACGAACGCTCGCTTCCGAAGGAGGTTCGTCTGCATTGCATAAACCGCCTCGCCCACCTGGTACAGCCGCTGCCAATTCATTTGGAACTTGAAGCGGTAGTATCGTCCGTGTTTCGCGGTGGCTACGTTGGCCGGAATCCGATGGAAAGCGGTACCTGGCGTCATCTGCACGCCTTGGCTGCCCGGAATTCATCAGTCTCTACGTTTAACTCCACCGCGTCGACCTTCAGCCTAGTTGGCTTAAGCGGGATGGGAAAAACTACAGCGTTGAAGTCCATTCTTAACCAGTATCCGCAAGTGATCAAACATACGCGTTATCTCGGACGCGACTTCATTCACACACAAATCGTATGGTTGAAGCTGGAATGCCCATTCGACGGTTCGTTGGTGGGACTTTGCAGTGCGTTCTTCCGAGCCGTGGATGCGGCCCTAGGCGATGACAGTCATGCCAGATACTACACATCGAGGCGATCAATTTCCGATCTAATCAGGGGGATGGAGCAGGTAGCAAGCACCTATTTTGTTGGCGCGCTCTTTATCGACGAGCTACAGCATTTGAAAAATGCAAAGGGCAGCAATCGGAGCAACATGCTCAACTTCTTCGTCAATCTGATAAACAGCATTGGCGTGCCGGTTGTCTTCGTCGGAACAAACTCAATGGTCACTCTTTTCTCGGACCTCCTTCGTAATGCACGTCGCGTCTCTGGCCTGGGACTTTATGACTTTAAACAGCCATCCGAAGATGATGAGGCTTGGAATCTCCTGCTTGAAGCTATGTGGGATTATCAATGGGTTAGACAGCCAATGCCTTTAACCGAAAACCTGAGGCGCCAAATCTATGATCTGACCCAAGGTGTTACCGACTTCTTAGCGAAACTGATGATGCTTGGTCAAAAGCACGCAATCCAGTCTGGAACCGAGCGACTTGACGAGAGAGTTTTCGCACATGTCAGCGCAACCAAACTGAAGTTATTGCAGCCGGCATTGGCAGCTCTTCGAAGTAAAGATCCAGAGCAGATGTCTAGGTTCGATGACTTGCTGCCCGCAGATGCGCAGTTGGAAGCAATGATGGGGGACGATCCAAATCTACAATCCGATCGAATTTCCGTACTGCGACGGCAGCAGGATCGGCTTTACGGAATTTCTGAGGATGATGTTCTTGTCGCAACTCCGGTTATCAAAGAATTGTCTGAAGCCGGGATTTCGGATACAAACTATCCCGAAAAGGGCGTTGCCGCGATGGCGAAGACGAACACCATTTATCAGCGCCCTGTGCCGCTGTCAGCACAATATGCGGGACAATTGAACGGACTTGATTTGCTAAAGGGCGCCGGATGGATTTTGGTTGACCCCTTTGAGTTTGAACAGCTTTATCAGGCTGCCTAGGCTAGCGGAGGGAAGCATGCTGCACTTCTTCCCTGCTTCCCTTCCCGACGAGACGCTTTACAGCCGTATGGCTAGATACCATCGGCTAGCAGGTCATCAGGGTGACAGGACATCACTTCTAGAACTTATCGGACGGCACTCGCATGTGATCACCTCTGACCTGCCCAGCTCTTTGGCTACGTTGGTTTCCCAAATCCCTTCAGAAGAATCGCCGGCGGTCGACGGCATCATCGAAGCCAATACCATCCTTCCATACTTTCGTGCGTTTATACCTGCGGAGCGCTACTCAAAGCTATTGTCGGCAATGTCGGGCGAGAGCGCATCAGGACTCAAGATGCGCCTTGGCTTGGTCGCCAGCCGATTGGGGGCAAAGAACAATCTTAGGTTCTGCCGATCGTGTGCGGTCGTGGACGAAGCGATGTACGGTCAGTCCTACTGGCACCGAGTTCACCAATTACCAGGCGTGTGGACCTGCCCAATTCATGGTGAGCCGCTTTCAATCGTCGACAATGACACAGTTCATTTGAAGAGACACAAGCTGCTTCTGCCCGATGATGCGCACGTACTGTCGCATATCTGGCAACCTCAACTGGCTGAATCCCAACTTGAAGCTGTTCTCAGGATCGCTCGGCTAAGTGAGCGTGCTCTGTTGGATGGATTCCCGGGATTGGTGATGTTGGATTGGCGACGCATTCATATGGAAAATGCTGCGCATTGTATGTTTGCCATGTCGAATGGTCGAATAAAAGAAAAGGACTTGCTCCAATACCTGGAGGACTATTCCACCGGCTTGCCCCCCTCTGGCGAGTACTTGAATTTGCGTAGTCACATTAAGGACTGGGCTTTGAAGCTACTTCGTAAGCCAAAGGGGCACGCGTTGCACCCGCTGAAGCACATCATATTGATGGACTGTTTGCGCCGTGACAGCTCTGCTCGTCTGCGCGCAGATGACGAGGCTGAGTCGACTCTATCTACCAGCGGTCACACTATGAAGCGACAAGCGATAGACCAAGGTCAACTGGTTCAGTTAGTTGAGATCGAAAAGAAGCCATTGATCAAGGCGGCTGCACTTTTGGGACTGAGCGTTTCGACAGTCGCAATCGCGGCAGCACGTGCCGGCCTTACGGTGGGTCTGCGGCCCAAGCGCATTAAAGCTGCGCTGCAAGGGGCAGTGCGAAAGTCTCTGCTTGATGGTCTTACCCTCCATGAGGCTGCAAGCAATCACGGGATATCCCTGTCTTCTGTCTACCGGATCTTGCGATCGGATCGCGAGCTAGAAAGCGCATACAAGGAAAGGCGCTTTCAGATCTGCCGAGATGAGAATCGATGCGCATTTGTAAACCGCATAGCGTCTCCCGCGGCATACGCTTGGCTAAGGAGGCACGACAGTCAGTGGTTAGCCGACAAAAAAGCGCGGAGAGAGAGCTCCGTTGCGAGAGGCCCCGTCGTTGATTGGGAACAGCGCGACAAGCAATTTGAGCAATGCATAATTGAAGCGGAAGCGGTGATCCGCCAAGCGGTGGGAAGACCACGACGTATTAGTAAGAGCGTGCTTGAGCGAGCCACTACAATGGCGGAAACGATTGAACGAAACCTTAGTAAACTTCCCTTGACGCGAACCGCACTTCTCAATTGTTCAGAATCTGCATCGTCATGTCAGAGGCGACGTCTAATTTGGGCCTCATCAGAATTGGACAAACGACTTGGTCGCCCTTTCCCTCGGTGGCTACTCCTCCGGCAAGCCGGCATCCGGAAAGTGTCCGTGCAAAACGAGGATTTAGTCAACAGCTTGACGTCCCACTGCGCGCTCCTCTAACACCTTCCTGTTTAGCGTGGCAATCCACCAGTTTGGCTCCTGTGAAGATGCAACGATCTTTGCGGCCGTTTCAGCCACTTCTGCAATTGGGCGCCCTTCGGCTAATAGTCGCGACACATGTTCCGCTAGAAGACTGCGGAACATTACGCCATCTCGTCGTAGTCCGATTTTAGTCGGCGCAATGTGCAAATCAAAGAATTTGATCAGGTCGCTGACTAACGCGTGGATCGTCCGCTCTTCAAGAACAGATTGTGCATTGGCCGCAAACCCTTGCTCCGCGGCTGTCCCCTGGATAGCTGGGCCACCATTTCTGGCTTCCCATCCGCACGCACAGGGAATCAAAGGGGCAGCCAAGAATTTGCCAGGACGATTAAATTGAGCTAAGCAGTTAGGGCACGCATCAATGAGTCTTAAACCGTGCCTTGCGCATGAGACGACGCCAGGCAATTGGTGTCCTCGACGAATATATGCAACGCCTTCTCGAGTTTCGTCCTCAAGCAAACACTGCATACACGTATTGCATATTCCAAATCGAAGGGTTGGTCGGTGCCAATCTAATGAGTTCGCGACCGACATTACAAGCGGAACGTAAGTATTTGCCGCCAGGATAGCGCCTATAGAAGTTCCTGGTAACTGATTTGCGAGCGCACTCAGAGCGCTCGGGGCCGAACTTTCAAAATCAAGAGCTGTGCCAGGTAGGCCAAACAACGAAAGGAATGTGATCTCATCCTTTCGTTCACCTGATAGCAAGTGACAGCGCGAGACTCTTGAAAAAAGTGTTTCGTCGGGCAGTGACGCTGGAAAGAAAGGGCGCCTTCGATATTTCGAAGGGAACGGGACGTAGCTGCGCATTACTTGGTTTTGTGGGGCCGCTCTACCGCCGGCTCCGCTGAAAACTGAAGAATATGGAGGGCGCGAATGTTAAATCATCCAATCGATTCTGCGAAGCACCTAGAATGCCTTCACAGGTGGACGAATCAGGGTGGTGCAGCCAAAAGTACTTAAAGTTAGTCTGAAAGTTGCAGAGGACTTGTCATGGCAGCGCCGGTCTGCGAAAGACGATTGTGGCCCTATTCGAGCGAGTGAATAGAAACTTGTTGACCTGCTAATTTTTAAAATGTATGATTATCGAACATTGGTTGTTTGATTTTCGAGGGGGCGATAGATGGACGAACTTCAGCGGAAAATTCAAGCCGCACTTGGGCAGTTTTGGGATGAGCGAGCATTACCAAACGACTTTGATGGGGCGACCTCGGTTGAAGAGTTGGTTGCGCCGATCGAATCGATGACTGCCGTTGATGTGCTGGTTACGCTTGATGCTATCGTCGGTCAAGATCTTCCCATCACAGTGATTCAGGCTGGGGGTTATTCAACGAAGGAAGAATTCGTTGAAAAGCTCAGCAGCAGAGTTATGGCCCGGATAGCGAGGACAAAATGAACGCGTCGGGAACGGTTGATCGCCAGCGACAGGAACTCGCTGAGCGTTTACGGGAAGCGCGAGAGTATGTCGGATTGTCTCAAGACGAAACGGCAACAGCGCTGGGAATAAGCAGGACAGCGGTCACCTTAATTGAGTCAGCCGGCCGCAAGGTCGAAGCCGTGGAACTTGGAAAACTTGCCAAGCTCTATGGCCAGGATGTTGATTGGCTCTTGACTGGAAAATCCAAGGAAAAAGATTCTCGGCAAGCTTTCCTGGCCCGCGCAATTCACGGGCTATCGAGCAGCGATATGGAACAGTTAGCGCGGTTTAGCGATTACTTGCGTAACTCCGCCAAATCCAAGCGTGGGGAGTAAGAATGTCCTTAAACGAACGTTTGCTGACTGCAGGTCGTTGTGCCGCTCAAGTGCTAAGCGACTCGAATATCAATGGACGGATGGCAGATGGCTATACAAGGGTCGACCCTATCAAGCTTGCGGAAGCTGCGGACGTTGCACTCATGTTCCAGCCCATGGAAAATCTTCTGGGGGCGTACCTGAAGGAGGATCGTCCAGGAATTCTTATCAATATGGATCGGCCAGCTGGACTGGTGCACATGACATGTGCCCACGAACTGGGCCATCACTTCCTCGGACATGAAACCACCACGGACGAGGAAATTGAAAGCGGCAGGTCTGCAAAACCTGTCGAGCAAGAGGCAGATACCTTTGCCTATGCGTTGCTAGCTTCGCGATTAGTCCTCGTGAATGTTATGAAGAGGAAACGATGGGGAGCCGTTCAGCTAAGAAACCCTGAGATCATTTATCAGTTGTCCCTTAGACTTGGCATAAGCTACACCTCTGCAATTTGGTCGTTGGCCAGAAACAATGTGCTGTCGTGGACTGATGCTACTCGTTTAGCGAACAACAAAAAAGCGCCGAAGATTTACAAGCAAGCGCTCCTCGGGGCGAACGGATCCGTCATGGATAACTGGAAACCTGATGTTTGGTTGTTGGACGAATATGACCGTGACCTTATTTTGGAGCCGCATTCCGGCGATAAATTTGTGGTCGATCTACCCAGTCATGCGGCAGCCGGATATCTCTGGTCAGTAGATGCGGCTTCGAGTGAAGGATTCATTGTCGAGCCGGTCAGTTACGATGCCAGTGTCATTAAGAGTCCAGCGCCGACGCGCATTGGCGAAGTCCTTCCCCAACGATGCATCATTTCTGCAACTGCCGCTGAAATTTCGGATGTGCTGCCCGCCGCGATCTCGCTAGTTCAATCACAACCGTGGATTGGGCCAGTGGAACTGGACGATCGTTACGAGGCTTCGACCAAGTACGAGTTGCTTCGTGTCGGGGCCTCTAAAGCCGAGAAATCAATGTTGGTCAATCAAGTAAAGGGTACTTGATGATCAAAGTAAGTAAGGATCTGTCCGCAAAGTTCGGCCCAGCGCGCGCGCAAGGACAGCGGCCATCATGCTTAGCGTTCGCAGCATCAGACTTGAATCGCTTCGCGAATAAGCATCCAGAAGAACTCAGTGTCGAGTATCTCTTGCATCATGCCGCGATGGTGATGCCAGGCTGGACACCCACCAGTGGCCTCACGGTCGACGCAGTATTGGCAGCACTGGCGAATCCAGGACAGCCAGCGGAAAACCTGTATAGCTACCGGGCTTCGGAGCCAGGTTTTCCTTTGGTTCGCCCGCCGGCGCTGAGCCCTCTATATACCTCGACATACGGCGGTAGCGATCTCACCATCCAGGAAATTGCCGAAAAAATCTCATTGGACATCCCGGTATGCATCGGGGTGCGCATGACCTATGAGTTTTACAAGCCGGTCGATGGAATCGTAGCTGATTCCATGAATTGTCCAAGTGGAATGGGACATGCAATTCTGGCAGTCGGTTTGGGGCTGCATTGCGCCAATGGTATCGAGTACTTTTTGGTGCGAAATAGCTGGGGGGCAGGCTGGGGTAACAAAGGCTATGCTTGGCTTTCGAAGCAGTACTTAACAAATCATCTTATTGCGAGCTTTGCTGCTTAAATATGGCAAAAATCTTTGAAGCGGAACGTGTAATCCCAGCGTGGCATGCCGCCGCTAAGCACCTCCTTGAAGTTAGCGGTCATGAAGACTTTAACCTGGTGCTTGAAGTGGCTAAGCCGCTTGCGATTACTGACGAGGATCGCCCCATATACCAGGGAGTCGATCAGGCGCTGAGAGCTGCCTCTAAGCAGACCGAATCGCTGCTGACTGTCATGGGCACCATTTTTCCCCAACAGCTATACCAGCAGTATGGCCGACCAGCGATGTACGAAAAGTATCGGACGATGCTTCAACGCGGCCAGAAGCCAAACACTTGGGGAACGTATGCAGACAGAATGATGACGCGCACAGGAAAGGACGGATTATCAATCATCAATCCGTTAGACATCCTGATCGAGAAGCTAAAGGCCAACCTACAGCCTCACCGTAATGCCTATCGGTCTACCTATGAACTGGGGATCGCCGATCCTGAGGGCGATATGCTTCCGTGGCATCAACTTCATGATCTAGGTGGTGATATCCCGACTTATAACCCTGCTTTAGATGCAAACCGCCTATACGGGCTTCCGTGTTTGAGTCATGTTAGCTTCAAGTTAATCGACCACAAATATATTAATCTCGTCGCGATTTATCGATCGCATCATTACTGCAGCAAAGGTTTGGGGAACTTATTGGGCTTGGCTCGCTTGCAAAATTTTGTGGCAAGAGAATCGGGGTTGGAAGTTGGCACACTGACGTGTATTTCCACTCATGCAGTTCTTGACGTGGGAAGCTGGGGCGGAATCAAAGTGGCGAACAAAATCATTGCCTGAAGTGTAGTTACTGTGGATTTTTTACAAAGGTCGGACCCCGATTTAAGGCACGACCGTCCGATTTTGCTCGTCAGGCAAACAGTTCGCCTTGGTTTGCCGAATTGCGGTGCAGCGCGACACCATAGACTCTTTCGACTCCTTCGCGAAAGTCTTTCACGCCACCATAACTTGGGTGTCGAATACACTCAACAGTCACACCAAAGTCACTCGCGTATTTTGCTGCATCTTGTCCGATGCCGACAATGGTGCGAATACCTAGCCATTTGATTAATGTCCGATTTAACTCGTCCACTACTGCTAATTCTCGGCTGGTGAACTTCCTATTCGTGAGCTGTTGATCCGGTTCGTGAGGATGGAATGGGAACACATTCCAAAGTAGCGGTGGCACGGGTACGGCGCGAATTGCGGCCCAAATCTCTGTGGCTGTGCGCTCCGCGACAACTGGGCCGGTAGTGGCCTTGCTAATGCTGGCACCAGGGTAACATTCGACCATGTCATTCAGATGGGATTCGTCCGTTAGCGCTAGGCCGGTACGTCGGCCTCCTCGATATCCCAGATCGCGTCCCATCCAAATAATGTCGGTGCCGGAGCGTTCGATCGCAACCAGGTAGCTGATCAAATTTTTGCGCCGGACGCTAGCGGCCTTCGGAAGATCAAAAAGATCGCATCGGTCTGCGTACGGATTGAAGACGTTAGGTAGGCTAATTTCAGCGAGAGCCTTAACGAACGAAGTTGCGTTCATGGATTCCCCGCGCTGTCCGGAATGCGGAAAAATTCTATGCGATGATTCTTCATATCTACTTTAACCATACCTTCTTTGGCTTCCTTCAGCGCTCTGAAAATCGCGAAGCCGTCTAAGATTGCTTTCTCCCATTGCCACAGAGGACATGCATCCACTTCGTAACCCGAGACCATCATTTTTACTTGCTTTAACAACGCATAGTCGAGCTTGCCAGGTTCGACATCAGCAAAATAGTTGCGGTCTCGCGCATAGTTGAATATCCATGTAGCGATTCCCTCTTCGATGATCATCGCTCGGGCACCATCCTGATTCTCATCGATTTCCGGATCGCTCTTTCGCTTTAGCTTCAACAAACCTCGTACAACTGGTGACCATCCCAAATGGGCGATATAGGCCAAATGAAACACGTCGTGGTAGCGGTAGCCATCGCTCTCGGCTCGGTTATCAGTGAGAGGGTCGCCAATGTTAACGCCATCTAGCTGTTGGACGATAAATTCTTTGTTACGTATCGGACGGCTAATGAACTTAATAGTGAAATCGCGAGGTAGTTGCTCAAATGGCGGAGACTTTGCATCAAAGTGCTCCGCGTACGTAAACTCGCTTGGCCAGCGAGACCGAATTTTCGCTAGATTGAAGTGTGCAATATGGGAAAGCTTCAGGTCAAACTTGGCCGCCAACATGAAAAGAGTAGCTAGTATTTCTGCATAGGTTTCAATTGAGTATCTCTCAACGCCACTTACATCTTTCGCGTGCTTAGTAAACAGCGCGCTAATAAGCGTTGCCAGCCGGTAAAGCATCACGTCTTTCGGTTCAGGAAGATGTTTTCCTTGGAAGGCTAGGAGTCCATCAATTTCATCAAACGTGGTTCCATTGCCATCCCGCTTAGTCCCGCTGACGTGCAATTGACGTTGAAGTTCTAAGATCGTGAACTCTCCAACCTTGTCCAGGCCAAATCCTTCGCGCCGTATCAAAGCCGTCAAGTACCAAAGTGCGTCACCAAGTTCTTCTTCAGCGCTTTCGCGTTCGGAAGGCGCAGCCGTGTCACGATGGTACTTTTTCACCGCCGCTAGAAGACTTCCGACTTCGCCGAATAGACCGTAGCGCAGTTGGTCGATTGAAACGGGATCGTCCTTAAAACGATCTGATTTGGCAGCCGCTTCCTGGTAAGACAAAAGCGAAATCAATGGCGAAAGGTGAGACATTGTCTTTGATTCCTCCTTAGAGTTTAGAACGTGAATCCTAATTGCTCTTGCTCGCGCTCCCTCGCCAAATTCTCCTTGAGGCGTTTTGCGCAGGCGATGATTGTCGGTCGATCGCCATCGAGAGCTCCGAGTTCAAGTGCGCGAATTCGCACCGAAACTGTGATGTCGTAATGCGGATAGACCGACGTAGCCTGAAACCAGCTCTTCTGCAGCCCGAGTCGCCGAGCGAACGCATGGAGTTCACTTGGCGTGTCGGCCACCAAATGGCACCAAAACCGCCCCCGCCATGCGATTCGTTCGTTATCAACGTAAACGGCCATCTTGTTCCAAATTTGCAAATATTGGACTATGATATGCAAAATGAACGTTCAGCACAAGTCAATATCGCCTGAAAAAGCGTCGGCAATTGGCCATGAACTACGCGCAGCCAGGGTTCAGAAAAGCCTTACTCTGACTAGGATTAGTGCGAAGTTGGGGGTCGACGCTGGGCAACTGTCTCGATTCGAGAGGGGGCAGTTCATACGGGTATCACCAAATTTGCAAAAATATGCAAAATACTTGCAAATTAGTTTAACTGTCGAAGCGCAAGATGCTCTCGCCGCTCGCGTGAGGTTGATCGCATCCAAGTCTGCCAAGCACCGAGAGGCAATAGAAGAAATCGTAAGTGCTTTGGAGCGATTGGCCTGATGTACTTCTGCCGTTACGCACACTCTGAGGCGTAGTTGACTATGTATAACTAAACATCTTGTGAAGGGACGATTCGTGTCTGAGTATTCGCTTCCTAAATGGGGGCTGCCGGCATTTTCGTGGGTGGTTTCATTCTATTTCTTGCTTTCGTTCGTGATGAACGTTGGCTTCCCACCAGATCGAAGACTATTTACGGCGGACTTCCTTTATGTGTTCTTATGGTTGTTCTTCATTTTCTTGCCGTTCTTTTCGCGAATCAAGATTGGTGCGTTCCTTGAGCTTGAGCGAGAAGTAGCAAATGCACGTAAGGAGTTGAGTGAATTCAAAGCCGAAGTTAGGAACAGCATGTCTGTCCTGTCCACCAACGTGAACACGATCGGGGGGATGACCAATCAAGTGATCGTCAACGTTCCTGCTGCATCCGATATCAGGGCGGCTCGTCAAGCAGTTGAACAAGAGGCGCCTGATGCCGCAGATGTAGTAGGCGCACCGCTTGATGACGCTTTCATCACGCCTGGTGAAGACCCCGAATTTGCTGTCGTTCGAACGCGAATTGAGATCGAGCGCCTGTTGAGGAAGATCCTTAGCAAGGGTACTCAAAAGGAACTGGCGGCGGACAATCAGATCAAATACATGAGCTTAAATAAGCTCTTCGATCAATTCATCGGACAGAACCCAACATACTTCTACTTGAGAACGCCTTTCCGATATCTCTCGCAACTCGCCAATGCTGCAGTTCATGCGCAAAAGATTTCAGACGAACAAGTGACCGAGGCACTGGCCCTGGGGGCAGAGGTGATTGCAGTATTACGTAAAGTTGGCGACAGAGTTTGACGTTCAAGCGCCCCCCCAAAGAATGTTGTGTCAAACTTTATTCTCACAAGAATTTCATTGAGAGTGGGTTTGTCAGAGTTTGTGTCAAACTCTATTTTGATGTGGTGTGGAATGTGAAAGTTCTAACTCATTGTTTTTAAAGAGCGGTAGTGTCTAACTTTATTATTGGAAGACACCAGGTGTAGGAAAACAATAAAAATTGGCAAAGCGCAGTGGCGCCGCCTGCGGGGAATTTGGCGGCGTCGCTGCGATGCAATTACACAGGTTCCTTAATGCGCACGCTCATTCTGCGCTTCAACAGCCGCACGTCACGGCCTTGCTGTGAGTTCCACCATTCGAACTGCAGGTAGCCATCTTCCACCCTGAATGAGGGCTTCAACAAAGCGCCAGGGTAACCCCGGGGTTCAGCCGGCTTGTCGAACTTGATCTGATAGAGCAGGTCCCCGTTTGCCGAATATTTTGTAATCCAGGCGCTGTTACGTGGTCCATCGTACTGCAGGATCCACACCACGTCCGGGTCGCAGAAAATCTGTCCGTAGCGACGAATTTTCTTCCTGCCGCTAGGGTCATTGACGAACAAGGTCCAAGACGATCCCCTATTTGGATCCGTCTCATCTTTCAGCATGGTGTGGCAGCGCTTGTCGCGCTCCTCATCCCAGACCAGCTCGGACCATTTTGAATTTCCCCACTTTGCATCGATAGATAGCGGTTCCTCGTAGATTTTTTCCTTGAGCACTTCCAGCGTTGCAGTTGCCGGTTCCGGTCCGCCCCTTCCGTCTGGCTGGAGCTGCGGATGCGAGAGCGTGGTTGCCTGTTGCAGAAAACTGTAAAGCGGACTGTCCGTGCCATTGCGCGTATGCCTCGCCACGGCTCTGTTCAGCATATTGCTGTGCAAGAGGTATTCAAGCACCAGATCAGGCGACTCCGATTGAATGCCGTCGGCGGTTTCATAGCGATGCCCATTGCGGTACCTGCCGCTAAATCGGGACAGCAAGACGCCATCAGCGCTGGTCAGCTGCAGGCGAATACGTGTAATAACGCCATCGGTTTCCTGCTGGATAGACAGGGTGGGCGCGCGTTCCTCATCCGCAGCTATGGTGAAACCGGCAAATTGCGAAATCTGCGCCACATCCTCCCTCCAGTAATCGCTGCGTAGCCAAGGGTACGGCGTGCGGAAGCCTTTGGTCGCCAGACAACTGTCGTATGCGCAAGCGGGAAAGGCGCCAGCGCTTGGCGAGTAGCGCGCCGTCAGTTCCTTCACATTGCTGACGATATGGATTGGCTGGCCAACGGCGCCATTGAAGCGCGTAATAACCTGCACGGCGTTACCATCGCCGTCAGCCAAGTCTTGCATCAGGTCCGGCAAGCGAGTATTCAACCCGAGGCCGACGAAGAGGACGACAGCCAGCGGAGCTGCCATGAGCGGGCGGATCGGCAGCGCAAATGCCACGCCAAAGGAAACCAGCAGCAGGCCAGCCAGGAATATTGTTGGAGCCAGTGAGGCCGCAATTAGACCCAGGATGGGCACCACGCCGCCATGCGCTGCTATCCATCCAAGCAACAGCAGCAGTGGACTAACAAGGATTGCAGCAATTGAGGGAGCCAGTCTGTACTTTGAATTGGAGACGCTCAACGAATTGCCTCCTTGGAGATCTGGCCCCGCTTGAAGATAAATGCATACATGTGGAACTTCAGCCTATACAGTGCAAGGGCTGGAGTTTGCCGGAAATTGTGCATTTTAGGCAAGGATTCCCACGTGGGGTGCTTACCAGGCGGTCGCGTACGTAGCGGCCGCCTGGCTATCGGCCTTCAAGGGAAAGCCAAATCCAAACCGAGCATCCTGCAAAGGACGAAGGTGGCCAGCCCGACGGCGAGGAGCGACAGCACGAAGACTCCGGTTACCATCCCGCCGGCGCGCAGCACAGCGCGCTTCTCACTCGCCTTCTCTTTTTTCCCCTGGTCGTAATGCCACTTGATGGCATAGAACATGCCCGTGCCGAGCACGAGGAATTTGAACGTAACCAGGACTACAGGGATCCAATCCATCATTTTGAGTATTTCCAGGCTATTGCTTGAGTAAGGCATACTACTTCAAAGCAATTTCCATACATTGAGACAAAATGTCCCAGTTGAAATCCATACAAGATCCGCCTGCTTGGCTGCCGCGGTTGGCCGCGCACGGCGGGCCACGTTTTCTGCAGGTTGCGGATGCGTTGCAGGCGGCGGTGGCAGACGGATCGCTGAAACCGGGAGACCGCTTGCCTCCGCAGCGCCTGTTGGCAGCTCAGCTGGGCGTCGACCTGACGACGATCACGCGCGCATACGACGAAGCCCGGCGCCGCAACTTGCTGGAGGGCCGTGGCGCTCGAGGCACCTATGTCGCTGCGCCCAAAGTCGAATTGACCTCGATTCTCGACCTGAGCATGAATACTCCACCACCGCCGGAAGGCGTGGACTTCGACGACCTGCTGAAACAAGGTTTGTCTCAAGTATTGATGGGGGCAGATAACCAGTTGCTGATGACTTACCACCTTGGCGGGGGGAGCGAGTTCGACCGCAGGGCTGGCGCCAAATGGCTCGAACCAATGTTTGGACAACTGGATTCCCGGCAGATTGTTGTTTGTCCGGGCGCGCAAGCGGCGATCGCAGCATTGATCCTTGCGCAGACGGAGCCTGGCGATATCATCCTGGCAGAGCCAATGACTTATCCCGGCTTGCGCGCCGCAGCAACCCAATTCGGCCGGCGCATCATCGCGGTGGAAGCCGACAAGCACGGGATGCTGCCCGAGATGCTTGAGGAAGCGTGCCGCCTGCACAAGCCTGGGCTGGTCTACCTCAATCCGACACTGCAGAACCCGACCGCCATCACCATGCCAGGATTCCGGCGCAAGGAGCTCGCCAGCATCGCGCAGCGCTGCAATGTGCGCATGGTGGAGGACGACCCCTACTGGCTCCTTGCCGATGCCCCGCCGCCACCGATTGCCAGGTTTGCCCCGGAACAGGTGGTCTACATCTCAACCCTGTCGAAATGCCTGACGCCCGGCCTGCGTGTGGCCTTCGTGCTGATACGCGACCCGGACGAACGCGAACGTTTCCGGGCCGCGCTGAGATCATTTGCGCTGATGGCCGCTCCGTTGACGGCCGCATTGGCCACGCAGTGGATACTCGATGGTTCGGCTGAGCGATTGATGGACGGCGTACGCAAGGAGGCGCGCCAGCGCCACCGGATGGCCCGGGATATCCTGGCGGGGCGGTACAACGGCGCGGGAGACGGCCTGCATGTATGGCTCGAATTGCCGGCGTATTGGAACTCCTCACAGCTTGCGCGTGCAGCCGACAGCGAAGGCATCGCCGTCACGCCGGCGGACGCATTCGCAACCGGCAGCGGGTCCGTGAATGCCATCCGGATCTCTTTGGGCAGCATCAGGGACCGTGCACGCTTGCAGGCGGGTCTTCAACGGTTGTCTCACCTGCTTGCGCGGCGGCCGGAGTCGTTCAGCGCTACCGTGATTTAGCTGTCCGGGAACGCATCCCTTTACCAATGCATTGCAGCGTCGAGCAATTGTTGCCGGCATAGCGACACGCGGTCGCCATATGCCGCTCCTTTGGCTTGGGCCAGATAAAGCGTGAATTGCGGGGCGCGTTTGGGTTGAGGCAGGGTTATCAGCCGGCCGGATTCCAGCGCGCGGCGGCACAGACATTCCGGCAGGACTGCCAGGCCAGCGCCGGCTTGGGCGGCTTCCAAAGCGGCGTTGAAATCGGGGGCAATGATGGCCGGCTTGTCCGCGACTGTGCCGTAAACATCGCGCCAGTAAGCTTGCAACGGCGGTACCGGGCCTTGCAGGTCAATCAGCGGCAGGCCTTTCGGCGCACTCGCTTTAGGCAAGCGGTCGCGCCAAACAGGCGCGCAGGCCAGCAGGCGGGGCCCTTCGTAAAGCAGCGTATATTCGACCCCGGCATGGGGTATGCGCGCGAGGCAGACTGCCAGGTCAAGTTCCTTCTCGCTCAATGCGGACAGCAGCGCAGGAGGTGGCAGCGAGTGCACGTCCAGGCGCAAGCCATGCGCGGTCATCGGACTCAAGGCAGCCAGTACCAGGCTGGTGAAGCCACTGCTGCTTCCAACGTGCACCACTCCACTCATGGTCCCGGGCGGAGGCGCTCCTGCTCCCACCAGGGCTTCCAGCGCGTCGAGATGCGGCGCAGCTTGGCGCTCAAGTTCAGCGGCGGCGGGTGTCGGTGACAGCCCGCGAGGCAAGCGCACGAACAGCGGGGTTTTCAGGCGGGTTTCGAGGATCTTGATATGGCGCGATACCGCGGGCTGGGTCAGCTGCAGCTGCGTCGCCGCGCGTGAAATCGAGTTGTGCCGGAACACTGCGAGAAAGGAGCGAAGGTGAGGTAAGTAGGACATTTCGAGCCATCAAAAAATTTATGGGTAGACCGAAAATCGATGATTTGAATATAGCCTGAAAACTCCCTACCCTGCATGCACGACATCAACCTAGTGGAGAGCGAGCATGCCCACCGAAGTTTCCCTGATTTCAAAATATCCCGACCTGGAAGGCAAGGTTGCCCTGGTGACGGGCGGCTCCCGCGGCATCGGTGCAATGACCTGCCTGGCACTGGCGCGGAGTGGCGTCAAGGTGGCCGTCAACGGGCGCGATGAAGCGGCAATCGATACCGTTGTTGCGAGCATCAGGGCGCAGGGCGGCACGGCGTGCGCTGCGCCGGCGGATTGTGCGGACCTGGCCGCCGTGCAGGCAATGAGGGAAAAGGTGACTGATGCGCTGGGCGCCCCGGAACTGCTGCTACCGTTTGCGGGCGGCGGCAGCAGCAGGCCGATGCCGTTCTGCGATATCAGCGAACAGGATTGGCGATCCAGCCTGGATCAGAACCTGACATCGACCTTCTTCGTGCTGAAGACTTTTCTACCGGCCTTGCTGGCGCGCGGCAGTGGCGCCATCGTGACTATGGCGTCGGCCGGGGGGCGCGTCGCCGCGGGTGCTCCAGCCGCTTACGGCGCGGCGAAAGCGGGCATCATCATGCTGACCCGCCACCTGGCGGCGGAAACAGGCGCCAGCGGCATCAGGGTCAATTGCATTTCCCCTTCTGCAGTCATGACCGGACGGACCGCCGAACGGATTCCGCCCGAACGGCAGCAGCAGATGAGGGCGGCATTTCCCCTTGGACGCCTGGGACAGCCGGAAGACATAGCCGCTGCCGCTCTATTCCTGTTGTCCTCCGCCTCCGCCTGGATCACCGGGGCGACGCTCGACGTGGCCGGCGGGCGGGTCATGTCCTGACCGGTGCCCAAATCAGCCGCGCTTCATCGACAGTTCGACGTCGTCGGCTACCGGCACGGACAGGTAGCCCTCCGAGGTGCGTACCAGGGCCACATATTCAGGGCAGTAGTCTGCGTTGTCGGCGATGATCAAGGCGCCCGGCCGCAGGCGGTCCTCCACCAGGCGCAGCACGTCGTAGTACAGCCCTTTGGCGCCATCGAGCAGCAGCAAATCGATCTGCTCCGGCAGGCCGTTGCGCAGGGTTTCGAGCGCGTCGCCTTCGCGGATTTCCACCAGGTCGAGCAGGCCGGCGGCGGCCAGGTTGTCGCGGGCGCGTTGTGCCTTCGATGGCTCGAATTCGGTCGTGATCAATTGGCCGCCGCCGTTATCGCGCAGGGCCGCGGCAAGATGCACGGTCGAGATGCCGAACGAGGTGCCGAATTCGACGATCACTCGGGCATTGGCGTTGCGCGCCAACAGGTACAGCAGCATCCCGGTCTCGCGCGAAACCGGGATCGCAGCATCCTTCAGGCTTGCGTAGATTTCCTAGTAGCCGGTCTTGCTGCTCAGGATGCGTCCGCGTTCATCCACCGGCAAGGCGGCGAATGCGGCCAGGGCTGGGACTTCAGTGTTTTCGGCTTCAGCGAACAGGCGATTCAGCAGGGGCGCGACAGGTGCGGAAGTGAGGGTAATCATGGGGTATTCCTTTCTGGTGTAAGAGCAGGAATAATATGAAGAATCCTTCACATATCATATTCGCGTTCCCTGCCCCCGCCATGACCGACAGCCAAAACACCCGCATTTCCTCGCGCAGGAAGCCAAAACAGGCCCGTTCCAATGACCTGGTCAGCGCGATCCTGCAGGCAGCTATTCAGGTTTTGGCGAAAGAAGGCATTCGCCGCTTCACCACGACGCGGGTGGCAGAACGGGCCGGCGTGAGCGTGGGTTCGGTGTACCAGTATTTTCCCAACAAGGCGTCCATCCTGTTCCGCCTGCAAAGCGACGAGTGGCAGCAAACATCGGCAATGCTCGAGGAAATCCTGCAGGACACTGCCCTGCCGCCGCTGGAGCGCTTGCGCAGGCTGGTGCACGCCTTCGTGCGTTCGGAGTGCGAGGAGGCGGAGGTGCGCAGGGCGCTCAACGACGCGGCACCGTTTTACCGCGATGCGCCCGAAGCGATTGAGATCAAGGCGGCCGGCGACCGCATGCTCGAGGCCTTCATGCTGGAGGTGCTGCCTGGCGTAAGCGAGAGTGCGCGGGCCATGGCGGGCGACCTGGTCATGGCGACGCTTAGCGCCGTCGGCCAGCAATTTTCGGAAACGCCGCGCACGGATCCTGAAATCGATGCCTATGCAGCCGCCATGGCCGATATGTTGTGCGCCTACCTGTCCAAACTGGCCGCTGGAAAGTAGGCGCAATCCCTGTGGACGCTCAGAAGTTGGCGCGCAGCGTCAGCCGCAACGTGCGCGGTTCTCCAGGGTGGAAGTGAATGTCATTCACCCCTTCCGCTGGCTCGCCTGGGAGGCGCGAGGCGTAGAAGTAATCGACATCGCTCGCCTTGTGGTCAAACAGGTTGAACACGTCGGCCGTCAGCTGCCAGCGGCGGTCGAAGCGGTAGCCGGCGCGCAGGTAGGCCATCGCCGTGCTGGATGAGCGGACGCTGTTGTCCTCACTCAGCGGGCGTGGTCCGAAATAGCGCATCTGGAAGGCCCCGGACCAGGGGCCGAAGTCGTTCAGGGTCACGCCAAACGAAGCCACCTTTTCCACTGCGCCGGGGACGCGGTCTCCCGCCGGGTCGAATTCCGTATAGCGTGCGCGGGAATAGGCCAGGTCGAGGTCCAGCAGCAGATGGCTGTTCGCAGCATAGTGGTTGTTCCACTCAATGCCGGAGCGCTTGCTGGCCCGGCTTGGTGCCGTATCGCCGGCATCACCGGAGAACACCAGTTCGGAACCGGAACGCAGGCGCCACAGGGCCACCGAGCTTTGCAGGCCCGGCACCAACTCGCTGCGCGCACCGATTTCGGCGCCACGGGTCTTCACCAGCGGCGTCACCGGATCGACCGGCTCCCGCTCGCGTGGCGCCAGTCGCGCCGTGGTGCCGCGTGCGTCATTGCTGTGGAAGCCTTCGCCATAATTGACGAAGAATTCCGTCTTGTTCCATGGGCCCAGGACCAGCGACAGCTTGGGCGAAGCAATGTGGTCGTTCACCTTTCCCGAGTTTTCTTCGATCGAGCTGCCGACATTGAAGTGGTAGCGGTCATAACGCACGCCGGCAATGGAGCGCAACCAGTCCGTCCACTGCACGGTGTTCTGGAACCATGCCGCGAGGCTGGCTTCGGTCACGCGCGATACCGCAATCGGGTGCAGCACGCGCTGCTGCGAGGTCGCGAACAGTCCAACCGGTGCGATGCGATCGAAGCGCCCCTGCACGCCAATGCTGTTTTCCATCGAGCGTTCGCCAAGCTGGCCGAACCAGGTGTGCGACAGGTCGAAGCCTGTCATCTTGCGGCGTTCCGTCTGCAGCACCTGGTCGCCATTGACCGGGTCGTCCAGGAAGTAGGTGACGTCGTTGTACAGCGACAGGTCATTGCGCACCATGTAGGCGTGCGCTTCCGTCAATGTATCGCCCACGCGCCTGCGCCATTCGGCCGAAAGGCTGTAGCGCGCCGTGCGGCCGCCGTCGCTCGGGTCGGCCGCGCCGAATTCGTCCAGCCGGCCATCCTGCACCGCGCGCAGCGGAATCTGGCTGGTTGCGTGCCAGCCAGCCTTGTACATCATGCCGGTGATGCTGAAACGCTCGGCGCCGGTGCCCGCACTGTAGCGCAGCACGCCAATCGTTTTGTGGAATGCTTCCGGTGTTTGCCAGGGACCGTCATTGTGGCCCAGCTCCAGTGCATACAGCAGGTTGCCGTTGCCAACGCTGGCGGAATTCACCACCAGGCCACGGCGGTAGGCATCCGCGCCTGCGGTCAGCGAGGCAAAGCCTTCATCGAGCTTGTCGGCCAGGCCCATGTGCGCAGCACCGGCCGATGCGAAGTCGCCTTCATCCGCGTAATAAGGGCCTTTGCGGTAGCGGACCTTGCTCACCAGCTCCGGGATCAGGAAGTTCAGGTCCGTGTAACCCTGGCCGTGGCCGTGCGTACGCATATTGACCGGCATGCCGTCGACGTAAGTCGCGAAATCGGTGCCGTGGTCCAGGTTGAAGCCGCGCAGGTAGTACTGGTTCGCCTTGCCGTCGCCGCTATGCTGCGCGACGATCATGCCCGGCACGAATTCGAGGATTTCGCCGGGGCGCAAGGCGGGCCGGTTGGCGATCAATGCTGCGGTAATGGTTCCTTCGCTGGCAGCATCGGAAGTGCGGATGCCATTGTCGTAATGGTGGCCAACGACGTACACCCTGGCCGGTGCTTCCTGTTCTTGTGCCTGCGCGACAGCGCACAACGCCCCCGCGATCATGGGGATCAATGATTTTTTCATTATGGATGTTTGAATCGGCAATCGCGCACACCTCCCCGT